>Ga0209507_1000113_pt1 | contig 113256 bp, 74 predicted proteins | sample AD_UKC028_MetaG_FD_184414 | JGI IMG/M metagenome (GOLD analysis project Ga0209507, IMG submission 184414) | Active sludge microbial communities of municipal wastewater-treating anaerobic digesters from USA - AD_UKC028_MetaG (SPAdes) (version 2) | ecosystem: Engineered > Bioreactor > Anaerobic >...
GTTTCCACAAACCGAACCGTCGGCAGAGCGCGTCGATGAGAACCTGCCCGCCGTGAGCCGTGGCCTGGTCAGAGTTGGTCAGCAGGAGGTGAAGATTGGATTTCCGTTTGGTAAAAGCTGGCACGCCAATAGATCACCATAATGGTGATGTACTGGCAAGCACTTTTTCACCTATTTATGCATTTTTCTTCACGAGGCTAAGGATTGAGGTGGGTCTATGACCCCGCCAGCAAACCGCTGGCGGTTATCCGTGTCCTTCACGGCGCACGCGACGTCTCTGCCCAGTTGGATGAGTAACGCGGGTGCGGATGTTCCAGACGTCCGTCCGGCGGCTCTGCTCTCATTAACACCGGCGCTTCAGCCCGGTGTGGTGGCCCGCCCAGAGCCAGGAGCCGTTTCAACGGCTTGCCCGGCTGCGAGTATCCAAGCTATGGCACCCGCTTGACGCCGTAAAACCGGTGGGCTGAGTAAGGGGAACCCATGTCGAAGCAGGACCAGGTCCAATTGGTCATGGCTCGCCGTTCCAGCAGCATCCAGTTCCAGAAGTACGAGATGGGGCTAGGGCCCAGATCGTCGGTGTAGCGCAGTTCGTAGTACCACTACTGAAATCGCTTTTTGCGCGCCCGCCTGTACTAGGCGCTGCGCGGGTGAAACGAGATTTGGTTATGGCCAGCTCAGGCGATAGTAGCGTTGAGGCTCCTCGGCGGCAGCCGGGTCAGCGAATTGGTAAAACGGTACCGCAGGTCCCATGTAATCCCAATCCGACAGATTGGTGGAAACCAGCACGCTGAAGCTGCCAGCGGTGCTGTCGGTAAGGCTGAATACCACGTTAGTGGTTCCGAGCCCGGCGGTGTTGGTCATGAACACCCACGGGCTTGTCGGCCAGTAACCGGCTAAAACGGAATCCAGTTCGGCCTGATCTACCAGTCCATCTCCGTTGAGATCGCCGGGTTTGTAAAGCGCCGGGACCGCAACTGACTGATTCGCACAAACGCGCGTGCCTGCGGCATTCGAGGCAATCACCCGCCAGCAGCATGTGCGGCCTGGCTGGAAAGTAATGTTGGCGGAAACCTCAACGCCGACGCTGCCGGCCGGAACGACCTGCGCCGCGGTCACAGCTCCGTAACTCACTGTCAGTCCATATTCAAACGTAACGGTCGTGGCCAAATTCCCCGGATTCACCGCCGCCTTCAGGGCAACCAAGGGCAAGCCTGTGGGGGCATTGGTGCCGGAAACCCAACCGGTGGTTCCTGTGATGACGGGCGCGTTGGTTTCCAGAACTGTAAGCTTAAAGCCGATCGCTGAATTTTGTGAAACATCGGCCGCACCGACGTAAATGATGGCCACGCCGAATTGATCCACCCACGGTGTTGCCTCCAATGTGCGCTCCCCGCCGCTGCCGCCCAAAACTATTCCCTCATTCGGCAGCAAGCCCGTATTCGACGAGGAAGCGGTGACCGTGAGATCTCCCGAGGGCGTCACGTCATCCGCCACTCGGAAGGCAAGAGAAAGTGTGCTCCCCTGGGCAATTGTTTGATCGGCTATCCAGGAAATTCTGGGCGCCGTGGTTTGTTCCGTAAAATATACCGTGGCTCCGTTGGCAATCCACTGGTCAATCACGGCGCGGGACGCCGAACCGGGCGCCACATTCAAAAAATTCCACCGGACATCCGCGTAGGTCAGGGCCGAGAGCGTGGAAAGGACGGAGATGTTTGTGATCCAGTTTTCTTGCAGTTGGATTTCGCGCAAATTTGTTAGTCCAGCAAGTGGTTGGGGATCTTCGATCTCGTTGTTGTTGAGCGTCAGTCTAACGAGGGCAGGGCAATGGATGAGCACATCGACATTGCGTATGTGATTAAGATCGACTCCCAGCGTTTGCAGGCGGGACATCCCGGAAACGAAAGCTATGCTTGTTAATGAATTCTCGGGCAGGTACAGATCAATCAGGTTGGTAAGGCCGGACAACGCGGAAGCATCGGTTACGCCGTTGCGCCAGAGATCCAGATAAGCCAGGTTGGTTAACCCGGCAAACGGCGCCAGCTCATTCACTTTGTTGCCGCCAAGGCTCAGCGATTGCAGCATCTTCAGAGAGGCCAGCGGTTGCGCGTCGGTGATTCCGTTGCCATTTAAATTCAGGTAAGTCAGGTTGGTTAGGCCCGCAAGCGGCTGTGCGTTGGTGACTCCATTATATCCCAAATTCAGGTAGGTCAACTGGTTCAGATTTGAGAGGCTGGAGATGTCTGCCGCCCGGTTGTTCCACAGGTCGAGCGTGGTCAGGTTGGTAAGCCCAGCCAAAGGCGTTACGTCGGTAATCTTATCCTCGAATAAGTTCAATGAAGTCAGCCGCCAGCAGCCAGCCAGCCCGTCAACGTTGGTCAGCCCGTTGTATCCCAGGCTCAGGCTGGTCAACTGGTTCAAATTCGAGAGAGCCAGGACGCTTGTAACGCGGTTGTTCCACAGCTCGAGCGTGGTCAGGTTGGTAAGCCCAGCCAAAGGCGTTACGTCGGTAATCTTATCCTCGAATAAGTTCAATGAAGTCAGCCGCCAGCAGCCAGCCAGCCCATCAACGTTAGTAAGCCCGTTGTATCCCAGGCTCAGGCTGGTCAACTGGTTCAAATTCGAGAGAGCCAGGACGCTTGTAACGCGGTTGTTCCACAGCTCGAGCGTGACCAGATTAGTAAGACCTGTCAGAGGCGTGACATCGGTCACCCTGTTCTCAAACAAACCAAGCAATGTTAACTTCCAGCAGTTGGAGAGAGGGTTGAGATTGGTAACGCTATTATATCCTATGTTCAACGATTGAAGATTCGTCGCATATTCCAACCCATCCAATTGTGATATTCCCGCGCTCCACGCATATAAGTTCGTCAGACCCGCCATGTTCTGTTGCGTAATTTCACCGGAAGGGATTCCAAGGGCCGACCGGACAGCCGCTTCAAGGTTGGCGTCGGGAAAAGTCACCGCCGGGGTGTTGAACGCAAAGATGCCGAGGCTGAAAAGGAGGACAAACGGAGCGAGCCAGGTCCGACGCTCTCTTGCGTCTGCCCTTTGTTCAAGGTTCTTGATTTGAATTGTATGATTATTGGCATTCATAGGTTGTTTTCCGTTGTAGTGGAGTGATGGGGCAAAATTACTGCTCTACTCTTACGCGGTAAAAGAAAGGCCCGGGACCGGGTGCCTTGGTGTCCTCAAAAATGGTTTCATCAGACAGTCCTGCCAGGTTGGTTTTGACAACGCTGAACGCAGGAGTGGCCCCAAGGTTTGCAGCTCGCTCAAGGGAGTAATTCCGGTCCGCCACGCTGGACCAGCGGACGGATTTTCCTGAAACGATGTTGCTCACCGACAACATCCTCAGAGCGGAGGCGGTGTTGGTCGGAATCGTGCCTGCAATCCACTCCTGCCATGTGGTAAGTAGATCCGAATCGGAGTCGGCCTGATCAATCAGGGCGTCTGGGACCAGACCATAATCCTGAAGCCATGCATAAGAAATTGTGGATATCGGCGTTTGGAACTCATACGCGCCGGCATCCACCGTGCCGCCGCGAATCCGCTCATTCCCATCGAGGTCGGGGCCGTCTGGAGCGTAAATGTTTTTGCCCGCGTTGATGCACGCTGAGTTGGGCGACAAGCGAAGGTTGTTCCAGTTATTGGTATCAACAAAGAGAGGCGCGTACGCGAAGTTGCCCTTTCCGCTGAACCCAAGCGGTGTGGTGCAGCAAAATTGGACAGAGGCGGCAATTTGCAAGTTTGCTCCTGTTGGAGCGGAGTTGTAGTAAACAATGCAATTCGTTAGCGAGCCTCCGTGAGCGCCACCACCACTTGAAGAGGCTGAGTTGCCTACCAGGGTGCAATTGACGAGGTTGCACTCCCTCGCCCCCCCGCCCAAGCCGTTTGGTTTCAAGGTCGTATTCCCAACTAGTAAGCAGTTTTCGAGATCGGAATGCCAAGCTCCCCCGCCTCCGGTGTCACCACGATTATTTGTTAGGACACAGTTGCTGAGAATGCAATCCTCAGCACCCCCTCCACCCCCATAACTGTACACGTAACTTCTGTTCCAATTGCTATCGAGTCTGCACCTGTTGAGCGTGGAATTATAGACCCCGCCACCATTGTCGGCGCCATTGCTGATCAGCACACAATCGTCGAGAACACAATAAGCCGCTCCACCGCCAAAGGTTGCGCCGTATCCTGAGTTTGCTGTGTTCTCTTCCAAGGTGCATTTACTAAGTCTGCTGCGGGCCGCTCCCCCTCCTAACGTGCGTCCCATATCCTGAACACTATTCTGGCTCAGGCTACAATTGTAGAGCGTCCCAGAAAACACGCCGCCTCCGTTAGTCGAAGCAAAGTTGTTTACTAAGACGCAGTTGCTGATTGTTGCGCTCACTGATTCACACCATGCTCCTCCGCCCGAAAGGGCTCTGACGGCGTGCGCGTCCGGCGGCCAGTTTGCAGCGCCGTTTGTGAGGGTAAATCCGATCAGCGTCGCGCCGTTGGTCAGATAAACGCACCGCACGCTCAGGGACGTGTCTCCGACAATTTGCGTCACTTCTGGGCCGTTCACGCTGCGCACCATGACGGCTTTGTTCACGGCCACCCGGTTGGTTGCGCTATATATCGGACGGATGCCGGTTTGATACACCCCGTTCGTAACTACGATTTCATCGCCGGCCACTGCTTCATCAATGGCATCCTGAATATTAGTGGCCGCATTGCTCCAGTCCGTGTAAGGCGCGGCGGGAGTGGAATTGTTCACGTTGACGTAGCGCGTCGCCGCAATCGCGCTCCAGTTGAAGAATGTGCCTTCGCTAACCAGCATGAGAGACAACAGGAAAATCCAAATTCGCCGTGGATTCAAAAGGCGGGCGAGACGAAACAAGGGTGAGCAAGATGCCGTCATATGTTGGAGCGGGGTAGGCGGAGTCAAGGGTTGTGCTTTCATGAGGTTGGTCAGGTTGATTAACTTAAATGGTTGGTTACTGGCTAAGGGGAAGGCGGGAAAAAACTGAAATCGCTTTTTGCGCGCCCGCCTGTACTAGGCGCTGCGCGGGTGAGGGAGAATTGGTTTTCGGACTCACCAAGCATGAGGCGAGCTTATCAAGAGCCGGCCTGGGCATCAAGACGGAATTAGGCTGCAGACCGGAGGCTGGAGGCTGGAGGTTGCGGGTTGGGTTTGGGCGCGGGAGGGTGGCGGGGGACGGGAATGGAGCCCAAAGGGCCCGGTGCATGGGCGCACCCCCCCCCGATCCAGCTCGCGGCGGCGGCGGTTTTCAGTCGGTCAGGACGTTTTCGTAATCAGGGGTCGGCTCCACGTCGTCACAGGGTTCGTAGGTGTAGGGGCCAGAAGAGCCTGCAGGCTGGAGGCTGGAGACTGGAGGATCGTGCCAGGCACCGAGGTGGCGGAGGATCTTCTCGACGACGCGCGGGTCGTCAATGACGGCGATAACGCGCATCGGGTTCTGGCAGACGGGGCAGCGGAGGGGGTCCACGTCGATAGGCAGGCTGGAGACGGGAGGCTGGAGGATGGAGTGCCTACAGCTTGCGCAGTGAGCGCAGCAGGCCGTTGAGGACCTTCGACGTCTCGACGGTCAAAGCCTGCAATTCCCGACGCGATTGCTCGGGAAGAAGCCCCAGTCGGAAGACCAGACTCACCTGGTATTCGATCTCTCGTGCCGAGCCGTAGGCTGTGTCAAGGAAATGAAGGTACTCGGCTTCGGACGAACGAGCCGCCCCTTCGACGATGTTTGAAGCGGTCGAGACGGCCGCACGCCGAAGCTGTGACGTCAGGCCGAATATTTCCTCCCGTGGAAAAGCACGGGTTGCCCTGTAGATGGCCAGAGCCAGTTGATCAGCCAATTGGAAGGCACGGAGTTTTGTACGATCTCGCATAGGCCGCGATACTACAGCCTCCCGTCTCCAGTCTCCAGCCTGCCAAAGGCGCGATAGACTTGCATGAATCCATCCGCCAGCATAGAGGAGACGTGTGCCATCTAACGGCACAGGTCCAGAAGGGGATTTTGCCGCGAGAAGGCGCAAAAGACGCAAAAAGGAACTGGAAAAGTATGAGAGAAATCATGGAACTCTGCGACCTGGTTCGTGAAGCCGCGTTTGCCATCCACCGCTACCACCGGCATGGGCATTTGGAGAAGGTGTATGAGAATGGACTGGCGCACCGGCTCAGGAAGCTGGGGTTGGATGTGAAGCAGCAGCATCCGCTTAAAGTCTATGACGAGGACGGGACGCTCATTGGCGATTACAATGCCGATCTGTTTGTGGACAACCGGCTGATCATCGAACTCAAGGCCGCCAAGGCGCTGGCGGATGAACATGTGGCCCAGCTTCTTGGGTATTTGCGCGCCTCGCGGATCGAGCACGGGCTGCTGATCAACTTCGGCGCCCCGAAGTTTGAGATTAAGAAATACGCGCTCAGCCAGCCTGGGCAAGGTGCTGGCACCGGCGGGTTTGCTTCAGCGTTGCTCTCCGCTTTTGCGTTTCTTGTGCCTTTTCGCGGCTGATTACCAGGGGTCACAGTGCACTCATCAAGCCGTCCTCAATACCACCGGCTGCAACGAATCGTGGAGTTGATCCGGGAGGGGACGCGGAGCGGGTCTCTGCCCAACTGCCGCCACTTCATCCGCGAGCTGGAAGTCTCCCGTCGCACCCTCATGCGCGACCTGGACTTCCTCCGCGACGACTGCCGCGCCCCCATCGCCTACGACGAATCACGCAAAGGCTTTGGGCTCACCGACGCAACGTTCCAACTGGCTCCCGTGGAACTGACCCGGCGGGAGGTGTTTAGTTTTTCGGTCGCGCGGAAGCTGCTGGAGGGATTTGAGGGGACGCCGCTGGAGTTGGATATGCGGTCGGTAATGGACAAGATCGCCGAGAGTTTGCAGGGTGACGGTGTCGGTGGAATTGGAGTCCCTGACGGACCAGTTCACCGTTCTCTCCGAGGACCGGGCGCGGGTGGACCCTGAGATCTGGCAGCGGGCTGGATTGGCCGGACAACGACCCCGATGCCCGAACAGGGCGACCAGGCCCCCGCCTGGGAAAAGACTGGTGGCCGTTCCCCCACGCGTGAGCTAACTTTCCCCCGTCAATCAGCGCGGCGGTGTCGCGCCCGATTGGCCGGCGAAAAACATCCCGGCGGGGTGCGAAGTAGCCCCCGGTCTTTCCGGGCCTTTCTCGGTGAGGAGGGGAGGACGGCGAACGCGCCCGTGCGCGTCGTTAAGACTTGTTGTGAACTCCCTCGGGCCGCTGGCCCGGGCAGAAAGGCCGATTGTGAAAGATCAGGAAACCGTCGCGCGGTTCATCCAGCTCCGGGCTCAGGGCTGGACCTATGACCGCATCTCCACTGAGCTCAACGTATCCAAGCCGACTCTCATCCAATGGAGCCGGCAACACCAGTTCTCCATCCAAAACCTGCGGGCGATCGAGACCGAGGCCCTGGCCGAAAAGTGCTTCGCCGGCCGCCAGCAACGTTGGGAGCAAATTGGCCGCGACCTGCGCCGCGTCGAAACCGAGTTGGCCAAACGCGACCTGGGCGACATCCCCACCGCCCGGCTGCTGGGCCTCGCCGCGCGGTTGCGCGCCGAAGCGGCCCGGGAGGTCGGCGATCTGCGCTTCTCCACCGCCGCGCGCCAAATCCCCAGCGACGAATACTTCGAGGAGGTCCTGGACTGGCAGGTGTGAAAAAATGAAATCCGGTTAAATCCGGTAAAGTTTTGGTAAACTTTTGGTAAGTGCCGGATTCTGCCCCCGCGGGACAATCGAAGATAGCCCGGCGTTTCAACGCTGGGGGCGCATCATCCACGCGATAACTCCCGACAGGGACGGCTGACTCAAACCCTCAACCCTCAACACGCAACTCTCAACCAGACAAACCCGCCCGGCTTCTCGCCGCGTGCTGCGACGCGCCCTGCGTTCGCGCCACTCGCCGTGCGACCCGCCCCGTGCTGCCCGACCGTGGCCCGTCCTTGAACTCGCTCTTTGCCCTGTGCAACCGCTCCCTCCATCAAATCGAACGGCTCCACAAACGGCTGAACCCGCCCTCGCGCTTCAAGACCCTGGGCACTCCCGAGCAGCGCCGCCGCCAGTTCGAGGAGGACCTCCAGCGTGCTTACGGAGACCACTCGCCCGCCGCACAGCAGAAAGGTGTAAGCCCCGCGGCCTGCGCTCCGTCCCCGCCGCCCGCCTCGCCCGTCGCGCCGGCAGCTCCCTCGCTCCCGGCCGCCGTGGCTCCGCCGACCCCGTCGCTCGGCCCCGATTCTCCATGCTCAACCCTCAACTCTAAACCGCTTCCCAAGCGCGACGTCCTGGCCGTCCCCCTCGCACGCTCACCCAACGGCCTGTTGACGCTCGACTGGAGCGCTGCGCGGCTGGTTTGAAACTGGAAACCCCGAGCAAGTTCTCACCAATGACACCCCCTGCGCCCCGTAACAAGCGCGGCTTACTCGTGGTCCTCCCCAGCCTGTCCGCCAGCCGAGCCAGCCTTGCGCTTGCCGCTTCTGGGGGGCGACATGGGAGCCGTGGTCCGCCATTTCAGCCGGTCTCCCAGGCCAGGCCGGGGCGCTTATCCCTCAAACTGGCTCTTGAGGGCCCAGAGGCCCAAGGCGGGGTTGCTGATGTAGAAGAATGCCTCGCCGTTGGGCAGGTGGTTGAACCCGTCTTTTAGCCGTTCGGGCCGGTAACGCTTGAGCGCGGCGTCGAGATCCCCGGGCTGGAAACCAACTGACCGAATCTCGTCCTGTCTCATCCCGGGCCCCGGGCAGTAGGTGATGCGGAAGCGACCTTCGCTGGAGCCGTGGATGAGATGGGCGGCGGCGCTGCGGTTGGCGCGCAGCTCGGCATGGGCCTTGACTGCTGCCAGAGTCTTCGGGGTGCCGCGGTACCCATACTTGCGGATGAGCCGGTCAATCTCGGGGTCTTCGCCGAACTCCTTCAAGCCAGGGGCGAGGACGATCAGCTCTCCGCCGTCGGCCATCGCCATGCGGGTGCGATAGACCGCCTTGTTGCCCAGCCACGTGCTTTTGAACTCCTGCGGGTCGAGATAGACCAGCACCTTCTTGAGCGGCTCGTCCAGCAGATCGAGGTTGACCTTCTGCGAGAGCCGCGCGCCAAGTGTGAACGTTTCCATGTCGTCACCCACATACAATCCGCGCATAATCATGCCGCCGCCCGCCTTTGCCTTCTCCATCACGGTGAGGACGTACGCAATGGGGAGGTCACGCAAGAAGGTCTCGACGCCGTGGTTGAACAGCCGGCGCACGGGCGTCTCAATCCGCCCCATCATGCGTTCCATTCCGTAGGCCGCGCCAAGGAAGTGGGACTTGTTGATGATGTCCGCACCCCCGGCGCCCACGACGATGTTCTTTGTGTAGTTGGCCATGCCCACCACTTCGTGGGGCACTATTTGGCCTACAGAGAGGATGAGATCGTAACCGGCAAACAGGAGCTTGTTCACCTCGATGCGCACGCTGTAATCAACCAGCCCGCCGGACCATTCCCGAATCAGCTTGCCCGGCACTTCGCCGACCTTCCGGACGTCATTACGCCAGTCGTGCACTCTAAAGCGGTTCAGCGGGATCCGCTTGCCAAACATCATTCGCAGTTGCCCTTCGGTCATCGGGGAGTGCGTGCCGAGCGCGGGCATAACGTCCACCTTCACCTTCGGCGAGAGTAGTTCGTAGAGCAGGTGGGTCAACTCCCCGGCATTGGAATTGAGACGGGTATGATCGGGGGGCAGGACGAGGACCTTGCGCAATCGTCGGCCCATTACTTTCAGTGCCTGGGCCAGCGCCTTCCGCTTCTCAGCCGTACTAATCGCGTCCCCTATGCCCCCACGTGCAAAATATGTCGCCATGGTTCTCTATTTGGAGTATCGCGCAGGGACGGTCCACATTCCAGCAGGTAGGAAAATTCCGCCGAAGCATTTGTGTTTGGGCCGCAACGGACGCCTCAGCCGGAGGCGGTCATACACCGCTGAAGGCGCTGAAGCCGCCATCCACCGCAATGACCTGCCCGGTCACAAAGCCCGCGCCTTCCCCGCTCAGCAGCCACAGCAAGGTACCGACCAGGTCCTCGGGTTTGCCAAAGTGCCCTTGTGGTGTGTGGGTCATGATGGTATTGCCGCGCGGAGTCAAAGAGCCATCGGGTTGCGTCAGCAAGCCGCGGTTCTGGTCCGTGAGGAAGAAGCCCGGAGCAATGGCGTTAACGCGCACGCCGGTCTTGGAGAAATGGACCGCGAGCCACTGGGTAAAGTTGCTCACCCCCGCCTTGGCCGCACTGTAAGCCGGAATCCTGGTCAACGGCTTGAAGGCGTTCATGGAGGAAATATTGACGATGTTGCCGCGGCCTTTCTCTACCATGTCCTTGCTGAAGACCTGGGTCGGCAAGAACGTGCCCAGGAAGTTCAGGTTAAAGACAAACTGAATGCCCTCGACCGTCAGGTCATAGAAGGTTGTCACGCCTTCCTTCCTCGTTGCAAGGTCTTCGCGGGCGAGAAAGTCCTTTGAGGTCGTGCCCTTGGGATGGTTGCCGCCCGCGCCGTTGATCAGAATATCCACCGGCCCGAAGGCGGCTTTAACCTGCTGATGCGCCTGTTCGACGCTCGGCTTTTCCAGAACATTGCAGGCGAATCCTCTGGCCACGCCGCCCTCGTTGACAATCCTATCCGCAGCCTTCTGTGCCATATCCGGTTTCAGGTCGAGGATGGCGACCTTGGCGCCGCACTGCGCCAGCGCATCCGCCATCACGCTGCACAGAATGCCGCCGCCGCCGGTCACAACCGCCACCTGGTCCTTCAAATTCACACGAAATGGTATGGTCATAGTGTTTCTTGTTCTATGATGAATGGCGGCGGCAGGCTCACACGTTGCGAGTCCAATCGACCGCATGGCTGGCACCTTAGCGGAAAATCGTCTGTGCACCAGACTTTTCCGGTTCCAGTGGGAATTGAAATCCTTGCTGGTCAGTCTGTTGCCTCTCGGCTAGGCTACTTCCAATGACGAGTTCCTTGCCTAAACCGGAAGTGATTATCACTCACGAGAGCGACCTCGACGGGCTGGTGTCCGGCGTGCTTTTGCAGCGGTTGGCGCGGAAACTCTTCAACATTGACGTCCGCCTGGAGGCCTATAACTACCACAACTGGCGCCAGCGCGATCTGCGCGAGAAGTCCGCCTGGATCGCCGACATTACCTTTGAGCCGCGCATGGACAGGCCAAACTGGGCTATCATTGACCACCATGTCACCGAAATCCCCCCTAAGAACGCGGTGTTCATCCACAACCTGAAAAAGTCGGCCGGCCTCATCTGCTACGAACTCTGCCGGCAGGAGGGCCTCGGTTCCCCGGCGTTGGACCGGCTCGTGCACCTGAATAACGTCGGCGACTTGTTCCTCGAAGACGACCCCGACTTTATCCTGGCCAGCGACTACGCGAACCTGGTCAAAATTTACCAATTCTGGAACCTCCACGCCCTGATCGGCGGTCAGATCGAACAGCTCCTCAATAATCCCCTCCTCCGGGTTATGGAGGTCAAGCGCAACATCGAGGACCCGCTGGGCTTCGCGTGGGCGAGGGAGAACACAACGGAAATCTCCCCGCAGGTGGGTTTTGTGGACACAGTCATCGGCAACAACAACCTCATCGTCCACCAACTACTTGAGCAACAGGCGACACGCTACCCCGTCCTGCTGACCCTTTTCCGTCGGGCAAACGGAGTGGTGATCGCCAGCTTGCGCAGCCGCAATGGTGAGGCGCTGAAGATCGCCGAGAAGCTCCAGGGCGGTGGCCACGCCAACGCCAGCGGCGCAACCCTGCCCCGCTCGGTGAAGACGATTCCCGATGCAGTCAACTACCTCCGCCAGGTTCTCAATCCGAAAAGAGAAGAGCCCTTGAACAGTCTGGAGGACATCTTCGCCTCAATCGAACGCCCGCAGCCGTAGCGGGACAAAGGCGATTTCCCCTTCCCAGACACCTGCTCAAGCCACGCGGTGTACGGCGTCTTGTGCTGCCTGGATTAGTACTGCAAGAAATCCTGCAAATCACCCAGTGGTCGCTTAAAAGTGTCTCTGGCCGGAGCTGCGACCAGTGTTTGCGCCGTCTTGTCCACGCTGCCGGAGGTAAGAGCGACTGGCAAGCTGACTACGAAGAGCGCCGAGCCAACTATGGTCATGGCCAACGTGACCGGGCGTGCGACAGCTACATCAACAACCACCGACGTCGCGTCGGAGTCGTTCGAAGCGAAGCTGGGGGTAGTCGTACTAGCCAGCAAGGCCAGCACACAAAATGCGGTCGTGAATGGTCTCGTTTTCATATTGCTTGCACATTCGACGCGAACCAAGTGCTCCTTCGGTGAGAATTCCGCGCTTCAGGCCACGCACGGCATTGAGTCACAGAATTCTTAGTCCTGCTCACATTAAAGAGGTTATCCCACTGCCTGTTAGGGTCAAGCCTGGAACTGAAAGGCGTGAAGTCAAAGAACTGCATGCTCGACCTGCTATTTGAGCCCGCAGCCATCGTACAGAGGACTGAAACAGTGGTTTATCACAGACATTGCTCCCCAGCAAGAACCGGATGGGCTTCCCCAGTTTCCAAGCCGTGCACTGTCCATATTTTGGACAGTGATGCAGCCTTGTGCCTTCTCCAAGACCCACTGAATCCGCCACTCTTGGCTTGGCGATACGGTGGCGGCACGGTGGAGCTACGGTGTGTATCCCATGGGGAGCGCTCCCCATGGGATACACACCGTAGCCGGACCGCGTTAGCATGCCATCCGCAAGCCATCGCCAGCGTTTCTTCGTTGCCGCCGCTGGCACCCTTCCCTAACATCGCGCCCACCTATGACGCAGCCTCAAGCAACACGTGCCCTTTCAGGGAGCCGCAACGAAGGCCGATTGCCGAACCAACTGCGCCCAGTGCGTTTTCAGAACAACATCGCCCCCTATGCCGCGGGCTCGACGCTCATCGAATGGGGTAACACACGCGTTATATGCGGTGTGACGGTCGAGGAAACCGTACCGCGCTGGATGAAGGAGCAGGGCGTCACCGGCGGTTGGATCACGGCCGAGTACTCGATGCTCCCCTACTCCACACTGCAACGCAAACAGCGCGACATCACCAAGGGCAAGATTGACGGTCGTTCCCAGGAAATCCAGCGGCTGATTGGGCGGGCGATGCGCACGGCTATTGACTTGGAGAAAGTAGGCACACGCACGCTTTGGGTGGACTGCGATGTCTTGCAGGCCGACGGCGGTACCCGAACCGCGGCCATTACGGGCAGTTTTGTCGCGCTGGCGCTGGCGATGCGCAAGCTGGTGGCGGAGGGAAAGCTGGCGGAGGATCCGTTGCGGCGCGGAGTCGCGGCTGTAAGTGTCGGCATCGTCGAGCAGCAAGCCATGCTGGACCTTTGCTACACGGAAGATGTGGCGGCGTCGGTGGATCTGAACCTCGTGATGGATTCCGCGGGTGAGTTCATCGAGCTGCAAGGCACCGGCGAGGAGGCCACCTTCAGCGAGGCCCAGCTCGCGCAGATGCTTTCTCTAGGCAAGCTAGGCGTGCAGGAGTTGCTCGCGCTTCAGCAGGCCGCTTTGGCGCCCGAGTCCGGCTCGTGAAGTATTGGCACCTCATCTGGAGCAACCTGAAGCGCAAGAAGCTCCGCACGCTTCTGACGCTGCTTTCCATCGTGGTTGCGTTTATCCTGTTTGGATTTCTGTCGGCTATCAAGCAGGCGCTGGCCGGCGGCGTGACGCTTGCCGGGCAGAACCGGCTGGTAGTGCGGCACAAAGTTTCCATCATCCAGTCGCTCCCTGAGTCTTACAAGGCACGCATGGAACGTATCCCCGGCGTCGCTTTGGCAACGCATGAGTCCTGGTTTGGCGGGATTTACCAGGACCCCAAGAACTTCTTCCCGCAAATGCCCGTGGTGCCGCAGGAATTTCTGGAGATGTGCCCCGAGTTCATCCTCCCGCCGGAACAGAAGCAGGCTTGGGTGGAAACCCGCACCGGCGCCATTGTCGGCCGCAAAACCGCCGAGCGTTTCAATTGGAAGATCGGCGATAAGGTCCCCATCCAGTCCTCGATCTGGAGCAAGGCCGATGGCAGCCGGCTGTGGGAGTTTGATGTCGTCGGCATCTTCGATGGGAAAGACAAAACCACCGACACCACGCCGCTCTTCTTCCGATACGATTATTTTGATGAGTCGCGCGTGTGGAACAAGGGGCAAGTCGGATGGTACCTCGTCCAGGTGAAAAACCCGGACCAGGCGCCGGAGGTCGCCCGGCTGGTGGACCAGGAGTTCGAGAACTCGGCGTCGGAGACCAAGACCGAGCCAGAGGGTGCATTTCTGCAGGGATGGGCCAAACAGATCGGCGACATCACTCTTATTACCGCGAGCATTCTCAGCGCCGTGTTCTTCACCATTTTGCTGGTCTCCGCCAATACCATGAGCCAATCGGTGCGCGAGCGGACCGGCGAATTGGGAGCACTCAAGGCAATGGGCTTTACCAGCATGCGGGTGCTCTCGCTGGTGCTGGCGGAGTCCTGCGTGCTGGCGGCACTGGGCGGCGGTCTCGGGCTCGGGCTGGCCTGGCTGCTGATAGCGCGGGGCGATCCGACGGGCGGCATGCTCCCGTTGTTCTACTTTCCGACGGCTGATTTGCTGACCGGTGCGGGTGTAAGCATCGCCCTTGGTGTGGTTGCGGGTATCTTCCCCGCCTTGCAAGCGATGCGACTTCGCGTGGCGGACGCGCTAAGAAGGATGTGAGTCATCATGGCCGGACCTATCAACTGGCTCTCGCAGGTTGCCTCCGTCAGCAAGTTCGGCTTGTTGAGCATTCCTCAGCGGAGCGGGTCGGTGGCGGCGGCGGTATTCGGCATCGCCGGCGTCGTCGCGGTGTTGGCGGGTGTGCTTTCAATGGGCGTCGGCTTTCAGCGGGCAATGCTGGCCTCCGGTGCGGACGATGCGGCCATCGTGCTGCGCAGCGGAGCCGATAGCGAGATGGTCAGCGGGTTTCTGCGCGAAAGCACGCGCATAATCGCTGACGCGCCAGGCGTCGCCCGGACGCAGGAAGGCCCGCTGGCGTCCGCCGAACTATTCGTCATCATTGATCTTCCCAAACGCTCGACCGGCACAGACGCGAATGTCCCGATGCGTGGCGTCGAGCACGCAGCGCTTAAGGTGCGCGACAAGCTGACGATGGTGGAGGGGCGAACATTCGAGTGGGGCAAGAACGAGGTCATCGTCGGCGTGGGCGCCGCTAGCGAGTTTGCAGGGCTGGACTTGGGCAGCCAACTGCGTGTCGGGCAGCGCGATTGGCCGATTGTGGGCATCTTTTCCGCTGGTGGCGGCACGGCCGAATCCGAAATCTGGACGGATGCGAGCGTGCTGCAAGCTGCCTATAAGCGCGGGGATACCTTTCAGTCGGTGTATGTCAAGCTGGACTCTCCTGAGGCATTCCCGGAATTCAAGGACGCGCTGACCACTGACCCCCGCCTGAATGTGAAGGTGCTCCGCCAGGCGGAATATTACGCCGAGCAGTCCACCGCTGTGACACGGCTGATCAGATCGTTGGGCTACCTGATAGCGTTCCTGATGGCCATCGGGGCTGTATTTGGGGCACTTAACACAATGTACAGCTCGGTTTCAGCGCGAACGCGGGAAATCGCGACCTTGCGCGCGCTGGGTTTTGGCAGCGGGGCGGTGGTCGTGTCAGTCATGATTGAATCGCTGGCGCTGGCATTGATCGGCGGGGCCACAGGAGCGCTGCTGGCGTATGTGGTTTTTAATGGCCTGCACACATCCACGATGAACTGGAACAGTTTCAGCCAGGTGACCTTTGCCTTCGCGGTAACGTTCGATCTGGTGGTGCAAGGAATTGTGTGGGCGGCGGTCATCGGTCTGGTGGGTGGTCTGTTTCCAGCGATCCGTGGCGCCCGCCTGCCTATCGCCGCCGCGCTGCGCGAGTTGTAGTCAATCGCCTATTGCCTGGCCGGCGCCGGCGAATTCGTCGAACGGGCGGCTTCGACGCCAGCAGCCTGCTGCGTCTGGCTGGCATTCAATTCCTCAAAGTGCTTGAGCCCAATCACCAGGGCAACCGCAGCCAGGACCAGAATCGCAATGGTTACGGCGGTCCAGACGATCACTCGGCGCGGCACCACTGGCTCTTCTGGCGGGGCGGACAGACGCAACTCGGTTTGCTTCCGACAGCGCGGACATTGGGCTGTCGCGCCGATCATCTCGGCGGGGAACTCGATGGGGCCGCCGCATTCGGTGCAGGTGCCTTTCAAGCGCTTGGTCCGATTCATTGTGTTGCGCGAGAATACCTTAACGCGCTGCTAACGTCACGCCATCCCAATCACTTTTCGCTTGGCGCAGGCCGGGAATACCGGAATGATTGCCCGCCAATGAACTACCTTCGCCGCAAATTCGAAGGCTCGCCGGAATACGCGCGCGTCGCTCCGTTCGTGATCTTCGTAGTGCTGACAGCCTTGCAAGGTCAGTTCGGCGAGGGTTCACGCTACTGGCTTTACTTAGTCAAGACGCTGGTCGGCGTCTGGCTCATCTGGGAGATGCGGCCTTTTGTGGTGGAAATGCGCTGGAAGTTCAGTTGGGAGGCAGTGGTGGTAGGCGTGGCGGTTTTCGCCGTGTGGGTGGGGCTGGATGGTCTATACCCGCGGATGAGCGAATTGGGGGACGGTTGGAACCCGCATCAGCAGTATGGACAAGCCTCCGCCGCAGCATGGCTCTACGTGGTGGTACGCATTGTGGGCTCCTCCATCGTCGTGCCACCGCTCGAGGAGGTCTTCTACCGCTCCTTCTTGTATCGGATGTTGGTGAAGACGGATTTTCGGGCTATGCCCTTCAACCGGTTTCACGGCCTGTCGTTCGTGGTAACGTCGGCCATCTTTGGGGTGATGCACCCGGACCGTTGGCTCGCAGGGGTATTGTGCGGCCTGGCGTATCAGTGGCTGGTCATCCGCAAGAATCGGCTGGGCGATGCGATGACCGCTCATGCGCTGACAAACTTCCTCCTCGGACTTTGGGTAGTCTGGAAGGGGGCGTGGAACTTCTGGTGACTGTATTCACCCGAATCAGCCAGTGCTGCCGTGCCTGATCTTCGAAGATGAGCACTTGCTGGTGGTAAACAAACCCGCCGGCCTCAATACCCACGCGCCAAGTCCCTACGCGGGAGAAGGTCTCTACGACTGGCTGCGAAACCGAGAAGTGCGCTGGGGGACCCTGGCCATCATCCATCGGCTAGACAAGGAAACCTCCGGCGTTATCGTCTTTTCGAAAACACCCTTGGCCAACCGATCGCTAACTGCGCAGTTCAGCACGCGCAGGGTGCGCAAGAGATACCTGTTGCTGACGGATCGGCCGGTTGGCTGGAAGGAGCTCGTCGTCCGGAGCGCCCTGGCTCGTTCTGGCGAAAGGTATGTAGGACGGCCCTTGGCTGGAGCCGGCGCGCCGGCGGAAACCCAATTTAGGAAAGCCACCGCGCCGAAGGCCGAAGACGCGATTGCGCCTGCTTGCCAGATGATTGAGGCTGTGCCGTTGACAGGCCGGACACACCAGATCCGGGTGCATGCAGCGGAAAACGGGTTCCCGGTACTGGGAGATACTTTGTACAACGGCACAGCGGCTCCCCGGGTCTATCTGCATGCAGTAGAATTGAGGCTGCGGCATTCTTCCACTGGGGAGGAGATGACTTTTCGCGCGCAGATTGCGCTTGCTGGTCAATATCATCCGCAAGTAGTTGCCGGGAGCGGGTTGTGGAGAACGGATCCCCTGCCCTGTCTGGCGCTGCGCCACGCGCTCATTGATCCAGGGGAGACTAATGCGTATCGCGTCATTCATGGCGCAAGCGACGGTCAGCCGGGCTTTTACGTGGAGCGGCTGGGGGATTTCCTGTTATCTCAAAGTGAGCAGCCACTAACCGAGAAACAGAGTGAGCAACTGCAGCTGCTGGCAAAGGCATTCCCGGCGCGCGGTGCTTACCACAAACTTCTTACGCGCCAGGTGGGCCGCGCAATTCGCGGCAAAGTTTCTCCTCAACACGTGCTGGGAGACGTGGCTCCAGCACTATTCACAATTCGCGAGAACGGCCTGCAATTCGAGGTTAGCTTTGACGAAGGCTATTCCGCGGGCCTGTTCCTCGACCAACGCGACAACCGTCGGCGCATCCTCACGCGCCTTATCACTCCGGGCTTCGCTATGCCTCCCTTGTCACTCGGCGACGGGCAGCGGGAAGTCCTCAACACCTTCGCCTACACTTGCGGCTTTTCTGTGTGCGCAGCGAAGGCTGGGGCACGGACCACCAGCATTGACCTCTCCAATCATTACCTGGAGTGGGGCAAGCGCAACTTTGAACTAAACCAGCTCGTTCCCGGACAGCACGAGTTTTTGCATGGCGATGTCCTGGATTGGCTGCGGCGGCTGGCAAAGAAGAACCGGCGCTTCGACCTGGTCCTGCTTGATCCGCCCACGTTTTCGCAGTCCAAGGCGTCCGGGGTCTTCCGAGCAGAGAAAGATTATGGGCGACTGCTATCAGCGGCGCTGCCACTGGTCAGAGCCGGAGGGATTCTGTTTGCCTCCACGAACGCCGCGAATTGGCCGCCCGAAGAGTTCCTGGCGACTGTGGAGCACGCCATCGGCGCCGCAGGCCGGACAATCCTACAGCGCCACTTCTTTCCGCAGCCGCCGGACTTCCCCATCTCGAAAGCCGAACCGGCTTACCTTAAGACGGTCTGGCTGCGGTTGGAGTAGTGCAAGGCCGAACGCCGGTTCCAAACGGAACCCTACTCGCTTCGCAGCAACTCCAGCGTCCAGGGGGCGAGTTGGCGCCTGTGAACTATGTGCCAGAATTGCCGACGGGTCATGGCTTCCTGGCACGCTCGTAAGAGCGAGTGATCAGACTGCCCTGAGGTGCCACCCTCGATCTGCGCAGCCGCAGCAGCGCGAATCCTCCGACTGCAATGACGACAGCCAGCGTTGCGAACCAAAGCAAGTTGCGGGAGATGAAGCCTATTACTGGCGTGGCGGTCGCAGTTTGGGCCGGAGAAGTCGAATGCCGCACGGTGGGAGCCACGACGGACGCGGACCGCGCTGGCATTGAGGTGGCTACGGTGGCGGAGGCGCCGGTCGCAGACCGCTCTGTCAAAGCCACGGAAGGAGGTAAAGCCGGTGTGGTCTTGGCAACAGCAGAGGGTTGGGGCGCGTCAGCCCCTGCAGGCTTTGTTTCCGCAGCGGGAGATGTGGTCGCAGGAGCCACCTCTGGCGGCATCGGCTTGGCTTGATTCTGCGTGGGGGCCTTTACGATCTCCACGTTGGGATCAACGAGCGGCGCGGGAATCGGCGCGGGCTTTGACGACGACTGTGTCGAAACCAGGCTTGGCACAGCCTGCGCCGTGGCTTGTCCTACCGCTTGGGTCGCCGGCGCTGATTGCGTAGGCGGCTCAATCGTCGGGAGCTGATTGGTTGGGCCCGCGGCTGTGGCGGCCGCAGGTGTGTTGGTCTTGATGCTTGGCGGGTCTTGCCTGCTCGCCGGAGGGCTTACGGGTGGAGACTCTTTCTTAATGACGAGCGGCGGTGGAACGTTGCTGTCGCGAGCCGTCCGCTGCAGCGCTTCTTGAAGTTGGCCCTGAGTGACTTGGGCCGTCTGCATCTCCGGCGGTGCGGCGGGGATCTGGAGCGGCCAGGGCGGCGTGTTGACGACGCAGTCCACAAACCGGCCGTCCTGCGCTCGCAGTACGGTGACAAATGGCATCCGCGCCTTCCGCTGCTGATCATACCACTCGCGGTAACGCTGAGCGATTTGCTGGTCGTACGGCGTCCCGCGAACCGTCTCATCGCCGCTCGAGATCAGAATTACTGTCAGGCGTGGAGAGTTCTCCACGACGTGAGTCAGGGCGGTGCGGACTTTGTCGAAGCTCGGTTGTTTCTCATATTTCTGTGCCTTCAGGAACGCTACGATCCGCTCCGCGATGGCCCGGCGGTCGTCCGGTGACCACGTTTGCAGCGGGAATCTCCCAGCATGGAGAGCCTCATTGAACGTCCAAAGCCCCAGCGAATCGCCATGCCGGAGTTGCCCGTTGAGACCGGAAGTCACCAGTTCCTCTACGACCTTAACCATAGCCTTGCTGCGCCGTTGCATGGGGTTGGAGGTGTCCACAATCAACAAGCATCGGTTGGGGGCTGCGCCTTTGGCGGTGTTGGTTTGGGCTGCAAGGCAGATGGGGGCCAGTCCCGCGATAAGCAGCAGCCCGCCCAGCAGCCAGTAACTCAGCCGAAGACCACTACCACTCCAAGGGCAGCGCCCCTTGGTCCTGTCGCTATTCTGATCTTGGTTGCGCGCTCGATCCATATGCTTCGCTGAAATTTATGCGCAAGCATACATGCAGGGCCGCCGCTTGGCGATGAGAAAACCAACTTTGGCTTGCCCGTTGCGCCGATCATCTCTAAGATTATGCTCTACGGTCCCGCAAACTACATCTGTAGCGCTTGAGGAAATGCCGGGCAGCACTTCGTGTCGGTTGGTCATGAAGCTGCGGCCGGCAGCACGCCTTCAACGCAGTTGCATGGGCGTTGACCTCAGCCGCCAGGCTCCCACCCAGTCCGAACCGCTATGAACTATTGGGGCATAGCCACCTGCGGTTTGCTCGGATTGGCGATCGTGCTCGTGGTAATCCCGTTGATCCTGCGCGCGGCGCACACCAGAAACCTGTTCCGCCGGCGGTATGACCTGCATCATACCCATCAGAAGCCCATCCCGCGTGTGGGTGGTCTGGCGTTGGCGGCGGCGTTAATCGGCGTCACAACGGTCGTCGTTGTGTTTTGGCCGGAACACAAGGGGCACGCTGACTGGCTAACAGTGCTGGCGACTTCCCTGGCCATGTTTGGAATTGGATTCTGGGATGATCTCAAGCCCTTAGGGGCCCGACGAAAACTGGCGGGCCAGATCTTGATCGCCTTGAGCGTTTGTGCCCTGGGGATCGGGATAACTCACCTGAAGATCCCGTTTACGGAGAGGGTCATCCCGTTGGGCGGGTGGGGGGTGTTCATCACGGTGGCATGGCTGGTGGGAATGACCAACCTGATCAACCTGATTGATGGTGTGGACGGCCTGGCGGGAGGAATATGCCTGATGTTGATGGGCTTGCTGGCGTACGTCGCTCACGCGAGCGGAGGTTTTGATCTTATGGCGGCGGGCATGGCCGGGGCTTTGGTCGGTTTCCTCTACTTCAACTTCCCCCCCGCGCGGATTTACCTGGGTGATGGCGGCGCTTACCTTCTGGGCTTCCAGATCGGTTTGTTCGCCATCCTCAGTTCGCATAAAGGAACGGTTTTCGCCGCGCTGGCGGCGCCATTGTTCGTCCTGGCCCTGCCCATTGTGGACACCGCCCTGGCCATTATGCGGCGCGGGTTGCGCGGGCTGCCGATCTTCCGTCCTGACCGCAAGCATCTGCACCATCATCTGCTCGGCATGGGAATGTCGCGGCGGAGAGTGGTGCTGTCATTGTACGGGATCAGCCTGATTTTCCTGGTGATGGGTTTTACCGCCTACTGGTCTCGCGGAAACCTGGTCCCCGTGCTGCTGGGTGCGGGAGTCCTGATCCTGCTCCTGCTCGCTGGCAAACTGCGTTTTAGCCGCAACTGGTTTGCCGTAGGTCATGTGGTGGGCACTTCGCTGGAGATGCGGCAGGAGATTCAATACGCCCTGACCTTGATGCGCTGGCTGGCCATGGAAGGAAGCCGGCGCAACTCCGTGGAAGATCTCTGGGCGGACCTGGTCTTTGCTGTCCAAAGGCTTGGCTATAGCTCGGTCAGGCTGACCTTGGCCGATGGACAGCGTGTCTGGCAGCAGGCGGATGACTGCCCCTCCACCCTTGCAGTTGTTCACAAACTGCAAGGCGGACGCCTCGGAATTCTTGAACTCAAAGCCCCTTATTGCGATGTCAGACCAGACCCCAGCAAGCGGCAGCAAGAGTGCGGAAGAGCATGCTGCCCCTGTGTTGCTGACAGGAAAGTGTTTGAAATAGTCACCGACTTGTTGGCGGAAGGGTGGGTCAGAGGAATCGGCCACCCCAAGGAAGCGGATCACGCTCCCCTCAGATTCGACACCAAATTGGCCGCACCAATCAACCGCACGCAAAGTGAGGCTTCAAGTCTTTCGGCTCCCGTTACCCTGCCCGGGATTGCCCGCAAGCACCCACCCTCTCACCGGGAGACAATCTGACAAACTTGCATCCAGTAGCCCCCCCCCCAATCATTGCCCACTCAAGGTGAGCCTTTCGCCAACACTTCGTGGTTAGACGCCATCTCTCTTAAACCCAAAGCCCGGTAAGCCTGGGCCAGGGCCGCATGCGTGGCGCGCTTTGACGACAGTGAAGGCAGGGCATACTCCAGGTCGGCGATGGCCTCCTGGGGCCGTCCCGACCGCGCAAGAATCTGTCCGCGTGTGTCGCGAAAGCTGGGATTATCAGGATACTTTTCCAGGACAGATTCGATAATTGCCAACGCTTGCGGCAGGTCTGGTTTATCTCCGACCAGGAGAATCATCGCCAGGTTGTTGGCCACGTAAGGAAGATGCGGAGCGGCATCGTACGCAAGCGCAAGCTGCTGCCGGGCTTCCGCCAGCCGGCCGTGCTGCCATGCATCAACCCCCAAAGCAAAATGGAGAATTGCCGTGGCCTTGCCCTGCGCCAACATGCTCGTGAGCATGTCCCGTGCGGTCGCGGCCTCCGGTCCCTGCAAATGCGTGAGGCTAATGAGATGGCGGAGCAGGGTTTCGTTCTGCGGGGCGCACTCCAGACCGCGCTGGATGAGGGTTATGCGCGAGGTCAAATCCTGCGGGTTGCGCCTGGCCATGACATCCACCCAAATGGCACACACTTCTCCCATCGGTGACAGATACGCCTTGTTCTGAAACTGCCGCCAGCCCTCCTCCAGCACCAAGAGAGCCGCCGAATAGTCTTCGGCCATCGCCAAGGCATCCGCCCACGCAAGGCGGCTTGCCGGCAAGTCTAGTTTCGACGCCTCAACCTTCTCCCGGTGGTACCTCGCCGCCCGTTCGGCCCAACTGCGCGCGGCCAGGTTGTCCCCCTGGGCCTTGAACACCGCGGCCAGCAGTAATGCCGTATCCGGCTTTGTGGACACAACCTCGCTCAAGTGTTTCTCCGCCAGTTCCCACCGTCCGCGCCGGACATACACCCGCCCCAATAGATCGTTCGCGGCGATTGACTGAGGATCGAGCTGCACGACGTGCTTGAGGTGGCGCTCGGCCGCGCCAATTTCCTGCATCGTCACATTGGTCTTTGCCAACAACGTCTGCGCCACGAAGAGGTGCGCCGGCAGGTAGCCTGGTTTATCTATGGGGGCGATGTTGCTCAGCAGCGACACGGCGTCTTTATCCTTGCCCAGGCCGCCCAGGGCCAAAGCCAGGTCAAAGAGGTGCTTTTGCCGGGGCTCAACGCCCAGCGCCAGGAGCCTCTGGGTAGCGACTCGGGCGGTCTCGAAGTCCTTGTGAGCCAGCGCCGCGGCAGCGATGTTGGCGTAACGCGTTCGTGTCTCCCAAGGTTTCCAGGCGAGCAGGCAGATCCCGACGACCAGCCAGGTTACGCAACCAAGCAAGGCTGGCATGCCCCAGCCCAGCAGTCTGGAATCCCGGGTCCGGCGCCAGCGTGCAAAAGAACGAGCAAATGTCATGTGTCGCGCCGCATTTGCCGACTCAGCTGCTGCCAGAGCAGGACACGCGCCTCCTCAAAAAGCTGCCGCACTTGTTCCCGCTCGGGCGGGAGCAGTGGATTGAAGCCCGTGGACAGCACCTGTACTTGGTAGGTGACCGTGCTGTTAAGCTCTCCCAGTCTTATCCGTCGCAGGAGACTATCCTTGAAACTCGGCTTGAACCCCGGCCCGGGCAGCCACCGGCCACGCTCATCCACGACACTGTACCAGAGGGCGGCGTGCAGACCTACGTTGTTCCGCATCCGGACCTCCGCCAGCGCGGGGCAAGCGTTCGTCCCCCGCCTGTCAAGGGCACGCCGCTCCAGCAAGTCCCAGCCGCGAAGAGTGTAGCACAGCGTCACGTCGTGGTACCCTTGGAACGGATAGTCGAGTGCCAGCGATGCCAGCGTATCCCCCTTGCGGTAATGCCAGACCTGCGAATACACCCCCAGCGTCTCGACCTTCTGGAGTGGCGGCACTTCCGTGGTCAGCCGCCTCCAGGCGCCAATCTGGTCGGGCATCGCGAACCTTGCGCCGGCCATCAGGGCCGGCTTGGACCGGGCCAGTTGTGCACCCGGGTGCTGGTGATGCACCCAGATCAATGCCAGGTCCACCACGCCCACCAATGCAAACGCGCACCCCGCCACGCGCGCCCAGGCGGGAGCAAGTCCCGCCACGAACGCTTGTGGCGGAGGGCCTCCCACTGCCACCCCAGTGGTGGGCTGTTTCGATCGCGGCCTGGCTGGGCTGAACAAGTACCACAGCAACTGGTCCATGCTGAGGATCATCACAAGGTAGCTTGCGAACAGAACCAAGCCGATCGCCTCGTGGGCTGCCCCGGTAAGGATGTTGATGCCGTAACGATATTTCAGCCACGCTCCCAGCGTGATGCGGGCCAGGTTCCCCAGCAACACGAACGCAAGCGCATTGGCCAGGCCAACGAGAATATGGATCCAGGGCCGCCGCCGCCACATACCGTAGAACAGCGCACAGGCCAAGGTTATCAGCACAGAGTTAATGCCGCTGCAGGCCTCGTCCACCAGCAACTGCTGCCGAGGCAACTCGATCACGTTGCCGCTCAGAGCATGCGTGACCCCCAGCATGTCCAGCATGGTGCTGCTCCATTTGACCGCCAGCACGCGAATCTGCTGGATCAAGCGGGCATCTCCGGAGAGGGGCAGAGGGACGATGGTCAACAGCAGCACCAGCGCCGGCAGCATCGCCGTCAGAAGCCGCCTCCCGCCCTGCCACCAGATTACCCCGACGAGACCCGTCCAGGCCGCCGAGGTAACCAGCCACGGCGACCAATACCCCGAGGCAACCACCAGGAGGATGAACGACGCCCCCAGCAGCAACCCGGTTACCCGGCGAGTTCCTGCAACGAGTGGACGGGGCACCTCTTTCAGCCTATCCCAAGCCAAAAAAGCCGCTGCCATCAATGCTAGCGGGAAGAACCGATAATGCGGTCTGCCCCACAAGTTGATAAAGAACAGCGCCAGCAGCGGAGCATAGCCCAGTGCGAACCAGAGGCTGTAACCGCCCGCCAGCCTTGGCGCAACAACACTTGGGAGCTGGCGCTCTTGATTGGCGCTATCCACGGTGGATTGGTCAGCCGTCCGCATGGCATTACTTGTTCGCATACTAGCCAAACAAGCCCTTGCTTGCCAGCTCTGTATTGGCTGAGCTATTTCCTGTCCATGCCGCAGAATCCAGCTACGGCGATGCAACGGTGCCAATCCGGCGGGACTACGGTGTGGTTCCCATGGGGGTCGGCCCCCATGGGAACCACACCGGGTTCTAACGGGCTTCACAGCGTTGTCGCACCGGGAGGGAGGTTCGGTTCATGAATGGGGGATTCTGTTAATGTACTGTGGTAGCAGTGCGCGTATATGCAGTTTCACGTGCTTTTCCCCGTCAACAGCGGCCGAAATGGCGCTTGCCGTAGGGCGGGTAATGAACGACAGTCCTCCGCATGAGAATAAAGCTCTCGGTCCTCCTGGCCATTGCGTCCTTGCTGCTGCCTGCTCCGAGCAGTATGGCCGCAGAAAGTAGCGACGCTGCCGACGAACTCAAGGCGCTGGTGACGAAAATCCAAACCAAACTACGGGACGGCAAGGAAACCGAGGCCGCCCTGGCCCCGGAACTTCAGGAGTTCGACGCGCTGCTGACGAAGCACAAAGGCGAGAAGACCGACGATGTGGCGCAGATCCTGTTCATGAAAGCCATGCTGTATGAGCAGGTTCTTAAGAACCCCGCCAAGGCCAATGCGTTGATGGAGCAGCTGCAAAAGGACTTTCCCGATACGGGACCCGCCAAGCAGGCGAAGCAAGAGGCGGAGGCCGGCAAGGCGCGGGCGGCGCTCATCGAGGGGGCAAAGTTCCCCGACTTCAACGAAAAGGACCTGGAGGGCAAGCCGCTCTCAGTCGCGAATTACAAGGGCAAGGTGGTGCTCTTAGACTTCTGGGCCACTTGGTGCGGGCCGTGCGTTCGGGAGTTGCCGAATGTTATCAAGACCTACGAGGCGCACCACAAGGATGGCTTCGAGATCGTCGGCATCAGCCTGGACCGGGACCGGGATCGGGAGAAACTCGTCAGTTTCCTCAAAGACAAGAAGATGACTTGGCCGCAGTATTTCGACGGTAAAGGGTGGCAGAATAAGCTGGCTGCCAAGTATGGCGTGCAGAGCATTCCGGCAACCTACCTGCTTGACCGCCAGGGAATCATAATCGCCAAAGACCTGCGAGGCGAAGAGCTGGAGCAGGCTGTGTCCAAGGCCCTGGCAAAGAAATAGGCCGTGAGGTCCGGACTTCCGTGCCAACCCGGTACTGCTCCTGACCGCATTCCCAATCAGAATTTGCGCGCGAGCGGGCCCTCACACCGCAGTATGCCAACGGCAAGTCGGTGGCGTGAAGACGGCAGGGATTCGGGTGTCAGACTACCTTACCTTTTCGCCGCTTCGTAGTACTTGGCCACTTCGGTCCAGTTGACGACGTTCCAGAACGCTTTCAGGTAGTCTGCCCGTCGGTTCTGGTATTTAAGGTAATAAGCGTGTTCCCAGACGTCGCAGCCGAGGACCGGTCTGCCTTCCGAACCGGCAATGCCCTTGCCCATGAGGGGGTTATCCTGATTGGCGGTGGACACAACTTCCAATTTGCCGTGGTTGACGACCAGCCAAGCCCAACCGCTGCCGAAGCGCCCCATCCCGGCCGCCTCAAACTTCTCCTTAAAGGCGTCGAAGCTGCCGAAGGCGGCCTGGATGTCATCGGCGAGCTTGCCGCCGGGGGCGCCACCAGCTTTTGGGGCCAGCAGCTTCCAGAACATGGAATGGTTGGCGTGGCCGCCGCCATTATTCCGCACCGCCCCGCGGATGTCCGCGGGCACCGCTTCAAGGTTGCGAACGAGGTCCTCTACCGACAGGCGCTCAAGATCCGGTTTTCCGGCCAGGGCCTTGTTGACATTGGCCACATATGCGGCGTGATGTTTGCCGTGGTGAATTTCCATCGTTTGCGCATCAATGTAGGGTTCGAGCGCGTCTTTAGGATATGGAAGTGCAGGTAGTTCGTATGCCATAGTATATGCGATGTCGTTGTTGTTGCGTGTTTAACCTAAGCCCTTCAACTTCTTGGGTAACGTAACCATCACAACATAGCACGTCTGTGCCAGAGTCAAGCGGCGTCACGGCTAATTCGAGAATCGGGATGCGAAGCGCGGAGGCGGCCTATTTGGCGGCCAGGTCGGCGAAGTTCTGGAGCAGCCGAAGGCCCACTTTCTGGCTCTTCTCGGGGTGAAACTGCGTGGCGTACAGGTTGTCCCGCCAGACCGAGGAAGCGAAGGTCTCGCCGTAGGTAGTGCGGGTGGCGACGACGCCGCTGTCGGCGGGCTTTGGGAAGAAGCTATGCACGAAGTAGACGTAACTGCCGCTGCGGATTCCACGGTAGAGGGGGCAATCGGGTCTAACGACGTCCAGTTGGTTCCAGCCGATCTGAGGGACCTTGAGGCCATTCTTCCCCGCAAAGCGGACCACCTTGCCCTGAAAGATGCCCATCCCGGCGGCGCAACTGTTGAACTCCTCGCTCCGTTCGAACAGGGCCTGGTAGCCCACGCAGATGCCCAGAAAGGGGCGGCCCGACCGGATGAACTGCCGCGAGGCCTCCAGCAGTGCCTGCTTTTGGAGGGCCTGGATGCAATCGTCGAAGGCGCCGACGCCGGGCAAGACCACGGCGCGCGCGTCAGCCAGTTCCTCGGGCCGCCGGGCGATGCGGACGGCTGCGCCCACCTTGAGCAGAGCCTTGTGGACACTGCGCAGGTTGCCGGAGCCGTAGTCAATCAGAGCAATCACCGGCGGAGAATAGTGCGGGGCGATGGCTTAGGCAAGCGACGGGGATGGGCGGCGCTCGGAGGCGGAAGTGGTCCTTCTGGCTTCGTTTTTGGCTTAACGGGGGGCTGCGGAGTTGGTAGTCTGAGCGCCTATGAAGGTCCTGATTGGCAGCCTGACAGCCCGGGTCCAACGGCTGTCACCCCTCACTGTTGGCGGCATCGGGTTGGGCTATATGCTGGGTGTTTGTCTGGCCGATTATGCCACACCTGTTGGCACCACCTTTGCCTTGTTCTATCTGCTGGGGGTTAGTTTCATGGCTTGGGGAGCCGGCCGGGGGCCAGGGATACTAGCCGCAGTCGTGGCTAGCGGGCTGGGCTCGGCTGTGGAATGGGTGGTGGTCCGCCCAACCCTGGGTACCTCGATGCTGCTTTGGAATGGGTTTAGCCGGCTCGTGCTTTACCTGGCGATCGCGTGGCTGGTGGCGGAGGTAACGCAGCTCACGAGGCACCTGGAAAGGGTGGTGGAGGAACGGACGGCGCAGTGGAAGACGGAGGCGGAGAAGCATCGGGCCACATCGGCCCGGCTTACGGAGATAATCGAGCGTTTCGAACAGGTCATCAACAACATTGCGGAGGTCTTCTGGCTGACAGACATACCCAAGGACCGGATGATCTACATCAGCCCGGGCTACGAGCGGATCTGGGGCAGAAAGTGCGCAGATCTCTATCGCGAGCCCAGGGCCTGGCTGGCGGCGGTGCACCCCGCAGACCGCGCTGAAGTACTCCGCCGCGCTCAAACCGAACAGGCGAGCGGCACCTACGACGTCGAGTACCGCATTCTGCGACCGGATGGAAGTGTGCGCTGGATCCGGGACCGCGGCTTCCCGGTGCGCAACCAGCAAGGGGAGGTCTATCGCGTCGCCGGAATCGCCGACGACATCACCGAGCGGAAGAAGACCCGGGAAACGCTTCAAACGCAGGCAACCATCCTGGAGAACATGGCTGAGGGAGTGCTGGTCACTGACGAAATGGGCGTAATACAGCAGATGAACCCGGCGGCTGAACGAATCTGGGGTTACCAGCGCAACGAAATGGTTGGACGACCAGTCAGCATGCTCAGCACGTTCCCCGCGCCTGAGGCAACTGCGAACATGCGGAAGGTGTTGGTGGCTTTGCAGACCACCGGAACATGGCGGAGAACATTTAACAACCGGCGCAAAGACGGCAAGATCATCACTTGCGAGGCGCACATCAGCCGGGTGGAAATGCAGGGCCGAGTGAGCTACATCGCCGTCGAGCAGGATGTGACCGACCGGCAGAGGGCGGAAGCCGCCCTGCGGCAAAGTGAAGACAACCTGTGGGCGTTCATGGCTGCTCTGCCGACCCCCGCCTGTTTGCTGGACCAAACAGGCAAGATCATCGTCGCCAACCGCACCATGGGCAGCCGCTTGGGCGTTCCCGAGGATGAGCTCCCGGGCAAGGACATGTTCCGCCTGCTGCCGGGCAACGTCAATGCCGAGCGGAAAGCGGTGTTTGAGGAGAACCTTCACACCCGCAGACCGATCCAATTCGAGGATGAGCGTGCAGGCCATCACTACTTCAACCTCACCAGCCCTGTTTTCGACGGGGCCGGAAATGTCAGCCGCGTGGCGGTCATTGCTTTCGATATCACTGAGCGCAAGCGCACGGAGTTGATGAAGGAAGCGCTGCTGTCGTTGGGCGGCAAGCTAAGCGCTGCGCGAAGCTCCGTCGAGGTGGCCCGTGCTGTTTATGCCGCGGCCGACCAGCTCTGGCAATGGGATAGCGCCACGCTCAGCCTCTATTCCCCGGATTCGGACCGGGCGGAGCCCGTGCTGTTCTGCGACGTCGTGGAGGGAAAGCGTTGCGAAGTCGTTCCCTCGCTCCCGGCCGGCGCCCCCACTGCCAGAATGCGCCGCATCATGAGCCAGGGGGGGGAGTTGATGCTCCACCAGGCAGGCGACCCGCCACCTGTGGATGTATTCCGATTCGGAGACCTCTCACGTGTTTCCGCTTCGGTCATGTGCGTCCCCCTGCACCGTGACGATCAGCCTGTCGGAATGCTCTCCATCCAGAGCTACGCGGCCAATGCCTATACGCCGGACGACCTGCTCACGCTTCAGGCCCTGGCTGACTACTGCGGCGGCGCGCTGGAGCGCATCCGCGCCGAGAAGGCGCGCCAAAAGAGCGAGGAGCTGAACCGCACCATACTGGACACGACAATGGACGGCTTTCATGCCGTCGAGGTCTCTCCTGATCGCCTCGGGGTGATCTCCGACGTCAACGAAGCATATTCTCGCATGACCGGCTACAGTCGCGAGGAATTGCTCCAGCTGCGCATTTTCGACCTCGAAGCCAAGGAAAGCCCGGAGGAAACGGCGCGGCACCTGGCACGAATCGTCAGTATGCGCGGCGACAGCTTTGAGACTCGTCTCCGCCGCAAAGACGGCCGCGAAATACAGGTGGAGATCAGCGCTTCCTCCTTGGCTGTCGACGATCCGCGGGTATTCGGCTTTGTCCGGGACATCACCGAACGCAAGCGCGCCGATCGGGCCAAAGAGGCGCTGCTCTCGCTGGGGGCCAGGCTCAACGAGACGGAAGACCCTCGGGCGGCAGCCAGGGCTGTCCTTGCCGCCGCCGACCAACTCTGGAAGTGGGACGCCGCCGTGCTCCAAGTGTACTCCCCAGAGCGTGACTGCCTCGACTCCGTGCTGCTCGTTGATCTGGTGGACGGCGAGCGACGCGAGGTACCCCCGCCCTACCCCGACAGCCCGCCACCGCCCATCATGCGCCGGATCATGCAAAACGGTCCGGAGTTGATTCTGCGCACTGCCGCCGACATGCAAGGAAACGAGTTCGTGGCCTTCGGCGACATGGAGCGCCTGTCCGCTTCCCTGATGTACGTTCCCCTGCGCCGCGAGGGGCGAACCGTCGGTGTGCTCTCGATCCAGAGCTACGCGCACAATGCCTACACCCCGGATGACCTGCAGACACTCCAGGCGCTGACCGATTATTGCGGCGGCGCTTTGGAACGCCTTCGCGCCACGGCGCTGCTGCGCGACGCGAATGACACGCTGGAACGCCGCATCCAGGAACGCACCGCCGAATTGCAGACGGCCAACGCGGCGCTCCGGCAGGCGCACGACCAACTCGAACAACGCGTAAATGAGCGGACAGCAGAACTGCAGGCTGCCAACAAGGCGCTGGCCGAAAGCGAGGAACGTTACCGCTCGCTGGTCAACAACCTCAACGTGGGAGTGTACCGCAACACCCCAGGTTCCCGGGGCAAGTTTCTTCAAGTCAATCCGGCGCTGGCCAAAATGCAGGGTTATGACTCGGTGGAGGAGTTCCAGAAACTCAACGTGGCCGACACCTATCAGGACCCTGGAGAGCGACTAAAGCTCGTGGCGCGTCTGATGCGCGAGGGCGCGGTTGCGGATTATGAGGTTCGGCTCAAGAAAAAGGACGGCACGCATATGCATGCCTCGGTAAGTGCCACTGTCCACCGAGGTGCCGACGGGGCAGTAGACTGGATTGACGGGGTGCTGGAGGACATTACGGACCGCAAGCTTGCCCGGGAGGCGCTGCAGGCCAGCGAAGAGCGCTACCGGGCCCTGGCCGAATCATCCCCGGACGTCATCTTCATTTTGGACCGGGACCATAGGGTGAGGTATGCCAACGCTGCCGCGGCGGGTTTGTGGAATTGCCAACCGGCGAATCTGATCGGACAGCCGTTGCGCGAACTGCACCCCTCCAAGGTGGGGCTTGGCCACGCTCAGGCTGTGGAAGGCGTGTTTACAACGGGTCAGCCCGCTCACCGGGAAGTCCTCGATAGCTATCCGGCTGGGAAACGATGGATTGCCATACACTTGGTGCCGTTGTTTGGCGACGACCAGATAGTCGGTTCAGTCATGGGGGTCTGTCGCGACGTTACCGACAGGAAGAACGCAGAACAGCAACTGATTGATGCTCTGGACCTGAATGAGAGGATGCTCGCCGCGGCTACCATGGGGATCGGGGCTTACAAGGCCTCCGGCGAGTGCATTTTTGTCAATGAGGCTCTGGCCAAAGCCGTGGGAGGCACCGTCCGCGAATTGCTTCAGGACAATTTCCGAGGCATGGAAGGTTGGAAGAAGACAGGGCTATTATCCCTGGCCGAGGCCGCACTAAACCACCCACAACCCCAGTCACGCGAGGTCCACGGTCTCACTCACTACGGCAAGTGCGCCTGGCTGGATTGCCACCTGACGCGTTTTGTGAGCGGCGGCCAACCCCACCTCCTGGTTATGGTCCAGGACATCACTGAGCGCAGGCGGACCGAGGAGGCGCTGCGGTTGGCCGAAAGCCGGCAGGAGGCCATTCTCGACAACATTCCGGACCCAGCCTGGCTGAAGGACTCAAAGGGCCTTTATCTGGCATGTAATGAGGCCTTCGCCCGATTCTATGGGCAGCGGATCGAAACGGTGACAGGCAAAACGATCGGTGAGTTTGCCCCGCAGGAGGCCGACCGCGCGGCGCGTGAAGACGCAAAAGTAAGGCGCACGCGCAAGACCCTAAGGTCCGAGATGTCGTTCATTGGCGCCGAAGGCCAGGTTCAGTGGTTTGAGAGCATCAAGGCTCCAATCTTCAACCAACATGACAAGATCATCGGCACAGTGGGCATCGCGCGAGACATTACAGAACGCAAACGGACAGAGATTTTACTCCGGGCGCAACGCGATCTCGGTGTCAGCTTCAGCCTGACCACCGATCTAACCGTGGCTCTAGAAAAGCTGATCGAGCTTGCCATACAAATTGGCGGACTGGATTCCGGCGCCGTTTACCTGCTCAATTCTGCCACGGGCGGGATGGACGTAGCAGTCCATCGCGGCAGATCGCCGGACTTCGTCAAGGCCGTTTCGCATTGGGCGTCCGACAGCCCACAGATGCGGCTGATACGCCGCGGCAAGCCAATCTTCACCCTTTATCGTGACTTGCCCATTGACCACGACACTGCCCGCACCCGCGAGGGGCTGCAAGCCATAGCCCTCGTTCCACTTTGCCACGAGAAGACGGCTCTCGGCGCGCTCGCGGTATCCTCAAACGTGAACGACAATATCCCACTCCAGACCCGGATTGTCATCGAAGCTATAGCGGCACAGGCCGCCGGCGCCATCGCGCGCATTCAAGCTGAGAACGAGCGTTCCCGGCTGGAACGGCAGGTTCTCGATATCAGCGACCGCCAACAGGCGCACATCGGGCAGGACATTCACGACGGCCTATGCCAGCAGTTGGTGGGCGTGGCGTTTGACGCGACCTTGCTGCATCGTGAACTGTCCCGCTATCGCCACCCCCAGGCCAAAACGGCGCGGCGCATCATCAATTACCTGGACCAGGCAATTACTGAGTCCCGACAACTGTCCCGCGGCTTGTTCCCGGTGAGGTTGGAATCCGAGGGCTTGCCGCCGGCTTTGAGAGAGCTGGCCAAAGCTACCTGTCGCCGCTTCAAAGTGCGGTGCCGTTTTTCCTGCCAAGGCGACGGTGCCGTGGGTGATACCGTTATGGCCACGCACCTCTACCGGATTGCGCAGGAGGCCGTCGCCAACGCCATTAAGCACAGCCATGCTCGCAGCATATTCATTCGCCTCCGCACCTGTGCCGATAGGATAGAGTTGGCCATCGAGGATAACGGATCGGGCCTTGCTTCCGCCGCGCGGGCCAAGGCCATGGGCATGGGATTGCACATGATGGCCTACCGCGCCCGCAGCATCGGCGGCACTCTTCGGCTCAGCCGTGGCCGGCGGGGGGGGACGTTAGTTTCTTGTTGCGTGCCCCGCCACCGCAGCTAGACAATCGCCTTATGCGCAGCAAACCACCCCCCATGCCTCGCGCCAAAAAACGCACACAGATCTTGCTCGTGGATGATCACCCCATCGTGCGGGAGCGCCTGACCGAGCTCATTAATCACGAGGCTGATCTGGCTGTTTCCGGCGAAGCCGAAGATCGGAACGATGCGATCGCCGCGATCAGCGCCCGGAAGCCCGACCTGGCAATCATTGATCTTACCCTCAAGAACTCCGATGGCTTGGAGTTAATCAAGGATATCAAGAGCCGCTGGCCCAACGTGCGGATGTTGGTCGTCTCCATGCAAGACGAATCGTTATACGCCGAGCGGGTTATCCGCGCCGGTGCTTTGGGTTATATCACCAAGCAGGAGGCCACGCGCAATATACTCGTTGCCATCCGGCGCGTCCTGGCTGGTGAGATTTACCTCACTGACAAGGTGTCTTCCCGTATTATCCTCGGGCTGGGCAAACATCCCAGTCCCGGCCCTGCCACCCCCGCCGAAGTCCTGACAGACCGCGAATTCAAGGTGTTCGAGCACATCGGGCATGGGATAAGTACAAATGAGATCGCCGCCTGTCTGCACATCGCGCCGAAGACCGTCGAAACCTACCGCGCGCGCATCAAGGAAAAACTAAATCTCAAGGATGGCAACGAGCTGCTGCAGCGAGCGATAGAATGGGTCCACAGGAGGTGATCTGTTTTCAAGCCGTCCGGTCGCCGATCAGGCCTGTAGGGTTAAACCCTACAAAAAGTCGCGGCCCTGCCCTGACAGACAGGCCGCTCCGGATTTGTTATTTACCCACTCACCATTGGCGAATGGTCGCCAGGTGTCTTGTTCGTGCTAAGGCTGGTTGTGGGTCTATGGGTATTAGGAGCACGGAGAAGACGGGGGCTTGTTTCGCGTACGGCTGGCTGGCTCGCTGGGAGATGGCGGAAGTTTCTTCCGTCGGGGTGGGGACAATGGGGCACTAAACGTGGGCCGCCAGCCGTCGCGATTTGGCACGGACGACCCGGCCAAGAGAGGGGATAGGCGACAATACACATCGGGCTTTGACTTGCGTCCCGGCTTCGGATTGCCTAAAAGATAACCCGCCTCGCGCACCGCGCACTGAGTAAGCCCGGCAAGAGCGCGTGATGCTGAATACTTAAGTCTGTTCAATCACAACGACCATTTATGCCTGCTGCCGCCGACACCAAAGCGATCCCGACACTCCAAACCTTGCCCGGAGACGACCTGCGCCAGGTTATGTGGCGCTTTGCCGACCGCTATGACCTTGCCATGCTCGTCCAGTCGAGCCGGACGGTGGCGCGCGGCCCCGTGGCCCGGCTGGTCGCCCAAGGCGCGCGCAACTCCCATGAATGGACACCTGAGAAAGCCAGCCTGCTGGCGGCGTTTGACGAGAGCGGCATCACCGCCGCCTTTCTTGACCCCCAATACGGCGGGTTCATCGAAGGGCCGAAGAACCTGGCACTGGCCCTGATTGCGTTCGAGCTTTCCTGGGTTGATGCCGGCGCGGCCACGTCGAGCCTGGCGGGCAACCTCGGCCTGGCGCCGATCCATGAGCGCGGCACACCGGAGCAACGTGCGCGCTACCTGGCCTCCGCCGCGCCCCCCAAACCCGGCGAGAACCGGCAGCAAATCCGCGCCGCCTTCGCACTGACCGAGCCGATTCCGTTCGTGGGGGTGGAAACCGGCATGCTGGCGGGCAAAGTGCGCATCGCGGAATGGAAAGACGGCCAGGAGCCGCTTCTCCAGGTCGAGAAGCGTGGCCGCTTTATCACCAACATGGGTTTCGCCAACGTGGTTACCGCTGCCGTTGACTCGGATGACAAGCGTCTCAAGGGCTCCTGCATGATCATCCTCGAAGACACCGACCCCGGCTCCTGGGATCGTGGGACGCCTACCAAAAAGCTGGTGCACCAACTCTCCTCCACGCGCGATCCGGTGCTGAACGTCCGCGTGCCCGCCAACCGGATCATCGGTGGCTACACCGTCAAGGACGGCGTGATCATTCCGCGTTATTCCCACGGCGAAATCATCGAGGCCGTCTTCCGCCGCACGCGCGTCACGGTCGGGCTGATGACCTCCGCAAAGCTGCTTTCGGCCATTGAGCCAGTGGTGATGTATGCCCGCCGCCGATTCCGGGGCGGACAGGGTGCGCCGGGCACGCCGCGCTATGAACTGGGCCTGCAGCAAAAGGAAGACGTGCTGCACCGTTTGGTGGATGTTTGGGCCACGGGCGAGGCGAGCGCGTCGCTTGGCTTTGCCGCGGCCAGGCTGTTTGATGCGCTTGATCCACTGGAGCGGCACAAGGACGAGATGCTCGCGGCGAAACAGCTCACAGGGCGCGCTGCTTTTAAAGCTCTGGGGAAGTTTCAGCAGGATGCCCTGGAGATGTTGCAGCTGGCTGCGAAACCCGCGGGCGCGCGCGACGAGAAACGGCTTGAGGCATTGAAAGGCGAGCCGCTCGTGCAATTTGCGCTGCTCGATTCGCAAGCCAATGTGCTATGCCCCGCCTGCAAGCTCTGGAACACCGGCCACGGCGCCAACATGATGCGCGAAGCCGTCAGCCTCATGGGCGGCTACGGCGTCACTGAGGATTGCCCGGGCTTCCTGGGTCAGAAGTGGATGGACGCCCAGCTCGAAGCCACCTACGAGGGCCCGGAGGCCGTCCAGCGCCTCCAGCTGTCGCTCACCATGACCAATGAGCTGTTCCTCGCCCAGTTCCAGGATTGGGTCGCCGAGATGGCCCAAATCGCCTCTCTCCGCCCCGGCACCGGCGCCTGCACACTCGCCACCGCCATGAAGCTTTGGCTGTGGACGCTCAACCACCTGCAGGCCGCCGCCGACGCCGACGGCGCCAAGCTCTACCACAAGAGCCGCCAGAGTGTCACCTTCCCGCTGGCCGACGCGCTGTGCTGGCTGCTGGCCGCGCGGCAGTTTATTCTCGACCTCCGAGAGCTTGAGGAGAAGGGCGCGGCCAATCCCGCGCTGGCAGATGGCCTGCCGGGCTTCGTGAACTTCCTTTCCGACCTCTGTCACGTGCAGAGCGCCCGCGCCGCAGGCGAAGCCGGCCGCATCTGCGCTGAACTGGTGTACGGCTACAACCGGCACCCCGGCTGGGACGAGGCCAGTTGCGGGGCGTGTTACTCCGCGGAAGAACTCGAATCACTCGAAGGCCTCATCCCCGGGATTGACGGTTCCGCCCGCGCCTTCGCCGACGTGACCGAGGCGAATGAATCCCACCCGCCCAAGGCCGGCCCATGCGTCAAGCTCACCGGCCTCGAAGCCTTCGTCCGCCTCCGCGCCAAGCTCGACGGTTGCCTTACTGGCGCGCGCCTGGCCAAAGACCGCGCGGCCGACGCGCTGACCAAGGTCATGATCCCGGAGGCGCTGGACTATCCCGCGTGACCTCGGATACTCCTGAAGTTGGGGCTGAGGCGGTCCAACGCCAGCGCATGGAGGCGGATATCATCTGCGTTGGTTTCGGCCCGGCCACCGCCGGATTCCTCACCACGCTCTCGAAGCAACTCCTCAACCCGGATGGCACGCCCGCGGTTGAAAGCGCGGTTATGCCTGGCGCGCCGCCTCAGATCCTCTGCTACGAGCGCGCCGATGACATCGGCTTTGGCGTCTCCGGCATTGTGACGCGGGCACGCGGGCTGCGGGCCTCGTTTCCCAATCTCGACCCGAAGGACATTCCCATGGCCGCCCCGGTCGCGGAGGAGAAGGTGGTCTATCTGCTCGATCCCATCGGTGCCAGCCGGCGCTCTTGGGCGTTGCGCGGGGCCGATGCCTGCCTCCGGGCATTCAGCGGATTGCTGCCACTGAAGCACGAGGCCGTCGAGCTTCCGTGGTCGCCCGCCTTCCTGCACAAGACCGGCGGGCTGGTGCTCTCGATGGGCCAGTTCCTGCAATGGGTCGGCGCCCAGGTCCAGAGCACCGGCACGGTCCAAATCTGGCCCGGAACACCCATATCCGAGGCGCTGGTCGAGGATCACAAGGTCACCGGTGTCCGCCTGCTCGACCAGGGCGTGGATAAGCAAGGCAAACCGGGCGACGGCTTCATGCCAGGCATGGACATCCACGCCGCGCTCACCGTGATCGGCGACGGCCCCACCGGCTCTATCGGCCAGCAGCTCGACGCTCAATTGGGCCTGCCCGAAGACCACCACGCGCGCGATTGGGCGGTGGGCATGAAATTTGTCGTGGACCTGCCGGCGGATTGCGCCCTCAAACCCGGCACCGTCCTGCACACGTTCGGATTCCCGGAGCCGGAGATTTTCGGTTTCCTCTACGTCCATCCGGATCGCGTCGCTTCCCTGGGTATCTTCGTGCCATCCTGGTTCGACAGCCCCATGCGCACCGCCTACCGCTACCTGCAACACTGGATGCTCCATCCGTATCTGTGGCGACACCTCAAGGGCAGCAAGCTCCGTTCGTGGGGCGCCAAGACCCTGGGTGAATCCGGACGACGCGGTGAGCCGCAACTCGTCGGCGACGGCTACGCCCGCGTAGGGGAAGGCTCCGGCACAACCAATGTCCTGACCGGCTCCGGCGTGGACGAAGCCTGGACCACCGGCGTGCAACTGGCCGAAAGCGTCCTTGAGCTGCTTAAAGGCAAGAAGCCCTTTACCCGCCAAAACCTCGAAGAGACTTATGTCCGACGCCGCCGCGCAAGCTGGGTTGAGGCCGAGGCTCGCGTGGCCGAACATTCCCGCGATGGCTTCCAGAAAGGTGTCGTGCGCGGCATGATTGGCATGGCCCTGGCGGGCTTGACCAAAGGCCGTCTTAGCCTTCGCGGGGAGCCGCTCCCCCCTTACAAGCGCATCCCCACGCTGGAAGAGTATTTTCGCGGGCGGGTTTCAGCCGCCGAGATCCAGCAGCTCCGCAAAGAATGCGCTATCAAAGGAGTCTCTTTGCACGGCGTGCTCATGCAACGTTGCGGCTGGCCGGCGATTCCATATGACGGCCAGTTGCTCGTGTCGCACCAGGACGCCCTGCTGCTCGGGGGCAAGGTCCAAGCCCCGAGCGGTTACGCCGACCATGTTGTCTTCCTCTACCCCGAGCTCTGTGAGCGCTGCGGCACCAAGATCTGCATCGAGCTATGCTCCGGCCAGGCCATTTCCCCCGGCTCCGCCGGCGTCCCCGCCTTCGACCGCGAGAAGTGCGTCCACTGCGGCGCCTGCTACTGGAACTGTGCCCAACCCCTCCCTGCCAACCCGGAGCGCATGAATATCGCCTTCCGCGCCGGCACCGGCGGGCTGCACTCCGCCGAGAACTAATCCGCCTCTCGAATGGGCTTTTCGGGCCCCATGCGCCGGACTACACTCGGCGCCGAACTGACCGCGTATGCCCAAAGAGACCTGGATGATCGCAAGTGGACTCACAGTGGCCCTGCTGCTGGGTTTGCTCGCCATGGTCTCCTGGGAAAAGAAACACGAGGTAGAACGTGTTCGCGCCGAATTGGAGGCCCTCCGCACCTCGACCGCCAAGGCTGAGGCCGATGCGGCCGGCCTAAAGGGCCAACTCGCCGAGAGCCAGGCTCGCATCGAGGAGCTCCAGGCGGAAAAGCAAGCCGTCCTGCACACCCACGAGAGCCTCGAAAACGAAATGCGCGCCGCCCTCGAATCCAGGGATGTCACCATCTCCCAATTGCAGGGCAAGCTCACCGTGAACATCCTGGACCGCATCCTCTTCGACTCCGGCGAGGCCGATTTGAAACCCGACGGCGCCGTGGTCCTGCGCAAGGTCGCCGCCATCCTCGCCGCGCATCCCAACCTCAAGGTCCATGTCATCGGCCACACCGACAACGTCCCCATCAAAGCGACCGCCCGCAGCCGTTACCCGAGCAACTGGGAACTCTCCACCGCTCGCGCCACTGCCGCCGTCCGTGCTCTGACGGAAAACGCGGGCGTGGACCCTCGCCGCCTTGGCGCGGTCGGTTACGGCGAGTTCCGGCCCGTGGCTGACAACAGCACCCCCGAAGGCCGCGCCCGCAACCGCCGTATTGCCATCACCATTTTATCCGAAGAAATGGCAGGCGCCGACACCACCGCGCCGAACGCCACCGGAACCACTCCCCCGCCCTCCTCGCAACCCAAGCCGCCCGCACCCGAGGCCGAGGCGTCTGTGGACCGGCAGGCTAACTGACGTGCTTGCGCCCCGGGAGCTGTTTCCTGCGCACCTCGCAGCTCTGGGTCATTGCGAGCCTACAATTTACTTACCACTCTGGTATCCAACTGCGTGATTTCGGCAATCCACTACAGCATTCCCTGTCGGTAGCGCCGAATCCAACCTGGCCAGTTTCGATTAGAACGGTTCAACCAGGCAGGTGGGCTCAAAAAACGCGCCGCAAGCCGGGTCCATCCGGCCGCGCCCACCAACTGCCGCCCTAACCACAGGCACCACAAGTGCCCCAGGCCGGAGGCCCCGCAGGCCAAGTCCAACTATGGCGATGGAACGGCGGCAATCCGGTGGGACTACGGTGTGTATCCCATGGGGAGCGATCCCCATGGGATACACACCGGGGTATCACGGGGGTCACACCGTTGTCGCCCCGGCACTTCGATCTCCTGCGGCGGGGCTGACAATCGCAACTGTCTCAAAAATGGACACGGCACCACTTTCCGCATGGACGGCAATTTCGCCGAGGAACAGGGGGCTGGAGCACTGGAGCGCGGGAGGATGGGGCGGGGCCTTAATGGCTCAAAAACGCTGCATTCGCAGCCTCCAGGACGAAGCCTACGACCCTACAGAGGCGTGACATCCTCAATTGTGCTTAGCGCCCAGAATCCTGGCGTCGCGTCGCCAAGTGTGGCCAGTCGGCGGTTTCTCGGGCCAAATGCGCCTACCTGGCACTATTGGAATTGCCTGTCACTTGGGTGAAAGCATCACCCGCTCTGCTGGCCGCAACGTCACGGGCCCGAGCAGGCCAGACTCGACCAGCGGGGAATCTCGCTGCCACAGGCGCCAGCTTGTGAACGTGTGGCGCCCGGTCGGGCTCGGCTTGCCGTCGAGCAGCCATTGCGGCCATTGCTTGAGGGTGCCGTTTGGATTGCGCTCGCTGTCCTCGGGCAGTCGCTCGTCGCCGATTTGCCGGTTGGGCCAGAGATTGACGACCGCCAGCTCCAACTTGTTCTGCCCCGGCTTCACCGTGTCGGTCACGTCCACACAATACGGCTGCTTCCAGAGGATGCCGAGATTCTTGCCATTGAGCTTCACCTCCGCCATCACTTCAACTCGGCCAAGATCCAAGCATAACCGCCGGTGCCGTGCTGCGAACCCCGTTGGCAGGTCAAAAGTCCTATGGTAAGTCGCCGTGCCCGAAAAGTATCTCACGCCCGAATCCCCGTGTTGGCTCCAGGAGATCAGCCGGTCAAGCGTGACTTGCGCTGGCGCTCCGCCTCCGGGCGCGAACCGCACCTGCCAAGGGCCGGTGATCTCTAACGGCTCGGGTAAGGTGTCGGCTTCGAACTCCCGCCGGGATCCATCTGCGGAAACCAATGCATATTTGCCCGGCTTACGAACGTCCGCCTGCACGGTGCCCGCCTTGCCGCGAACCAACCCAATTACGGCCTCTTCCAACACAGGCGCCGACAGTTCTTGCTTACGTAAGTCAACCAGTGCTTCACCGTTTCGCTCCACGGCTATGATCCGGTCCCGCTCCAGGTCGCCGCCCGGGCGGAACATCACGAAGACCGAGCCGCTTGCGTCAAAATGAATCGGCATCCGCACGCAGCCGCCTGTCTCGTCATACACCGCCGACTGTTCGATCTTCCCGCTGTCCGGCCACCATAGCTCTGGCCGTTTGCCTTGAACGCGGAAGCTGCACACCGCTGCCTCGGGGTGCGGCTTCTCGTTGGCCACGAAATAGAGGTCTGTCTTGCCAAGCCGCTTGTGGATGTAGCGCAGGCTCCGCTCCGTGCTCTGGGTCGCGTAATCAAAGTCCGGCGGCACGCCCAGTTTGCGCAGCAGGACCGCAGTTGCCTCCGCGCTCGGGTACGGCGCCTGCGCCTGTGCCGTGACGTCTCCCCAAGGCGCCATCCCCAGCGCCCCGACTTCCAGCGCCGGTTCCCAGGCTCCGGGGGCCTGCACGTCGCCGCGCCAGTCGCCCTGGACCGTCCTGGCCGACTCCCATTTGCCGTCGGTGGGCACCTGGATGGTGCGGCCACTGCGATACTTGATAATCAGGTTGCCAATCAATGCCGCGGGATTGGGTGCATCCGCGCCGTTTACGGCCGCCACCGCCAGCAAGTTCGAACCCGGCACAAGTAGGCGCGCGCAGTCCATTGCAAAGGTATGATTGAAGTCTGCTCCTCCTCCGGCACGACGACCGTTGACCCAAAGCTCGAATTCATTGTCGGCGGTCATCACCATTGGTGCGGATTCAACCTCTGCCGCCGCTTCCAGGTTTAGCACTCGACGGAAGTAGCGTCGGCCGGCGGGCACCGCTGCGGCCGGATTGCCTTCCTTAAACCAGATCCACTTGGCCGACCCAAGTCGGGCTGGCATGTCCTGCGGCTCTTGTTCCCTTTGCTCAATGGGCCAAATCACTCGGCCCCGCCCGAACAAGCTGGTCCCCTCCCCTGCCCCGCCGCCCCAAAGCTCGCGCGTGAGCGTCGCGATTTCCTCGTCGCACTGCGGAAAGTTCGAGAGGCTGGGCGACCTCAACGGGGCTGGCCCAACGACTGTCGCGCCTGCTTCGACTAGATCCCTGACTTTGCGCAGCAGTTTGGGAGTCATCGTTTCCACCTCGGGCAGGACAAGCACGCGGTAGCTCATGCCACTGGGCAAAACGAGCCGTCCGCCCTTCACTTTCATACGTGTCAGCACTGCCTCAGGGGTGCAGCCGTCGAAGTTGTAGGCAGGCCGATGCGACGGGTTCCCGGGCGTCGGCGGAGCGCGGAAGCGATAGGGCGACGCTTCCGGCGACAGGTAGCAGACATCCGCAATGAATTGCCCCTGCTGGAGCAAGTACTGACAGCGGGACAAATACTCGTGCCAGGCTGTGGACTGTTCCCACCAGGTCGTCGTGCGCTCGTAATGCAGCCCCCACGGCCCCATAGACATGCCGGGCTTCACATCCCGCCACGGCTGTAACGCATAGCGGTGGAACACAAACCGGTTGATTCCTTCGCAGAATGCCCAGTCGCCCAGCGCCTTGATGCCGCCTGGATGCCCGAGCCACTTCTCTTTGTCCGTTGCCGTGAACGCTTCGGCGCCCAGAATGGGCTTTCCGTAAATGTGTGCTGCAGAGGCCATCTCGGTGCACCAATCCGCGCCGCTGCCAAAAGTCCATGACCAAAATTCGCCCATCGGTTCATCGGCCTGGCCGGCGTAGGTCATGTCGTCGCAGCAGCCATCGTATGCCTCGATGGAGAGCCGCAACCCGTGTTCGTGCGCCAGCTCGCGAAACCGCCCCGCGTAGTTCGCCACCACCAACTCTGAAATGGTCTGGCGCAGGTCCCACAGGAACCGCTCGGATACTTCCAGGCTCTCCACTACGCGCCCCGTCATCACCGGCAGGAAGGGCAATGGGTCGTAGCCGCGCAACCGCTTGAACTCCTCGCGGAAGGCCAGGGTCCAGTTCTGCGATCCCACCTCCCAGCTATCAATGTGCGTCGCCACCAGCGTCTTGCCCGCCAGCGCCTTGGAATCCGCGATAAGCTTGCCCATCAGTCCCTCGAACATGGCGTCCGCCGCTTTGCGGCTCAGCTTGTCACACTCCAGTCCCCGGCCATCAAGCGGCGCGGGATGATTATCTTTGCCGGTCGGGGTATGGCCTAAGCGTAGCACCGTCCACTTGCCAGGCGGCACATCCCACGCCAGCCGGCCATCTTTGCCCATCTGCGCCGTCAACTCGCGGCTGCCGCCGCGAGCAATGGTCTTCTCCACCGGGAGTGGCTCCGACAACTTCCTGAACGGCACTTCCTGACGGATGAACGCCGCCTTGGCCTGGATGTTCTCGATCTGATACTCCGCTGGAGTTGGGAAGGCCAGCACGGCGATGTCCTCATAGTAATTCGCCACTCTTTGCGGTTCCGGGAGCACCCCCTCGAACCGGCGCGGCCCATCCAGGTTGGTGGTCGTCCACACCACTTTCTGCATGGCCAGCGCGGGCGGAATCCACGGCCCGCCGCTCCCGCACCAGCCGGCGTCGTTGTTCATGTTGACTTCCAGGCCCAGTCGTTTGGCCTCGGTGAGCATGAACTTGAAGAGCTCGCGCCACTGTGGGCTGGCAAACCGCGCGGGCCCTGGGGGCGCTCCCTGGTCCACTTCCATGATCAGCACCCCGCCAATCCCCACCCGCCGCATGGCCTCCAGGTCGGCGGTGATTCCCTCGCGTGTGATATTTCCATCCAACCAGAACCAATAGACCCACGGCTTGGCGGACTGAGGCGGCGAAGCGAAGCCCCGGGCAAGGTCGCTTGCCGCAGCGTCAAGGTTCGCGGTCAAAAAAAGGCTGGCCATGGTGGATATGGTCAGCCACAGATTTACGGGGGTGATCCTGTTTCGCATAGTGCTCTCTTTCGACTCTCGCCTGGGTGGCACCTTCCGGTGCACGCCCCCACCAGCAAACCCGAAAACCCCCAGTACCACAACCCCTATTGCGCCCGAATCTGCGCAAGGAGTTTTTTCTATTTGGAGGCAGCTGCCGCTTCGGTTCGCTCGCCTCTTACAGGCGCCTATTGTCGAGTAATCTACGCCTTAACTGAGCACCATTCTGGTTTACCCACCTTTTTGAACTTAGGCAATGCCTCGGCGGTGTTGTATCCGGCTGGCTCGGCGCAAGTCAGAATCACAGTTAGATCACTCTTCGCACATCCCCGCACTACCAATTATAGTGAAGAAGAGGCAACCCAGACGCAGCAGCAGGACACCGCACCTCCGGCCAGTCTGTGGAGTCACTGCAATTTGAGGCGGTAAAACCTCTGTGTGCCAGTGGCGGGATTGGTCACGAGATTCTGCCCATTGACGACAGCCGTCACCCCACCATTGGTGCTCCAGCTTACTGGAGCCTCGAGACTTGTGGCGGTTTGGAGGTTGAACCCGCCGGGAGAGGCTGGCCATCTAAGCAGGGCATTGGCGCCATCCGCGACCATGTCGAGCATGGGCGGAGGGAACGCCAGGCGAAACACGGTGCCATAACCCCATATTCCGCCGCCTTCCACGGCCCCATAGAGCGCGTTCCCGAACAGGCTCAGCCCACGCGGAAACGCACCCTGACTATTGGTTGAGGACGGACCAGCCGTCGGCGGAAACTGATGCAGCAAGACAAAGCCGGCGCCATTGGTGCGAACGGAGTAAATCGCGCCTATACCCGCCATGCCACCATGGTAAGTGGACCCATAAATCCGGTCACCGGACAATACGATGGGACCGTCAGGAGAACCTCGGCTCGGTGCGGCAAAGCTCGCCAGGTTGCTAAAGCCAGTGCCGTTGGTATTCATCGCAAACAAGGTGTCAGTGGCGGTTCCATACAAAATGTCTCCCGCCAGGATCAAGGCCCGGGGAAACAGTCCATCCGTCCCGTCGAAATGGCGCAGCGTTCCAAAGCCCGTGCCGTTGGTCTTGAGCGCAAACACTGTTCCATAGCCCAGATTGCCGCCAGTGACGGCCGCCCCGTACAAAGTGTCTCCCCTGATCACGAGGCTGCCCACCGGATTCGCGCCCTCGCTGTTGGATTCGGACTCGCCAAGGACTTCAGGAAAGTGATGCAGCGTTGTGAAGGCTGTTCCATTGGTCTTCAGGGAGAAGACGGTTCCTGCGCCAGAGTTGCCGCCGTATCGCGCCACGCCGTAGAGAGTGTCTCCCGATAGAACCAGTTCGGCTTCCGGACGCGCCCCATCGGCATTGGTGGACAGCGGACCGGAAGTGGGTGGAAAGCTGTGCAGAAGGTCAAACCCTGTGCCATTCGTATTGATGGCAAACACCGCGCCCCGGAGACCAGCACCGCCGGCGGAGACCGTTCCGTACAACGTCTCTCCGGACGCAATCAATCCGGCGTGTGGCGCGCCTCCGTCCGCGCCGCTGGCAAATGCCTTCAGCACCGTGAATCCGGTGCCATCCGTGTTGAGCGCGAAAACAGTTCCGTCGCCCGTAACATCGGTGGGTGTCGTACCGTAAAGCCGGTCTCCGAATCCAATTAATGGGGCCTGCGGCCAAAAGCCGTCCGTGTCATTCGTGAAATGCCGCAGCGGCGAGAAACTAACCTTGAGCGCGGGCTCAGCGCCATTATCGTACGGCCCCCAATTCAACATCACCGTTCCCATCGCGCCCGGGAAGCCATCCACCGCGATGCGATACGTCGTTCCCGCCGAGGGAAGAAAGATGACGACGCTCGTGCCATCCTCCTCAAAGGCATCATTGCTTGCCACCTCCGCCAGCGCATCCACGCTTGTGCCTGTATATACGGCCAGCGTGGTGTCGAAATCGCTGCCCGCGGTGGTCATGGACATCTCATTCGTGGTGGTCGCCGTCCACTGAAACCACACGGATCGCCCCCCGGGGGCCCCCGCATGGTCGGGTTCGCCGGTTTCCATGCTCGCGCCAGCATTGGTCGCGGCCACACTGCCGGCGGTCCCGCTGATGAGCAGCGCGTCGGCGAAGTTGTCGTTGGCAGGGGGAACTTCTGGTCCCCAGTCCAGGACCAGCGCCCCGCTCTCCCCGTCATATCCGTCAATGGCCACCCGATAGGTAGTGCCGCTCGTTGCCAGGAAACTCACGATGCTGGTGAGGTCGAAGTTTGCATCACCATTGCTGGCAACCGGCGTCAGATTGTTCACCGTGTTGCCCGTATAAACGGCCAGCACGGTGTCGATCTCGCTCCCGAAGGTGCTGAAGAAGAACGAGCCGTCGCTCGGCGCGGTCCAGTTGTACCACACAGAACTGCCGCCACTGTTGTCAGCGTGATCCGGTTCGCCCGGTGCTTTGGTGGCTCCGATGTTGTCCCCGGTTGTCGTGCCGCTGGCGCCGGTGAGGTTCTGTGCATTTGAGAAGTCGTCGTTTGTGGCGCCGCGCATCTGAAAACACAGCGCCCCCAGGTACAGCAGGAGACAACCCGCGAGACTCGATTTCCGGACGAGGTTAAATTCACTCACAAATAATGCCTTTCAGTCATTCATGCGGATTTCGGGGGCGAATCCTCCTGGAACGTTAATGATCTACTCTTGCGCGCCGCGCACACTCAGCCCGCTGTGCGGGTGAGGTAATCGCAACGCAAGACTATCTCCACGTCGGCCAGACCCTCAATGAGGGCGAGCCGGGCGGCCGCCGAAACGCTCGGGAAATGCAGCGCCTGCCCAAGACCGCCGTAAGCCCTACCCGAGCCACGGTAATACACTCCTATCCTCTTTCTCCTTAGGAAGGCTCTCATAAGCGTGAATTCTAGACCAGACCGGAATTTCCGCTATGGGGTGTTCACCCCACAGGCAGCCCAATGCGGTTTCGCCGCCGCGTCGCTCAAAGAACTCCTAACACCGTGCACACCGATGGATGAGGAGTCTTTTCTATTTGGAGACGGCTGCCGCTTCGGACAGCATGCCCCGGACGAGTTTCTGCATGACCTTACCAAAGCCGCATCACCCTCCGCCATTTCTCTCCTTGTTGGACGCTTCGTTCCGCCTGGGGGACCGGCTGGTGTTCGAGCACAGTACCTGGATTTTCCGGCGGTCGGAGCACTGGGCCATCCTGGGCGCCAACGGGTCGGGCAAATCTCTCCTGGCGGAAGCCTTGCGCGGCCGCTTGCCACTGGTGGGCGGGGAACTGCTTTACCAATTCAGGCCGCTGCCGGGACTCGCGCCCGAGGAAGCCATCAGCCACGTCTCCTTCGAGCACCGCAAGGCCGAAAACCTCGACGCCGTTGTCCAGTCTCGCTGGAACAGCCTCGACGACGAGAACGCCTTGCGCGTGCGCGATTTCCTGTCTTACGAGCGAGTCATGGAGGTCAATCCGTTCGAGGTCTCCGCACAGCATCTACACGCACGCCCCCGCTTCGAAAGCCGGATGCGTCGCGCCGTCGCTCTGCTCCGGGTCGGACCCTTTCTGGACCGCCGCCTCATTTCTCTCTCCAACGGCGAACGGCAGCGAGTCCAATTGGCGCGAGGGTTGTCGCGTCCCATGCGGCTGCTCATTCTGGATGAGGCCTTCGCCAGATTGGACGCCGGTACCCGCGCCCGCTTCCACGTTGTTCTGGAAAGGCTCATGGAGACTCCTCTGCGGATACTGCTCATTGCGACGCGGCCCGAAGACCTCCCGCGCCAGGTGACCCACGTGCTTTGCGTGGCCGAATGCCGGATTGTCGCCGCCGGCTCGCGAGCGGACATCCTATCGCTGCCCCATTGCAGGCGGCCTGTTTGCCTGTCTAAAACAGCTGGGCTGCGCAAGGGAATGGATAGGCCCGCCAGATCTACCCCTGCCCGCGCAGGCGCCGAGGTGGTCCGGCTCCGCAATGCCACGGTGCGCTACGGAGACATCACTGTTTTACACGACGTCAACTGGATCGTCCGCGCCGGAGAAAGTTGGGCGCTGCTTGGCCCCAACGGATCGGGCAAGACCACTCTGCTCAGTCTCATTATCGGAGATAATCCGCAGGTCTATGCCAACGATATCACCGTCTTTGGCCAGCCGCGTGGCCGGGGAGAGTCTGTCTGGGAGATCAGGAGGCCGATAGGCTGGGTTTCGCCCGAGCTGCACCTTCACTTTACCGATTCGGTGACCTGCTTCGAGGTGGTGGCCTCCGGTCTCTACGACGCGATTGGCTTGTTCGAGCGCCCCTCCTCGCGTCAGCGCGCCGCTGTCCGGCGTTGGCTGGTGCGGTTTCACCTGCTCGAATGCGCTTCGGAGCCGCTCTTCGCTCTGTCGGCGGGCCTCCAGCGAATGGTGTTGCTCGCACGCGCCCTGGTGAAATGCCCCCGCCTGCTTATCCTGGATGAGCCCTGCCAGGGCCTTGATTCGGCGCACCGGCGCTTCTTCGTCAACACTGTGGACGGCCTTATTCGCAGCCGCGCCACCACGGTTATTTACGTCACGCACCGCCCGGACGAGATTCCGCCATCCATCAATCGCGTCTTCCGCCTTAACCCGAGGCAGTAGTCCCTTCCGCCGGACGCCTTACTCCGTCACAACCGAAATCTCCGCCCAATAGGCCGCCTCAAAAGACCATCCAGAGGGCTGATTGATCAGCTCGATCTTTGGCGCCTTCTGGCCGGCGAATCCGGAGATGTCCACCACCTGCTCCAACCAAGGGTCGCTGGTAGCAGTGGCCTTGGATACGGGTTTGCGCAGAAGTTCCCTGCCATCCGCCCGCACAATGAGGTCGAAGTCGCCCTGAGGGTCATGGCCGACAACCAGTCGCAGCGTGGCCTTCTTGCCCGCCGGCACTTTGGTCTTCTTGCTCAGGACACAGCCGGTATGGTCGTCGAGTGGATGTGTGACCAGCACATTCTTCTTGCCGCCCCAATCCGCGCGCAGACCGGGGTCCATGTCGGGGCCGCAGTTGGTGATTTGCCAGCCAGGCGCGAACTTCTCCAGCGCCGCGTGCATCTGCGCGGGCGAGTTGCCTACCTTGATCTTTGACATCTCGGCGGGTGTGTAGCGGCTGTTCGCAATCGGGCCGGGCGCCCAGCTCAGCTCCAGTCTGCTCGGCTGCGGCGCCCGCGCGGGGATATAGAAGACTTCCTCGCCTCTTTCGCGAGCGACCTTGCCGCCGGCGCTCTTGACGACCTGCCGGGCGAGGCTCTCGCAAACGGCAATGAGCTTCGGGAAACTGTAAACCGTGTGGCTGAAGATGTTGGTCTGGTTCAGCTCCTTCGTGAATCGTTCCGGCAGGTTCGCAAAGCCCATCGTGGTGAACAGCACCCCAGCCGAACTGGACGGATTGCAGTCGGAATCCTGGCCGCCCCGCATGGAGATGATGATCGTGCGGTCCGGGTCGCGCTGGCCCCAAAGCAGGCCGAGCAACACGTAGGCGCCGTTGATTTTGCAGTCAATACCCCCGTTTGACGCCTTCTGGTAGTCCGGGTTCTCGCGGTATTTCTTCTGGCAAAGCCGCCAGGCTTTCTCCCAATCGTTCGGGTCGGCACGATACCACGCAACGAGGTCCCGGACCATTTCGGCATACTGACTCTCCGCCGGAATGGCCTGCAGCGCCGTCTCGACGATCTTCACCGGGTCGCTCTCGAAGAAGGCCGCGGCATAGAGCGCGCCGACAAATTGCCCCGCATACATGCCATCCCCGTAATTCATCAGCCGCCCGAACTTCTCGCCCATCTCGATGGCAAACTGCGGCAAGCCCGGCGCGATCAGGCCCGAATAATCGGCCTCGATCTGGTAATCAATGTCGTTCGGGCACTTGTTGAACTTTGGGTGGCCGGAATCGGGCGGAGCAATGCCGGCGCGAAGATTGTCCCGTCCGGCCTTGTTTGCGCACCAGAGCGGATAGCCGCTATTGGCGAAATCGAGGCCAGCCTGGCGGATGGAGACCTTCAGGCCATACTGCTCGAGCGTGCGCAGGAAGGTCATCTCGACATACAGGTCGTCCTGTCCAAACGCGTTGTTGATGAGCGACGGCTTCCAAACCGGCACGTGGTCCAAAGGAATGATCTGGTCCTTGTATTTAAACTCCGTCGGCGCGCCCCAGCAAACCCCGGCGATCTGGCCTGCCCAGCCGCCCATCATCTTGTCGCGGAACTCCGCCAGCGACAGGCGGTGAAACTCGGTGGCTTTGGGCGGCGCTGCCGCCAGGCGCCAGGCGAAAGTTGGGGTGCAAACGAACGCAAGCAGGAGCAGAACGAGTCGTTTCATGCCGCCACCGTGCAGAAAACCGGCGGCGCTGTAAACGAGAAAGAGCCGCCGTATTACGTGCCACCAGTCACTCTGGCGCCTGGCAGCACCAGCAGGTCAAACCGTATGTGTTTAGCGTAGCGCAGGCGTCCCCGCCTGCGGTTTGGCGCGCCATGTCGGTGCGCGGATGCAAACCGAGGGCGAGATGCGGCCGGAGCCCGCAGGCGAGGACGCCTGCGCTACGCTAAACACACAGGTCAAACCGGTAGTGACACAAGCGCCACTCCCTGCGCCCGCCGGCTTACACCAATTTCGAGAGGTGATCGAGACTCTTGGCCGCCTGCGCGGGCGTGCCGCACTCAACCGAGAACACAATGTCGCGTGGACACTTCTCTTTAACGATCCGGATGATCCGTGCCCAGTCGAGCACTCCCTCCCCGCAGGCGCAGCCGACGGGCGTTCCCGTCACCTTGCCGCGCTCGGCGTCCGAGTGCGCCACGGAGATGTCTTTGGCGTGGAGATGAACGAGCCGGGAAGCGACGCGCTCCAGCCACGCATAGACATCGTGCCCGCACAGGTAGACATTCCCGGTGTCGAAGTTGATGCCGATGGCAGGCGACTTGACCAGGTTGTAGATGCGGTCGAGGCCATCGGGATGGCGCGAGTATTGCGCGTGCGGCTCGATGCCGATCTTGATGCCCCGCCGCTCGGCAATGAATGCCGCCTCTTGCAGCGTGTATTTGATCAGCACGAAGTCTTCTTCCTCGGTGGTCCACTTGGCCTTGATCCCTTCGTCGGTGTTGATGACCGGCACGCCGATTTCGGCCGCGACCCGAATGGCGAGCTTGATGTATTCGCCGTGCACGTCGGGCCGGCCCAGCGGGCCGTGCGATTGAAGGCCCGATATCTTCAGCCCCGCCTTGTCGCAAGCCTCCCTGATGCGCCAGGGATCGTCGAACATGGAAACGGTGTGAAAATAGCCCGCTTCGCTCATCAATTCCCGGCCCAGGTGTACCATCGGCTCAAAATACTTGTATCCCATCTCCGCCGCCTTCTGGACCGCCCACTCGAATGGCTTGTCCGAGCTGCGCGAGAATTCCGCATTCAGTCCAATGTAGATCTTGCTCATGCTGTTGATTCCTTTGTTTTGGTTTTCCGGTCACTCAGCCATAGCCCGCCGAGGCGCGCTGTGGTTTGTCTGGCTGGCGCCACTTCATTCTTTACAGTTTCCAACCGTTGTGCAGCGCCCGGCTTAGCCGCTGATTGGCCTCGCGATTGCCGATGAACTTTTCCTTTTTAGGGTCCCATTTCAACCGCGTCTGGAGCCGCGCCGCGATTTCCGCGATAAGGCCCAGATAGGATGCCACATGCGTCGCCTCAACATTCGAGATCGGGTCCTTGCGGCTGCGGACGCAATCCAGGAAGTTCTGGCCGTGGTTAAGCTCCTTGAAGGCGGCCCGATCGCCACCTTCCTTCCTGACGATCGTCACATCCTCTCCCGGCACCTCATAGAGGTGCGTCTCGCCGGCCTTCGGTCTGACCTGCAGCAATGATTCCGGTTCGGCCCGGATGCCGGCGCGACTCACATGCACCCAGCCCTTGTCGCCAATGAACCGCGTGCCGGTCTTCTCCTCCTGCTCGGTGGAAACGTCGGTGAAGACCATTTTCACCCCGCTGGCGAGGGTGAAGGTGGCATTCCAGCTCTCAATATTGTCGGTCAAGCCTTTCTTGCGATAGACGCCCTGGCATTCGAGTTCGCACGGCTCCGTCGCCAACGCCGGGCAGCCCCAGTAGGCGATGTCGAGGTAATGCACGCCCCAGTTGCAGATGAAACCGGCGCAATAGTCCCAGATGAGATACCAATCCGGCCACGCGACGCGGCCCGGATTGTAGGGATTGGCCGGCGCCGGCCCGCGCCACATTTCCCAGTTGAAACCCGCGGGCACCGGCTGCGGCTCAAGGGAGCCGGCATACTTGGGCTGGTATTGCGGGCCGGGCGCGCCAACCTGCATTTCGCGCAGACTGCCGATGTAGCCGTTGCGGACCAGGGCGCAGGCCTGGCGGAACTTGCCCTGCGACCGCTGCCACGTGCCGGCCTGGAACACGCGCTTATGCTTGCGAACGGCCCGGAGAATCTTCTGGCTCTGCTCGACTGATGTGCCCATCGGTTTCTCCAGATACATGTCCTTGCCCGCGGCGGCTGCGGCGGTGGCGATCAGGGCGTGCCAATGGTCCTGCGCGGCGATCATCACCGCGTCAATGTCCTTCCGCGCGATCACCTCGCGGTAGTCGTCGTGCATTGCGCAGCCTTTGTCCCCATACTGCGTGTCCGCCAGATTCTTGGCCTTCTGGCGGCGGTCCTCGTAGGTGTCGCAAACGGCCACGACCCGACAGTCCTCGAGCGCCAGGAAGCTCTTCATGTTCCCCGTGCCCATCCCGCCGACGCCGATGCAGCCCAGAGCGATCTTGTTGCCGGCGCCGAAGGCCGACGCGGGGATGATTGCTGGCAAGCTGATGGCCGCCAGGGCGGCGGTGGAGCTTCTCAGGAAATCACGACGATTCATTTGGGTCTTCATAGGTGCATTCATTGGTGAGGCTTCTTGTTTGGTTTGGAGACTGCAGTGGGGATTCATGCAGTAAATGACTTACGGGTTCAGCGCGACTGTGCCAGCGGGGGCGTTGGCCACTTGATAGTGACGTTGGATTTCCAGGGGCGACAGCGCTCGATTGTAGATGGCGACCTCATCAAGGCGGCCCTCGAATGTTGCCTCCTTGTCGCCGCGTCCGCCAAGGAAGATGTCCGGCGATTTCTCGGGCGCGGCCGCTCCGGTGATTTCCGGCGCAGGGTTCCCGTTCAGGTAAACCGCCACGCGTGAGCCATCCCGCACCAGCGCCACGTGATTCCACGTCTTGGATTTGATCACAGTTCGGCCCGACAGTGGGCCGAACACCAGCGTGCCGGGCGTGCTGTTCGTGCCGCCGAGCGCGAGGGATTGCCCGCCGCGCCCGAATAAGTGCCCAGTGACCGGGCGCAAGTCGTTAGGCAGGCCATTCCAAAACCATAATTCGCACGTGTAGCTTTCCCTAAGCTTCTTAAGGTTTGCCACCAGCCGGCCGCCGGCAAAATGCGGGCATCGGTTCATGGTGCCTGGTCCGGAAAATGCCGGTGACTGCGGTCCCTCCAACCATCGCGCCACGCCCGGCTCATACGTTGCGTGCCGACGCGTTCCCGCGGAGTTCAGCGCGATAGGGCCGCTCCATTCCTCGAATCGCCAATACGCCAGGGGTTTGTCTGCCAGCACCGCCTGGGCGTAAGCGCCATTCGAGGCGGCGACCTTGCGGCGCGGCTGACCGCTGACTTTCTCGAGCAGACTGAGCAACGCTTCGACCATCCTGGGTTCGGCGTTCGTTTCCAGCCCAGCGGTGCGGCAGGGCCAGGTGTTGTAGCCGCCCAAGGGATACAGTTCGGGCGGGGGCACATAACCCTCCTCAGCATTGGCCAACTCGATGTTCATCGTCGGCTGGAGCGGGCTTTGGGCCTTGATCTTCAGCCCGGTGATGGCGAAGACCTCACACGGCCAGATGGCAATGCCCAGTTCGCCAACCCGCAGGGCCTGGAGCCTCACAGGGCGGCTGGGGTTCTGTTTCAGCCAGAGTTGCTCTCCCGCATACACCTCCGGCAGCGAATGCGGCGGACGCCCATTCAGCTTCTCGACGAGGTCGCTCGCCCACGCCAGTCGCTTCGCATCCGGCTGTCGCGTTCCGAGCCGCAGCTTCTTCTCGCGCATAGCTAGCGGAACCCAATCGTGGAACGTAATCGTTCTGTATGCGTCGGCGGCAATCTGCGCCAATTCACCGCCGTAAGCGTCTATCTCAACCGCGCGCTTGGGCTGGCTGTAATCCATCCAATGCTGGTCGCCGCTGGTGCCCTGCGACATGATGCCGACGAAGGCGCGCTCCGCGTCCACCGCGCCGATATGCGGTCCAATCTTGCGCGCGAACACACCGTAGTAATCCGGCGAGATGGCGGGCGCGCCGAAGTAGTGCATCGAATAGTTCGCGAGAACGGCAATAGGCCGGCCCTCGGGTGATTGCACTGCCAGCAGGGTCAACGCCGGGTCCGAAGGCCCCGACACTCCAACAGTGTCCGGATTCTGGTAACCGGGATGCATGTTGGCGCGGACGGTCAGGTCGCCAAATGGGTCAGGCAGCATCTTGTCAGGCCGTCGAATCCAGATGCGCGTGTGCGTGTGGTCCGGCGCCGACGCGACCGCCCAACCGACGCGGGCTGGGCCGACATTGGCCGCCGCGTGTTGCAAGCCCGCCACAATCCGGGGCAGCAGGAACGCCGGGTAGTGTGGGTCAGCTTCGGTGCCCAGGCATCGCATCAGCGACGGAGCGCTGTGAGTGTGCGTAGCAGAGAGCATGATGCGGTCTGCCGGGATTCCGGTGAGCTTTTCCGCACGCTCCTTTACCGCGTCTGCGAATTCCGCGGGAATCAGGCACGTGTCCAACACACCCAATGCCACGCGCATTCGCCCATCATCCAGCACCAGCCAACGCACATGCAAGCGGTCGTGAATCGTGCCGGCGGTTTGGGTCAGGAAGCCGCCATTGACAATGACAGGCAAATTCGTCGGCGTGACGTCCGTGGCGCTGGCTCCGGCGCGAAAGACCTTCCCTGCCGCGAGTGAAGGGATCTTGCACCAACCCTGCGCGGCGCCAGCCTTCGGCGCCATGTTCGCCGCCAGCATGCCCCAGCTTGTCACCACGACAATCATCCGGGAAAGCCGCATTTTCCCCAACCGGCGGTTGCTGCACGCTAAGTCCTTCCAGGCTTTCATAATGTCATTAACCCGGAGGCAGGCTGCAATAGGCGGGAACTGAATGGCGCAGCTTCATTGCCTAGTTATAGAGCAAACTGGCGACTGTGCAATGCGCAAATGGCTTGGCGACCTCCTCGAATTCCCGCAAGCAGGACATGCGTCACGCTAAGGCACTTCCAACTTGAAACTACTCATTGGTTCTTTGCGGACTCCCGGAGAATACCGATGGCGATTTGTCTTCTCGGGCGGCCCCTCTAACCGCCGGTACCCTCGCTGGACGGGCGACACCGTCGTCAGGGTGGCCATACCCTCGCATTGGCTTGTGGTGGGCTGGAGGATGGCTTGTTAGTGCGGTTAGCCTACGGTGTGTATCCCATGGGGAGCGATCCCCATGGGATACACACCGTAGCGCCACCATGTTGTTACCGCATCCGCAAGCCAAGGAGACCGGCGTTTTCTGGGACTGGAGAAAGCAGACAGGCGGCACAACTGTCCAAAATGTGGACAGTGCACGAGTTGGGGGGCCAGGATTGTTTTGGACCGGGACCATTGCTGACCTTCTATTCACTGTGCATTGGTCATCCGGTATATAGGGGTGAAAACGACCGTTGGAACTTCCCGTAAATCCGAGATTAACTATTGTCGCCCGACTTGGCGCTCGGCCACCTCCACCACTTTGCGCATCGCCACCTCGTTGCGTTCGAATGAGTCCACCATCTTGAACTGGACCCGTGCACGGTCCGCGCTTTGGCCCGGACGATGGACCTTGAAATAGAGGTCGCCCCGCAGATGGTCCTCCAGAAATCGGAAGCCAATCTCGAAGGTAATAAGCTTGGCGCAGAACACGAGATGGTCCTTCTCGACAGGAGTCAGGAACTGGCCTGCGGACGCCAAGTACCCACCGACCAGCGCCTCGAACATGTCCATGCGCATTTCGACCCTGGAGAGGTCGGACTCGTCCTCCAGCGTTGGGCATGCGGCTGTGCGGCACATATCGCCGAAATCATAGAGGGCCAGGCCAGGCATAACCGTATCAAGGTCAATCACACACATGCCCTCGCCGGTGGCGTCATCGAGCATGACGTTGTTGAGCTTGCAGTCGTTGTGCGTTACTCGTTCCGGGAGTTGGCCGCGCGCTTGCAGGCCCAGCAGCACATCCACGAGCGGCTCGTGCCGCAGCGCGAACCCGATCTCCGCTTTTACCCCGGCGGCCCGATTGCAGGCGTCCCGTTCGATCGCCTGGCGCAGCGCGTCAAAGCGCCTGCGTGAGTGGTGGAAGTCGGGTATGGTGTCCTCCAGTCGAGGTGCCGGCAGGTCGGCAAGGTGTTTCTGGAACTGGCCGAACGCCCGGGCTGCCTCGAATGCCTGCCGGGGAGTCTCAATCCGGTCGTAGCTCGTTGCGTGCTCAATGAACAGGTAACAGCGCCAGTGGTTGCCTGCGGCATCCGCATAGCAGCACTTGCCGTCGTTCGCGCGCACCAGCGTCAGGACGCGCCGGGAGATCTGATCCGCACCAAGCGCCTCCAACTTGCGGCGGATGTGCGTCGTGACACGCTCGACATTGACCATCAGACCGGCGGGGTTCTTAAAGACGTTGTGGTTTATGCGTTGGAAGATGTAGCGCATCGAGCTGCCGGATTGATTGAAGACGGCGGCGTAGGTGTCGTTGATGTGGCCGCTGCCGTAAGGCGCGGCTTCCCGGAAATCGCCGTAGATCTGGAAGTGCGCGGCGACAGAGCGAAGATCGTGTCTCGGCTGGCTCTCAGACATAGGGGGGTTCAACCCCACAACCGTGCTGGATACTTGCCGGCACGAATGAGCGCCCGGATGCTGTCCACTACCACCGCGCGGTCCTCACGATAGGTCACGCCGAACCAATGGCACCATGTTGGCAACACAGTAACTCGTACAAGCCCCTCCCGCATCAGCGCATTGACGGCCGTGGGCAGGTAGAACTCGGCATTGAGGTTGGCCTGGTTGCGGGCCAGAAACTCGCTGAATAAGCAGCGCAGGCCGGGCAGCAATTTCGGTGTAAATCCCCAGCAATTCATCGAAACAGTCTCCAGCCCGGTCAGGTCACGGTAACTGCCATCAGCCTCCCGGTTGCGGGCGCCAATGGGCTGTCTTTCGATGGCGGTCAACTCCTCAACGGATGTCAAGTATCCCTCCTCATCCGTCTGGCAGAGGCCCCGCGCCACGGTGCCGTGCTCCGAAAGTGTGCGGTCCAGTTGGAAACCCACCATCGCGAACAGGTCGGGATTGGAGGGCGCGGTCTGCGTCAAGAACCGGGCGAGCACGCCGAAGGACTCCGCCCCGTAGAAGTCGTCCGCGTTGATGACCGCGAAAGGGCGGTCCAGCAACAGAGCGGCGCACAACACGGCATGGCCGGTTCCCCACGGCTTCTGACGATCGGGCGGGACGTAGCAGTTAGGCGGCACCATGTCCAGGGACTGGATGGCATAATCGATATTCACGTGCCTGGCGAAGCGCCGGCCAAAGCTGTCCCGAAAATCCTGCTCGACGTCGCGGCGGATGACGAAGATGAACTTGCCAAAACCCGCGCGCCTCGCATCAAAGACCGAGTAATCCAAGACGGCCTCCCCGGCCGGGCCAACGGGTTCTATCTGTTTCAATCCGCCGTAGCGGGCACCAATGCCGGCGGCCAGGATGACCAATGTAGGGGCCAATTTCAAAGACGCCTGCAGACGCTACCGGCACTCGAAAACTCCGCAAGACCAAAGTGGCGGTTGGACATAAAGAAGGTGCACCCAGCCGAAGCCAGGTTGCACCTATGAAACCACTAACAAAACCAACAAACCTAACACCATAATAGACAGGCACGCCGGGTTTGCGTTCAATGGAATCGCTGGTAGTTGGAAAGACGCTTTCCCAGGACCGTTGGACGCCAATTCAGTTTGGGTCACCTTACTGGCAAGTGACGGCTGCAGCTGCTCCGCCGATTGCATCCTACGCGTTTCAGGCTTCCCAAGGGGCTCAAAACTCAAGATGATCCGTGGCGCATGACCACCGCATATCAAATAGTTGTTTGTGGCACTATTGTGCCGGACCCGCTCCAAACCCTGGAGCCGGTGACCGGTTCCACTGGTCCCGCGTTGAAGAATGAGATGATGCTTCCCGCCGTCCTCGACCCGTGGGCAAGCCACGCACTGTATGAGGCAGCCAACCTGGCGAAGAACACCCCCGGCAGCAAAGTCTGGCTCGTGAGCCTCGGCCCTAAAGCCAAGCTGCAGCAGGTGATGATGACTGTCGCGCAAAAGGTGCCTTTTGAACTCATTGCCATCGACGGCCCGGCGAGCGGATTTGCCGAGGCGGCGGAAGTCGCCGCAGTGCTGGCCGAGGCCATCCAGGGGATCGCCGGGCTCGACCGCACGAAACTGCTCGTGTTTGGCGGCTGGGAGTCCGCCTCGCGCGGCGCCGGTGCGACGATGCAGATGGTAGGCGAACGTTTAGGCATCCTGGACCAGTTCCAAGGCGTGGACGAGTTGAAGGTGAGCGCCGACGGATCGCTGGAAATTCTCGAACGCGTTGAAGGTGGAAAGCACCAGGTTTCACGCTGCGCAGGGCCTCCTGCCCTGCTCGGCTGGGCGACCGGCAATCTTCCGGAACCTAGAAATAATCCGCAGATCGGCATGGCTAATATGCGCGCCGTAATGCCCGCCCTGCAAAGGGCGAAGCCTGTTAAACTCGCCGCCGAAGGCCTGGCCTTCGCCAGCGTGTCGTTGCCGAAGCAACTGCGCACGACCAGGATCGTGAAAGATAAGTCTCCAGATGAGATCGCGCAGGAGCTTGTCCAATGGATAAGAAGGTAATGTCTGCGAATTGGCGCGCGCGCCGAGGCTCCATCACTCCAACATTCTATCACCCCCTTTAGCATTTTCCCGTTATGGAAACAATTCTTCTCCTCGCCCACATCGAAACCGATGGTTCGCTGGCCAAGCCCGCGCTCGAAGCCCTGGGGGCGGCTAAGACCCTGTGTGCCGGCATGGCCGACTCGAAACTGATCGTGGCCCTGGTTGGCCGGGATGTGCAGGCCGCCGCCGACCGCATAGCTGCTTGCGGGGCTGCCGCTTTTCTGGGTGTGGCGGGCCCTGACTTTTCGCAATCGCGCTACGCCACGGACGCCGCTGCGGTTGAAGCGCTCGCCAAAGCCGCTCAGGCTACCCTGGTCCTGGCACCAGCGACCTCGCGTTGGAACAGGGCCCTGCCGGGCGTTGCCCAACGGCTGGGCGGCCGAGCGGACACGCACGTAACCGGGCTCGCCGCTGACAACGGCGCGCCGTCAATCAGTCGCTGGTACTATCGCCAGCGCATGGAAGCCGTCCTGCGGCGGACTCTTAGGCCGTGGTTTATCCTCATTGATCCCGGCAGTCAACCGGCCTGGGAAGGCGCCGCCGGGACCGCAGCCGTGCAGGCTATTCCGGTCAGCCTGTCTGAAACCTGCAAACGTACCACTGTGCTTGGGGTGCGCGAACCGGCGGCTGATGCTCAAACGATACGGCCCGACGCCAATTTGCTACTGGTGGCTGGCGCCGGCTGGACAAAGAAACAGGCCGACAGTCAGGCGCACGTCAAGGAAGCCGAGCAGTTAATTCTCGACTGCCTCAAGCTCTCCCGAGCCTCGCTTGGCAGCAGCAAGTCGCTGGTAGACTTGGGCGGCGAGGGGCAGGCGGTGCTGTCCTTCCTGACGCATCTTAATCAAATAGGCCAAACCGGCTCCACGCCCCGGCACCCGAAAGGGCTGGCCACGTGCTGTCATGGGGAAGAGCCACACACGGTTGGCTGGCGCTTCATTGCTGAGCGCCGCGCCATCAATCTCGATCCGAACTGCGGCTGGGCGCGAGGCAAGGCTGACGTGCTTTATGTCGCCGACGCCTTCGCCGTCATGGGCAAGCTGAATCAGTTGCTGGCCGAAGGCTCCGGGTAGGCCATCAAACACCGCCTGAGGCTTAACGTTCCTCAACCAGAATACGCACCGGGCCGAGCAAACCGGACTCCATCAGCGGCGTGTCCTTGGTCAGTTTCCGGATATTGGTGCGCGTAAAGCGCTTCTCCGGCTGGAGGAATTGGTCTCCAATAATACGGTTGGGCCAGAAGTTAACGACCTCCACCTCGAGTTTGTTTCCGGTCGGTTTGATGGCCTCGGTCGCGTCCACGCGGAAGGGGACTGCCCACAACGTGCCAAAGTTCCTTCCATTAAGACGCACCGTGGCCAGATTTTTGACATCGCCCAGGTCCAACGACAAGCGGTGGCGATCACGACGCAGCGATTCCGGCAGGTCAAACGTTTTGTGATAAGTCGCCTTGCCTGAATAATACTTGATGCCTTCCTCAGATCGCTGGGGCCAACTGACTAATTGGTCGAAAACCGCCGATTCCGGCCCGCCCCACCTGGGATCGAACTGGACAGTCCACGCTCCGGAGAGTTCGTGCGGCTCCGAGTAGGCCGGGAAATTCGAACCTGTTTGACCAGTGGCGACGGACTTGGGTGAGGCTGGCTGACGGAACACCACGAACATGGAGCCATACGGCGCAAACTGAAGGGGCAGCGTGGTGGTTTCTTCGCTACGCGTGTAAACCGCGGCGAGGCGGCTGCTTCCGGTCAGTGGGTCCCAAAGCTCGGGGACTTTGCCGGCCACGCGAAAGGTGCAATCCGGCTTCAGCCAGCAGTTGGAGCGGTTTGCCACAAAGTAGATGTCCGCTTCGCGGCTGGCTCGGTGAATGTAATCCAGCACCGGTGGGGCTTGTGGGTCCAAGGTTGTGGGTTGCGGCTGCAGCCGGAAGCCGAAGTCCGGTTTGAGCCCATCACCACCGAGCACTTGGCGGGGAGTCTGCCCGGAGATCACGCGCCCACAGCCATAGCGCCTTATGCCGCTCACCTGCCGATCGTTCCCCCACAACCGATCCGCGAGCCGGACCACCTCGGCATCGCATTTGGGATACCCGCTCAATGAATAGGTTTGCGCAGGCCTGGGGCCGACGATGGTCGCGCCGGCTTTGACCATCTTCTCCAGTTTCTTGAGCACCGCGAGCGAGATGCCGGGCCGATCCGGCAACGCAAGCACACGGTAACTCATCCCGTCCGGCAGCACGATTCGGCCGTCCCGCACGGACATGCGCTTGAGGATAACATCCTCGGTCACGACATCGTAATCGTAGCCGGGCAGCACATGCGCCGGATCGCTGCGTTTGAGCTGAGCGAAGTTCGGCACGTGGTCGCCATAGTAGTAGCAGGCATCCGCGACGAACAGGCCCTGCTGCAGCATGAACTGGCAGCGATTGAGATAGGCCAGGAAGGGGGCGGACCTCGACCACCACGTCGTGTTTGGATTGAAGTGAGTTCCGGCAAAATACTGTTGCCCCGGCAGACCCATCTCCTCCGGGGAGCACACGAACGCATGCCAGACCAACAGGTTCAGGCCCTCGCAGGCGGCCTGGTCGAAAGAGGGTTTCAGATTATCCCAGAGCGTCTCCTGCCAATGCGGGCCGATGGTGGTAAATCCTTCCGCTAACACCAGCCGGTGCCCATAGGTGTGGGCCGCCGAGGCAGGCTGCTTCACGAAGAACCGGTTGCTTTCCCCGACCCGGTGCCGCCACGACCAGGCCCAGAATTCGGACATAGGCGCGTCATCCATGCCGAGGCAGCGCTGGGCGTCAATCGGCACCGCATGGGGTCCGCCGGACTCGGGATGGATTTGGAGGCCGTGTTTGTGTGCGAGGTCGCGGAAGATGCGGTAGTGGTTGTCAACAGCCAGGTCGCCAAGTGTTTTGCGGAAGTCATACAGAAAGCGGTTGCTGGCCGGGCGTGAATCTACGATCCGGCCCGCCAGCACGGGGAAGAACGGCAGCGGGTCGTAGCCCCGGCGCTTGCGGAACTCGGCGCGCAGGTTGGGAGTCCAATTCAGCGGCTCGACTTCCCAACTGTCCGTGTGCAGATACTTGAGAGTGCGCCCCGCCAACGGACCGGCGTCGGCGATCAGCGGCTCGACCACCGCATCCCAGTAACGCCGGAACGCGCCCGCATCCAACACGTCCAGGGAGTAGCCTTGCCAGCCATCGCTGCAAGTTGACACGTGCGAATGGTTCCCAATCGTGCAGCCGAGCCGAATAACCTGCCACGTGCCCTCCGGGACATCCCAGTGCAAGATGCCTTCTTTGGAGAGCATCGCGGTAAGGTCCAGGACATCTGCAGCCCGGGTGTCCTCCTCGCCAGGAGTGGCCGGCAGTTCCTCAAACAGGGGCGCGGTGTCAGGCGCAGAAAAGTGCAGAGGCTTGTAGATCGCTTTTTGCTCCCAATTTTGAAGCGGCGGGCGCGCGGGCTGCCCCAGGGAATGGTCCTTCCAAAAGCAGCTTATCTCGCCAATTTGCACATTCCGTGGCGCACCAGGCGATCCCCGGTCGTATGCCGCCAGCACAACGATTCGGATGTTCGAGGCGTCCGCGTCAACCATGCTTAGTTCTGCTGACTCGCCGTCCGCCATGCCAAACCGACGCTCGGACCGGAAGGTCTTGCCGTCGTTGGAAACCTGCAGCTCACACTCCTTCGGGCCGTAACCGGGCCTTCCCATGACATGGAGCTTCAGGCCCCGGACTGTCTGCGGAAAGCTCAGTTGGATCCACTCAGGGCGAGCCGCAGTTGGGCCCTCGCCGGGCTTCGTGCCCGAGGAGACCCAATACGTGTCTGAGTTGCCGTCGCACGCCAGTTCGGCCAGGTGGTCCGGCTGTGAGGAACTGCTCGTGATGCTTGGCGGGGCCGGCTGTCGCGCCCTGGCTGTCCGCCGATACGCCACTGTGGCGACGTCACGATAAAATCCTTCCCGGGCTTTTGGCACCGGCAGCGCCGCAGCGTATTTGGCCGGTCCGCTAATGAGGGCCTCCGACCAGGTCAGCTTCTTCGCCGCGTCTTCGGCTTTGACCATAGGTCCGCCCAGGTTCCATCCGCTCTGTATGTTCAAGCTCATCTCCAAGCCCAGGCGCTCGGCCTCGCGCAGCGCGTGTATGTAGAGTTCGCGCCACTCGGGCGTAAAGAAAGTGGGGCCGTGCGGCACCGGGTCGTTACCGTCCTGTTGCGCGCCGCCCGCATCGCAAATCAATGCGCCGCCGAAGCCCTTGGCCTTCATTTCTTCCAGGTCGCGGGTAATAGCGGCTTTGGTGACATTTCCATTGAGCCACCACCAATACGCGCGCAGGCGGGCGCTGTTGGGCGGATCGGCGAAGCCGTTGGCAAGCTCATCATGCTCCCCTCCCGCAGTTTGGCCGGCCCCCCCCCAAACTGGTGTTGCTATGCAGAATAGCAGCACGAGCACCGCGCTGCGCAACATGAATGCGACATGAATGACTGTTCTCATTGTTGAAGCAGTTCGAAGTGCTGCGGCTCCGTGGCGTCGAATTCGCACTTGAATTCCACTTGTCCCCCACCGTCAGCCTTGAAGGAACCGACCTTGTGGTTCTCCCGACGCAGCTCGTACTTCGCGTGTGGCGTCAGGTGAGAAACGACATGCCAGATAACCACCCCCGCGCTTCCGGAGGATACGATCCATTTCCTCTCCGACGCCATGTCCGCAAGCCGGGTGTCCAGTTCGATCTCCACCGGCGCACGACGGGAACGGCTCAGCGTCATTGCGGGTCCGCCCGACTTGCCGGGGAAAAGCTGGGCCGTATCCCCTTTCGCACTCAGCGCAAAAGGCTGCGCCGAGCGTACCGCAAAGTCCTCCACTTCCACGCGAGTCGCAGCCGTGGTAAGGTCTATCAGATAGGATTGGTTCCGCAGTTGATAGCGAAGCCGCGTGCCGCTGAGTTCCGGAGTCAAGTGTGGTTCGAGGTAGATGCGGTCGTGTTTAGGCTGGAGGCCGTAGATGTTGCGATACAGCCCTACCACCGGCATGCAGTTGCCCGCCAGAATGTCCTCGCCCGCACCGCGTTGGGACTTGCGCTCGTAGCGCTGGAATGACAGTCCGTCGGCTTCATACCGGTCGAGCACGTTCCTGATGTACTTGACCGCAATGGCCGGATCGGACTTGGCGTAGGCGCGCACCGCCAGTTCTCCCCAGGAAAGGAAGATGTCGCCATTCTCGTAGTTGGGGAACGGGAAGTTGACCGTGGCGTGGCCTTCCCCGGGCTGGTAGGGAAAGAAGTTCAGCGGCCAGAAGAACAGGTTTTCATTCCGCATTTCCTTCTCGATGCGGCGCAGAATTGCCTCGCGCCGCTCCGCATCGTCGCACAAGCCATAGCCGATGGCGGTGAACTGTACGGGGGTTACGAGGTTGTTGCCGTGGATGGAGCCGTCCTTTTCCCGCCAATATGCATACCACTGGTTTTGCGGATCCCAAAAGCCGCCCTCCGCGGCGGTTCTGTTAAAGTTGACCTTCAGCTTCGCGGCGCATCGGCGATAGTCCGCCGCGCGCGCGTCGTCGCCCAGCACCTCCTCAGCATCGGCCCAGAGGAGCAAGGCGTAGTACAGCTCCGCGTTGACCAGCGCGTTTTCGTGCGCGGCCCAAATCACATCAATCCAGTCGCTCCCGCGCTCCTGCTTGTGACTGTCGGTCATCATCTCGACCAGCCCGTCGCCATCGGCGTCGCGGCGCAACAGGTAATCCAGCGCGCGCTCGCAGGCGGATTTCTGCCCACGCAGCCATTCCTGGTCGCCGGTGAGGTCGAACAATTCCGCCACGCAAATGACGTAGCAGGGCTGCGAATCCAGCAGGTAGCCCCACTGCGCCTCATAGTAGCCGTTGGCGTCGTAGGTGCCGGGCATGGCGTCGTGAGCGAGGCAACACCAGCGTGACTTGACGCGTCCGCTCGGCTCAATGGCGTGGTCCCGCTCGAAGTCGAAAGTGGCGGCGCAGTTCGCCAGGTAATCCGGATCGTCAATAGCGATGCCCATCTGCGAGAACCATTGCTCGTGCAGGCAGGTAAACCCGGTGCGCCAGCCGTTGGCGCCGAGAATACGACGGTCAATGACCCCATAGCGGCCAATGGTATTCAGCAAGTCGCGAATGCTCTTGCCGTTGAGGCCCTGGAATGAACCTCGATCGAACGCCTTGCCGTAATCCAGCGATTGGAGGCTGTAGGTCACCGTTAGCTGGTCTGGTTTGACCTCGTATGGCGCCCACAGGTCTTGCCGGGAGGGATGGAAACGGCGCAGGTCATGCCTCGGCTTGAGTTCACTGTCGGTGACCGAAAAACTTGCAGTTTGGATCCCTGAGGGCTGGTGTGAGAACCTCATCGCCAGGTGCGGCGGCGGGCGGGATGCGCCTGCTTCACTTTTGATGCGAAGACAAGCACCGTCGTCTCGATTCCAAAATGTGACGGCGCTGGCGTGGGCGCCGTAAGTAGCATTGGAGGTCTCCAGGTACTTGTTCCAGACCACGCCGCCAGTGTCCAGCAGCCCGCCGGTCCAGGTGTTCATGTCGCGGAAGTCCCACCCCGGGCAGTACGAATCTTCGAGCCGGCCGGCCATCCCGTAGTTGCGGCTGATCTGCCAGAGAATCCGATCCGGGTGCACGGTGAATTCCCAGTTCTCCGTTACCTGAATACCCATGCCTCCGAAGACAATCTCGCGCACCGTCACCTTGTTCCGGCTGACAGCTACTTTGGGCGCAGGTATGCCGCTGCGCGTGGTGAACCAGTGGTTCGAGACCTGGATGGCGCTGCACACGCCGGTTTCCGGAGCGATCACTTCGCGGCTGCGGACTATGACCCGGTCCAGCAGGCAACGGCCATTGTAGTTCAAGCGCAGCACCAGGTTGCTCCTCGCATCCGCGAGTGTTACCAGACGGCTGCCCGGGTGCTCGACGATAGCGCAGTCGGCGGTTTGTGTATGGCCAGTCTGAGCGTCGGCCCGTTTTCGTTTTGGCTCGGCAGCCGAAGCACCCTCGACTGCAACCAACGATACCGGGCCCAGCAGGCCCGACTCCAGCAAGGGCGAATCCTTCTTGAAAGGGTTCCAGGTTGTTGAGGTCAGCCGCTGTTCGGGGGGAAGCGACTGGTCGCCGATCAACCGATTCGGCCACAGGTTAGCCACGGTGATTTCCAACTGGTTTCCCTTCACCTTGGCGGAGTCGGTGATGTCCACTCGCCAGGGCGCGCACCATACTACGCCCAGGTCCCGACCATTCAACCGGACCGCCGCCAGGTTCTTCACCGCGCCCAAATCCAGGTGCATCCGCTGCCCGCGCACGCTCTTGGGCGCATCGAAGCTCTTGCGGTAGATCGCGGTCCCGGAATAGTAACGGATACCGTCTTCCTTGCGCTTGCTCCAGTCCTGCAGGCGGTCGAATACCACGTTCTGCGGCCCGCCCCACTTGGGGTCGAACGCGACATTCCAGGAGCCAGGTAGATCGGCCACTTTGGATTCCCTGGGGAAATTCCGCCCCCCCGCACTGCCCTCGGTCTTTCGGAACACAACGAAGAACGACTGCGCCGGCTCGAAGCGCATTGGGACCGTCGTGCGCCCATCCCGAACAGTGAACTCAGGCAGGGTGCGCGTTTGGCCGGTCAACGGATCCCACAATTCGGGCGCTTTGCCCGCCACCCGGAAAATGCAGCTTGTCTCAACCGGGCGTTCCTCGCGGTTGGCGACGAAGTAGATATCCGCATCCCTGGTCTGCCGGTGGGTATAGCGCAGCGGGGCGTCGGACTCGAAGTCTGGCCGCACACCAAGCTCACTAAGTACCGCTGACACGACCGTGAAGTCGCAGAATTGCTCCGGCTCAACGGCCGGTAGTCCCACCTCTCCCCACGGAGCCATGCCTGCCGGGCCCAATTCCATGGCCCCGGTCCAGTGCCCCGCCGCCACTCGGGCAGTGGCCCACTTGCCTTGGGTGTCTTGGGCCGCATGCCAGGTCTTGTCGGTAAGTACCGTGAAGACATGACCGTCACGGAACTTCACGACCAGCGCACCGGTGAGTCCGGCTGGGTTTGGCGCGGTGCCGCCATTTTCCGCAGCCACCGCCAAGATGTTCTCGCCAGGCCGGAGCATTTGCGTGACATCGAGCACGGACACGGCGTGGAAGTTGTTCCCCTTGCCCGCGGGCCGGCCATTAACCCACAGCGCGAAGCTGTTGTCCGCGGTCATGTAAACACGGCCGGATTCAACGTCCCCTTTACCGTCTAGATTGAAGCTGCGGCGGAAATACCGTGATCCCACAGGGGCACTGTCGGCAGGGTTGCCTTCATGGTGCCAGATCCATTTACTTAGCTTGATCGGCTCGGGGGATTTCCCAGAGCGGGCTGCATTCTTCCCGGCTTCTCGAATAACCCGGCCCTGGAGGCGGGGAGCACCGGATCCATCTCCCCACAATTCTGCCGCGAGCTTCTGCACTTCATCGTCGCACTGCGGATAGCCGCTCAAGCTGGGCGATTTCAGCGGCGGCGAACCGACCACCGTCGCGCCGGCCTTAACCAAGTCCCGAACTTTCCGCAAAAGCGCCGGAGTCATGGTCGGCATCTCCGGCAAGACCAGCACGCGGTAGCTCATGCCGTCGGGCAATACGAGCCGGCCATCGGCTGCGACCGACATGCGCGACATAAGTGTCTCCGGCGCACAGCCGTCGTAGTTGTAGCCGGGCCGGTCAGGCGGCTGGCCGATGCGAGCGGATGAAGGCGGACGGAATACGTGGGGCGAACCCTCCGGCACGAGGAAGCAGACATCGGCCACCGGCAGCCCCTGGCGCAACATGAACTGGCAGCGCGCGAGGTATTCGTGATACGCGCCTGCCATGTCCCACCAGGTCTGTGTGCGTTCCCAATGCACGCCATACGGCCCCATCGTCATGCCCGGGCGCGCGTCGAGCTGCGGCTGGTGCTGGTAGCGGTGGAAGACGATGCGGTTGACTCCCGAGCTGAATGCCCAATCGCCCAGGATTTTCATCGCTCCTGGATAGGCCTGCCACCGCTCGGTGTCGTCAGAGGTGAACGCCTCTGCCGCTACGATCTGCTTTCCGCAGGTGTGCGCAACGGACGCTGCTTCGATAACGCTGTAGGTGGTGTCGAACCCATGCAGCCAGAACTCGCACATGGGCACATCGGCCACCGCGCCGAAGCTCATGTCGGAGCACGGCATCATGTCGTAAGGCTCGATGGAAAGGCCGAAGCCGTGCCGGCGTCCCAGTTCCTTCAGTCGTTCCGCGTGATTCTGAATGACCAGTTCCTGCGCCGTCTGCCGCACGTCCCATAGGAAGCGTTCCGTCACCTCCAGGCTGTCCACCACCCGACCCGTAACGGCGGGCAAATAGCGCGCCGGATCGTAGCCCCGGCGGCGGCGGAACTCATCGCGGAAAGCGGCGGTCCAGTTCTGCGCGCCCATTTCCCAACTGTCAATGTGCAGCATCGTCCACCCCGACTCGGCACTCTGCTTGCGCGGGCCGATCTCTCGCAGCAACACGCCAACGAACGCGTTGAAATGCGCCTCGAGCGCAGCGGGGTCCATCTTATCACTCTCCAGGCCCAGTCCGGGCAGCGGTGCCGGCCGGGTGCAGGCGCCCGTGCTTGTGCGCCCGAAGCGCATGATGGTCCAACGGCCCGCCGGTACGTCCCAGGCGAGACGGCCATCCGGTCCCATGCGTTCACTGATATCGAGAACGCGGTCGGCCGCGATCACCGCCTCCGACGGCAGCGCCGGATAGCTCGCTGACGTTGGCAGAAATGGCTTCACCTTGGGCTGTGATGAATAGGGCGCGCGCACGTAGAGCGCTTTCTCATCTATGTCGCTGATGCGCTCATTGCCCGCCGGCGTTGGGAAGGCCAGCACGATCTCGTCCCGATAGAAGTCGTTCTTCGCCTTCTCCAGTTCCGCCGGCAACTGGCCATCGCCAAAGAACGCCGGTCGGCGCTGCGGGCGCGGCAGCATTTCGTCGAAGCGCTTCGGCCCCGCGACCTCGACAGCGCTGGCTACCAGGTGCTGCATGGATTCCTCCGGCTTGACCCATGGGCCACCGCTTCCGGTCCAGCCCGGCCCCGCGTTCAGGGTGATCTGCAAGCCCAACCGCTCCGCCTCCGCCACCGCGTGTTTGAACAGCGCCCGCCACTCGGGCCCCATGAACTTGACCGTGCCCCGCGGGATGCCCACGTCTACCTCCATCATGCTCACTCCGCCGATGCCCGCACGCTTGAGCGCTTCGAAGTCAGCCGTGATTCCCTCGCGGCTGAAGTTCCCATCCATCACGAACCAATACACCCAGGCCCGGGCCGACTCCGGTGGTCGCTGGAAGCCTTGGTCCAGGTCGGCCCCCGGGGCGGCAGAAGGGCTTGCCCAACCAAGCGCCACCAGCAGCAGCAGCAGGAAGATTGGTGGGCGTGAAGGGCAGTGATTGGGGGCGCCAGACGTGAAGTTGATCCAGGATGGCATGATCGTTGCAGGGCAAATCGTGGGCGGACCAACGAAATGGGTCAAGGCCGAAGCGCTTCAGACGCAGCGTTATGACTGCAATTGGGCATCCAATCAGCTCGCCAAACTGAAGCTGATGGCGGACGTCTGCGTTCGAAACCGCTCAGGTTGCGCTCGCATGCCTGTGCAGACTTTTCGACTAATACCTTCCCGGGCTGCAGGTCGAAGGGCAACAACGAAAACAGGATGACGTAGTGTTGGCTGCAGGCCTTAAGCGCTATGCGCCGGCTGCGGTCGAGGCGGCTGTCAAGCTGGTCACGGCGCTGGCTGGGCCGTCCAGGTGGGGCCTTCGCACCGGGGGCCATCGGGCGTCCAGAGCAGCTTGTCCAGGCACATCCAGCGCACCCGCATGGCCGGGTCCCAGGCGTGATAGAGGATAGACTGCCCCTTCCCGTGTGGGTTCGGCACGATGGAATGGTGGCCCGGCCCGCGAACGAGGCCTTCGACGCTGTGCAGCACCCGGGCATGGTCGCCCTGACCGGTGTAAGGTCCTAGCGGGTGGTCGGCCACGACGTAATCCACCCCGTAGCGGGCAGTCTGGTAGTTGGCCCCGCTGTAAAAGCAGTAGTAGCGGCCATTGTGCTTTACCACACATGGCCCTTCAATGGTGTGCCAGTTAAAGGTCGCGTCATACACGTCCATGCGGCGATTGGCTTCGTAAAGTGTCCAGTCGTAGCGGGCGCGCACGACTACGCGGCAATCCCCCGCCAGGCGGGTCATGTCCAGCAGGCGATCCACGACTATGGCTGTGCCCGGGTGCAGACCTGGTTCATTGGTGGGAAAGTTGCGCGCGTAAAACATATACCATTGGCCGTCGTCATCCTTGAAGGGGAAGGCATCAATGGTGAAGCGATTGGTTTGGCAATCCACCAGTTTGTGACCGGTGTCCACGTAGGGCCCTTCCGGCTGGCGGCTGGAGGCGACACGGATTTCGAACTTCTCGGTCTCAATGCCCCCCATCGAGTAATACATGTAGAAGGTGCCCCGGTCGAAGGTGACCTCTGGCGCCCAGTACTGCGCGCGGCGATTAGGTGATGGCGGAATCAAGGCGCCGCCCAGCTTCTCCCAATCCACCAGATTTCGTGAGCGCAGCGCCGTGAAAATGCGGTCATCCGGGGTGCGCCCGTTGCCGGTCGTTCCGAAGGCGTAATAGACCCCTTTGTACCGTATTACCGACGGGTCAGGCATAGACCCGGCGTACACGGGATTTGTGTAAACGCTGGAATCGCCCACTGTGGACTTGGAAACGTCCGAGGGAGCTGAACATCCTACCCCAAATATGACTATGTGACAGACGGCTCCCAGCATTACCCACCAGCGGCAGGATGCGAAGTCGCCAGCGGGCAGGCTGCTTGGAATGGCGCCTGTTCGCTTGTCGTAAACTGGCAGTTGGTCGGTAAGTTGGTTAATTGCCATAGATCTCTCCGGGCCTCTGCCCGGCGACGGAAGCCTGTAACCTCGGACCCGTGCTGTCAAGCAAGCAGAGACCTGGCCTGAATGGGCGAAAACGCGCTCGTGGAGGCAATGTGCACAGTCCCATATTCCTGGACTGAATAGCCGCGCTGGTGGGAATTTGCGTTGTGTCCATTTTTAGGACAGTAGTGCGTCCTCCCGCAGCCCCCACAGCCATAATTGCCGGTGCGACAACGGTGTGACACGCGTTATGCCCCAGTGTGTATCCCATGGGGGCCGACCCCCATGGGATACACACCGTAGTCCCCCCGGATTGGGACCGTCACATCGCCCTATCTGGCTTGGGGGCAGGGTGCTTCAAGATCCAGGGGCGAGCGGCAGTCGGCGGGCGTGGACGGGGACATCCGGCTTGCGATGCAGGACTTGAGCCCACCTGCCCCGTTTGACCATTCTAACCCATACTGGCCAAGTGGGCTGCGTGGCGGACCTTTTCAGGCACGGCGTGGACTAAACTACTCGCTTGCCAGTCCTATTTCATTCTGCCATGAACCGAGGTCATGATGAGCAAGACGAAATGCACTACCATGATCCTTGCAGCCGGGTTGACCCTATTGGCCGGTGCGATCATGTATGCCGCGCACGCGGCTCAGGCTCCCAACATCATCATCATTCTGGCGGACGATCTGGGTTACGGCGATCTGGGGTGCTACGGCCATCCGAGCATTCGCACGCCGAACCTCGACCAGATGGCCGCTGAAGGGTTGCGGTTCACCGATTTCTACTCAGGGGCCCCGCTTTGCACACCCAGCCGGGCAGCGCTAATGACCGGGCGGCTCCCCATTCGCAGCGGCATGGCTGGCGGGCCGGGCCGGCATGTGCTCTATCCGAAGCATTCCGGCGGATTGCCCGCGGAGGAGATCACGATTGCCCGCGCTTTGAAGACCAAGGGCTATACAACGTGCGCAATCGGCAAGTGGCACCTGGGCGACCTGCCGGACTACCTGCCCACGATGCGCGGATTTGATTCATTCTTCGGCCTGCCCTATTCAAATGACAGCGATTGGGTCAGCACAGAGCTTCGCAGGACGGAGAGCATGACCCAGAACCCGGATTTCCACAGCTTCAACGTGCCGCTGATGCAGAATACGAAAGTTATCGAGCGCCCGGTTGACCAGACAACCTTGACGAAACGTTACACTGAGGAAGCGATTCGGTTCATGGAGCAAAACAAGCAGAAGCCGTTTTTCCTCTATTTCGCGCATACCTTCCCGCACGTGCCGTTGTTCGCCTCGCCGGAGTTTAAGGGCAAGAGCCCGCGTGGACGCTACGGGGATACGGTGGAGGAGGTTGATTGGAGCGTGGGCGAGGTGCTGAAATGGCTGCGCCAAGCCAAGTTGGAGAAGAACACATTGGTGTTCTTCACCAGCGACAACGGCCCCTGGTTGCAGAAGAAATGGAACGGCGGTTCCGCCGGTTTGTTGCGCGATGGAAAGGCCGGGACATGGGAAGGCGGTTACCGCGTTCCCGCGATTGCCCGGTGGCCGGGGAAAGTCCCGGCGGGAGTGACCCGCGAGATTGCCAGCAGCCTGGACCTGTTCAGCACCTGCGTGCGGCTGGCGGGTGGCAAGATGCCGGATGATCGTCCGATGGATAGCATGGATATGACGCCGATACTATTCGACAACGGCAAGAGCAAGCGCCTGGTCGAGTATTATTACTATGGCGATATGCTTTACGCTGTGCGCAAAGGACCATTCAAAGCGCACTTCACCACTCACGACGGTTACAGCAAGGCGGATCCCATCAAGCACAATCCGCCGCTGCTCCACAACATCACAGAAGATCCATCCGAACAGTTTGATGTGGCCAGCGAGCACCCGGAAGTTGTTGCCGAACTCACCAGGATCGCCGAAGAGCACCGCGCCACTGTGACGCGCGGCAAGTTGCAGTTTTAGCACTGATGGCTGGAGAGGCCGGATCAGCCCATTGCGCCCCGGATCAGCCTCATCAGGTCGGCATAGGCCTCGACCGCCTTGAACTGCGGGAACTGCTTCCTTACGTTCTCCGGCGCCCGGAACAGGAAGCCGACGTGGGCTTCGCTAAGCATGGCGGTGTCGTTGAAGGAATCACCCCCCGAGATGACGTAGTAGTTCAGCAGCTTTAAGGCGGCCACGGCCTTTTGCTTCTGCTCGGCGACGCGGAGCTTGTAGTCAACGATGCGGTCGCCCTCAACCACCAGCCGATGGCAGAGCAACGTGGGCCAGCCAAGCTGGCGAAGCAGCGGGGCTGCAAACTGTTCGAAGGTGTCGGAGAGGATGATGACCTGCACCAGGGAGCGAAGCTCATCGAGGAACCCCTTCGCCCCCTCGAGCGGGCGCAGCGTGCCGATAACCTGCTGGATGTCGGAAAGTCTGAGGCCGTGCTGGTCGAGAATCTGGAGACGGCCGCGCATGAGCTTGTCGTAGTCCGGCTCGTCGCGGGTCGTGCGGCGCAGCTCTTGGATGCCCGTCTTTTCAGCCACCGCAATCCAGATTTCGGGAGTCAGCACTCCCTCCATATCCAGGGTTACAATTGATTGTTTCACCGGGGTGATTGTTTCAAAAGACTGCCGTGAAAGCAACGCGGCATTATCGGCCATTGACAGGAGCGGCGCGCTTATCTAGTGTCCTAACGCAAGAGCTCAATGGCCTTGTCCCCAAACTAGCGTTTGGGGTTTTTGTTGCGTGCCGGTCCTGCGCCGCGAGCCTGTTCGCGCCCGGCCAGTGAATAACGTTTTTACACTATGGCGAATACGATTCTGGTGGGCGTCCAATGGGGCGATGAGGGCAAAGGCAAGATAATTGACGTGCTGACCGAGCAGGCGGATGTGGTAGTCCGCACACAGGGCGGCAACAACGCCGGCCACACCGTGCGCATCAAAGGGCAGAAGTACATTCTGCACCTGGTGCCCTCGGGCATTCTGCGCAAGAACAAGGTCTGCGTGATCGGCAACGGCGTAGTCGTGGATCCCGTAGGGCTGGTCCAGGAAGTCGAGGGGCTGCGCAAGCTCGGGGTCCACATTGACGGCAATCTCTACCTCAGCGAGACGGCACATGTGGTGTTCCCCTATCACCGCGAATTGGACGCCCAGCGCGAGCTTCTTAAGGGCGAAAACAAGATCGGCACCACCAAGCGCGGGATCGGCCCGGCTTACGGCGACAAGGCGGCCCGCACGGGCCTGCGGGTGATTGACTTGATCAGTCCGGAGCGGTTCAAGCAGCAACTCGCGCTGAAGATCAAGGAAAACAATGAAATCCTGAAGGCCTTCGGCGCCAGAGCGCTCTCGTTCGAGAAGATCCACCGGGAGTACCGTCAGGCGGGCGATTATCTCAAACCGTTCGTGGCCAACACTGTCATTCTGCTGCACGAGGCCGTGCGCCGGGGCGATGATATACTCTTTGAAGGCGCGCAAGGAACGTTCCTGGATATTGATCACGGCACGTATCCGTTTGTGACTTCATCCAATACCACCGCGGGCGGCGCGTGCACCGGGTCGGGCATCCCGCCGCATCGCATGGACCGGGTCGTGGGCGTGATGAAGGCCTACACTACGCGGGTCGGCGAAGGCCCGCTCCCGACCGAGAATGCCGAGATTGCCGACATGCTCCACGCGATGGGCCGCGAGTTTGGCGCGACGACCGGCCGGCCGCGGCGCTGCGGCTGGTTCGATGCGGTCGCCACGCGCCACGCTTGCATGGTCAACGGCATTGATGAACTGGCCGTCACGAACATTGACGGTTTGGATACCGTGGAGACCATCAAGGTCTGTATCGGGTACCGCGACGGCGCCCGGCGCTACGACTACGTGCCGAACGACATTGAAGTGCTCTCCCGCTGCAAACCCGTCTATGCGGAGTTCCCCGGGTGGCGCACCCCCACGCACGGCGCCCGCAAATGGAGCACCCTCCCGGCCAAGGCTCGCGCCTATCTCAAGGCGCTGGCGGAGTTGAGCGGGGCGGAACTGGCCATCGTCTCGGTCGGCCCCGGGCGAGAGCAGACGATTATGGTCTGAATGAACCCTCAGGCTGCCCATCTGAGTACCGAGGCCAAGGCGGCCCTGCCCCGCCATGTGGCGATCATCATGGATGGCAATGGACGCTGGGCGCGACAACGGCACCTGCCGCGCATCGAAGGCCACCGCGCAGGCGCTGAATCCGCGCGCGTCATTATCCGGACTTCGGGCGAGCTGGGCATCAAGTACCTGACCCTCTACGCCTTCTCGGTGGAGAATTGGAACCGGCCCAAGGAAGAGGTGGACGCGCTGATGAAATATCTGGTGCATTACCTCAAAAGCGAGACGCCCGAGTTGAACAAGAATAACGTGCGGCTCGAAATCATTGGGCAGGTGTACCGCCTGCCCGAGGTGGTGCAGGAACACCTGCAGAAGTCCATCACCACCCTCGCGAAGAACAACGGGTTGACGTTAATCATGGCGCTAAGTTACGGAGGACGCACGGAGATCGTGGACGCGGTGCGCAGCATCGCCAAGAAGGTCAAGGCCGGGGAGTTGGACCCGCCGGACATCACGGAACAGATCTTCGCCCAGCACCTTTACACGCGTAACGTGCCCGACCCGGACGTTCTCATCCGAACCAGCGGGGAGATGCGGATCAGCAACTTTCTGCTGTGGCAGATTTCCTACACTGAATTGGTGGTAACGCCGACCCTGTGGCCTGACTTCCGCAAGCCGCAGTTCTACGCGGCCCTGGAGGAATACCACCGGCGACACCGGCGGTTTGGAGGGCTGTAACCGCCGCAGTGCGCCGGGGAAGCCCTACGGCACGTAGACGAACTTCACGGCGTCGGCAATCACGACATTGTACGTCGTGAAGTTATCCTTGATCCGCACGTAGCCGCTGCTGCCAGCCAGGAAGTTGTAGGTGCCAAGCGGCACCCAGGTGCCGCCATTCTCCTGCTGGTTGATCCTCACGGTCTGAGTTCCGCCATTGTAACCAATCTCGACCGGTGCATCCGTTGCGCGGTTCGTCCCAACCGAGTGCCACTCGTAGACATCGTAATTGCCGCTCGCCTGGAGAGTCGGCCGGAATTCCACATACTCGGCGCCAGCCCCCTTGTCGTCGTCGAAGTAGTAGTCGTCGCCATATCTGCCTGCCGCGGAGATGCCAGTGATCCAAGCGCCAACTACGGTGGCAGCCGGGTTATCTATGATGATATCCGCCGGCGGCGTGCTGTTGGTGGACACTTCCACGCAAACATTGTCCACGAGGCCGAAGCTCAGCGCCGAGTTGTCGGATATGGACGCGAAAGGATCCCAGTACCCCACAAAGATGTTATCGGCGGTCACGGAGGCGCTAGTAAAAGCGGCAAGCTTCACTCCGTCAATAGACCACTCCACGATGTTGCCGCGTTTGGCGATGATAACCTCACGCCACGCGAAGCCGACCGCGCCTCCCTGCAACGCGCCGGTTTGCTGGGGATAGGTGGATTGCTGCAGCAGCGGTGGAGCCTGGCCGGCGGGAAAAGCGGTGGTGTAATACACATTCAGGTTGCCGCGTGAGTTGGAATCGGTGCCGGCGAAGTAAACGCCGCTGGTGGCCGCCTGCACGTCAATGCCAGCGTACGCGCCGTAGTCGGAAGTGGTTGAGGTGTCAACTGCCTGTCCCTCGCCAGCCACCGCAAACCAGTAACCATCGGTCTCACTGTCGGACTTTGTCCATTGCACGTGCCCGCCGCTGGTGCCAAGGCCGCCCGTGATGTACTCCGTGGATCCCGTGCCACCCAAGGGGAACGGCCCGTTGGCGTTGATCCACATGTCGAAGCGCAGACGGTAGTCTCCCTCGAAGCTCTGCCCGATGGGCGACATGGAGAGCGCGGCCGCGGCGCCATTGGCCATGTTCGCCTCGAACTTCACCCCGCGCGTCGTGCCGCCGGTCGAATTGGGGGCGGAGGGAATGCCGTCGGCGGCGTAATCGTAGTTGAAGGTGCATCGCGTGTCGGTCGAACTCCTGCTGACGGTCCAGTTGGCCGAGGTGTCGGCGTCGAGATTATCCGCAAAGGCCACGGTCTGCTCAGGATACACGGTGAGGGAGACAACCCGGCTGGTCACACTGCCTGAGTAGTTGGCAACCACGACGTAGTAATCCCCGGCATGCGTGGATTGGGCCTCAGGAATCGTAAAAGAGCTGTCGGTAGCGCCCGGAAAGGCGCTGCCGTTCCGCCACCACTGGTAGGTAAGAGGAGCGTCGCCAGTTGCCAAGACGGCGAAGCTGGTGGCCGCGCCGGTGTCCACGACGCGGTGAAGCGGTTGCGTGGTGATGTTGGGAGCGACGCCCCCGCCACCAACATAGCCGGCGACAAATCGTGCCCGATAGAACCCACAGGGACGATTGCCAGCCTCCGTGTCGAGGATCGCAAATGTCCCATCTGTAAGGGAGGCCGTATTGGTTCCGAGGGGCAGCCAAAATGGCGCTGCCAGATTGGTGCATAGGTCAATCGCGTATTGGCAACGCTGCAGGCCTAAGGCGTTAATCAGCAGGGCGCTATTGGTGGGCTGGAAGGAAAGGAACTGCGGAGTTACATCCACCGGCTGAAGCTGGGTGGCGAAGTAGCCGATGGCACCTTTGCACATCTTCTGAAGATATGACCAGTCCAGGTAGCCGGGATTCTCGACGTAATCGCTGGCCTCATGGTAGTTGTTGTTGCCGTTGTAATTGTATTCGATCAAACAACAAGCCGGGATGCCCGCCTGCGCAAAGGAGTAGTGGTCGCTCATGTTTTCGGAGGTGGAGATCATGCCGATAAGCCCGTCACCATAGGTTGCGAGAGCCGCTAGCAGGTCGTTGCAGATGCCGTTGAAGCTGGCCCGCCCGCGGATACCGGCGCGGTTGTTGTTCGGCGGTGGCGCCTGCCAGCCGATCATGTCCACGGAGATCATGCCCTTGATATTTTCGGTGCCGTGTTGGTCCACGTAGCGGAGACTGCCCAGTCGGTGCCGGCCGGTGCCGTATTCGTAACGCTCCTCGCTGTCGAAGATGCCAAAGACGATGGTCTTGGCGAAATGATAGGGGGCAAAGATGCGGGCCATTTCCAGCGCGCAACCGACGCCGGTGGCATTGTCATCCGCGCCCGGGTTCTCGCGAGAGTCATAGTGAGCGCCGAGGACATAGATTTCGTTGTTCGGGTTTTGGACGCCTTCCTTGACGGCGATGACGTTGCAGACGTGAACCGTAGTGGGGCCGGCCGTATCCACGTAGGAGAAAGGATCCTTGTAAGGAGCCAGCCCAACCCGTTGGAACTCATCGTAAATGGCGTCGCGACATAAGTCGTGTTCCGCTCCCCCCACCTGCACGGGGGCGCGGTTCATGCCCTGGCGGGTGTAGAGCTTGTTGCTAACGACGTTGAAGTAGTTGGCCATGCTGAACTGGTTGACCAGTTCCTGCACCGTGGGTGGAGCTGCCAAGGCGACCTGGTCCGGCAAGCAGGCCAAAGCTGACAGCACAATGGAAACAACTACCCCTCTTTTGCATCCCCGCGAGCGCGGGAGCCAATTCACATGGCACATCATGGTGTCTGATCATAGCCGGAAGACTTTGAAGATCAAGCTGATTCGCTCCTCGCGCAGTTCGCTGCGCCAGGCCCGGAGGAAATGGCTCGACAGCCGCCGCGGGGAACATAGCCTTTAGCGGCATGCCTGAGATGACCACGTTCGCGCCCGCCCCTGTTGCGCCCTCTAAGCGGCAGGTATTCATGCGGCGCCTGGGCAGTTTTGTCGTCCTGTGGACCTTGGTGCTGACGGCGCTGTTCTCGAGCAACCAATTGGTGGCGGACTGCGTGTTTCTGCTGGTGATGCTGTTGCTGTCAACGTTTGGGCTCGCGGAATTCTACGGGCTGGCAGCCAAGCGCGGGCTGGTTTGCTTCAAAGGCTGGGGCATCCTGGGAGGGGTCCTCCTGATGCTGGGCACCTTCCTTAACCTGACGGGGCAGATAGGAACCTCAGGCAGCCCGGCGCGCGTCAACGACTTCGAAGTAAGCTTCCTCATATTGTTCGTCCTGGGTCTCTGTCTGCGGCAGTTCCTGTCCCGCAGCAACACCGCCGGCATTCTGGCGATCTCCACGACACTGTTCGGCCTGATGTATGTGCCCTGGCTGCTGAACTTCATCCAGAAGATATGTTTCTTCCCCGGTGTCGAGGGGCGGTATTACCTGCTGTACTTCATCCTGATCACCAAGTTCAGCGACACGGGGGCCTACGTGGTGGGCTCGCTGATCGGGTGCCACAAGATGATCCCGCGAATCAGTCCACAGAAGACCTGGGAAGGATTTGCGGGGGCCATTGTGGCCTCGACGCTGGCGAGCCTGGCCTTCGCGCACTTTCTGGGGGCGAACATGGCGGGAATGAACTGGCGGCATGCGGTAATCCTCGGGGTCATCCTGAGCGTCTGCGCGGTGGTCGGTGACTTGATCGAGTCGCTGTTCAAGCGCGAGGCGGGGGTCAAGGACTCGGGCCGTTTCTTCCCCGGCATCGGGGGCATCCTCGACTTGCTGGACAGCCTGCTGTTTAATGCGCCGATCATGTATTTGTATTTGCGACATGTGCTGACGGCCCCATGAAGAACGTCGTTCTACTGGGCAGCACCGGCTCCATCGGCACCAGCACCATCAAAGTGGCCGAGGACCTGCCGGAGCGAATCCGCCTGGTCGGGCTGGCGGCGGGCAATAACCTGGAGCTGCTGCTCGAACAGACCCGAAGGCACCGGCCCGAAGCCATTTCCATCTCCGACCCGGCAAAAGCCCGCCAACTGCGCGACCTCCTCGGCACCGGCACGGAGGTCTTCACCGGCGCGGAGGGACTGGTAAAGCTTGCCACCTTGCCCGGGGCCGACCTGGTGTTAATCGCCATTGTGGGCACTGCGGGCCTGCAGCCCGCGCTGGCAGCCATTCGCGCGGGCAAGGACATCGCCGTGGCCTCCAAAGAGATCCTGGTCATGGCTGGTGAAATCGTCATGCGCGAAGCGCGCGAGTACAGGGTCAAAGTGTTGACCGTTGACAGCGAACACTCGGCCATCTTCCAATGCCTGGATGGCAAACCCGCCAGTTCCGTCCGGCGGCTCTGGCTGACCGCCTCGGGCGGCCCCTTTCGCACGACTCCCAAAGAGGAGTTCCCGGCCATTACCGTCGAGCGGGCCTTAAAGCACCCATCCTGGGTCATGGGCCGGAAGATCACGATTGACTCGGCCACCCTCTTCAACAAAGGGCTGGAGATGGTCGAAGCGCGGTGGTTGTTCGACGTTGAGATGGCCCGCGTGTCGGTAGTGGTCCATCCCCAGAGCGTAGTGCATTCCATGGTGGAGTTTGTGGATGGCTCGATCCTGGCGCAGCTTTCGACGCCGGACATGTGCCTGCCGATTCAATACGCCCTCACCTACCCCGACCGCGCGCCCAGTGACCGGGTCCAAACCAATCTGGCAAAGCTCGGTTGCCTGACTTTCGAGGAACCCGACCCCGAGCGCTTCCCGTCGCTGGAACTGGCGCGCCGGGCGGGGGAGACAGGTGGCACGCTGCCGGCCGTGCTCAACGCCGCCAATGAGGTAGCCGTCGAGGCATTCGTGAATCGGCAAATCAGCTTCCTGGATATCACCGCCGTTGTGCGCCGAACTATGGACCAGCACCAAGTGAGGGCCCACCCCACTTTGGAGCAAATCATCGCCGCCGACGATTGGGCGCGCGCCGAAGCGGCCAGGCGTTAGCGCCGCCCGGACCTTTCCCGGACAACGTATTCACACGCGCCAACAAACGACGCACCACCTTGACTGACCGCAGTCAAACTACATCGCCCCTTCGACGAAAACCGCGCGAATCACTCTGCTGCTGCCCCCAACCAAGCCCCCTTCACCAAGGGGACCTCAACGTATCCTAACCGTATCCACACCGTCTCCACACCGTAGATACAGCCTTGACATCGCGGACGAGTTACCGTGTAACACACTGTCATTGCAAGGCTTATAACGATTTTGGCTCAAAACTGGGCCTTTCCCTCCTCCGATTGCGGTATCCTGCTGCAATTAAGGAACTTACACCTCTTGGCGGGGGAGGCGCCAGAGCACCCCCACCTGACATGGCCCACAAATAATTGACTGGCATAAGCGCCCAGTCCGGCTAAGTTCTCCCATCCGATGATCTGGCTATTGAACATTGTTTATGTGGTCGTGGCGATGCTCCTGCTCTTTGGCGCCGCGGTTTTTGTCCATGAATATGGGCATTACTGGATGGCGTTGCGCCGCGGCCTCAAGATCGAGGGCTTCTCGATTGGGTTTGGTCCCAAGATCGTCAGTTGGATGCGCGACGGCGTGGAATGGTCCTGGCGCTGGATTCCAGCCGGGGGCTTCGTGAAACTGCCGCAGATGGTGACTTCCGAGGCCTTGGAAGGCAAAGCGGCGGAAGGCGCCGAACCGCTGCCTCCCGCTTCGCCCTGGGCCAAGATCCAGGTCGCCTTTGCCGGCCCGCTGATGAACGTCGTCTTTGGCATTGCCATCGCCTGCTTTCTGTGGGTCGTCGGCATGCCCGTTCAAGTCAATCCCCCCATCATCGGCTACGTGGATCCAGGTTCCCCGGAGGCGAAACTCGGGATTCAACCCGGCGATGAGATTCTCTCCGTGGACGGCAAGCCAATCACTTCCTGGCACGAGGTTCAGGAAACCACCATTTTGGCCCATAGCACCAACCTGCAAGTGGTCATCGCCCGGCCCGGGCAATCCACCAACACCTACACCCTGACGACGGTCGTGAGCGAAGCCCTCGGCCTCAAAATCCTCAATCTCGACCCGCGTGACCACCCGATCATTAAGCGGGTGCTGCCCGACCGCCCGGCCGAGGAATCGGGACTGAAGTCCGGTGACGAAATTCTCATGTTCGCCCAGGTCCCAGTGCACGGAGCCGAACAATTCATCAGCCTGGTTGGAAAGTGCGCCGGTGAAACCAAGGAAATCGTCGTCCGGAGGGACGGTCGGCGCCAAACGCTTACAGTAACACCCCAAAGCGACCCAAAAGCCAACGTGGGCCGCATCGGCGCCGAGATCGGACCCGGCAAACCCATTTACCGGATTGAGCATGTCCCGCCCTGGACCCAGATCGTCAGCGTGGTCGAACGCACCGTCAGCACATTCTCCGCGCTGGTCCATTCCAAGCAAACGGGTGTGGGATTGAAAGACCTGAGCGGCCCCCCGGGCATCCTGGCGATGCTCGCTGCCTACGTGAACACCGATTGGCGCCTGGCCCTGAGCTTCCTCGTCCTGCTCAACATCAACCTTGCGATCATCAACCTCTTCCCGATGCCGGTGCTGGACGGCGGCCACATCGTCATGGCCTTCGTCGAACGGCTGTTTGGCCGGCCCCTGCCCAACCGTCTGGTGGAATACACAACCACCGCCTTCGCCATACTGCTCATCGGCTTCATGCTCTACGTTTCCTTCAACGACGTGCGCCGCTATTCACTGTTCCGCTCGATGTTCAAGCAGGAGGTCACCATCGAAGAGCCGCAAACCGCCCCGGCGACCAACCGCTGAACCGCTTCCACGCGTGCCCCGTGAATTCGTCATCTGCCACCTGCCATGGACGATTGGCTGGCGCGGCGCGTCCATCCCCGGTTAGCCGCGGCTGACAATGTCCCCGCACTGCGCATCCCCTTATTTCCACCTCCGCCGCCCCACCCGGGAGGTCAGGGTTGGTGATCCCCAGCGCGGCGGCGTCATCATCGGAGGCGGCCACCCCGTCGTGATGCAGTCCATGATCACCTGCGACACCATGGACACCGCCGAGTGCGTCAAGCAGACGCTGGACCTCGTGGCAGTCGGTTGCCAGATCGTGCGCATCACCGCCCCGACGGTTAAGGACGCCGCCAACCTCAAGAACATCGTCGCCGAACTGCGCGCCCGCGGCTGCCTTGTTCCCATCGTCGCCGACATCCACTTTAAACCCGAGGCCGCCCTTGAGGCCGCGCAGTGGGTCGAGATGGTGCGCATCAACCCCGGCAACTACGCCGACACCAAGAAGTTCGCCATCAAGGAATACTCGGAGGAGCAATACGCCGCCGAACTGGCGCGCATCGAGGAGAAGTTCACCCCCCTGGTGAAGCTCTGCAAAGAGCTCGGCCGCGCGCTGCGCATCGGCACCAACCACGGCTCGCTCAGCGACCGCATCATGAACCGCTTCGGCGATTCCCCGCTCGGCATGGTCGAGAGCGCCCTGGAGTTCGCCCGCATCGCCCGCAAACACGACTTCCACAACTTCAAGTTCTCCATGAAGTCCAGCAACCCCAAGATCATGATCCAGTGCTACCGGTTGCTGGTCGCCCGCCTGGAACGGGAAGGCCCGGATTGGAACTACCCGCTCCACCTCGGCGTCACCGAGGCCGGCGAAGGCGAGGATGGCCGCATCAAGAGCGCCATCGGCATCGGCTCGCTGCTCTGCGACGGCCTGGGCGACACCATCCGCGTCTCCCTCACCGAGGACTCCCCGCGCGAAATCGAAGTCTGCCGCGATCTCCTCTCCCAGATCCCGCACCTCACCGTAGCTGCCGACGTCAGCCGGCGCACTTCGACTTTCGCCTGCAGTCCGCAGCCCGCAGCCTTTCCCTTTGACCCCTTCTCCTACACCCGCCGCTCGACGCCGGAAATCGCGCTGGTCCCTGACATCAAGTGCGGTGGAAGCCAAACTGTGCGCGTCGTCGTCACCCGCGCCACCTGGGACAGAGTCGCCCCTAAGCTCACCGCACGCGCCGACGTAAAGCCCGAGGCGGTTTACGAGGACCTGAACGTCATCGAGGCGGACCCCCGCACCGACTTCGCCATCAATTGCGGCACGCAGCTTGTGACCGTAAAGGACGACGTGCCGATGCCTGCCACCGCCGCCTTCCGGTTGCTCTCGGCCAAGCTGAAGCGCCTTGGACACAACAACCCCATACTCCTAAAGGATTGCCTCAGCCTGCCCATGCCGCCTCTGGAGCCCAGAATCGCCCTGCTCCGCGCCTCCGTCGTCATAGGCTCACTGCTGGCCGACGGCATCGGCGACGCCATCCTCGTCCGCGGCGAACCCGGCGCCGGCCAATCGTTGCGCCTGGCCTACAACATCCTACAAGCCGTCGGCTGCCGCTCCTTCAAGACCGACTACGTCGCCTGCCCTTCCTGCGGTCGCACCCTCTTCAACCTCCAGACCGTCACCGCCCGCATCAAGGCACGCACGGAACACCTCAAGGGCGTTAAGATCGCCATCATGGGCTGCATCGTCAACGGCCCCGGCGAAATGGCCGACGCCGATTTCGGCTACGTCGGCGGAGCCCCCGGCAAGATCAACCTCTACGTCGGCAAAACCCCCCTCAAGTTCAACATCCCCGAAGCCGAAGCCGTGGACCGCCTCGTGGACCTCATCCGCGAGCACGGCAAATGGGCCGAACCCCAGGGCAAGTGAAAGTAGCGTAGGCGTCCCGCCGGCGGGTCAGCGGCGGCATCTCACCCCGCACCGCACAGGTTTTGACGACAGGATGCTCAGGCTATAGGCGGCCTATGGCCGTGAGGATGCCATGCAGTAGGGCATGAGGGTTGGGCGGGCAGCCGGGAATATAGACATCCACGGGAATAACCTTATCCACACCGCCCAGACTCGCGTAGTTCTGACCAAAGATGCCCCCGCTGCAACCGCAGGCCCCCACCGCCACCACCAACCGAGGTCCGGGCATAGCGTCGTAAGTTTTGCGCAGGGCCAATTCCATGTTGCGTGAGACCGGGCCGGTAACCAGCAGCATGTCGGCGTGCCGCGGCGAGGCTACGAAGTGGATGCCCAGGCGCTCGATGTCGTAGACCGGGCTGTTGAGCCCGACAATCTCAACCTCGCACCCGTTGCAGGAACCGGCGTCAACTTCCCGGATATGCAATGATCGGCCGAGCACTTTGTCTATGCGAGCCTTCAATTGCGCGCCGAGGGCGTCAATGAAGGCGGGTTGAGAATTACCGGGCAATGGCTGGCGGTCGAGCAGCCCGGCCTGGGTGCCACCCGCGGCGAGTTGGTAGCGCACCGTGGTGACCAGGTCAGCTTTGCACCGGGTGGCCAACTCGCAGATGTTCGTCATGCGGATGGCGGGGTCGGTCTCGGCGCACAGGCCGCAGAAGGTGCATTTGCCGAGGTCCAGCGTTACGGCGCGCGTGCCGCCGCTGTCAGCACAGGCGAGGGCGCCGGTCGGGCATGCCGCCGCGGCCGGACGCGCGTCCTTCCACGCAGAATAATCTATCTCCGGCCGCCCGCGCGCCTGACTGGAGACCTGGGCGGCCGCCTGCGGATAATCCGTCGTGACAATCCCAGCGACCAGGCTGTTGCGTATGATGTCAAACATGGATGGGGCGCAAGGGTCAGCGGTCAGTGCCGGAATAGGACAGGTTGAAGCTCTTGTTCACCACGGGAAAGTCCGGGACGATGTTGCCAAGGATGGCTTCGCTGAGCGCCGGCCAGTTCTGCAAGGACGGGTCCTTGACTTTGCAGCGGGCGAGCCGGCCGCCGGGACCGGTGCGAATCCAATGAAAGATCTCTCCGCGCCATCCTTCGACGTAACCCAGCGCAACGGCGTCCGGCGGCAGCGAAGGCAGAGACACCCGCACCTTCCCGTCAGGCAGCGCGGCGGCCAACTGCTCGATAATGCTCAGCGCTGCGCGTACCTCCTCTACGCGGACCTGCAAACGGCGCAACACATCCCCTTCCTGAAAGACGGGAACAGGGAAAGCCACGCGGTCATAGGCCGCGTGGGGGAAGTCGCGGCGCAGGTCGTGTTCAAAACCGGAGGCGCGGCCCGCAATTCCGACTACGCCGAGGTCGCGGGCGGCTTCGGGCTTGAGGATGCCGGTGGTTTCGAGCCGGTCGAGGGTGGAAGAGGACTCCAGGATCAAGGCGACCAGGGATTCAAACTCCGGACGGAGGTCCTGCGCCAAGCGGATGAGCGCCTCGATTTGAGTCGCGCTCCAATCATAACGGACACCCCCCAGGGCAGCCATGCCGCGCAGGAGCCGGTTGCCGGTGAGCTGCTCATTAAGGCGCAGCATACGTTCTTTGAGCCTCATGGCGTGAGCGTTTGCGACCACGAACGCCACATCCGTGGCGATGGCGCCAATGTCGGCGACGTGGTTGTAGATGCGCTCTAACTCGAGGCAAACGCTGCGCAACGCGCGGGCGCGCGGCGGAACTTCCAGGTCGGCGGCGCGCTCCACGGCGTGGCAAAAGGCGGTTGCATGCGCAAAGCTGGAGTCGCCGGAGATGCTCTCCGCCAGCGTGACACCGTGGGTGACCGGGATATTCTCAAAGAGCTTCTCGGTGCCTTTGTGGGTGTAGAAGAGACGGATTTGCAGGTAGAGGACGGGCTCGCCCGCGACGCTGAACAGGAAGTGCCCGGGCTCGATGATGCCCGCATGCACCGGCCCCACCGGCACCTGGAATACGCCTTCACCCTCGACCTTCCGGAACTTATGGCGTTCCCCGGTGAAGGGTGGCAGCGAGGCGCGCAAGTCAAAGTCCTTCCGCAAGGGATACACGTCGGGCCAATCGTCGTGCAGCGCGCAGCGGCGCGGGTTGGGGTGCCCCTCAAGCCGAAGGCCGAAGAGGTCCTGAATCTCACGCTCCTGCCAGTTGACGGCCGGCAGGGCGTTGGTAAGCGAGGTAAACTGCGGGTGCGCCGGGGACACCGGCACGCGCAGGATGATGAAGCCATGCGCCGTGTCGAGCGCGAACGCGTAATAGAGGTGGAAAACGCCGGCATGCGCGCGGGCGTCATCGGCAAACAAGCTGACCAACCGGGCGTTGCACTTCCTGTAAAGCTGCGCGCAGAGACCGGGAACGAGCTCCGTTGGGGCCTGCAAATAGACCTCGTTGGGGCGGGCAACCTGGACTGGCTGAATGCGCTCCCCAAAGCGCTCGGTCAGATCCAACAAGGCCGGCTGGAGTTCGGGCAGCGGTTTCAAGGCAAACCTCCGATCACACGCGCGGCTTGGCGCACCACTTCGAGCAGCGGTGCCGGCAGCCAGAGGCTGAAGACCAGCAGCGTACCGAGCATCAGCACCATGGTCGGCACACCGTCGAGCGGGGACGCGTCCGTGGTCCGCGCAACCTTCGGGGTGCCGGGCAGGATGCGCGTGAGCTGGTACAAAATACCGCAGAAGGAGGCCAGAATCGCGCCCAGCAGGATCGCCGTCGCCGCCGTCTGACCGGAGGCGAAACCGCCGCTGAGCACCGTCAGTTCGCTGAAGAACAGTCCGAAGGGGGGCAGGCCTGCCGCCGCCGCCCCGCCCAGGCCCAGGCAGAGGGCAGTCCACGGCAGCACTTTGGCCACGCCGGTGCCGATCCGTCGAAGCTGGAGGGTATGCCACGTCTGGTGGATGTTGCCGGCGGCGAAGAACAGCACCGGCTTGGTCAGCGCGTGATACCCCATGTGCAATAGCGCGCCAAAAATGGTCATCGGAGAATTGAGGCCGATGCCGGCGCAGATCAAGCCCACATGCTCAAGGCTGGAGTACGCCAACAGCCGCTTGAGATTGGTCTGGACCAGGATGAAGGGGGCCGCCAGGCACATCGAGGCGAGCCCAAACACCAACAGCAGCGTCTGGCTGAATGGGGTGCCCAGCGAGGCGGTCGTCAGGATGTGGAAACGCAGCAGGGCATACAGCGCCACTTTCAACGATACGCCGGAAAGCATCGCGCTGGTGGGCGAGGGCGCCTCGCTGTGCGCATCCGGCAGCCAGGTATGCATGGGCGCCAGCCCGGCTTTGGTGCCATAGCCGACCAGGACAAAAACGAACGCCAGCTTGATCATGCGCGTGTCCAATTGGCCGGCAATGGCCATCAGGTGCGACCAATTGAAGTTGGGCAGGCCCGTCGCAGCGCGCTGGTCAATGGCCGCCGCGTAGGTGAACACCGTGCCGAACAGCGCCAGCGCCAAGCCCAGGCTCCCCAGGATCACGTACTTCCAGGCCGCCTCGAGAGAGGTCTTGCGGTTGTAAATCGCCACCAGCAGCACCGAAGAAAGTGCGGTGGCCTCCAGGGCAAACCACATCACGCCCAGGTTGTTGGCCAGCACGACGAGAAACATGCCGCCGCTGAACAGGGGCGTCAGCACATAGAACTCCTTCACCCGGCCCGGCGTCACGGCCTGCGCCGCCAGGTCGCGGCGGAAGTAACGCCCGGCGTACAAGGCGCTGCCGAGCGAGACCACCGAGATCAGGAGCGCCATCCAGGCGCTCAGAGCGTCGGCGCGAAAGAACTCATCGCACTCCGTGACGGCGTAAGGCGGTTGCAGCACCGCCGGCAGCAATTGGAGGCTGAGTCCGAGCGTCACGGCAAAGCCAAGGACGTTCGTCAAGGCCATCGCGCGGCGGGAAGGCAGCAACAGGCAGAGCAGCCCGGCGACGATGGGCGCGACCAATATGGAAACAAGCACGCTCATCCTTTAAGTTCGCTCAGCTTGCTGACGTCCATCGAGGAGAAGCGATCGCGGATGCGGTACACCAGCAATCCGAGCACCATGATTGCCACCATGAGGTCGAAGAATATCCCCAGCTCCACCACCAGCGGCATGCCGTAGGCGGTCAGAGCGACGGCGGCGAGCATCACGCCATTTTCGACGGTCAGCAGGGCCAGGACCTGGGTGATCGCCTTGCGCCGGTTGATCATGAGGAAGAAGCCCGTCAGCAGTAGGGTGACAGCGACACCCAGCGTGTTATTGCCCAGGTGGGCGAGGGAGGTGAACGGACGCGCGACAATGTAGCCCAACAGCGTGAACCCGCCGCAGAGCAGCATCGAGGCCGAGGCGTTCAACAGCGGCGCGATCTCTTGTTCGATATGAATGCGGCGCACCTGCCGGTGCAACAACCAGGGAAGGAAGAAGACTTTGCCCGCCAGGGTCAGCCCAGCCACCCAATAGACGTGTGTGGCGTTGGCATGAGAGGCGGCGACCGTCGCGGCGATGGCCGCCAACATTACCGACTGCAAGGCAAAAAGCCGGATGTTCGTCAGCAGCATGCGTTGCACGACCATCAGCAACTGGATCACCAGCATTCCCGCGGCCAGCAGGGTGATCCATTGGGAGGCGAGTTCGGATTGGGGCGGGTTCATGCTACTGGAATAGAAAGGTCGAGAGCAGCGCCAGGGTGGCCAGAATAAAGGCCGCGCTCAGCAAGTCCGGCACCCGAAACAGGCGCAGCTTGGCATTGGTGGTCTCGACGAGCACAACCGCCGCCGCGAGCACCAGCAGCTTGGCCACAAACCAGGCCAGCGATAGCCCCAGTGAAACCGCGCTCAGGTTCGTGGCGATGCCGACCGGGAAAAAGATGTTTACCAGCAGGGCCATCAGCACAAGCTGCTTGACCGAGGCGCTCCACTCGATGAGCGCCAGGTAGCGGCCTGAGTATTCCAGGATCATCGCCTCATGGATCATCGTCAGCTCCAGGTGGGTCGCCGGGTTGTCCACCGGGATGCGCCCTGTTTCGGCCAGCAGCACGATAAACAAAGCGGCAAAGGCCAGCACGTGCGCCGGGTTGAGCAACTGCCACGTCGGGCCCTGTGCCGCCAGTAGCATCTGGCTCAGATTCGTCGAACCGGCTTTGATGGCCACCGTGAAAATCGCCAGCATCAAGGCCGGCTCGGCAATCGCCGAGATGGTCATCTCGCGGCTGCTGCCCATCCCGCCAAAGGCGCTCGCGGTGTCCAGCCCGCCCAGCGCCAGGAAGAACCGCCCAAGCGCCAGCAAGCCGACAAAGGCCAGCGCGCCGCCAAACAGGCTCAACGGCGCCGAGGCGCTCACCAGCGGCACCATCAGCCCCGCCAGCAGTGTGGAAATGAACAGCACCTTGGGCATGGCTCGGAAGATCCAGGAAGCATGCTCGGAGATCACCATGTCCTTGCGCAGGAACTTCGCCAGGTCCAGGTACGGCTGCCAGACGCGGGGCCCGCGGCGGTTCTGCAGCTTAGCCTTCCAGTTGCGGATGCAACCGCTGATCAACGGCGCCAGCGCCAGCAGCAAAACGGTTTGCAGTAAGATGGCGATAACGGCGTTCATAACGCGACCAGCAACAGGAGCAGCAGCGTGACGAAGATGTAGATGAGGTAGGCCTGGATGCTGCCCGCCTGCAAGACGCGCATCCGACGGGAAATCAGCAGCACCGCCCGTTTGAAAGGCCGGTAAAGCCGCGTGACAAAAGCCTCTTCGATGTGGCTCTCAAAGCGCAGGGTGGTGGCGAAATACGGCGAGTAGTCATATTCACGCTGGACTTCGCGGTGCGGCCGAAACAGGGCCTTGAAAATCATGCGCAGAGGCTTGGAGAAGCCGGTGGCGGTGTATTCCATTTGCGGGGTCAGGCCCCTCAGGCCGCAGTCCCAGGTCGGTCCAATGCGCACCTGCGTACGCCGACCGAAGAACAGCCACAACACCAGCGGCACTGGAGCGAGGCAAAGCCCCGTGAGAAGGATGCCCAGCGTGGAAACCGTTCCGCCTAACTCCTGCGCATTGCCCAGCACCCAACCGTTGCCCCGGGTCAAATAGCCCGGAAGCGGCTGCCCCAGGAGCTGTTGGGTGAGCGGACCGAACACCGTGAGAAAGACCGTCGGGAACAAGCCCAGGAACACGCAAGCGACGGTGAGCAGTCCCATCCCCAACAACATGGTGGGGGAGGCCTCGTGCGCCTGCGCCGCTTGCTCGCTGCGGGGCTGGGCCAGGAACGTGATGCCAAACGCCTTCACAAAACAGGCCGCCGCCAGCGCGCCCGTGAGCGCCAGCATCGCCCCGCTCAGCGGGAACATCAGCTTCACCAGGCTGCTCGTCGTGCCAAAGCCCTGCAGCAGGGATTGGTAGGTGAGCCATTCACTGACAAACCCATTGAGCGGCGGCAGGGCTGAGATTGCCACTGCGCCCATTAGGAAGAAGAAAGCCGTTTTGGGCATGCGCTTTATCAGGCCGCCCATCGCCTCCATGTTGCGCGTGCGCGTCGCGTGCAGGACGGCGCCCGCGCCCAGGAACAGCAGCGCCTTGAAGATCGCGTGGTTGAGGGTGTGATAGAGCCCGGCAATCAACGCCAGGGATGCCAGCACCGGATGCCCTGTGTGCAGGAACATCAAGGCCGCGCCCAAACCCATGAGGATGATGCCAATGTTCTCGATGCTATGGTAGGCGAGCAAACGCTTAAGATCGTGCTCCATCAGCGCGTAGAGCACGCCCAACACCGCGGATACGGTCCCCACCGTCAGAATGGTGATGCCCCACCAGTTGGGCGGCGTCCCCAGGAAGTCGAATAACACCCTCGTCAAACCATAAATGCCGGTCTTTATCATTACGCCCGACAACAGCGCGGAAGCGTTGCTGGGTGCCACTGGATGCGCCGCCGGCAGCCAGACGTGCAGCGGCACGATGCCGGCCTTCACCCCAAAGCCCAGCAGGAAGAACACGAACGCGGCGTCCCGCCGGCCAGGCGACAGGTTGCTGCCCAGTGCGCGGAAGTTCTCGAACGAGTATGCCTCCGGGCTGAAATCGCCCAACGCCTGGCCCGAGGCCTGAAACAACAGCAGAAAGCCAACAATCAAGCACCCCGTTCCAACGTGCGACATGATGAAGAAGAGCACGCCCGCATTGCGCGTCTCGGCCTGCTCATGCTCGAAGCTGACCAGGCAATAGGCCGTTAGCGCCATGATTTCCCAGGCGACGAGAAAGAAGAGCGCGTTGCCCGCCGTAAACACCAGCGTCGTCGCCAGCAGCAGTGCATTGTAAAGAGCCCCCAGCGCCCCGACACTCTTCCGCCCGTAAAACCCGCGCACATAACCGAAGGAGTAGATGGACAGTGCCAGTGCGAGGACCGACACGATCAGCACAAAAAACGCGCTCAGGGGATCGAGCTTGACCGACAGCCTTACGAAGGGAATCAGGGACGGCCACAAATCAAAGCTCCTCGCCCCGTCCGCCGGTTCGCCGATCAACGCGAGGAGTGCCGCCCCAATCCCGCAGATTGCGGCCACCGTGCCGCTGCCAAAGCCGACAAGATTAGCAAGCTTCTCCCGCCGTATCGCGGCCAAACTGCCCACTCCTCCCACCCCATACACGCACAAGGCGAACTGCAGCAGCGTGGTGGATTGCAGGTCTGTAAGGGCGCTGCTCATCCCAGCCGCATCCTCGCTTGCTCGAGCATGGTCGGACCGAGCTCCCTGCGCCGCACGACGACCGCCGGCGGGGAACTAACCGCCGACAAAAACGGCCCGGCACAAGTAATGGTTGATTTGGAAACCATGGAAGAACTGTAGGTCACACCGCAGCCTCGCCCCCGCGGGAGCGGTGAGGCGTTCGTTTATCCCTTTAAAATCCAGCTTGGCGCGGCTTCAGGCAGCGTGAGCCAATACCCGGCGTTTGCGTGGCTTTGACTTTGCCTTGGCCGCGGGTTTCTCCGGCTCGGGCTGGCTCGCGGCCTCAGTCTCGGCCGGGTCCGGCAGGTGAAGGTAGCGACCGCAACTCTCACAGAGCTGGATATCCTCACCCCGCATCAACTCGGTGATCTGGCCAATGGGAACGCGCATATGGCAGCCGGTGCAGACCTGATTGCGCACAATCGCCACTCCCTTCTTTCCACGGACGCGGAGCCGGTCATAGTGGCCAATGATGGGTTGGGGCAGTTGGGCGCGCAAAACGGCGGCTTGCGCTTCAACATTCTTCTCAGAGGTTTCGCCAAACTCCAGTGCCTGGAGCTTCAGCAATTCTACTATAACAGTATTCATAAAGATCAAAAGAGTTCTAAGAACAGACGTGATGTGCTTGAACAAGTCACAACGCGTTATAGTATGCGCTTCCAAGCTGCGCAAGACCTAATTTTCTACAATTTAGGCGACATCCCTGGCACAAAACCGGGCCAACCTGTCTTAGCCCGCCGCTCCCCTGTCGGCCCGCCTCGACTCCAGTTGAATTGGCGTGACCATCCCAGAGAACCGGCTGCGCCCCACAATGGAGTCTCACCGTATGCTCACCGTATCCACACCGTATCCACACCGTGGATACAGCCTTGACATTCTCCGGGCTTCCCGGTGTAAACCACTGTCAACGCTGCACTTGCCTCTAAAAAGACCTCGCGAACCCCGCCGAAGGCACGCCCCCCGTCACAAGTGCTTCAACCGCAGTGACTTACGCGCAATTCCCCACCCCCAGCCTCCCACACTCCTTCTTGAATCGGCGCAAGACCTCAGACTCGGGTGGGGCCGCCTCGGCGAGGCGTCCAATCGGTGGCGCTTTCGGCCAAAGTCCCCTGCCAGCCTGAGGGATTACGAGTCGGCTGGCTTTTAGCTTTGCGCGGCCAACTTGGCAGCTTGTATGGTCTCCAAACAGTGAGTTGGAACACAGCAACCTTCTCGACAACTATGAACTCCAGGGCCTCAGCCCGGCCTGAAGCGTGAACACGGGGCAGCCAATGTCAGATCAGCCCTATCGCGGGCGGCTCGCACCGTCGCCCACGGGCCTGCTGCATCTGGGCCACGCGCGAACATTCTGGGTCGCGCAGGAACGGACCCGCGCGAGCGGGGGCACTTTGGTCCTGCGGAACGAAGACCTGGATTCCACGCGCTACCGAATGGAGTTCGTGGAGGCCATGATCGAGGACCTCAAGTGGTTTGGGTTCGATTGGCAGGAAGGCCCCGACTGCGGCGGACCCTTCGGGCCGTACTCGCAAAGCGAGCGGCGAAAGTTCTACGTCGGCGCCTTGGAACGACTGCACGCCGCCGGAGTGATCTATCCCTGCACTTGCTCCCGCAAAGACATCCTCACCGCCGCGCGCGCGCCGCATGCGGAAGATGACCGTGAACCTATCTATCCCGGCACCTGCCGCGCAAAGGGCGCCGGGCTCGAACTGACCGGCGTCACGTCGCCAGTCCAATTCAGGCCGCCTGGCCCCCGCGTCAACTGGCGTTTCCGCGTCCCGCAGGGCGAAACTGTTACCTTTGTGGACGGCAACTACGGCGCGCAGCACTTTGTGGCCGGCAAGGACTTCGGCGACTTCGTGGTCTGGCGGCAGGTGGACGAGCCGTCCTATCAACTGGCCTGCACCGTAGATGATGCCGCCATGCAGATCACCGAAGTAGTGCGCGGCGCGGATTTGCTGCCGAGCACGGCGCGCCAGATGTTGCTCTATCGCGCGCTGGCGTTGACGCCACCGCAGTTCTATCACTGCCCATTGATGGCCGATGAGGCGGGCGTTCGCCTGGCCAAGCGGCATGACGCGCTGAGCCTGCGGCGGTTGCGGGAGGAGGGCAAAAACCCCGCGAGCCTGCGCACTGGCTGGTAAGCGCACGGAGTCTCACTGGTCGCACTTCAACCCAGTGGCTCCTCTCGCCGGGAAGTTTCAAATACGCGCCAACGAATCGTGCTGTGCCAGAAGCGCTCGTCCCCGGGGGGCAATTCAATGGAATAGCCACTGGGCCGGCAGCGGGGCTCGCCGTTGTACCACGCTGCGGCATCATCGTTTCGCAGCAACAGCGGACTGGCCACAAACCCGGCGGCCAGCATTGTCGCGGGTGCGCGGCGGCGGGCCAGCAGGGGCTTGGGTCCTTCGCCCCAGGCCGCCAGCCGGACGGTGGAGGATTGGTAGAGCAACTGGCGCAGCCGGCCAAGCCACGTCGGCTCCAATTCAATCTCCAGCCAGAGATTGGTCCCGGCGAAAGCGCTCAAGTCAATTCGCTCGCCACGAGGAGCGGTTCCTTCGCGCAGCAGCCTTGACTGCGGCGCGCGGACAGACGCCTTTCTTAACAGGAGAAAGTCACCCTCGGCCCCAGCCAATTCATAACTAAACAACAACTGCCGCAACAGCATCGCGTCCTCGAGCGGCGGAAACCGCCGGTCTATCGGCCCCAGGGTGAACATCACAAACAGCGGCGCAGAGCTCGAAAAATAGAACTCTTCGTTTAAGCGCATGAGCTGCGCATTGCACGCGACGTAGCTTTGGAACACCGGCCGCGGGCAGTAGTTCAAGTCGTTGAGCAGCGCATGGACCGGGTGCTGCCCAAAGACGTCCACGCTCCCGCGCCCGATGATGCTGCGCAGCAGCGGCAATCGGGCTTCATCCCGCTTCTTCTCCAGGATACCGCCCATGCGTTGCCAGTACTCGGCCGGCTTCAGCAGGCAGCGCGCATGGTATCGAAAGAGACGGTAAGGGTGCGCCACCGACCGCAGCCCGGTCGGGTAGTATAGCGACTGCAGCGTGATAACGGACAGCAGGCAACAGGCCATCCCCAGTCCCCGAGCCCAATGTCGCGCCACCAATCGGCTGGAGGGCAAGACCTCCAGCGCCACCGCCAGCACCGCCATGAAGCCGAAGAAATACACCACATGAAAGGAATCTCCGCGGCCAAAACCATGCTTCCAGGTCAGGAACACCAGGGCCGCAAGCCATGCCAACAGCAGGCCGCGCCGCCACCCGAACCGCTCGCCCGGCTCCTCGAAGGCAGTCCAGGCGCGGGTGAGCACCATCGCCACGCCCATCAGCGCCACCGCCAGTCCGGCGAACTTCGCCTGGGGCAACCCTTCCCAACCCAGGCTTTGACTGTAGCCATGCGCCACAGCCAGCGAGCTGGCGAGCCAGTCGCCGAGGTTTCCCAGGCGCTGCCCCAGGCCCACCCACCCCACAACCACCGCCAGAACGAACCCCGCCACCATCCCTGCCGCCAACCGCAGGTATCCCCGCGTCGCCAGATCGCCCGCAATGAGCAAGACGCTCACCCCTCCGATCAATAGCACCAACACCTTCGCCAGCGAGCCAAGTGCCGCCAGCGCAACGAAGACCGCAACCGCCACCACCAGGCGGCGTCCGTTTTCCACAAAGCAGAGCAGCCCCCAGCATAACAACCCGGAATCAATCAGCAGATCCGTCCGGGGATCGGCATTGGCGGCCAGGAACACGAACAGGCCCACCAGCAAGCACCGCCCCACCAGCCCAAGCCGCCACGCCGCCAGGCAAAGACCGGCCGCCACCACAAAGCAGAACACCGTATTCACCAGCAGGCGCGCCACCGCGGTATCAGGCGAGAAGTAGAAATAGAGCAGGTGTCCGAGCGGGCCGTAGAGATAGACCAGGTCTGTGCCGAACTGCAAGCCTTGTTGCTCCGCGTAATTCAGGACCGCGCTCGACGAGGTGTCCGCGTCCACTTTCAGGTCCAAGGGCGCGTTGGGAATGATGAGGACCGTCACCATAACCAGCACCGCAGCCAACAGCGGCGGCGCCACGCCGCGGCCCGCTTCAGACACTGCGCGCGTTTCGTCTGGCTTCAGTGCGGTTTTCATCGTCCAACCGGTCGCAAGTCTGACCCTGCAGCCCAAAATGTCCAGCATCCTCGCTTTCGGCAGAGAAGACACTCCGCTCACTGTCACCTGAGCTGTAACGATGCAGTTGGGCGCCCGCCTCCCGGTGCATGGATGAATACGACTGACACGCGCCCCGTCCAAGATCATGAATCGCAGCGCGGCAGATCAAGACGATCAACAGCGTTTGACGCTATATGAATGCGCGGATATTACCTGGCTGGATGTGGGGAATGATACTGGCAACGGTAGTGGGAGGCATCGGTTTTGCCCAGGACAAGGCTCCCCCCGCTCCGACAACTGCTTCTCCCGATAAGAGCGCTGTACCGGTCTCTAACCCGGCGACGCCCGCTGAATCGGCTCCCCCCGAAGCCAAGCCGCTCCCGACCAAGGCGCAACTCTCAGCCTGGTCACTCGAAATTCAGAAGTTGGCACAGGCGCAGGTTGAGGAACAGGTTATGTTGGCCTATGTCACCAACTCCGCGGGCGTCTTCAACCTCGGAGCGGACGACATCATCTGCTTAAAGGACCAGGGGGTCTCCCCAGCGGTCATCAATGCCATGATGCGCCACGACCAGAAACTGCTCTCCGGCGCCCGACCCCTGGCCGCCAACGCTGCCGCACCGCCGGCTCCAGCCGCTCAATACCCCTCACCCGTGGCATCCCAGAACGTGGCCAACGAGGAGGCCTGGGACACTGAACTCCTGCTGACTGGCGATGGCTACTATGCCCCTGAGCAGCCCGACAACACCGGCCCGGTGCGGGCCCCCTACCCCGTCAAGCTCAACGACCCCATTCTTATCCTGCATCTTCCCTCACTTGCGGTGCCTCACCGGTGATCCAAATCAGCGGTGACCGCGCGCCCGACTGGATGACAGCCTATCCTTCTGGACGGGAGACTGGAATTGCGCTATTACGCGGTCACGTTGAATTGTTTACACGCATTGGCCCGCATGCTTGCTGACACGGTAGCTGGCGACGTCCACCGGCGCCAACCTCCACGGTTGCCCAACCTGTCAGCCAGCATAGGCGGTTGCGCATTAAGCACCCGTCTGGCGGCGGCAATGCTGGTTTTCCATTGCGCCATTGCTTTGGCCGCGGCCGCGGAGCGCGGTCATCCGTTTCTGCTCGTCGCGCCTTCGGACGTGGAACGTGCCCGGGAGGGCATGCAGCGCAGCGCCGCCTTCGCCGGGCTGGCCGAAGATCTCACCTCCCGCGCTACGACCAACCGGCTCGTAGACCTGCCGTCACTGGAACGAAATTGGTGGCAGACCGCGAAACTGAAGCCCTGGCGTGAAACGTACCCCGAGGTATTCCATCACACGTGGATCGTGCCGTTGAAATGGGCCGATTTGGCGCGCAACTGCGCCCGGGCCAGCCTTGTCTCCTCCCCCTCGCTGCCGCTGGCCGCCAAAGGCAGGAACATTCTGCTACGGCTCTCCGACTACCCGTTCGAGGCCGAGCACTACGACGTGGGCATGAACTACACCCTCTGGGTCCTGGCGGCGCTCGATGCCTACGACATACTTTACAATGGCTTCACCGCCCCGGAGCGGGCGCGTTTGGATGCCTTCTTCATGCGCTACCTGGACGCGGTGCGGAAGAATGACGATTACTGGATTGAGCACGAGCCGGGCGGCAGGCTCAACAATCATTACGCGTGGCACAAATTGGGACTGAGCATGATCGGTGTGTTTTACGACCGGCCCGAACTTGTGGAGCGCGCGCTGCGCGGCCCCAAAGGCGTCGAGCAAATGCTCGCGGAAGGGTTCAAGGACGACGGCCTCTGGCTGGAAGGCTCGATCCCCTACCAGTTCGCCGAAACGACCCCGCTGGTCATCATGGCCCAGATGCTGGCGAACGCCGGCTGCCCTGAGGACTTGTTCCGCTACCGCTCACCCAACGGCCACAGCCTGAAGCAGGCTTACGACGCCTTGATCCCCCTCCTGTTTCCCGACCGCACCCTGCCGACGATTGGTGATTGCTACGCGCGCCGGGCGCATATCGCGGAAAGCCCGGATTGGGAAACCCTCTTCCGCCGGTTCCGCGAGCCGGCATACGCATGGCTCATCGCCGACCGTAAGACTCGCACGCCTCAGGCATTGTTCAATGGTGCGATTGACCTGCCCAAGGTGCCGCCGCCGGCACTGGAAAGCAGGCTGTGGCCGGAGATGGGCTACGTTGCGCTTCGTTCCAACGAGGGAACCAACTACTGGTCCGGCCGCGGCTGGAGCCTCTTTGCGAGCTTCTCCGGCCAGCCCGTACACGAACATGCCGACAAACTCTCGCTTATCCTGTTTGCCGATGGCCACCTCTGGCTGCCGGATTTGGAAGCCAGAACTTCAACCGAACACGCGTTTTCCTCGCTGACCCAGGGCCAGCTGAACCGGCAAACGGTTTGCCATAATACGCTGTTAGTAGATGGCCGCAGCCAACGTCTGATGGGCCAGCGGCTCGACCTGATCGAGTTCACCAATACCGCCGGGCTGAAACGGGCAACGATTGGCGACCTCCAGGGGCGGCTCTACGAAGGTGTCCACCAGCTTCGCACATTCATTGTGACCGAAGGCTATGTGCTGGACTTCTTTCAGGCCGCCTCTGCCGCGCCGCATGAGTTCGCCTGGCTCACGCACGTGGACGGCAAGCCCGCAGGCGGCAGCCTGCGCGCCACTAACACGGTCAGTTGGCCAACAGGCGCGCCGTGGTCCTACCTGCGCGAACCAAGGGGTGCCAGCGCCGCCGCCCAGGTGTGGGAGTGCTTCTCTAACAGCGGCCAAACGTTCCAACTGGACGTCCTCGCCGACGGCCCCACCGAAATCGTGCATTGCGGTTTCCCACGCGACGACAGCCAAGGCGCACCCACCATACCGATGCGTCTCTTCAAGCGGCATGGAACCAAGGCGTGGTTCCTGGCGGCTTACCGCCTCGTGCCCAAACCAGACGAACCCGCCGAGCTGAAGGTCAGCCCCGCCGGGACGGAAAGCATGAACATCTCGCTGCGTTCAGGCGGCCACACGTTTAAACATGCTGTGCCCCGGCTGCGTCTGCAGTAGCCGGTTGTACCTCTTGCCCAAAGACAAATGAAGCCCATGAAACAGTTGCATATCACCGCGAATCGCCGGATCAGCGAAATCGTGATTGCCATTACCCTGATCCTGCTGCACGCTCCCCGCGCCGCGGCGCAGCCCTCCCAAACGCGCTACTTCGCCCACTCGACCGTGGAAGACCGCTACGGAGTGATCGCCCCGTGGTACCAGGGCCTCAACGGACAATGCGATTTCCGGGTGCGGATCGCCGCCGAGACCATGAAACGCTATCCCTGGGCCACCACTCCCAAGACGGGCTTGCCCGCCCCGGCCTACATCTACAACGGCTGCTGGGAGATCAAATCCGACGGCACGATTTCTCCCCGGACACCGCGGGATTGGGACAACGGCGACCTGGCCCAGCGCTGCGCCTATGCGATGCACGGCCTGATCAAATACTACCGCTATACCGGCGACCCGGCAGCCATTGCCCACATCAGCATGATGAACGACGTTGTCCTGCATCACAACCAGACCGGCCCCGAGCATCCCTGGCCTTGCTTTCTTATCAGTGTTCCCACCCGGGGCGAGCCTTATGGTAAGGCCAATCCGCGTGGCATGATCCAGCTCGACATTGTGGGCCTTTACGGGTCGGCGCTGGTCCAGGCCTATCAACTGACGGGAAATAAGGAGTGGTTGCAGACTGCCAGACATTGGGCCGACGTGCTGGCCGCCAAACGCTGTCGTACTCCCGGCGCTCCGCCCTGGAATCGCTACGCCAACCCGGGAGACGTCATTTGGAACGACCTGCAAACCGGCGGCGTCATCATGCTGCTGGATTTCTTCGATGAATTGATACGCGTCGGCTACACCGGCCCCGGCAACAGCATCGTTCAGGCGCGCGATGCCGGGCGCGCTTACCTGCGGGACGTGCTGCTGCCGCTGTGGCTTCAGGAAGATACCTGGGGCCGCGAATACTGGGACTGGGAGCACCAGGTTCACGGCGAGAGCTACTCGGAAATGGTGCCGCGGCACATGCTGTCCAACCCGCTCGCCTTCCCCAACTGGCGAACCGACGGGCGCAACATCATGTCGCTCTACTTGCAGCGCTCGTGCGTGGCGCTGAATTCCAGGGGTGACGTCTATAGCGGCGCCTGGGCGTATCCGGAAGGCTGCGCCTGCTGCGGACGTTCGTTGAACTATGCCCCCATGCAGGTCGGCGCGGCGTTTGCCGAATACGGCGCGCGGGCGGACAGCGAATGGGCCCGCGAACTGGCGCGACGCCAGTTCCTGCTGGCGACTTACGATTGCCATGAGAACGGCGTCGTGGAAGACGGCATGGATGGCGGAGATGTGGTGGCGGGCGGCTGGTTTCAGGTGGCCCATCCGTTGCCGCTGAAGTATGTGCTCGACGGCATCGCCTGGTTGCCGGCGACGCTTGGCGCCAACCGGGAGAATCATGTCGTGCGCAGTAGCGCCATCGTCAGCAACGTGATCTATGACCGCGGCCGCATCGCTTACACGACCTTCGACGCTCCAGAGAATTCGGTTGATGTGCTGCGGCTGGCATTCCGCCCGGGGCGCATTACCGCCAACGGACGCACATTGAAGCAACGGCCAGCCCTCGATGGCAATGGCTACGTGATCGAAGAGCTTCCCAATGGGGATTGCCTCGTTAGCATCCGACACGATGGACGCACCCGGGTAACCGTGGAGGGCGACGATCCGCAGCAATGCCTGCCCGATGAGACACTTGGTTTCACCGGTCACTGGACCTGCCCGGAGACCCACGGGGCCGCGGCCCGCCCGCTCCACACCACTGCCGATGCGGGGGCAGCGATGAGTTGTACTTTCGAGGGTAACCAGGTGCGGATCATCGGCTCGGTAGATCCGGACGGCGGACTGGCGGACATCTATCTCGACGATGTCAAGCAACTCTGCGGCATAGATTTCTGGAACCCGAACCAGTTGCGACGGCAAGTGGTCTATTACCGCAACGGCTTGAGCAACGGACGCCACACTTTGCGAGTAGTCGCGCTTGGCTCGGGCAATCCCCTCGCCCGCGGCGCCAGGGTCGCGATTGACACCGTGCAATGCTCCGCAGCCAGCGGCGATGGCGGCTTCGGCGCCGGCGGCGGTCCTTCTGGGCCGCAACGCTGGATCTTCGGCTACCCGGAACGCCACGAGTATCTGGACTCAACTGGACACGCCTGGCTGCCGGCCACCGAGGTGGTGATTCGTTCCGCTAATCGAAGCGACTCAGTGGCGCGTGCATGGTACACGGCCCCCCGCCGCCAGTTTGTTTCCGGCACGGCGGACCCGGCGCTCTACCGCTATGGCGTGCACAGCACGAATTTCGTCGCGTATTTCACCGTCGCGCCGGGAACGTATCACGTGCGCATCAAACTCATGGAAACAAGGCCGCTTGAACCGGCCAAGCGGGCAATGGACATCGCGATCAATGACCAGCCGGTCGTTCGCAACCTGGACATCGCCGCTACCGCCGCAAATCGGCCTTCGGAACGGGTCTTCGTCGGGTCTGCCAAGGACAAGCTCTGGGATGGAATGAACTGCGCCGCAGACCTGGTCTTCGACGGCATCAATCCAAAACACGGTGTCATTGCCGTGCGCTTCACTGGCTGTAACGGAGCCGAAGCAGTGGTCTCCGCCATTCAAGTTGGCCCAGGGCCGGGCGGCCAGGGCGCGACACCGCGGTGATTGCCCGCAATACGTTGACGTCCAGTGGTGGCGCTCGGCAATATTGTGCGCGTGTCCGAAGCTGAATTGATGCTTTCCTCTGATGAACGCCCGCCTCGCCAAATTGCTCGATCATCTTGCGGCTACGCTCACGCCTGAACGTGAGGCCGAGATTGAGGACCTGCATCGCCGGGCCCTATCCTGGGAGCCGGTGGAACGCCTGCCGCTCGTAATTAGCTACCCCGCCCCGTCGGATCGTTGGGTCCCCTACCCTCACGCTGAAGCCCTGGCCGATCCGGAGAAGATGCTCTTCAACGAACTGGTTTCCGCCTGGGGCACCAGCATCTGCCATCGGGCGGAAGTGGGGGATGATCTGCCCTGCACCATCCGCGCCAACTTCGGTTGCGTGCTCATCGCGTCCCTGTTTGGCGCGCGCATCGAGCAGGTCGAAGACAACCCGCCCTGGGCGCGCAGCTTTCAGAGCCGTGCGGAGTTCGTTGCCGCCTTGCAGCGCGACCCGCTCGATTTCACGCAGGGCTGGTGCCCTCGCGTCCTTGAGCGCTATGAGTTCTACCGCGCCACGCTGACGGCTTATCCTGCGCTGAACCGCGTTATCAAGCTGGTCCTGCCGGATTTGCAGGGGCCCATGGACACCGTCGAACTGCTGCGCGGCTGCGACCTCTACTTGGACCTCCTCCAGGACTCGGCCTTGGTGGCGGACGCCCTCTCCAAGGCAGCCGCGGCGCAAATAGGCTTCGCGCGCCATCTGGCCCGCTATGTGAATGACGGTCCTCACGGCTGGGCCCATCAACATGGCTTCTTGATTCGCGGCCCGATCCTGATCCGGATTGACTCCGCCATCATGCTTTCGCCCCGGATGTATCGCGAGCAGATCGCCCCTCACGACGCGCGGGTGTTGCGCGAGCTTGGGGGGGGCGGCTTGCACTCGTGCGGCAATGTTAATCTTAACGGCGTTGAGTACCTTAACGTCCCCAAGCTGCAATGCCTCGACCTCGGCCAGCCAGAGATGAACGACCTCGACAAGCTCTACATCCAGGCACGAGAGCGCCGCGTCCCGCTGCTGCGCGTCACCGTCCAGGAAGGGGAGTTAACATCCGGCTCGGTGCTGCGCCGCTTTCCAACGGGCGTCTCGCTTCTGCATCCCGCCAAGTCCCTCGCGGACGCCCGCCGCATCATGAGCGCGTATCTCGGCGCGGCTCCGTGAAGCCGTCCAAGTCCCCGTGCGCTCGAAATACTGACCTTTCCGCCTTTCCGGAAGACGAAAATGAACTCTTGACCGCATTTTCAGGACACCATATTCTGGCCCTGTTTTGAGGCGTATGCGGTTCTGGAAGCGGTTGTTGGTCACACGCTGACCTGTCAGTACGTATTAACTGCCTCTTGGAGCTGGCGGTTTCAAAACGTCAGGAGAACTATGCTATGGCCAGTGGCAAAGTAAAATGGTTCGATAATCGGCACGGATTCGGCTTTATCGTTCAACCGACCGGCCCGGATGTGTTCGTGCATCACACGGCGATCCTCGGGACAGGTTTCAAGACGTTGAAGGAGGGCGAATCCGTCGTGTTCGACGTCGTGGCGGGGGAAAAAGGGCCCAAGGCCCAAAACGTCCAACGCCAACAGACGAACCCGCCGTAAACGACACTATACCGGGTTCCGCCGCGTTAGGATCGCCCCGTCGAATCGGCCTACGCGCGGCGCTTCCAGCCAGGCCGCCCGGCCGTCAACCTTTTAGGTTGGCCCTCAGCTCCGGGGCGGCTACGTTCGGCTATGGCCCTGCCATCTGCCGAGCCGATTGCTAGTCTCTATGTCCATGTGCCCTTCTGCGTGCACAAGTGCGCGTACTGCGCCTTCTACTCCGAGCCAGCAGGCGGTGAGCTTCTGGACCGCTACATCAGCGCTCTTATCCGTGAGTTGGAACTAGTCGCCCCCGATCTACGGCCACGCACCGTCTATTTCGGCGGCGGCACACCCTCCCTCCTGACTGTTCCCCAATGGGAGCGAATCTTCCAGGCAATGGACAATCACCACCTCTCCGACGCGGCGGAGTGGACGGTCGAGTGCAACCCCGCCACGGTGTCCCTCGAAAAGGCGAGGTTCCTGCGATCCTGCGGTGTAAACCGCCTGTCCCTTGGCGTGCAGTCATTCGACGACACGCTGCTTTCACGCCTTGGACGCATACACACTCGTCAGATGGCCTTCCAGTCCTTCGATGCCCTGCGCCGAGCCGGTTTCGACAACCTGAACCTTGATCTTATGTTCGCCATTCCTGGCCAAACCCTCGAAGTCTGGCGCGAGACTCTAAACGAGGCCACCGCCATGGCCTGCGAACATCTCTCCAGCTACGAGGTCATTTACGAGGAAGACACGCCCCTTTACGAACAGCTCCAGGCCGGCAAGGCTGACGCGGACGAGGACCTGGCTTGTGCCATGTATGAGGCGCTGGTCGAGCGAGCCACTGGTGCCGGATTCCAGCAATACGAAGTCGCCAATTTTGCCCGAGACGCTACCCCCAACCCCCAACCCTCAAACTTCAACGTCCCCACCCACGCCTGCCGCCACAACGTCAATTACTGGCGCGGCGGCCCCTTTTATGGTCTGGGCCCCAGCGCCACGACCTATGTTCGCGGCGTGCGCACCAAGACCTCGTCCAACACACAACTCTACTGCGACGATCTTGAACAGGGCCGGCGATCCATCGAATCCCGGGAAGAACTGCCACCATTGTCGCGTGCCGGCGAGACCGCAGCGTTCGGCCTTCGCATGGTCGCTGGCTGGCCCTTCCAAGAGTTTCTCCAAACCACTGGCTACGACCTGCGGCGCGAGTGGGCGAACGAGTTGGACCAGTTGGTGGAACAGGGCTGGGGATGCATTCTGCCCGACCGCTTTCACCTTACCTCGCAGGGCCTGCGCTTTGCCGATGCCGCCGCACAACTCTTCCTCCGCTGATACAGCCGCGCTTGCCCTTTAGCGCCAAGCTTCACCTTGCTGAGAACCCGCTTGCTTACTGCAGCACCCTGCCTTAGCAATACCTGCAACCTAATGCGGCAGCGCAGAGTCAACGTCACTATTATGCCTACGCCATTCAGAGAGACAGCCCGCAAGTTATGACCAACACCGCCGTAATCGGGCTCGACCTGGGTGGCACAAAGCTCGCCGGAGCAATCTTCACCCCCGAAGGGAAGGTCCTTTGCAAACAGATCGTTCCTCTCGCAGGCCGCCAAGGCCGTGCGGTCGGCGAACTGATTCGCAAGACACTCACCAGCCTTCTCGTCGCTGCGCGCGCGAAGCGAATCAAAGTCACGGGCATGGGTGTCTCAGTCCCGGGCATCAGCCACGCGCGGACCGGCACAGTCTGGGCCCCGAACATCCCCGGTTGGGAGAACTACCCCCTTCGACGCGAAGTCCTCTCTGCGGTCCGCGATGAGCGCATCCGCGTCGCCATAGACAGCGACCGCGCCTGCTACATCCTGGGCGAGACCTGGCGCGGTGTCGCCAAAGGCTGCCGAAACGCCATCTTCCTGGCCGTGGGGACCGGCATCGGCGCGGGGATCCTGGTTGATGGCCGGATAGTGCGTGGAGCGCACGATATCGCCGGCGCCATCGGGTGGCTGGCCCTGGACCGGCCTTTCCAACGCAAATACGTTGATTGCGGTTGCTTCGAATACCACGCCTCTGGGACCGGCCTGACAAAAGTCGCAAACGAGCTTCTCACTCAGCAGCCCAAACGCTTTTCCACTCCCCTGCCCATCGTGTCCGCCAGTGACGTCTTTGCCGCCTGCGGGCACAACAAACCGTTCGCCCGCGAGGTCATTGCCCAGGCGGTGGAGTTCTGGGGCATGGCTGTCGCCAACCTCGTCAGCCTGTTCGATCCGGAGAAGATCATCTTTGGCGGTGGCGTATTTGGCCCCGGAGCGAAGTTGCTTGGCGATATCTACGCCGAGGCAAGGAAATGGGCCCAGCCCATCAGCATCAAGCAGGTAAAACTCCAGGTCTCAAAGCTCGGCGGCGACGCCGGCCTTTACGGCGCAGGCTGTTTGGCTTTACGGACAGCGAACTGACCTGCTATAAATCCAGCCCGCATGTATAACCGCAACCTGGTCTTCGCCGCCGCCTGCCTGGGGATGCTGCTCTTTGGCATCGTCTTCCTGTCACTCGGCTCGGCGAATAACATGCTGGCCGAGCGCTTCCACCTAGACAACAACGGCATCGGCACGCTGACGGCGCTGTTGCCGCTGGGCATTCTGGCCGGATCGCTGATCTTCGGCCCCATTGTGGACCGGTTCGGCTACAAATGGATGCTAATTGTTTGCGCCCTGCTCGTGATGGCCGGGCTGGAAGGCATGGCCTTCGCGACCAGCACAGGCTTCATCCAGTTCTTTGTGTTCCTGATTGGCTTCGGCGGCGGTGTGCTGAACGGCGCCACTAATGCCCTGGCCGCAGATGTGAGCGAAGGCGAGCGCGCCGCCAAGCTGAGCTTGTTGGGCGTCTTCTTCGGCATCGGCGCGCTCGGCATGCCCAGCACCCTGGCGGCCCTTTCCCGGCACTTCTCACTGCACGTTATTGTTGCCGGCATTGGGATGTTCGTGCTCGTGCCGGTGGTTTATTTCGTTGTCATCACCTTCCCGCCCCCCAAGCAGAAGGCTCAAACCGCTTCCCCGACCAGCGGCCTGGCGCTTCTTAAGCATCCCATCTTTTTGTTGGCGGGCCTGGCCCTGGCGATCCAGAGCGGCATGGAAGGCATGTCCAACGATTGGATGACCCGTTACTTCAAGAAGGTGACGCTGTCCGGCCAGCAGGCGGAGGAGTGGAAAACCCTCCTGGGCCTTATGGCCGTAACCGGCGCCATGGTGCTGGCGCGAATTGCGCTCAGCCGATTGCTCAAACACATCAAGTCCCCAGTCGTGCTCTTCGCCAGCATCGGGATCACGGCCGCAGGCACCTTGCTCCTGATGTGTGCGTCCAGCTATGGCGTCTCGCTGGCGGCGGCGCTGCTGATTGGCGCAGGTCTGGCCGCGGCCTTCCCGATCGTGCTGAGCTACATCGGCGACCTGTATCCCCGCCAGTCCGGCACAGCCTTCAGCACCATCTTCTTCATCGCCCTGATCGGCAATATGACCATCAACAAGTCCTTCGGCGCGCTGGCTCAAGTCCACGGCATCGAGCAATACACCAAAGTCATGCTCGGATGTCTCGTCGCCTCCGCCGCCCTCCTTTTCCTGGTGGTCAGGCAACTGCGGCCTTCGCCCGGCAAACCCTCCACCGAAGCATTCCCATCCGTTACTGCATCAAGCTAAAACCTCAGCACTTCAAGCACTTATTGCACTCCCATAACTTATGAGCACTGTCGCCCAACAATGGCTGGCCAACACCCGCGCGGTCATGGACCGCATCGAACAAACCCAACTGGACAATATCCGCAAGGCCGCCGAAATTATGGCCGATACCATCCAGGCGGAGCGCTGGGTGCACACCTTTGGTTGCGGTCACGCCACCATTCCCATCGAAGACATGTACCCGCGTATCGGCGGCTTCGTCGGCTTCCACCCCATGTGCGAGCTGCCGCTGACCTTCTTCACCCGGATTGTGGGTGAAGGCGGCGTCCATCAGTTCGTCTTCCTGGAGCGGGTCGAGGGGTACGGCGTCCAGATCATGAAGGGTTACAACTTCGACCCGCGCGACACCATGTGGATCTTCTCCCACTCGGGTATCAACAACGTCAACATTGACGTCGCCCTCGAAGCCAAAAAGCGCGGCATGAAAGTGATCGCCTACGGTTCCGCCGCCGCAGCCAAAGGCAAACAGACCCGCCACTCCTCGGGCAAGACCATGTTTGATATTGCCGACCTTGTCGTGGATACCTGCGCTCCGATAGGGGATTCCTGCGTCCCCCTCAAGAATCACCAGGACAAAGTCGGGCCGGTCTCCACGATGGCCTTCATCACCTGCGTTTGGATGACCGTGTGCACCGTCGCCGAGATTCTCGCCGACCGCGGCGTGAAGCTTTATATCAATCCCTCGCACAACGTCCCCGGCGACACCACTGCCAAAGAGCGCCTGGACGCAGCCCTGGCCGAATACAAGCGCCGCATCGCCGGGGTCTAAGCCAGGAATCGTAAGGAGTTCAGCCTCCGCCGCGGGATTTGGGGTCGATCCCACAGCGCACCACGGCAGCTTTCGATGCCACGGAAATGCGGGCGGGCGCGCATTTGGCGGCATTTCGCCCTTGAATTGAGGTGCGCTTTCTGCTCTACTGACGTGGAGCGTAAACGAATGAATCCGGGTGGCACTAGTCCAGCAGCGAGCGAGATTTCTCAGAGCCAGCGGAAGGCGCTGCTCAATCTGCTCGCGGATGAGGATCCAGCCGTCTACCGGACTATACGCGAGAAACTTCTTTCCTGCGGTCCGCCCGCGGCCGAATGGCTGCGGCCCCTTACCACGAGCAATGATCCTGCATTGCGCCGCCGCGCCCGGCAAATCGTGCTCCACTTCGATCGCCAGGCTGCCGACGACCATTTCCTCGCCTTCTGCCTCCGCCACGGCGAAGAGTTCGACCTCGAGCAGGGCGCCTGGCTGTTTGCTCAAACCCAGTATCCACTTATCAACGTCGAAGCCTACCAGGCCGTGCTCGACGGCTATGCTGACGATCTCCGTTGCCGTTATGACGCCGGCGCTGAGCCTCGGCAAATCCTGGCCACCATCAACGGGTACCTGTTCGGCCAACTCGGCTTCATAGGCAACGAAGAAAACTACTACGACCCGGATAACAGTTATCTAAACCGTGTCCTGGACTCTCGAATGGGCAATCCCATCAGTCTGTCTCTCCTGTATATTCTGCTTGCCCGGCGCCTGCGGCTTCCCATTGCCGGCATCGGACTTCCTGGCTACTTCCTTTGCCGGTTCCAGTCCACTGCGGCCGAGGTGTTCGTTGATCCCTTCAACCGCGGAAAACTCCTTACCAAGGCGGATTGCATTAAGTATCTGACGAACGCGAATTGCAGCCGCCGCGACGAATACCTCACACCGGTCACCGCCCGCCGCTTCCTGCTGCGGATCTGCACCAATCTTCACCAGGTCTATCAACGCCTGGAGGCGGCGGTTGATGCCATGCGCCTCCAGCGTTACCTGGTCGCTCTGGCGCGGTAGCTCCTTGTCCCGCCTCAGTCCGGCAACGCCTACCGTTGTCGGCGCATCAGGTCGGGATCAATCGGCACCAGCAGCCAATGAACCCAAGGCGTGCACCAGCACCCGCACGCTCCGCCCTGGGAGTCCGGCGCGCAGATGTATAGCTCCAGGCAAGTGCACTCCCAAACTGCTTCAATGGCGGCCAGCATCGCGGGAAACAACTCCCGCCTGGAGGGCAACCATTTCTACCCGGCAGGCTCAGCCGCCCGACATGCCCGGCTGCCTATGGCGTCAGACGCACATTTGCAATTCGGCGTATTCATCTCTAATTTAGCGGCAACTAGAGCAACTTATGTGCTTGAGACGTATGTTGACAGTCATCGGGACGGCCTGGTTCTGCCTGGCCGGTCTGGAGGCTTTTGCGGCCCACACGCAGGCGCGGCTGCTCCTCGCCGCGACCACCGCGAAGCCGGGGGAAACGGTCATGGCCGGGGTGCAGCTCCGCATGGACCCGCGCTGGCATACCTACTGGCGAAACCCGGGTGCGTCCGGCATGGCGACGAAGATCGAGTGGCAACTGCCGACGGGCATCACTCCGGGCGCCGTCCAGTGGCCTGTTCCGGAGAAATTGCCAGACGAAGACCTGACCACCTACGTCTACTCGAACGAGGTCGTATTGCTGGTGCCCCTCAAGTTGGCACCCGATTTGTCCTCCGGCTCGCTCCATCTCAAAGCCAATGTCTCCTGGCTTGAATGCGAGGTGCAGTGTGTGCCCGGCAAGGCGACTGTGCAGGCCACCCTCAACGTCGGCGCCGAAGCCAAGCCGTCCAGTGACTCCCCCCTCATCCACCACTGGCAAGCGAAGTTGCCAGGAACCGGCGACAGCTTATCCGCGCAAGCCTGGTGGGAAAACGACGGCGCCACCGATTCTCGCAACCTGATTCTGGAATGGCATTCCACGTCGGCAACTGGCGACGCCGACTTTTTCCCGTACGCCAGTGAGGAGTTCGAGGTGCAGCCGGCTACCATGAGGTTGCCGGCGGAGCCGGGGAAGATTCGGTTGCGCAAGGAAGTACGGAAACTGGAAGGCGACTGGCCCCGCCAGATCTCCGGCCTGCTTATTCAGCAATCCGGCCCGGCGCGCGAGGCCTACGATGTCAATCTGCCGGTGCAAGCTTCCTCCAACTCTGCGGCAGCGAGCCTGAGTCAACCCAGCGTGCTCGACCTTAGCGCGACTTCCCTTTGGAAGATGCTGCTATACGCCTTTCTGGGAGGGCTGATTCTCAACGTCATGCCCTGCGTCCTCCCGGTTATCGCCTTGAAGATCCTCGGCTTCGTCGGCCAGGCCAAGGACGACCCTCGCCGGGTCCGGAGGTTGGGCCTGATCTACGCGCTCGGCGTGCTCGTTTCTTTCCTCGTGCTCGCGGGTTTAATAATTGGCGTCAAGGCCGCCGGCCACAAAGCCGGCTGGGGTATGCAATTCGGCAACCCGCAGTTCCTGGTCCTGCTCACCACGCTGGTCACCCTGGTGGCGCTGAACCTCTTCGGCCTGTTCGAGATCAACCCCGGCGCCCGCTTGCTCGATGCAGCCGGCACTCTGGCCTCGAAAGGCGGCTCGGCTGGCGCGTTCTTCAACGGTGTGCTCGCCACAATGCTGGCCACGCCGTGCACGGCCCCGTTCCTCGGCGCAGCCCTCGGCTTCGCCTTTGCTCAGTCCCCTGCCATCATCGTCCTGATGTTTGCGGTCGTTAGCTTCGGATTGGCAGCTCCCTACGTCATTCTAAGCTGGCAACCGGCGTGGCTGCAGTTCCTGCCGAAGCCCGGCGCATGGATGGAACGATTCAAGGTAGCCATGGGCTTCCCCATGCTTGCCACAGCCGTTTGGCTCTTCAGCCTCATTCCCCTGCATTATGGCAGACGGTCCCTGTGGCTTGGCCTCTTCCTCGTGGTCCTCGCTCTGGCAACCTGGGTGTACGGGCAGTTCGTCCAACGCGGACGGACGCATCGCACGCTCGGCCTGGTGGTGGCCCTGGCCCTTGTCACGGGGGGCTACCTCTACGCTGTGGAAGGTCAGTTACGTTGGCGCTCCCCTGTTGCGGAAGCCGCATTGCCAGGCTCGCTCAAAGAGAGCCCCGACGGCATAGACTGGCAACGCTGGAGCCCCGCCGCGGTTGCGCGGGCTCGCGCCGAAGGCCGGCCGGTTCTTGTGGATTTTACCGCCGACTGGTGCCTGACTTGCCAGGCCAACAAGCGAGTCGCCTTGGACATTCCATCCGTCCGCGCCAAGCTCAAGGAGATCAACGCCCTCGCCCTGCTTGGAGATTACACCCGCCTGCCCGATGACATCACCACCGAGTTGAACCGCTTTGGCCGCGCGGGCGTCCCGCTCGTGTTGGTCTATCCCCGAAACTCAGGCGAACCTCCCCAGGTATTGCCCGAAGCTCTGACGCCGACCATCGTGCTGAACGCCCTCGACCGCGCCGCGCGTTAGAAGTTTTCTGGGATCCCCATTTGCGCGAACGCCGGTCTCGTGCTTCTTTATGATCGAACGGAATAAGATCAACCAACTATTAAGAGAAGCTATTATGAAACATGTGTTCGCACTATTTGCGGGAATTGGGCTCCTGAGCACCGGCCTCTTCGCCGCAGAGGTCGGCAAAGCCGCGCCGGACTTCACGGCCACCGACATCAACGGCCAAACCCATAAACTCAGCGATTACAAAGGCAAGATTGTGGTGCTTGAATCCTACAATCTCGACTGCCCCTTTGTTCGCAATCATTACCGGAGCGGTGCAATGCAAGAGTTACAGCGCGACCTTATTGCCAAGGGGGCAGTGTGGTTCATTGTGAACTCAGTCGCATCGAAGCATCCCAGCTACCGGACTGCCGAAGCTGCCAAAAAGGAATGGGCCAGCCAGAAGCTGGCCGCCACGGCTTGGCTGGACGACAGTTCGGGCGAGGTCGGCAAAGCCTATGGCATGAAGACCACCCCACACATGTTTGTCATTGATAAGGAGGGGGTGCTGGCTTTCCACGGTGCGATTGACGACCGGGCAGCTTCGGAAGGCGATCCACGCACGGCCCGCAACTATGTCCGCGAGGCGGTGGAGAAGCTGCTTGCCGGTGAGAAGCCGCTCGTTTCCCAGAACAAACCCTACGGCTGCGGCGTCAAGTACGGCGGTTGAGAGGTTCGGGCGAAATCCTCCGCTGGTGCCGCTAATAGTCGGCCGGCACTCCCGGCTCGAGTCGCCGTGTCGGTGGAAGGCAGCGCTGTGTCCATTTTTAGGACAGTGGTGGTTACCGAGCGCATTAATCCTCCAACTCGCAAAGAACCACAAATACCGGTGCGAACACGCTCCCACCCCCGTTAGAGCCCGGTGTGTATCCCATGGGGATCGCTCCCCATGGGATACACACCGTAGTCCCGCCGGATTGGCGCCGTTTCATCGCCGTAGCTGGCTCGGGTGTGGGGTGTCACGGGCTTGGGCGGCTAACGAAGAGTTCTGAGTCAGTCCGTCAACGGTTTTGTTGAAAGTTATTCACCGCGCGCCGGTGTCGGGATCTCCACCTCATTGGCGAGTGGGCTGCCCTGTTCTTCCAGTGCGCGGAGATAGATGTTCTGAGTCAGTCCGTCAACGGTTTTGTTGAAAGTTATTCACCGCGCGCCGGTGTCGGGATCTCCACCTCATTGGCGAGTGGGCTGCCCTGTTCTTCCAGTGCGCGGAGATAGATGTTCGCATCGT
>Ga0209507_1000114_pt1 | contig 113233 bp, 75 predicted proteins | sample AD_UKC028_MetaG_FD_184414 | JGI IMG/M metagenome (GOLD analysis project Ga0209507, IMG submission 184414) | Active sludge microbial communities of municipal wastewater-treating anaerobic digesters from USA - AD_UKC028_MetaG (SPAdes) (version 2) | ecosystem: Engineered > Bioreactor > Anaerobic >...
ACCGGTCGTTCTCGGGGGATTCCAGATAGACGCCGGGCGTGGTGATCCAGGCGGCATGGACGCACACCTCGGGGCCGAACTTCGCGATCTCGAGCCACGGCGCTTCAGCCAGGGTGCCCGGAAACAGCCGGAGACGGTCCGAAGCGCCCATCGGCCGGAGCAGCTCTTCCCCGGGCGGGATGAGCAGGGCGAACGAATGGCCGGCCGCCAGCGCCCGTTCCAGAAACGCGGATCCGATGAAGCCAGTCGAGCCTGTGAGGAGGATCTTCACGCCAGTTCGGACAGGAGAGGCCATTGGCGATCGCGTTCGGACAGGAACGGGCCGGGGATCGGCCAGGGGATCTGGAGGGCGGGATCGTTCCATCGGACGCCGCGGGCGGATTCGGGATGGTAGAACTCGGACATGAGGTATTGGACCTCGCAGGAATCGGTCAGGCACTGGAATCCATGGGCGAGACCGGCGGGGACATAGAGCTGGCAGAGGCTGGCGGCGCTCAGCTCGAAGGCCTCCCAGCGGCCGAACGCGGGCGAATCCGGCCGCAAATCGACCAGGACGTCGTAAATCGCGCCGGAGGAGCAGCGGATGAGCTTGGTTTCCGGGTAGGGATCAGCCTGGAAATGAAGGCCGCGGATGAATCCGCGCTGGCGGGTCAGCGTCACGTTGGCTTGCGGCCAGCGGGTGTTGAGGCCGCGCACGGCGAACTCCTGTTCGCAGTAGGTTCGGGCCAGGAAGCCGCGCTCATCGGATCGGGGCTCGAGCTCGATTCGCCAGAGGCCGGGGAGAGTGGCGGGGTGGAACTTCATGGGCGGCTACACCACCTGGACGGAGGGGATGGGGATGATGAACCGGCCGCCGCGCCGGCGGTATTCGGATTGCTGGGCGAGGATTTCCTCCGCGAAATTCCAAGTGAGGAGCAGCATGTAATCGGGCTGGCGCTCGAGGATGCGATCGGGAGGGACGATGGGGATGTGCATGCCGGGCGAGAGGCGGCCCTGTTTATGAGGGCTGCGATCGGCGATGAACTCGATGGTATCGGCGCCGAGGCCGAAGAAATTGAGCATGGTGCTGCCTTTGGCGGAGGCGCCGTAGGCGGCGATGGATCGGCCCTCACGCCGGAGCCGGGCCAGGAGGTCGCGCAGGGATTGCCGGATGGCTTCCACTTGGCGCCCAAATCCCGCGTAAAAACCGAGGCGGTCCACACCTTTGGAGTGCTCGATCGCCCGAAGGGCGGCGACGGTCTCATCGGCCGCATGCCCGCCCGCCGGGCTGGCGAACAGCCGGAGAGAGCCCCCGTGGATGGGGATGCGCTCGATGCGGACGATGGCCAGCCCGTGGCGCGCGAAAACCGGCTCGAGGGCGGTCAGCGAGAAATAGAAGACATGCTCGTGGTAGATCGTGTCGAACTCGTTGTGCTCGAGCAGATCGACCGCGTAGGGGAACTCGAGGATGGCGCGGCCGCGTGGCTGGAGGACGGCAGCGAGACCGGCGACGAAATCGTTGATGTCAGGGACGTGAGCGAAGACGTTGTTGCCGAGGACCAGATCGGCGCGCTGGCCGTCGGCAGCCAGCCGGCGGGCAAGGCGGGAATCGAAGAACTCGGCGAGAGTCGGGATGCCGCGGGTGCGGGCGGCAGCGGCGATATTGGCCGCAGGCTCGATTCCGAGGCAGGGCACGCCGACCTGGAGAAAGTGGGTCAGGAGGTAGCCGTCGTTGCTGGCGATCTCGATGACGCGACTGGAAGGGCCCAGGGAGAACTCGCGCGTGTAGCGCACAGCGGCATCCCGGGCATGGCGCATCATGGTGTCGGAATTCGAGGTGAAGTAGAGATAGTCGGAAAAGAGTGTTTCGGGGGGGATGACATCGCTGATCTGGCAGAGCCAGCAGGATTGGCAGACCAGGAGTCGCAGGGGGAATCGGGGCTCGGGCTGGTCGAGGTCCGACGGGGCCGGGAGGCGATTGGCGAGCGGCTGGCTGCCGAGGTCGAGCACGAGCGTGCTGCGGTCGGATCCGCAGGACCGGCATCGAAAGGCGGGCAGGATCATGGGACAGTGGATCGGGTCCAGGCAGCGTTCTGGGCGGCGGCGGCCTGGGTGAACTGGGCGATCTGCTGGCGGGAAAGGCTGAGCAGGTCCGGGCGGCGCTCGGCGTGCCGGGCGCGGTACCAGACGGCGGTTTGGCAGACCGTCTCATCGAAGGTCCAGGTGGGCAGCCAGCGGAGCCGGATGACGGCCTTGTCGATGGCGATGTTGAGACGGATGGCTTCGTGGGGGGCCCGGGGATCCGAGGCGTCCCGCCATTGGCCCGGCCAGTGGCGCAGGAGCGCCTCGACCAGCTCGCGCACGGGGCGATTTGCCCCGGGGCCGGGGCCGAAGTTGAACGGGCTGGCCAAAGGCGAGCCGGAAGGCGCAGATGCCAGGCACGCGCCCAGCCACAGGTAGCCGCTCAGACAATCCAGGACATGCTGCCAGGGGCGCACCGATTCCGGGCTGCGAACCGCGATGGGATCTTTGCGCATCAGGGCGCGGATGCAGTCGGGGACGATGCGATCCGGGGCGTAATCGCCGCCGCCGATCACGTTGCCGCCGCGCGCCGTCGCGATCCGGACTCGGCTGTCCGAGCCGCTGAAGAAGGAGCGGCGCCAGGCGTGGGTGAGGATTTCGCAGGCGGCCTTGCTGGCGGAGTAGACGTCGTGGCCGCCCAGCGGATCGTTTTCGCGAAAGCCAATCTCGCGGCCGATGTTCTCGTAGCATTTATCGCTGGTGACGATCACGACGGGGCCGGCGAAACCGGTAAGGCGGATGGCCTCGAGGAGGTGGGCTGTGCCCATGACATTGGTCTCGACGGTCTGGCGGGGCTGGCGATAGGAGGCGCGAACGCAAGACTGGGCAGCGAGGTGAAAGACGGCTTCGGGCCGCGCCTTGCGGAGGGCGGCCTGGAGGAAGCGGGGATCGCGGATATCGCCGAGGATTTCGCGGCTGAATGCGTGGGAGCGGACGATGGAGTAGAGGTTGGGCCGGGTGGGGGCAGGCAGGCCTGCGCCGCAGACCGTGGCGCCCAACTCCTCGAGCCAGAGGCTGAGCCAGGCGCCCTTGAAGCCGGAGTGGCCCGTCACCAGGACCCGTTTGCCTGCGTAATAGCCGTTAAACATGGGGGGGGGCCCAGACCTTCCACGGCGCGGAGCCGGTTTCCCACATCCGATTGAGCAGCTCCTGCTCCCGGAACGTGTCCATGCATTGCCAGAAGCCGTCATGCCGGTAGGCCTTGAGCTGCCCCTCGGCGGCAAGCCGGGCCATGGGCTCCTGCTCGAGCACGCATTCGTCTCCCCCGAGATAGGATTCGATCGCGCGGCTGAAGACGAAGAAGCCGCCGCTGATGAAGGCATCCTCCTTCTCGGGTTTCTCGCGGAACGCGGTGATGGTCTGGCCGTCGAGGGCGAGCTGGCCGAACCGCCCGCTGGGCTGGATGGCGGTGACGGTGGCGATCGCCCGATGCTTGCGATGAAACCGGATGCTCTGGTTGATGTCGATGTCGGCCAGGCCGTCTCCGTATGTGCAGAGGAAGACGTCATCCTCGATGAATCGCAGCGCGCGCTTGAGGCGCCCGCCCGTCTGCGTGCGCAGGCCGGTGTCGAGGAGGGTCACGGTCCAATCGGATTCCTCGTGCCGGCCGTGATAGGCAATGCGGGGCTTGGGACCGAGCCGGAGGGTGACGTCGCTCGTGTTCCAATGGAAATTGCGGAAGTAATCCTTGATGACCTCGCCTTTGTAGCCGAGGCAAAGGACGAAATCCTTGTGGCCGTGATGGGCGTAAAGCCTCATGATATGCCACAGGATCGGCCGGTTGCCGATGGGAACCATCGGTTTGGGGCGGTATTCGGTCTCCTCGCGCAAGCGAGTGCCGAGACCACCGCATAGAATGACCACTTTCACGCTCGGAGAAGGATAGCGGCCAGGGTCGGCGCGAGGCAATCTCTTCTTGGGGCCTGTGCAAAATCGGAGGTCATCTCTTCGCAGGCCCTCAGCGGGGCAGCACTTCGAGCCGGGCGGCGCGGCGCAGGCGGATCCATTCGTCCCAGCGGTTGAATCGGGGCCGGAGGAACCGGAGGAACCAGATGTCCCCATGGCGGCGCATCGGCAGGAACTGGCGGCGGGATTGGCGGATGTGGCGGCGGAGGCGCCAGCAGTCCAGGAAGGCGCCGCAATACGCGCGCCGGATGAAGGAGATCCGGCGGACCATCAGCAAGGCCAGCAGGCTTTCCAGGCAGAGCCACGCCACCTGGAGGATGGCGATCGCCCAGAGGATGCCGCGGGCGTGCTTGAGGAGAACCAGGAGGCTGTTGCGGTTCGCCAGGAACCGTTTGGATTCGCTGGTGCGAAGGGCGGCGGGGGCCGCGGCGGCATCCTCGAGCAACTGGGCCGCGCCCCAGTGGTGGAGGCGGGCCGACGGAATGGCCAGCGCGGTGTACCCGGCCAGCCAGACACGCCACGAAAGGTCCCACTCGTCGGCATACATGAAGAACTCAGGATCGAACCCGCCCAGGCGCTCGAAGGCGGCCCGATCGATGCAGTAGGCGCAGCCTTCGGGCATCAGGACCGCCGCGGGATCGGGCCGGAGCCGGCGCGTGCTGGGGAAGCCGAAAAGATCCAATCCCTCGGCGCCGAGGGATTGGAATCGGTCGGATTGGTAATCGAGCACGAGGGGGCAGCCGGCAGTGGCGCCGGCGTTCTGCAGGTTGCGGTGCAGCTGCTCCAGGCAGTCCGGCTCGAGCCAGGTGTCGTTATTGAGGAAGAGGAGAAAACGGCCGCGGGCCTCTCGGGCGGCGCGGTTGTTGCCCTCGCAATAGCCGAGGTTCAGGCCGTGCAGGATCACCTGCGCGCGCCGCCACCCGCGGATCAGATCCGCGGCCATTTGCGCGGAACCGTCCGAGGATGCGTTGTCAGCGACGATCACCTCGAGGCAGGCGAAGATCGTCTGCCGGGCGATTGACTCGAGGCATCTCTTCAGCCACCGATCGCCGTTGTAGTTGAGGATGATCACGCTCATCCAGGGATCCTCGATGGCCGCCTCTGCCCGGTCTCGCACGGGGGACGCCAGCCCGTGCGGGCCAGGGGCGGATCGGGCGGGATCGGGCGGGTTGGGCATACTGGATGGATGTTTCGATAAGTTCCACGTCATCCACGGTCTCGGCTGGACAGACCCTTAGCAGCTTTGCTGCGGATCGACAAGGGGATCGAGCAGGGCAACACTATGAACCTGTCACCCTATTCGGCCAACCTGCAGCCCGACTATGCCAAGAAGACACTGCGGCGAAGTCCACCGGTTGGGAAATACCCCCGTGGCGCGTTTGCAAAGAAAATGGCACTATGAACCTGTCACCCTATTTGCTCTCCAGTGGCAAAATCCGGGGCAAGGCTGACAGGGATCCGCAATCGGCTGCGAGCCGAGGTTTGAAAAAGAGTATGGACCGCTGGGCGCCGGCGGGTAAAATCGGGGCCTGGGGCGGCTTTCGCGATCCTGGGAAAGGCTGGATCTTGGCGAACCGCGGGTGGCGGCATGGGCGGCAGGATCAGGGGCCGGCGATCCCGGGGAGAACATCCAGCGGCGCGATGATGGCATGAGAACCTCTTTATTAAACACCTGGCTGGGCGTTGCGTTTCTGGTGGCCGGTTTCCTGGCCTGCGCGGATGTCGTCATCCTGTCGTATCATTTTGTGTTTGGCTGGTCATTGTATTGCGCCGCAGCAGGCCTGTTCGCGCTGGTGATGCTGATCAATCTCATGTATCCGCAAGCGCGCCAGCGGCGATATTGGTGGGGGTTCGGCCTGGCGGTGGGGGGCGGGTGTGTCGGGTATATCCTGAGCCATTCCTACGCGACGAACCAGCGGACGTTCTTTCTGTTGGGATTGGCGGGGGCGCTGGTGTTGCTGGTGTTGGCGAAGGCGGTGATGGTTCGGCGCGCGGCGATCCATCTGGCGATCAACACCCTGCTGCTGCTGATCCTGGTATTGCCGGCGGCGGACGCGATCCGCGCTCCGGACCGCGCGGTCAGCGAGCGGCCGCTGGAGAAGAAGGTCTACTCGTTCGAGGCCGCCCGGCAGGATCCGATCACCTTTGCGCTCTGGTGGGAGCATTTTGTGCGGCAATGGTCGAAGGTGCAGAAGAAGATCCTGATGCCGGATCCGAAGGGCGAGCTTCCGTTTCGGCTGAAGCCGAACAGCATGGCCACCTTTTTCGAGAGCGAGTTTCGGATCAACAGCCTGGGATTTCGGGACGAGGAATTCCCGCGCGAGAAGGGGGATGTGTATCGGATCGTGGCGCTGGGGGAATCGACGACGATGGGGCACACAATGGAGGCGGAGGACAACCCGTGGCCGAAGGTGTTGGAGGGGTATATCCGGGACCGGCTATCGCTGGATCGGCCGGTGCAGGTGATCAACGCGGGGGTGGCGGCCTATTCGCTCCAGGACAACGTGAACCGGCTCGAGGACGATATCCTGTCGCTCGAGCCGGACATGATCATATCGTATCACGGGTACAACGGGTTTCCGATGATCGACGACACGCTGGCGCCGGTCCGGCAGGATGCGCCGCCGGATTTTGTGGATCGGCCGCTGTATTTGATCGCGCAATGCGAGTACCGGCTGCGGATGCTGCATTACCGGCGGAGGTGGGCGGGGGGCGGGACTCGGGTTACGATCCGGGCGGGGGGCGAGGAGGCGGCGCTGGCGACTCCGTATGCGCAGACCTACCGCCGATTGATCCAGATGGCGGACCGGGAAGGCATCGAGCTGGCGCTGGCCAGCTACAACATGTCCGTGACAGCGGAGAGCGAGCCGGAGGTGATCGCCTTCTATCGGGGGGCATTCCCAAACGTGGATTCCGCGATCCAGTGCAACATCGTCCACAACCGGATGATCGAGGATCTGGCCCGGACCCATCCCCGCTGCTGGTATGTGGACACAAGCCAGGGATTGAACGGCTGTCATGACCAGTACATCGACCTGGTCCATTTCACGCAGGAGGGCCGGGAGCGGCTGGCCGAGAACATCTATGCCGGGATCGTCGACCGGCTCCGGCGCGACCTTGAAAAATCCCGCTTTCCAGCGGATGACGGCGCGGGTTAAATGGCGTCGGCGAGCCGTGCGGCCCGCCGGAATATGAGGCGACTGTCGATAGCCCGTGCGCGCCGGATCCTGAGCATGGCGGGGCGAGCGCGGGTGCTGGTGTTGGGCGATGTCATGCTCGATCAGTATATCTGGGGGCGCGTGACGCGCATATCGCCGGAGGCGCCGGTGCCGGTTCTGGAATACGATCGGGAGAGCGTGATGCCGGGCGGGGCGGCGAACGTGGCGCGGAATCTGACGGCCCTGGGGGCGCAAGTCGAGCTGGCGGGGCTGGTGGGCAACGACGAGATTGCGACGCGGCTGAAAGCGCTGCTGCGGCAATGCCGGGTGGGATGCGACGGCCTGCTGGTGGAGGGCGGCCGGCCGACCAGCGTCAAAACCCGGATCATCGCGCACCAGCAGCAGGTGGTGCGGGTGGATCGCGAGTCGTGCCGGCCATTGGGGGCGGAGGTGGAGAGCCGGTTCGAGCGGCGGGTGATGCAGAGGCTGAGGGGTGTGGACGCGGTGGTTGTGGGCGATTACGGCAAGGGGGTGGTGACACAGCGGCTGCTCGAGGTGCTCAAGGCAGCGTGCCGTTCGAGGGGCATCTGGCTGAGCCTGGATCCCAAGCCGGTCCATGCCTTGCGGCTCGAGGGTCTGTCGCTGATCACGCCGAACCGGAAGGAGGCGTTCGAGCTGGCGGGGATGGCGGATGGGCCGCGGGGTCCTGATCCGGGGCGGGACGAAGGGCTGCTTGGGGTGGCGGACAAGCTGCTGGGCCAGCTGCATCCCGCGCTGCTGCTGATCACGCTGGGGGACCAGGGCATGCTGTTGTGCGAGCGGGGCCGGCCGCCGTTCCACATCCCGACTGCAGCCCGGGAGATCTACGATGTATCCGGGGCGGGCGACACCGTGATCGCGAGCTTCACGCTGGCGATCCTGGCGGGCGCGGAGCCGGTTGAGGCGGCGGCTTTTTCGAACCAGGCGGCCGGGGTGGTGGTGGGCAAGGTCGGCACGGCGACGGTGAGCCCGGATGAGCTGCTGGCGAGCATGCGCTTATGAGCGCCGCCGCCGTGTTCCTGGATCGGGATGGCGTGATCATCGAGGAGAGGCACTATCTGCGGGATCCGGAGGAGGTCGTGATCCTGCCGGAGGCGGGGCCGGCTCTGAGGCGGCTGCAGGACGCCGGATTCCGGCTCATGGTGGTCACGAACCAGTCGGGGGTGGGCCGCGGATACTTCACCCTGGCGGACGTCTCGAGAGTGCATGCGCGATTGGAGGCGGAGCTGGGCCGGACGGGGGTGCGGATCGAGCGCATCTACGTGGCACCGGAAGCGCCGGGCCAGCCCAGCCGCGGACGCAAGCCCTCCCCGCAGTTTCTCTGGGATGCGCGGGACGAGCTCGGGATCGATCTGAGCCGGAGCTACATGATCGGCGACAAGCGGATCGATCTCGAGTGCGGCTGGAACGCGGGGGTGAGGCGATGCGTGCTGGTGCGGACCGGGTATGGGGCGGCGACGGAGCGTGAGGAATCGGGCCGGCTGGCAGAGGCGGTGGTGTGCGACGATCTGGCGGCGGCGGCGGCATGGATTCTGGAGGATCGGAGATGGGCGGAGCGAGGGCGGCCGGGGCTGCGGGCGCAGGCCGAGCCCGGCGCGGAGGGAGAGCAAGGATGAGGATTTTAGGCATTGTTCCGGCGCGGTATGCGTCGACCCGGTTTCCGGGCAAGCCGCTGGCGATGATCGCGGGGAAACCGCTGATCCAGCGGGTGGTGGAGCGCTGCCGGCAGGCGCGCTCGCTGGCGGAGGTGGTGGTGGCGACGGATGACGACCGGATTGCGGCCGTGGCCCGGGGGTTCAGCCGGGTGGAGATGACCTCGGCGATGCATCCGAGCGGCACGGACCGGGCGGCGGAGGTTGTGGCGCGGTGCGCATGCGATGCCGCCGTCAACATCCAGGGGGATGAGCCGCTGATCGATCCGGCAGTGATCGACGCGGTGGCGGGGGCCTTGGAGCGATGGGAGATGGCGACGGCGGCAACCCCGCTGCGGGACCCCGCCGAGTATGACAATCCGAACGTGGTGAAAGTCGTTGTCAACGCGGCGGGGCAGGCTCTATATTTCTCGCGCCGAACGATCCCGTATGTTCGCGACGCCGCCGGGTGTTCCGCCGCGGAGCAGATGGCGGCCTTTCCGTTTCTGAAGCACGTGGGGATCTACGGGTATCGGCGGGGGATCCTGCTGGAGCTGGTGCGGCGGCCGGTGTCGCCGCTCGAGGCGGCGGAGCGGCTCGAGCAACTGCGGGCGCTCGATGGCGGTGTGGGGATCGGAGTGGTGCGGGTGGAATACGACAGCGTGGGGGTGGACATCCCGGCGGATGTGGCGCGTGTCGAGGAGCGATTGCGGGCGTGAACACAAAATTCATATTTGTCACAGGCGGAGTGATCAGCTCGCTGGGGAAAGGGCTGACGGCGGCATCGCTGGGCACCCTGCTGGAGAGCCGGGGGCTGAAGGTGACGCTCCAGAAGTTCGATCCCTACTTGAACGTGGATCCGGGGACGATGAGCCCTTTTCAGCACGGGGAGGTGTATGTGCTGGATGACGGGGCGGAGACGGACCTGGACCTGGGGCACTACGAGCGGTTCACGCACACCAAGCTGACCCGCTTCAACAGCCTGACGAGCGGGCAGGTCTACCAAACCGTGCTGGATAAGGAGCGCCGCGGTGTCTACCTGGGAAAGACCGTCCAGGTGATCCCGCACGTGACGGAGGAGATCCAGAACCGCATCTACCAGATCGCCGAGCAATCCAAGGCGGACGTCGTGATCACCGAGATTGGAGGGACGACGGGGGACATCGAGGGGCTGCCTTTTCTCGAGGCGATCCGCGAGTTCGCGCTCGATGTGGGGGTGGGCAACGCCCTGTTCCTGCACGTGACCCTGGTGCCGTTCATCAAGGCGGCGGGGGAGCTCAAGACCAAGCCGACGCAGCAGTCGGTGGCCAAGCTGCGGGAGATCGGGATCTCGCCCCACCTGCTGGTCTGCCGGTGCGAGAGGCCGCTGGCGAAGGAGCTGCGACAGAAGATCTCGGTTTTCTGCAGCGTTCCTTACGAGGCGGTGATCGAGGAGCGGGACGTCGAGCACTCGATCTACGAGGTGCCGCTGATGCTGCAGCGGGAGCGGCTGGACGAACTGGTGTGCCAGTATCTCCGGATCGACGCTCCGCCGGCCAACATGAGCCACTGGCAGGACATCCTGCGCCGGATCATCGCCCCTCAGCACCGGGTTCGCATCGGCGTGGTGGGCAAGTACATCGGTTTGCAGGACGCCTACAAATCCGTCTACGAGGCCCTGAGCCATGGGGGGATCGCCAACGATTGCGGCGTGGAGATCGAGAGGATCGACGCCGAGGAGCTGGAGAAGAACGGGGCTGAGCGGGTTCTGAAAGGGGTGTGCGGCCTGCTGATCCCGGGCGGATTCGGCGATCGCGGGATCGAGGGCAAGGTTCTGGCGGCGAGGCATGCGCGGGAGAACCGGATGCCCTATCTGGGCCTCTGCCTGGGGATGCAGATTGCGGCGATCGAATTCGCTCGCAACGCCCTCGGGATGCCGGAGGCCCACTCGATGGAGTTCGATCCCGCCACGCCGCATCCGGTGATTGTCCTGATGGACGCCCAGCAGAACGTGGTCAACAAAGGGGGGACGATGCGGCTGGGGGCGCAGGCGTGCCAGCTGGTGCTGGAGTCGCGGGCAGCCAAGCTCTACCAGGCCTTTGTGGCCCGGGAGCGGCACCGGCACCGGTTCGAGTTCAACAGTGGCTATCGGGATCAGTTCGAGCAGGCCGGATTCATGATCAGCGGCAGCTCGGCGGATGGCAAGCTGGTGGAGCTGATCGAGCTGCGGGATCATCCTTTCTATCTGGCCTGCCAGTTTCATCCGGAGTTCCAGAGCAAGCCGGACGCGGCGCACCCGCTGTTCAAGGGGTTTGTGGCGGCGAGCCTGGCGTATGCCCGGGAGAGGCGCGTGGCCTGACGGGCGGCAGCCGGCCGGCGAGGGCGCCATGCTCGGATGACCTATTCCGAAGCCATCCATTACCTTTACAGCTTGCGCTGGTTTGGCGCGAAGCTGGGCCTGGATCATCCGCGAAGGCTGGCGGCGCTGGCAGGGCATCCCGAGGATCGATTGCGCTTCGTCCACGTGGCCGGCACCAACGGGAAGGGCTCCACCTGCGCCATGCTCGAGAGCATGTATCGGGCGGCGGGGTATCGGGTCGGGCTCTTCACATCGCCCCATCTGGTCGCGTTCCGCGAGCGGATCCAGGTCAACCGGCGGCTGATCCCCAAGGCGGATCTGGCCCGGCGCGTGCAGCGGATGCAATCGCTGCTGGGCCATTTTGCGGCCGAATCGCACCCGACCTTTTTCGAGGTGGTGACCGTGCTCGCTCTGGGATACTTTGCGGACGAGGGGTGCGACGTGGTGATCTGGGAGACGGGGATGGGCGGGCGGCTGGACGCGACCAACATCGTGACCCCGCTGGCCAGCGTCATCACGAACGTCCAGCTCGACCACCAGCAGTGGCTTGGAGACACGATCCAGCAGATCGCCCGCGAGAAGGCGGGCATCATCAAGCCGGGCATTCCGGTCTACACGGCTGCTGCGGATCGGGAGGCGCTGGGGATCCTGCGGAAGACGGCGCGCGCGCGCCAGGCGCCCTGGTTGCGGGTCCGGCTGGCGGATGGGCGCCAGCGGCCGCTGGGTCGGATCGAGCTGCCGCTGCGGGGCGAGCATCAGCGCCTGAACGCGGCGCTGGCTATCGCGGTGGTGCGGGGGCTGCAGCCGGTTCTGCCGGTTCCGCCGCAGGCTATCCGCGCGGGGCTGCGGCGGGTCGAGTGGCCCGGGCGATTCCAGGTGGTCCGCCGTCCGAACGGCGCCACCTGGGTTCTGGACGGAGCCCATAACCCGGCAGGCGCGGCAACGCTGAGGGCGGCGTTTCTGCGGTATTTTCCGGGACGGCAGTCGGCCTGGATACTGGGGGCGCTGCGGGACAAGGACTGGCCGGCGATGTGCCGGACACTGGCGCCTCTGGCTTCCCGGATCCTGCTGGTGCCCGTATCGAGCGAGCGGACCGCCCTGCCTGAGGCGCTGGCCGAGGCGTGCCGGAAAGCGAATCGGGCCGCCGAGGTCCGGGTGTGCGGCGGTTTTCGCGAGGCGGCGCGGGGGGTGAAGGACATGAGCTGCGCGGTGGTGACCGGCTCGCTGTATCTGGTGGGCGAGGCGCTCGAGCACCTGAGGCGGAGGGCCGGCGGCGCCAGCGAGCGGCACTTGAACGAGTGGCAGCCCCGGCGTCGATAATCCGCAGTTGACGGCTTCCGCCGGGCATTCTTAACTCGATCCGCCATCGGCGGCATCGCCGATGGACGAGCGCATGAGTGTATTGAGCAATCTGATCCGCACATCCGTGGGTCGCAAGCTGGTGATGGCGGCGACGGGCTTGATGCTGTTTGGGTTCGTGGTCGTGCACATGCTGGGCAACCTGCAGACGTTCATGGGGCGGGAAGCCCTGAACGGGTATGCGGCGTTGCTGCAGAAGAACGCGGCGGTGCTGTGGAGTTTCCGGCTGGGGCTGGCCCTGGTGCTGGCGGTGCACGTGACGACGGGGATCGTCCTGGCATGGGAGAATCGGGCGGCGCGGCCGGAGCGATACGAGGGGCCGAACACGGCCTACGGATCGAGCCTGCCGGCGCGGACCATGGTGATGAGCGGCGTGATGGTGGGGGCGTTTGTGGTTTACCACGTGCTGCACTTCACCGTGAAGGTCCCCGGGTTGAACTTCACGGGCGTGGATTTTGCGGGGCTGCGGCATGGGCTGGCCGGGCAGCCGGACGTGTATGGGATGGTCCTCTGCGGCTTTCGATCGTGGCCGGTATCTGCGGCGTATGTTGTGGCGATGGGGTTCCTGGCGCTACACGCGAGCCATGGCTTGGCGGCGGCGGCGCAGTCGCTGGGCTTGAAGCAGCGGTCGTGGTCGCCGGGGCTGGATCATGCGACGCGGGTGGTGGCCCTGGTGCTGCTGCTGGGGTACATCTCGATTCCGCTGGCGGTTCTGGGGGGGATGGGGGACTCGCGCGGGGTGGCGGCAGCGCAGAGCGCGGGGGGAGAGGAGGCGGCTCCCTGAAGTGAGACTCGAGGCCAAGATACCGGGGGGATCGCTCGCTGAGAAATGGGGGCGGTTCAAGGACGAGGCGCGCCTGGTGAACCCGGCGAACAAGCGGCGGTATGAGATCATCGTGGTGGGGGCGGGCCTGGCGGGCGCATCGGTGTCGGCAACCCTGGGGGAGCTCGGGTATGCGGTGAAGTGCTTCGTCTACCATGACAGCCCGCGCCGAGCGCACAGCATCGCGGCGCAGGGCGGGATCAACGCCGCCAAGGATTATCCCAGCGATGGGGATTCGGTGCGCCGGCTTTTTTACGATACGATCAAGGGCGGGGATTTCCGGTCGCGCGAGGCGAACGTGTATCGTTTAGCCGAGGTGAGCGTGAAGATCATCGACCATTGCGTGGCCCAAGGGGTGCCGTTTGCGCGCGAGTATGGCGGGTTGCTGGACAACCGGTCGTTTGGGGGGGCGCAGGTCAGCCGGACGTTTTACGCGCGAGGCCAGACGGGGCAGCAGCTGCTGCTGGGGGCGTATTCGGCCCTGGCGCGCCAGGCGGGCCTCGGGGCGGTGCGCTCCTTGACGCACTCGGAGATGCTGGACCTGGTCGTTGTGGGGGGGCAGGCCAAGGGGATCATCGTGCGGGATCTGGTCACGGGAGAGCTGAGCCGGCACGCGGCGGACGCCGTGGTGCTGGCCACGGGCGGGTATGGCAACCTCTACAACCTGTCGACCTACGCGCGGAACTCCAACGCGACGGCGATCTGGCGGGCTTACCAGCGAGGGGCGGCTTTCGCCAACCCGTGTTTCACGCAGATTCACCCGACGTGCATCCCGATGAGCGGCGATTACCAGTCGAAGCTGACCCTGATGTCCGAATCGCTGCGGAACGACGGGCGGATCTGGGTGCCGAAACAGAAGGGGGATCGGCGGCCGCCGGCGAGGATCCCAGAGCAGGAGCGGGACTACTACCTCGAGCGGATGTACCCGAGCTACGGCAACCTGGCGCCTCGAGACCTGTCATCGCGGGCCGCCAAGCGGATCTGCGACGAGGGGCGGGGGGTTGGGGAGAGCGGCCTGGGGGTGTACCTGGATTTCGCCGAGGCGATCGGCCGTCTCGGCGCAGACCGGATTCGCGAGCGGTATGGGAACCTGTTCGACATCTACCACGAGATCACCGACGAGAACGCCTACGAGGCGCCGATGCGGATCTATCCGGCGATGCATTACACCATGGGCGGCCTGTGGGTGGACTACGGGCTGATGAGCAATCTGCCGGGGCTGTTCGTGCTGGGGGAGGCCAATTTCAGCGATCACGGCGCGAACCGCCTCGGGGCGAGCGCGCTGATGCAGGGGTTGGCGGACGGCTATTTTATCGCGCCGCACACGATCAGCGATTATCTGGCGACCCAGCGGCCGGAGCAGCGGCCGGGGATCGACCACGCGGCGTTCGCGGAGGCGGAAGCCAGCGTGCGCGAGAGGATCCAGCGGCTCCTGTCGGTCCGGGGCCAGCGAACGGTGGCGTCCTTTCACCGCCAGCTGGGCAAGATCATGTGGGAGCACTGCGGCCTGGCCCGGAACGCACCCGGGCTCGAGCGGGCTCGGGGATTGATCGCGGAGCTGCGGGACGAGTTCTGGCGCAATGTGAATGTGCCCGGGAGCGCCGGCGGGCTCAACCAGTCCCTCGAGCGGGCGGGACGGGTGGCGGACTACTTCGAGCTGGCCGAGCTGACCTGCCAGGACGCGCTGCATCGCGAGGAGAGCTGCGGCAGCCATTTCCGCGAGGAGCATCAGTACCCGGACGGCGAGGCCAAGCGGGATGACGAGCATTTTGCGTATGTGGCCGCGTGGCGGCATGACGGGCCGGATCGGCCGCCGGTCCTGCTGCGGGAGCCGCTGGCGTACGAGGAGGTCGAGTTTGTCCAGCGGTCCTACAAGTGATGCCCAGGGCGGAGATCTTGCATGAGATTACGGTTGCGAGTATGGCGGCAGGGGCAGGACGGGGCAGCCGGCGGGTTTCGAGTCTACCCGACGCCGGAGCTGAACCCGAACATGTCGTTTCTGGAGATGCTGGACGTGGTGAACGACGAGCTGACCCTCAAGGGGGAGGAGCCGATCGCGTTCGACCATGATTGCCGCGAGGGGATTTGCGGCACCTGCTCGCTGGTGATCGACGGCAAGCCGCACGGGCCCAGGCGCGGCGTGGCGACGTGCCAAACCTACGTCCGCAGCTTTCGGGACGGCGACGAGGTGTGCATCGAGCCCTTCCGGGCGCGCGCGTTCCCGATCGTCAAAGACTTGGTGGTGATCCGGAAGGCGTTCGACCGGATCATCGAGGCGGGAGGGTTCATCAGCGTGCGGACCGGGGGCGCCCCGGATGCCAATTCGCTGCCGGTGGCCAAGGACGTGGCGGAGATGGCGATGGATGCGGCCCAGTGCATCGGGTGCGGCGCGTGCGTGGCGGCCTGCAAGAACGCGAGCGCCATGCTGTTTGTGGCGGCAAAGGTCTCGCATTTGAACCTCCTGCCGCAGGGGCAGCCCGAGAGAGAGCGCCGGGTGATGGCCATGGTTCGGCAGATGGACGCCGAGGGCTTCGGGAACTGCACGGTGACCGGCTCGTGCGAGGCGGTCTGCCCCAAGAACATCGGCCTGGAATTCATCGCCCGGATGAACCGCGAATACGCGGCGGCGCTGCTGAAGGGCAAAACCTGAGGGTGGAGGTTCTTATGGCCAACTACTGGATCGCGCAACTGGACGAGGCCCCGGGGCAGCCATGCCCATGCGGCACCGCCCGGCGCGCCTTTCGGATCCCGGAGAACCGGTCGGCAAGCGTCCACCTGGTGGACATCCAGGCCGACGCGCGCACTCATTACCACCGGACATTGACGGAAGTGTATGTGGTGCTCGATGGCGAGGGATGGATCGAGCTGGACGGTGAAGAGGTCGCGGTCCGGCCCCTGACGGCGATCCTGATCCGGCCCGGATGCCGGCATCGCGCCCGGGGGCGCCTGAAAGTGCTGAACTTCGTCCTGCCGCCCTTCGATCCGGCCGACGAATGGTTCGATTGATACCCTGATGACATGAGCCGCTCATTCGACATCCAGGCGGCGGGCGCCGCCCTCTGGTTCCTGCCGGTCCAGACGCGCGTGCCGCTGAAGTTCGGGCCGGAGACGCTGACGTCCGTGACCTGCGCGCGGGTTCGGCTGACGGTGAGGGACGGCGAAGGCCGGCAGGCGGAGGGATGGGGGGAGACACCGCTGAGCGTGCAGTGGGTCTGGCCCAGCCCGCAGTCTTACGAGGCGCGGCACGAGGTGCTGAAGGCGTTTTGCGTCCGCGTGGCGCGCGCCTGGGCGAGCTTCGGCGGGCGCGGCCATCCGCTCGAGGTCGGCCATGATTTTCTCGAGCAGGTCTTGCCGGCGCTCTGGCGGCAGGCGCGGTCGGAGGCGGGACCGGACGCGGAGGCGCTGCCGTGGCTGGCGGCGCTGGTGTGCGCATCGGCGTTCGACCTGGCGCTGCATGACGCGTATGGCCGGCTGCGCGGGCTGCCGGTGTTCGAGACCTACGGCCCGGAGCACATGAACCGCGATCTGGCTGCCTATCTGGCACCGGCCGCGGGAGCGAGCGCGGATTTTCGGGGTCGATACCCTCGAGATTACCTGCAGCAGCCCGCTCCGCGGCTGCGGGCATGGCACCTGGTGGGCGGGCTGGATCCGCTGGATCCGACGGAGCTCAAAGGCAACGAGCCGCAGGATTCCCACCCGGTGCTCCTGGCGGACTGGATCCAGCGGGATGGGCTCAAATGCCTGAAAGTGAAGCTGCGCGGCAACCAGTTCGAGTGGGATTACCGGCGGCTGGTCCAGGTGGGCGCCATCGGGCTGGCGCTGGGGGTCGAATGGCTGTCCGCAGATTTCAACTGCACGGTGACGGATCCGGAGTATGTCAACCGGATGCTCGATCGGCTGCGCGACGAATGGCCGCGGCTCTACGGCATGATCCTCTATGTCGAGCAGCCGTTCCCCTACGACCTGGAGACCCACCGGATCGATGTTCATGGCGTGTCGGCGCGCAAGCCGCTGTTCCTGGACGAGAGCGCGCACGATTGGAAGCTGGTGCGGCTGGGGCGCGAGCTCGGCTGGACGGGGGTGGCGTTGAAGACCTGCAAGACGCAGACCGGCGCGATCCTGAGCGCCTGCTGGGCGGCCGCACACGGGATGACCCTGATGGTGCAGGACCTGACCAATCCGATGTTGGCCCAAATCCCGCACGTGCTGCTGGCCGCGCATGCGGGCACGATCATGGGGATCGAGACCAACAGCATGCAGTTTTATCCGGACGCGTCGCTGCCGGAGGCGGAGGTCCACCCGGGGCTGTATCGGCGGCGCGGGGGCGTGGTGGATTTGAGCAGCCTGCTGGGCCGGCCGGGATTTGGCTACCGCCTCGAGGAGATCCGGCGAGAGCTGCCGGCGCCGGCCTTCGAGCAGGGAGAATCGACGGCGAAGCGCAGCCGATGACGGGTAAAAGGCAATGAACTGGAGGCATCTGCGGGCGTTTCCCTGGCTGGACACGCGGGCCCGTTTTGTCGCGGGGACGCCGTCCGGGGGCGCCTTGCTCGATATCGGATCGTGGGACGGCGGGACTCTGGGGCACTTCGCCGAGCTGCGGCCGGACCTGCGCTATTTCGCGACAGACATCGAGGGGCAGCCAGAACGGTATCCGGCCGGGTGCAAGTTCCATCGGGGCGACCTGCGGGTGGATCCGCTGCCATGGCCGGATGGGACGATCGACCGGATCACCTGCATGCATCTGGTCGAGCATCTGGGAGATCTGACCTTGCTGCTGCGGGAGACGGCGCGCCTGCTGAAGCCGGGAGGGCAGGCTTATTTCGAAACGCCGCATCCGAAATCGATGATCTTCTCGAGCCCGCGGGGAGAGGCGGCGGGGCGTTGCACGGTGAATTTCTTTGACGATCCGCAGCACGTGCGGCCGGTGACCTTGGGATCGCTGGCGGGCCAGGCGCGGGCGGCGGGGCTCGAGGTGGGGCCGATGGGCACATCGAGGAACTGGCTGTTCGCGGCGGCGTGGCTGGTGTGCTGGCTGCTGCCCCCCAGCCACCAGAAATACACGGCCTATTTGCACTGGACGGGCTGGTCGGTCTATCTCGTGGCGAAACGTCCGGCCTGACGCCTCGACCGTGAATGGGAAGGCGGCCCGGGCAGAGCCCTTCAACGAGACCCAGTGAGCTCGCTGAACAGCGCCTCGTATCGGGAGGTGATGACCTCCCAGTCGTAGAACCGCGCGACGCGTTCCTGGGCTCGCCGGCCGCATTGGGCGGCCCATTCCGGCCTCTCGACCACGCGGCGCAGGACTGCAGCGAGGCTGGCCACAGGATTCTCGTGCTCGAAGCTCAATCCGGCATCGGCGATGACCTCGATGTTGCCGGGGGTGTTGCGGACGATGACGCAGTTGCCGAAGCCCATTTGATCGAGCAGGACGGGCCGGGTGGCGTCAATGGCGGTGGGCAGGATGAAAGCGCGGGCGTGGTAGCTGATCTGCTGGTAGGCCCGGCCGAACAGATAGCCGGTCAGATGCACTCGAGAGGAGCGCGCCGCCAGCCCTTTCAGTCGGGCGATGTATTCCGCCTGGTAAGGGGCGTCTCCGACAACGACGAGCGGCAGGGCGACCTGGCTTTGAAAGTGAGCTTCGATGGCCAGGTCGGCCGCGTTTTCGGGGGTGAGCCGCGACACATAGAGGAAATATTCTTTGGACCGCAAACCGTAGCGGGCCAGGAAATCGGCGCCGGGATCGTCGGTTACAACATTGGCGCCGTAAGGGATCAGACGCGATTCGATGCCGTAGAGATCGCGGTAGCGCCGCTGGATCGCGCCGTTGTCCGCGATCACCACATTGCCCAGCCGGGCCGCCCATGACTCGCTGCGGTGCAGCCACCAGCGGGCCAGACCCGACCATTTCTCCCGGGCAAAATCAGCGCCATCGACATTGAGCGCCGTCTTCTGCCCCCGCACCCGCGGCAACAGGGAAAGCAGCGCGTTGCCCACTCCGCAGAAATAGGCGATGTCATAGCGGCATCCCAGCGAGTGCAGAACGCTCAGGGCGGTGTGGACGATAGTGTCGGTGGCCTTGGTCCGCAGGGTCGGCAAATGAACGATGCGAACCCCGCGGTATTCCTTTTCGCGGTAGGGATTGAAGGGAACGCGGTTGTAGACCGTCACCGCATGGCCGCGCTGCACCAGCCGGACCGCGAGCTGTTCGACGAACGTCTCGAACCCGGAATAGCATGCCGGGATGCCCCGGCTACCGAAAAATCCGATGCGCATGATGTCGTCTTGTCGGGCCGCTCGACGTCGATACAAAACCCCACCACCCAGCCGCGCCGGTCCAGAGGACACGGAATCCGGCCGGCCGTGCGCCCTGCCCTGCGCCCCTGCGGCAGGCAGGCCTCACGCGGCAAAACTCACGACGCCGCGCATCCTATCGCGGATCGGTCTTTGTGCAAATATGATGTTTGCACAGGCCCTTAATACAGCCGGATCGGCTCCACCCGCGCGGCCCAGCCCGGCGCTCGGGTCCAAACGCGAACCCGGGCATCGAGATCGTCGGGGCGCTTTTCCACAACGGCGCGAATGCCTTGCAATCGAACAGCATCGCATCGAGGCCGGCCAGCGCCTTGGGCTCAGGCCGCATGCGGTTGCCGTAAAGACTGGTCACGGGCAAACCCGTGAGCGAATCCACGCCATCGCCGACCGCGACGCCGTCGGCGGCGTTGGCGCCCAGCCCATGCTCGGGCGAGAACAGGCGTGCCAGACCCGCTCCCGCCCGCATGAGCGCGCCTCGCGATGGGACGTCCGGTTCTCGGGCCAGCCGGGCCGCGTCGTTGGTCACCAGCCCCAGGCGGCTCCCGGGGCGATCCATGGCGGTCAGGAACTGGTCAATGCCGAAGCGGACTGGGCTCATACGCGGCGCCCAAAGTGCGCCTCGATCCGGCATCTGTCACGATCTTGATTCAGGCTCCCGATGGCTGCACCAGCCCCTTCTTCCTGGTCTATCAGGCCGCCCAGGTGAAGCTCGGCGAACGGGGCTTCCTTTCTCGCGACATCACCGTGCGCGATCTCCTGCTCAACCGCAGCGACGTCCACCACGTCTTCCCCCGCAACCACCTCAAGAAGCTGGGCTTGTCCCGCGGTCGCTACAACCAGATTGCCAACTTTGTCCTCGCCCAGAGCGAGATCAACATCGCGATCGGCGACCGTTCCCCCGAGGTCTATTTCCAGGAGCTTTCCAAGCAATGCAATGGCGGTCCCATGCGCTACGGCGGAATCACGGATGAGGCGGAAATGCGCGAGAACCTCCGCGTGAGCTGCATCCCGGCGACGATGCTCGACGGCCCGATTCTTGCCTACGACGGCTTCTTGAACGGCAGTCCGCGCTCACCGTTGAAGAGCATCCGGAGGCGTGGATCGCTGGAACTGCGGGGGCGGCGGATGATTTCCGGGGCCACCCGGTTGCCCGTTTCGCGCCGGGCGCGGCGACCTCTGAGCCAGTCCTCCCAACTGATGGGGCGGCCCTTAGGAATGATAGGGATTGGGTTTTCCGAGTTCATGCGCAACCTCGCCAACCGCTGTTTCCAACACGGGCAAAATAAGGTATTCCGGGCTCTCCGCAAGACGGCGCACCTCCCGCCAGTCCATTTCCACCTGGCCGGAGAGCGCGACCGCGATCAGCTTGCGGGCACATTGTTCGGCAGGTTCATAACGTTGCGGATACACGGAAATCAGGACTCGTTCGATCAGCAAGTCCTCGGGACTAACCAGGCGCACCGGTCCGTAGGGAGCCTCGAGTTCATCAAAAGGTGTGCGCGCCAGCGTCTCCACTTCACCGAGAATGTCGACGAAGTGACCCGCAACCTGCCAGCTTCGCGGCCCGCCCCGGGCTCCCAACCGCCCCATCAACTCCTGACGGGTTCGGATGTCAAGCCGGGGCGGGGAAACCAGACACATGTCGAGATCGCCCGAGACGTAGCCGCCCTCGGTGTAGAACTCGATGGCGGAACCGCCCACAACCACGAGTTCAACGCCCCGTTCGCGAAAGACGGCGGAGACGAGGCTGGCGAGCTTGAAATGCTTCGGCGTGGGATCCGTCTCGGCGGTGATGTCCGCCAACGCGCGTTGGATTTCGGCAATCGTCATAGGCAAGACCCTGCCACGAGCCGTGGCAGCTTGGCGAGCTTTCGCCGCTCGAGCGGCGGGCCAACATGCTTTCTGACACTCGGGAGCCACCGTGCGGTTCAACGGCCAACGATCCATGCAACCTTCTTGCACTGCTGTGACAGCTCATGTCGGCCTGGCGTCTCATAATTCTACAATCATTGAACAGCATCGCCACCGCCGCCCAAGGGCTCAAGAGCTCAGATCAAGTAGCAGGGTCATCGTTCACGATGATCCCCGCGGACGCGGTCGACAGTCTCGGTCGTCTTGCTGGGCGTGCAGGACCGCGTCCCGTTATCCAGACGCTCTGACATCGCGCCGAACCTCCAAGAGCTGAGCCCACCCGCTTTTGCATGGCATGGCATCTGCTCGTATCGCGAATGCGAAACCGCAAGTGATGCAGTCCGGCTGATGAGCAGGCGCGGAAAGGGTGCTCGAGGGGACTATGAAAAGATTTTGGAGATGGCATGGGACCTGGATGCTGGTCATGGCGGTGTGGGGGCTTTCGGTGGGCGGGAACGGCCAGTGGTCGGATCGACGGGACCAATATTTCCATCCGGTCATCGTCGTGCCCCATGGGCCGGCTCCGGGCGGGGCCGTCGCATCGAGATCGACGGGGTGGGCGGGGGATGGACGAGCGAATGGGGCGGAGCCCGACGCGGGCTTGTGGCCGGCTGCGGGCGCTGATGGCCAGTATCGGGCGATCGATGCCTGCCGGTATGACGAGGAGCTCCAGCGCGAGCACGATCTGATCCTGTGCGAGGGACATCGGGTCCTCTGGCGGTTTGGCGAGCAGCTGCGCCAGGAGGCAATCGATTATGTCCGGTGGAGCGCGGCGGGCGGGGTTGTGGGAAGGACGGTCCGAACCGCGCTGAAAAGTGCTCGCCAGACTGCTCGGATTGGGCATGATGCGCATAATGTCGCAAAGGGGACAATTCCCTGTGCTGGCGGGGTCATACGGCAATTTGAACAGCAAGGAACGAAAATCTACTATCGCGTTTTTTCAGGTGACGCTACGACGGGCAGATGGCTCACTTCTGTTCCACCGAAGAGTCGCGCTTGGGCACAAGAAGCCCTGGCTTTGCCGCCTTGGAACAAGGCAACACACATTCAGGAAGTCGTGGTGCCTGAGGGGACCTTGCTCGAAAGATCCCGTGCCATTCCCGTTCCAGAGTGGGGGCGATTGCGGGGAGGAGCGGAGCAGTTCAAGCTGCTTGAGGTGATTCCCGAAGCAAACTTCGGACCGGGGAGGCCTCTGTCATGAATGCCGTCCGTTTCCAGGGTAACTTGCTCTTTGTCGGTAATTCGAGCTTGCCGGTGCCGTATGCGGTTCGCGACGCATTCCTCCTAGAGGGCATGATCATCGTTCTGCTCGATCCTGACGCGTTTCTTAGCGACCCGTCCTACGGAAAAAATCGGCGGCGAGGCGACAGCCCACTTCGCAACCTGCTCGCGCTGTCGACTGACGGGAAATTGCTGTGGGAGGCCGAGTTCCCGGAACGGGCGGACTACTATTATAGCGTTTCCTCGAGATCGCCTTTGACGGTTTTGTCGTTCTCCTCGTTTCGATGCGAGATAGATCCGCAAACAGGGAGAATCCTCAAGAAAGAGTGCTTCAAGTGAACTCGGATAAGGACGGCCGCCGTGGGAAGCCGTAATCCCGGCGATCGAGGAGGCCGAGGGACGGAAGCGGGGCGGAGATTCCTGATCCGTATGGGGGCGCCCCCGATGTGCAGAGAGAGGCTCGCTGTCATCCCCTCGGCAGCCGCCAAGGCGCCCGATATTCAGCCCGGACCATCCGGTTGGCTTCCTCATCGCCCGTCACCTGCTCGCGCGCGTGATCCCAGTCGATCTTCCGCCCCGCCCGCAGCGCCAGGTTCCCCAGGTGCGCCACCGTCGAAACGTGATGCCCCGCCTCCAAGGGCTCGACTGTCTCCTGGCGCGACTTCACGCACTCGAGGAAGTTGCGGATGTGCGCGGGGCGCGGGTCCTGCCCGCCCGGCATCTTGCGCGCCTCGATCGAGTCCTTGGTCGGCTCGCGCAAGATCTCGCAGCCGCTGTCGTTAATCACCAAGGTCCCCTCCGTCCCCGTAAACGACATGCCCCAGGGACGGTTGTAGAGCCCCAAACCCACGCCCACTTTGTGCTCCCAGACCAGGGTGTAGCTCGGGAAATCGTAGACCGTGATCTGGGTGTCCGGCGTCTCCGAGTTGTCCTCGAGCACGTGCTTGCCTCCGCTCGAGATCACGGATCTCGGCGGCTCCGGCCCCATCGCCCACAGCAGCACCTGGATCAGGTGCACCCCCCAATCGGTCATCAGCCCGCCCGCATAGTCCCAAAACCATCGGAAGTTGAAATGAAACCGGTTTGGATTGAACGGCCGTTTCCGAGCCGGCCCCAGCCAGAAATCGTAATCCACCCCCGCTGGCGGCTCGCCATCCGGAGGGCTGCCGATCGGCTTGATCCAATCCAGATACGCCCACGCGCGCGCCAGGCTCACCTTGCCCAGCCGGCCTGACCGCACCAGATCGATCGCCTCGGCATACGCCGGGCTGCTCCTCCGCTGCGCCCCCATCTGCGCCACTCGCCCATAACGCTTCGCTGCATCGACCATCGCCCGCCCCTCGGCAATCGTCGTCGCCAGCGGCTTCTCCACATACACGTCCTTGCCCGCCTCAAACGCCAAGATGGTCGGCAGCGCATGCCAATGGTCCGGCGTCGCCACAATCACCGCGTCCACATCCTTCCGCTCGAGGATCCGCCGGAAATCCCGAACGCTCTCAGGCCGCCGGCCCCGCTTCTCCTCGACCAGCTTCGCGCCAGCCGCCGCGTTCCGGTCGTCCACATCGCATACCACCGGACACTGAACTTGCGAATTCTGCAAGAAAACCGCCAGATCGCCCCGCCCCATCCCTCCGCACCCGATCAGACCCGCCCGCACAGTCTCGCTCGCAGGCGCAGCCCCACCCAACGCCAAACCGCCCCACTGGCCCACGACCGGGATCGCCAGTCCCGCTGTCGCTGTCTGTCGCAGAAATCGCCTCCGGCTCACGGCCGCCATCTTCAGTGTTCTCATATCGCTCACCATCCCACATTATTTTCCCGCCGTCGACCCTTGAAACGCAGGGTCTAATCCGCCGGTTGCCCCCCCGATGACAATCAGTTTCCATAATCCATTCGCAATGAACGAAATCAAATCGGCAGTCCCCGCTTGACAAGGACGGCGATTGCTTTATGATATCATTAAGATATAGAAAAAATATCGATCCAGAGCCTATGAATACTGTCAATCAACCATCGTCGGTCCTCAGCCGCGAGCACACCATCCATGTCCTCAGCGGATGGTTCATGCTCGCCGCCAATCTCATCCTCACGATCGGCGCCGTCGCGCTCCTCATCTATCAGATCGTCCAGGCTGAGCAATCCGGCGTCGACCCGAGCGTTCTCGGCTTGGTCGGCGCCATCCTGCTGGCCATCCTCGGCGGCATCCTCTTCGGCGGCTTCTTCACGCTCCAGCCCAATGAAGCCCGCGTCCTGATCCTCTTCGGCAAGTACCAGGGCACTGTGCGCGACAGCGGGTTCCACTGGACGAATCCCTTCAACCGCAAGGTCCGGATCTCGCTTCGCGCGCGGAATCTCAACGGCGAAAAGCTCAAGGTCAACGACAAGCGCGGCAACCCCATCGAGATCGCCGCCGTTGTGGTCTGGCGCGTGCGCGACACCGCTCAGGCGCTGTTCGACGTCGATCGCTACGAGGAATACGTCAGCGTCCAGAGCGAGTCTGCAGTGCGCCACCTGGCCACCTCGTATGCCTACGACCAGGGCGAGGACAACGAGATCACCCTCCGCAGCAATGTCGAGGACGTCTCGGGCCACCTCCAGACCGAGCTTCAGGAACGGCTCAACAAGGCTGGCGTGGTCGTCGAAGAGGCTCGCCTCACCCACTTGGCCTACGCCCCTGAAATCGCCAGCGCCATGCTCCGCCGCCAGCAGGCCGAGGCTGTCATTGCCGCCCGCCAGAAGATCGTCCACGGCGCCGTCAGCATGGTCGAGATGGCGCTGAAAGAGCTTGCCGAAAAAGCGGTGATCCAGCTCGATGAGGAGCGGAAGGCCGCCATGGTCAGCAACCTGCTGGTCGTGCTGTGCGGCGAGTCTGAGGTCCATCCCGTGGTCAATACCGGAACTCTTTACCACTAGGCTCTCATGGAAACGCGCAAGTCGTTCCTCCTGCGCATGGATCCGGACCTCTGGCGGGCGCTCGAGGCCTGGGCCCAGGAGGATTTGCGCAGCGTCAATGGCCAGATCGAATATCTGCTGAGAGAGGCTGTGATCCGCCATCGCACACCACGCCGGATTACCCCGGATGCCGATCCCGCCACTCCCTCCTCGATCCCCGATCCCGGCCGCCTATGATCCATTACCGGCGCGCTCAGCTCGGGCCGGGCGCTCTTCGCGGGGATGCTCCCTGTCGCGATCATGATCCTGATGGCATCGAGTTTCCAGGTGACAATCCGGCCGAACACCGGTCTATAATACGATCATAACCGGGCTGTTTGGGCCGAGATCGGCGGCGCCGCTGCGGCGGACCGCCCGGTTCAGGATACCTCATGGAAACGGGCATGAACCGAAGCAGAATTGCGCAATCATGACAACTCCCCGACGGTCCCGTCGCAAATGGTGGCTGGCGGCCATTTTGCTGATCATTCTGTCCGGCATTGGCCTTTATGTATGGTGGAAATGGCCGGATTCCGTCATCACCGTCCAGACAGAGAAGGTGATCCGGCGCAACCTCACAGAGATCGTGCTCGCCAATGGCAGGCTGCAGCCGGTGTATTACGTCAAGATCAGCCCCGAGGTCAGCGGCGAGATCATCGAGCTGCCCGTCAAAGAAGGCGAGGCCGTCCAGAAAGGCGACCTTCTTTTCCGCCTCAAGCCCGACAACTATTTGGCCAGCAGCAATGTCGCCGTCGCCTCCTACCGGTCGAGCCTGGCCCAAAACGAGCTCGCTCGAGCCAACCTCGCCAAGGCCGAAGCCGAATTCAAACGCATTGCCGACCTCTTCGAAAGCAAGCTGGTCTCCGACTCCCAGTTCCTGGATGCCAAGACGGCCTTCGAGGTGGCCCGCGCCTCGTTCCAGTCGTCCACGCACCAGACCGAGAATGCCCGTGCTGCCCTCGATAACGCGACGGAAAACCTCGCCAAAACGACCGTGTATTCCCCGCTCACCGGCACGATCAGCAAGCTCAATTCCCAGCTCGGCGAGCGGGTGGTGGGCACCGCCACTTACCAGGGCACCGAGGTCATGACCATCGCCGACCTCAACGCCATGGAAGCCCGCGTCGATGTCGGCGAAGTCGATGTGGTCCTCATCGCCGTTGGCCAAAAGGCCCGGCTCGAGGTCGACGCGTTCCGAGACCGCAAATTCACCGGCATCGTGTCCGACATCGCCAATACCGCCAAATCCTTCGGCCAGGGCTCCCAGCAGGAAGCCATCAAGTTCGAAGTCCGAGTCCGGCTCCAGGAGAAAGAGGCCTTCCGGCCCGGCATGTCGGTCACCGCTGAAATCGAGACCCGCACCCGGACCAACACGCTCGCCGTGCCCATCCAGAGCCTGACGGCGCGCCTGCCCAAATCCGATGCCTCCACCAACGCGGTGCCCTCGACCAACTCGCTGGCTGCCGCCCCAGCGGCTCCCGACGGCACAAATCCCGCGCCAGCCGCTGCCAGCCCCACGAACGCGAGCCCCGCCAGCACCCACGCGGCTTCGGACCGCAAACCCGGCGACCCCCCCAAAGCGGTCGAGGTCGTCTTCATCGCCACGAACGGCGTCGCTCGAATGGTCGCCGTCCTGCGGGGCATCAGCGATGATTCGCACGTCGAGATCCTCTCCGGCCTGGCCGAAAGCCAGGAGGTGATCTCCGGCGGTTACGCGGCCATCAGCCGCCTCCTCGAAGAGGGCAAACGCATCCGCGTCGACAACACCCGCCCCGCCCCTGCGCGCGAGCCGGCCACCGAGTCACCATGATCACGCTCCGCCAGGTCTCGAAAGTCTACCCGATGGGCGCGGAAAACGTCCATGCCCTCCGCCAGATCGACCTTGAGATCAGCCGGGGCGAATACGTGGCCATCATGGGGCCGTCCGGATCCGGCAAGTCGACGCTGATGAACCTCCTGGGCTGCCTCGACACCCCCACCTCGGGCGTGTTCGAGCTCAACGGCGTCAACGTCGGCGAGCTCGATGACAACCAGCTGGCCGATATCCGCAATCGGGAGATCGGGTTCGTCTTCCAGACCTTCAACCTGCTGCCCCGCTCCAATTCCCTGCACAATGTCGAGCTGCCCCTGATCTACGCCGGCGTCCCGGCCATCGAACGCCGTCAAATCGCGCTCGACACCCTGGCCGGCGTCGGGCTCGCCGACCGCGCATCGCATAGGCCCAACGAGCTCTCGGGCGGCCAGCGCCAGCGCGTTGCCGTCGCGCGCGCCCTCGTCAACCGCCCCTCGATCCTTCTGGCGGACGAGCCCACTGGAAACCTCGACTCGAAAACAGGCCAGGAGATCATGGCCCTGTTCGATGAGCTCTGGCGCCAGGGCAACACGCTCATCGTCGTGACCCATGAGGAATCCATCGCCCGGCATGCCCGCCGCATCCTGCGCCTGCTCGACGGGCGGATCGCCAGCGACGAATCCCTCGATCCCGCCGGCCCGCCATGAGACTCGCGCAGGATCTGACCGAGGGCCTCCGCGTCTCCTGGGGCGCGCTCCGAGCCAACCGCCTCCGCTCCGGCCTCACCATGCTCGGCGTGATCATCGGCGTCATCACCGTCACGCTCATGGGCGCCGCCATCGTCGGCCTCAACCGCGCCTTTCTCTCGAGCATCTCCTCCCTCGGCACCGACGTGCTTTATGTCCAGAAATTCCCATGGTTCGAGCGCCTGGATTGGTCGCAGGTGCGCAACCGCCGCGACCTCACCCTCCGCGATGCCCGCTCCATCGCCCGCCTCTCGACGCTGGCCCGGGCCGTCGCCCCTCAGGCCATCACCCTCAGGCCCGTTGCCTACGGCAGCCGCTCCGCCACCGGTGTCCAGATCTGCGGCGGCGGCGCCGACACCGCCCTGGTTGGCGGCCTCAGCATCACTTCGGGCCGGTTCCTGAGCCCCTATGAGATCGATGGCGCGCGCCCCGTCTGCGTCATCGGCGCCGCGCTCGCCGAGAAGTTCTTCCCTCGCGAGTCCCCCCTCGGCCACCGCCTCCGCATCGCCGGCCAGCAATACGAGATCGTCGGCGTCCTCGATCGCATCGGAGAATTCCTCGGCATTGTGAATTTCGACAACCGCGTCATCGTGCCCGTGACCCGCTACTTCACCGACATCGAGCGCTGGCCCAACATCGACATCCTCGTCAAGGTCGCCGATATGAGCCAGATGGACGAAACGATCGAGGAGCTCCGAGGCATCGTCCGGCGCCTCCGGCGCATCCCGCCCGGGCAGCCCGATGACTTCGCCATCAACCGACAGGAGCTGTTCCTCAAATCGTTCCGCAAGCTCAGCGCCATGATCGCCACCGCCGGCTTTTGCATCACAGGCCTCTCGCTCTTCGTCGGCGGCATCGGCATCATGAACGTCATGTTCGTCTCCGTCGCCGAGCGCACCCGCGAAATCGGCATCCGCAAAGCCGTGGGCGCCCGGCGGCGAACGATCCTGACCCAGTTCCTCATCGAAGCGGCCCTCATCAGCCTCGCCGGCGGCGCCGTCGCGATCGGCCTCGCCCTTCCGATCGTCCTGGTCATGCGGCAATGGTTCCCCGCCAGCATCTCCCCGCCGGTCGCCGCGCTCGCCCTCGGCATTTCCGCCCTCACGGGCATCCTCTCCGGCCTTCTGCCCGCCTGGCGCGCCGGCAGCCAGAACACGGTCGATGCCCTCCGCCATGAGTGACATGCCATGAGCTTCTCCTCCCGCCGCCGGCGCTGGTCCGCCGAAATCCGAGAGAGCTTCCACATGGCCCTCGAAGCCATCGCCGCCCACAAGCTCCGCTCCAGCCTCACGCTCCTGGGCGTCGTCGTCGGCGTCTTCTCCATCATCCTCGTCATGACCATCATGCGGGCCCTTCAGCATGGAATCGAATCCGAGATGAGCAGCCTCGGCACCCAGACGTTTGTCGTCCAAAAAATGCCCGCGTTCCCTGTCGGAGGCCCCGAGACTTGGGAAAAGCTGTGGAGGCGCCCCGACCTCCGCTTCCCCCTCGTGGCTCAGCTCCGCGCACGGGCCTCCTCCGCTCGAAGCGTCGGCGCCCAATCCTTCCTCTGGAACGGCCAGGCCCTCTCCCGCTTGGAAAAAAGCAATCCCGACGTCCCCCTCATCGGCGTCACCGCTGAAATGTTCGCCGCTCGGAACTGGAATGTCGCCCAAGGCCGCGCCTTGCTCGATACCGATCTCGACAGCGCCCGGCAGGTCTGCGTGCTCGGCTCCGGCCTGGCCCGGAAGCTCTTCCCCTATGGCGCCCCCCTCCTCGAGGATGTCAAGTACCAGGGCATCCGCTACAAAATCGTCGGCGTCCTCGCCGAGCGCGGCGGCATCTTCGGCGGCGACCAGGACAACTTCATTCTCATCCCGCTCACCGCCGGCCTGAACCGCTACGGCTCCCAACGCAGCCTCGAGCTGTTCGTCCAATCCTGGGACCAGGCAGGCTATGACGATACGGTCGAGCAGGTCCGCGGCGCCCTCCGCGCGCTGCGCAAGGTCCTCCCCGGCCAGCCCGACGACTTCGAAATCGTCTCCAGCGAGTCTCTCATCCGCCAGTTCCGGTCCTTCACCCTGGCCGCCCGGGCCGGCGTCGCCGTCGTCAGCTCCATCGCCCTCCTGGCAGCCGGCGTCGGCATCATGAACATCATGCTTGTCTCCGTCACCGAGCGCACCGGCGAGATCGGGATCCGGCGCGCGGTCGGCGCCAAGCGCCGCAATATCCTCACCCAGTTCGTCCTCGAAGCGATCGTCTTGTGCCAGCTGGGCGGCGTCGTCGGCGTCATCCTCGGAGTCGGGCTCGGCAATCTGGCCACCCTTTACCTCGATGTCCCACCCATGATCCCTCTGGACTGGGTCGCCCTGGGCCTGCTGCTCTGCACCCTGGTCGGCTTGGTCTTCGGCACCTACCCCGCCCTCAAGGCCGCCCGCGTTGATCCCATCCAGTCCCTCCGATTCGAATGAATCCCCACGGATCGGGAATCCGTGCTTGTCCTGACCCGAATCGGCTGTAAGATAACTTTGTGAGTGCGTTGGATAACCTGGAGCGAACGCCCCCTCTCCGAATGGTCACCTGCGGTGGCTGCGGAGTGAAGAATTTCATCCCGGGCGATACTGCCCCGCTTTCGGTCGTCCCCTGCAACCGGTGCGGATTCTCGATCATGATGCCGAAAATGCTCCGGCATTTCGAGCTGCAATCAATCGTCGGAGAAGGCGGCATGGGGACCGTCTTTAGCGCCTTCGACACAATCCTCGAGCGGGAGGTCGCCGTCAAGCTGATGAAGCCCGACCTCGCCAACCATCCCGAGTCGCTCGAGAGCTTCTACCGCGAGGCCCGCGCCTGCGCCTCTCTCAACCACACGAACATCATCCACATCTACAGCTTCGAGGAGTTCGAAGGCAACCGGTTCCTCGTCATGGAGCTTGCCGACCGCGGCAGCCTCGACCTTCGCATTGAAAAGGAAAGGCACCTGCCCGAGCTCGAGGTCCTCGACATCGGCATCAAGGTCGCATCCGCGCTCGACACCGCCCTCAAACACAACCTCCTCCACCGCGACATCAAGCCCGGCAATATCCTCTTCAACGCCGACGGCGAGCCCAAGCTCGTCGACTTCGGCCTGGCCCGCACCACCGACTCCAACGCCGAGGGCGATGACGCCGTGTGGGGCACCCCGTATTACATCGCGCCCGAGAAGATCCGCCGGGAGCGCGAGGACTTCCTCTCCGACCTCTACAGCCTGGCCGGCACCCTCTACCACGCCCTCACCGGCCACGTCCCTTTCGAGGCCGCCACGGTCGAAGAGGTCATCGCCGCGCATATCCACACCCCCCTCACGCCTCCCAACCTGGTGATCCCGGAAATCACCGCCCCCTCCAGCGACGCCCTCGTCTGCGCGATGGCCAAGAATCCCGAGGATCGGTTCGGCAGCTACGACGAGTTCATCATGGCCCTCACCGCCGCCCGCAGCCAGCTGCTCGTCAGCCAGCTGCGCGCCTCTCGCGACGCCTCCCATACCCGCGCCAACGGCCGGAGCTGGTGGCGAAGGTAGGCGCCTCCAACCAGCCTGCTTCAGCTCACCGCCACCAGCGATACCTTCTCGTTGTTCTCCATCCGCGCCTGGCCGTGAGCCCGCGGATCGAGCATCCGCTCCCCATCCACCATAAATAGATACCGGTGGTGCCCATGATGCATCGGGATCCGGGCAATCCACCCCCCGTCCGGCTGGCGATCCATCGGATTCGCCCGCGGATTCCAATCGTTGAAATCGCCCACCACGCTCACCTCCTCAGCCTGTGGCGCCAAAAACAAAAAATTGATCGTCCGGGTCGAGCCCTTCGCCGAATACCGGTCCCGCATCCCAAAACGGAACGCCTTCGCATTGATCGCTGCATCCATCATCTCGATTTCCTCACTCCGATCCTCTTCCGGGGCGCGCCCGGATTCCACTTCTATGTTAGCACTATTCATGCCGGATCGCCATCCACCTTGTCCAGCATGGATCCGCCCATTGACAACCCCCGAGCCCAAACGGTAGTATTTGCCGGTAATTAGCACGGCCGTGCCCCGAATTACCCTTCGGGGTTTTTTCGTGTCGGTCCCGAGGTGACAGAAGTTATGGCGAATATCATTCTTGTCGGCGCCCAGTGGGGCGATGAAGGCAAAGGCAAAATCATCGACGTGCTCACCGAGCAAGTGGATGTGGTCGTCCGCACCCAGGGCGGCAACAACGCCGGCCATACGGTCTTTGTCGGCTCCCAGAAATACGTCCTCCACCTCGTCCCTTCGGGGATCCTCCGCCCCCGCAAGACCTGCGTGATCGCCAACGGCGTGGTCATCGACCCCATCAGCCTGGTCGAGGAGCTCGATGGGCTCGAACGCCTCCGGGTCAAGGTCCGCGGCCATTTCCACATCAGCGAGACCGCCCACCTCGTCATGCCCTACCATCGCCTCCTCGATGAGCAGCGCGAGATCGCCAAAGGCAAGCACCGCATCGGCACCACCAAGCGCGGCATCGGCCCCGCCTACGGCGACAAGGCCGCCCGCGTCGGCATCCGCATGCTCGATCTCCTCGATCCGGAGCGTTTCCAGGCGATCCTGGCGCGGCGGATCAAGGAGAACAACGGCTTCCTGCGCGCCCTCGGCGCTCCAGCGCTGTCGCTTCGCAAGGTGCTGGACGCGTATCGCACCGCCGGAGAGCGCCTCCGGCCCTTTGTCACCAACACCGTCCTCCTGCTCCATCAGGCCGCGCGCCAGGGCAAAAATATCCTCTTCGAAGGCGCCCAGGGCACCTTCCTTGATCTCGACCACGGCACCTACCCCTTTGTGACCTCTTCGAACACAACCGCCGGCGGCGCCTGCACCGGCTCCGGCATCCCCCCCAACCGGATCGATCGCGTCGTCGGCGTTGTCAAGGCCTACACCACCCGCGTCGGCGAAGGCCCCCTGCCCACCGAGAACACCCATATCGCCGACCTTCTCCATCGCATGGGACGCGAGTTCGGCGCGACCACCGGCCGCCCCCGCCGCTGCGGCTGGTTCGATACCGTCGCCACCCGCCACGCCGCCATGGTCAATGGGATCGACGACCTCGCCGTGACCAACCTCGACGGCCTCGACACCGTTCCCGTCATCCAGGTCGCCGTCGCCTACCGCATCCATGGCCGGCGATGCGCCTCCATGCCCAGCGACACCCAGCTCCTCGCCCAATCCGAGCCCGTCTATGAGGAGTTCCCCGGCTGGATGACCCCAACCCACCAGGCCCGGCGCTGGCGCGACCTCCCCCCCAAAGCCCGCGCCTACCTCCGCGCCATCGCCAAGCTCACCGGCGCCCCCCTCAGCATCGTCTCCGTCGGGCCCTCCCGCGATCAAACGATCTTCCTCTGAGGTCGGAAGCCCATGACATCCCCCGCCCTCCACCTGAGCGCCCAGGCCCGGGCCAACCTCCCGGTCCACGTGGCCATCATCATGGACGGCAACGGCCGCTGGGCCAAACAGCGACACCTCCCCCGCATCGAAGGGCACCGCCGCGGCGTTGAATCCGTCCGCGCCATCGTCCGCGCCGCTGGCGAGATCGGCCTCAAATACCTCACTCTCTACGCATTCTCCGTCGAGAACTGGAACCGCCCCAAGGACGAGGTCGACACCCTCATGCGCTACCTCGCCCGCTATCTCAAAGACGAGATCGGCGAGCTCCACCGCAACAACGTCCGTCTTGAAGCCATCGGGCAGATCTATCGCCTGCCCGAATTCGTCCAGACTCAGCTCGCCAAGACCCGGGCCGCGCTCGCCCACCACAACGGCCTGACGCTCGTCCTGGCCCTCAGCTACGGGGGGCGCACCGAGATCGTCGAGGCCGCCCGCAGCCTCGCCGCCCAGGCCCGCGAGGGCCGGATCGATCCCGCCGAAATCAACGAGCAGGTCGTCGCCCAGCACCTCTACACGCGCCACCTGCCCGACCCCGATCTGCTGATCCGCACCAGCGGCGAGCTGCGCGTCAGCAATTTCCTCCTCTGGCAGATCTCCTACGCCGAGTTCGTGGTCATGCCCGATCTGTGGCCCGATTTCCGCAAGCCCCAGCTCTTTTCCGCCCTCGAGGAATACGCCCGCCGCCACCGGCGGTTCGGCGCCGTATGACCGTTCGTGACATCCGCCCGCCGTTCGCGTAATCATCGGATCCATGGTTCCGGATCCGGCCGCTTCGACGACGCCGGCGCCAAGTCGAACCCAGGTGTTCGCCAGGCGCCTGGCTACTTTCGTCATTCTCTGGTCCGCCGTCCTGGCGGCGCTGTTCTGCGCCGGGCCCGCCTTCTCCAATTATTTCTTTCTCGGCGTCATGGTCGCCCTCTCGGCGATCGGCCTGCGCGAGTTCTATGCCCTGGCCGAGCAGCGCGGGCTGGTCTGCTTCAAGGCATGGGGCATGGTCGGCGGCGCGCTCCTCATGATCAGCACGTTCGTCTATTCGTCGGGCGAGTTCGGGCGCGAGATGCCCCCGTCCAAGGTCAACGATTTCGAGACGAGCATTCTGGTGGTGCTGGTTCTCGGCGTGTGCCTCCGCCAGCTGTTCGCCCCGCGCAATCCCGCCGGGCTGCCCGCCATCGCCGTCACGCTCCTGGGCCTGCTCTATGTGCCCTGGCTCCTCAATTTCCTCCAAAAGATCCACTTCTTCTACCAGGCCAATGCCAATGGCCGCTATTACCTCCTCTATTTCATCCTCGTCACCAAATGCAGCGACACAGGCGCCTACGTCGTCGGCACCCTTCTCGGCCGCCATAAGCTCATCCCCCGGCTCAGCCCCGGCAAGACCTGGGAAGGCCTCGCCGGCGCCCTCGCTGTCGCCACCGGCGCCAGCGCCGCCTTCGCCGCGCTCGCCGGCCCTCACCTCGTCGGCATGACGTTCCTCCACTCGATCATCCTCGGCCTCCTCCTCGGCGGCGCGGCCGTCGTCGGGGATCTCATCGAGTCGATGTTCAAGCGCGAGGCCGCTGTCAAGGACTCCGGCCGCTTGCTGCCCGGCATGGGCGGCATGCTCGATTTGCTCGACAGCCTTCTGTTCAATGCCCCCCTGATGTATCTCTACCTGCGACACATCCTCACCCATCAATGAATCCGCCCGCCCAGTCTCCTTCCTCCCCTCCCGCCCCGAAAAACGTCGTCCTCCTGGGCAGCACCGGCTCGATCGGCACCAGCACGCTCAAGGTCGTCGCCGACATGCCCGACCGGCTCCGGCTCGTCGGCCTCGCCGCCGGCCGCAACGCCGATCAGCTCGCCCTCCAGGCCCGCCAGTGCCGCCCCCTCGCCCTCTCCATCGCCGATCCCGCCCAGGCCCAAGCCCTCCAGGACCAGCTCGGCCCCGGCATCCCCGTCTATTCCGGTCCCCAAGGCCTCGTCCGCCTGGCCACCCTGCCCGAAGCCGATATCGTCCTCGTCGCCATCGTTGGCACCGCGGGGCTCGAACCCGCTCTCGCCGCCATTCGCGCCGGCAAGGACCTCGCCATCGCCTCGAAGGAAATTCTCGTCATGGCCGGCGAGATCGTCATGGCCGAAGCCCGCCGCCATGGGACGCGCATCCTCGCTGTCGATAGCGAGCACTCCGCCATCTTTCAATGCCTCGACGGCAAGCCCGGCCAATCGGTCCGGCGCCTCTGGCTCACCGCCTCCGGCGGCCCCTTCCGGACAATCCCGCGCTCCGAGTTCAGGGGCATCACCCCGGAACGCGCCCTGCGCCACCCTTCCTGGACCATGGGCCCCAAAATTACGATCGATTCCGCCACCCTCTTCAACAAAGGCCTCGAAATGATCGAGGCCCGCTGGCTCTTCGATATCGACATCGACCGCGTCCAGGTCGTCGTCCACCCCCAGAGCATCGTCCATTCCCTGGTCGAGTTCATCGACGGCAGCATCCTCGCCCAGCTCTCGACCCCCGATATGTGCCTCCCCATCCAATACGCGCTGACCTACCCCGATCGCGTCGGCAGCCATCGCGTCCAGACCCCCTTGCCCGCCCTCGGCACGCTCACGTTCGAAGAGCCCGACCCCGATCGGTTCCCCGCCCTCAATCTCGCCCGCCAGGCCGCCCGCATCGCCGGCACCGCCCCGGCCGTCCTCAATGCCGCCAATGAAATCGCTGTCGCCGCCTTCAGCGCGCGCCAGCTCCGGTTCGACCAGATCAGCGACCTCGTCGCCGACGCCATCGGCGCCCACTCGCCCGTCTCAAGTCCTTCCCTCGAAGAGATCCTCGCCGCCGACCAGTGGGCCCGCCAGTTCGCCCGCCAATACCGCCCTGCTTAAGGGTCTGTGCAAAAATTGCTTCCGATTTTGCTGGAGGGAATTTGGCGGGCTGGCAAGGCGCGACGAGCGAGCATACCCGCGCGGTCTGTGAGCGAGGAGCAACACAGCCAGCGCGCCCAAGGCCCCCAGCCCGCAGGGGCGGAGCGGCGCCGGGCCATCTGCTTCGTTGCTCGGTCGGTCGAGTATCTCAGGGGGATACACTCCCTCCACTCGCGCCTCGCATCTGGCCCGGCGGCGCTCCCGCCAAAATCGGAAGTAATTTTTGCACAGACCCTTAGGGAATCTGCGTGCCGCCAGCCGTCCCCCCCCCGCCAACCTGAATGCCCCCCCGGAACTGCCGGCAGAAGGCGGGGCAGCCCATTCGCCGTCCCGCGCCCGTTGCCCCAGGGCGCCAACATCGGCCCATTGAAAGTGGATTTTCATCGCTGTCCTCAACCCATAAACGAGATTCGCCGGCAAATCGGATCACGAGCCGGAGAGATTCTCCAGATGGATTCGCGCACTGAAGGACGGAATGGCAGCCGCCGACGTGAGTCGGCGGACCGGCCCGGCGCCGAGAGTTTCTGCGGACTCACGTCCGCGGCTACGCGGTTCATGGAAAGCGTTATGACACACGACTTGTCATGCATCGGGGCCATGAACCATGTTGATAGGGCGGGCTTTAGCCCGCTGTCGCGTGTTGCAGCGGCCTGAAGGCCGCGCTCCGGCAGGACAGGTTCATGGGCAGAGAGAAACGACCGCAGCGAGGGGTGCGAATCCGTCGGCCCCCCTGACGAACGCGATTGGCCGCTACTCGGGCTCGCCCGTGATGGCGACCACGAACGGTGCGGCCACCTCCGAGGTCGAGACGACGGCAACCGTCTCAATGACGACTTCAGGGCGCGGATTCTCCCACGTCAACTTAAAGAGGCGGATTTTCCGCTTCTGCGTCCGGCTCGACTCATTGGTCCCGGTCCAGACGACTTCCCCGGGGACCGGTGTCTCCCGCGGTTGTTCGAACCAATCGGCCAAGTCACGACCCACCACCAGCGGTATCTTCTCCACGCGCCCGTCGGCGTAACGCACCGCATAACGCCCAATCTCCGTGCCGTGGGGCGTGTCGAAGGCATTGATGGCCGAGTGGAGGAAGTGGAGGCGCTGACAGCGGCGACGCACGACAATGCCGGACACCTCCTTGGGGTACGGTCTGCCGTCCAAGGCCTTAGAACCGACTTGGACCAGCCCTCGGACGTCGAACTCGATTCCCCCGAATTTCCGCACACCGCGTGGCACCTCGGACAAATCACTGCGGCCCAAGCTCTGATGCCACGTCTCCGTGAGCGACACGTTGTATTGGCCGCTCAGGTCAATGAGGTTGGGCTTGGCGCCGGCGGGGCGGGGCGGGATGCCCTTGGAGCGGAGGAAATCGGCCCGCGCCTCCGCCGCGCGTCCAGTCCGCTCGCGCACCTGCGACCGTTCCAGCAAGGCCCGCGCGAGCACCGTCCCGTTCGTCCCTGCTCGGGCGGCAGCCATTTCGATTGCCTGGGAAAGGGCCTGATCCGCTTCCTCGAGCCGGTTCGTCTTCGCGAGCGCCATTCCCTGGACCAAGCGCAGAAGCTCGTCCAGTTCGGGGTCGCGCGGTTGCGCTTGGCCAGCCGCTTCACGAAACCGGCTGGCGGCCGCATCCGACCAGCCTGTGGCGGCGTAAACTTCGACCAGCCGCTGGAGCACCGCTTCCATGTATTGCTCGGCGACCTCCTTCCCGCGCTGCCGCAGCGCTAACAAGTGGCGAAGCAGCACCGGCTCGGCCTGGGCGTATTTCGTTTGTCCCAGCAGGCTGTTGCCCAACAGGCTCCGAGCGTTCAGAGTAAGCCAGTCGTCCGGGAGTTTCTTTTCGCAGATGTCCAAGCACTCGCGCGCCGGCGCCTCGGCCTCGGCGAATTTCCCCTGGGCAAGAAGGCTGGACGTCCACCGCGCGAGGGCCTCAGCCAACGCGGGGTCAGCGGGCGGCAACCGCTCGCGCTGCCGCTGCACCATCTCGCGATACCGGACCTCGGCCGCGGCATAGTCGCCTTTGGTGTACAGCAATCGGGCCAGGTTGTTCAGGCAGCGCAGCGTCTCCGGGTGTCCCTTGCCCAGCTTACGCTCCATCCCCTCCAAGGCCTGACGATACAGCGGTTCTGCCGCCGCGTAATCCTTCATGTCCAAGAGCGAGTTGGCCAGGTTGTTCACGCTCGCCAGCGTGAGGGGATGCTCCTTGCCAAGGGTCTCCTCCCGCCCTTCCAGCGCCCGCCGAAACTGCAGCGCTGCTGCCGCGTGCTGGCCTTGGCTGGCAAGCAATTGCCCCATGCTGTCAACGTTGGCCAACGTGTCGCGATGCTTCGGGCCCAAGGCTCGCTCACAGGTCTGCAGCACTTGCTGTAACTGCGTTTCGGCGGCGGCGTAATCGCCTTTCTCGTGGAGCACGCGGCCCAGGTTGGCCGCGCTCGTCAGTGTGGTCGGGTGTTCCGGACCCAGCTTCCGCTCCAAGGCCGCCAGCGCCCGCCGCAACAGCGGTTCCGCGGCGGTGTAGTCTCGTTTCCCCTGCAACAAACGGCCGAGATTGTTGATCGTGATCAGTGTGGTCAGATGGTCCGGGCCCAGTGTCCGCTCGAACCCCTCCAGCGCGCGGCGGAACAGCCGTTCGGCTTCGGTATTTTTTTCTTGTGCCGTCAGCACGATGGCCAAGCTGTTCACACTCGCCAGCGTCTGGTAAGCATCTCTGCCCAGCGTCTCCTCCGCGCCTTCGAGCGCCCGCCGACACAGCTTCTCCGCTGCGGACTGGTCCCCTCTGGCTCGGTGCCAGTCGGCCAGGCTGCTCACACATTTCAACGTGTCGGGGTGTTTCGGGCCAAGCGTCCGATCCCATGCTTCCAGAGCACGCTCGAGCAGCGACTCCGCCGCCGCAAGGTCACCTTTGTCCGTAAGCAAGCTGGCCAGGTTGCTCAAGCTCCTCAGCGTATCATCATGTTCCTTGCCCAAGACGCGTTCCATTCCGTCCAGCGCCCGCCGGAACAGCGGCTCCGCTCCGGCATAGTCGCCTTTGTTCTTGAGGGACAGGCCCAGGTTATTCACGCTGCGGAGCGTTCCAGGATGCTCCGGGCCCAGCGTCCGCTCGCGCGCCTCGAGCGTCCGTCGAGAGAGCGCCTCCGCCGCGGTGTAGTCGCCGGCTTGGGCCAACAAAGTGGCCAAACTGTCCAGGCTGGACAGCGTGTCTGGATGGTCCGGGCCCAGCTTCCACTCTCTCGTTTCCAACACCTGCCGATACAGTCTCTCCGCCTCAGCCCGATCCCCTTGGGTATTGACCAGATCCGCCAGACTACTGAGGTCGCTCAACGTGTCAGGGTGTTCCTTGCCCAAGACGCGTTCCATCCTTTCCACCGTTTGGCGGAGCAAGGGTTCGGCTCCCGTGAGGTTGCCTTTGCTCCCAAGCAACTGCGCCAGGTTCCCCGCCGTTCTCAGGGTGTCGGGATGCTCGGGACCCAGCATTCGTTCTTTCGCCTCGAGCGCTCGCCGATACAGCGTCTCTTCCTCGGCATACTCCTTCTTGCCATGCAAGACTGTGGCCAGGTTGTGCATGCCGTTCAATGTGTCGTGATGGTCCGGCCCGTGGGTCCGCTCCAGCACGTCCAGCGCCCGCCGGTATAGCGACTCTGCCTCTTCGAGGCCGCCCTTGCGAGAGAGTGCCCCAGCCAGGCCATCCATGCTAGCCAGTGTGCCGGGATGCTCCGGTCCTAACGTCCGCTCTCGCACTTCAAGCACCCGCCGGTGCAGCGCCTCGGCCCCGGGGTAGTCCCCCTTGTCAAAAAGCAATTGAGCCAGTCCCCCCATGCTCGCCAGCGTTAGGTCATGCTCCGCGCCGAGTGTTTGCTCGGACACTTCCACCGCCCGACGGTAGCGCGGCTCCGCCCCAACGTATTCACCTTTGGCACGAAGCATGCGGGCCAGATTGAGCAAGCTGACCAGCGTGTCGGCATGTTTCGGGCCCAGTATGCGTTCCCGCACATCCAAGACCCGCCGGTGCAGCGCCTCGGCCCCGGGGTAGTCCCCTTTGGAAAACAGCAGACCCGCCAGGCGGTTCACGCTGATCAGGGTCAAAGGGGCTTCCTTGCCCAGGAGCCGTTCGCGCGCCTCCAGCGCCTGTTGAAGCAGCGGCTCCGCTTTGCGGTACTCCCCCAAATCCAAATAGACTTTGCCGAGTGTGTCTCGCAGCCAGGCCGCAGTAAGCGGTTGGTCTTTGAGTTCCAAGTCCACCCGAGCTGCCGCACGGTCCACCAGGCCCAGCATCAACTTGGTATCCTGGCCTTTGGCTTGTTCCGGCGTCACGCTGGTCAACGTGTCGTGCAGAAAGGTCGAAATCGTTGCCGCCTGGTTCCGCGCGCGTGTGGCGCGAACCGCTTGCCATGTGCTTGCGATCACGCCGACCGCGAGCAGCGCGACGAAGGCGCCGGCGGTGATCACGCCGTAGCGATGCCGGCGTATGAACTTGCCGACGCGGTAAGCCCTCCCCGGCGCCGCCGCCGTCACCGGCTGGTGATGCAAATGCCGCTCGATGTCGGTCGCCAGCCCGTTCGCGGTCTCGTACCGGCGCGCCCGATCTTTCTCGATGCACTTCATCGCGATCCAGTCCAGGTCGCCGCGGACCAGCGGGATCAGCTTGGGCACTTCGGCGCCGCGATGCTTGGCGACGTCGGTCAGTTCGGCCTTCGTCAGGGTGCTCAGCCGGGTCGAAGGTCTGGGCGGCTCCTTCTCCCGAATCCATCGCCGCATTTCGTCCAACCCGGCCTGCAGCAGGTCCTTCTGCTCAAACGGCGTCTTGCCCGTCAGCAACTCGTAGAGCAAGACGCCCAGGCTGTAGATGTCGCTCCGCGTGTCAATGTCCAGCCCGCTCAGCTCCGCCTGCTCCGGGCTCATATAGGCCGGCGTCCCAACGAACTGCTGAAAGGCCGTGAACAGCGTCTTGTCCGTCAGCGGTTGCTGCGTGGCCTTCGCGATCCCGAAGTCAATCACCTTGGGCACCGGCACCCCGTCGTGCAGCGTCACCAGGATGTTCGAGGGCTTGAGGTCGCGATGGATGATCCCCTTCTGATGCGCGTGTTGCACCGCGTGGCACACCTGCATGAACAAGTCCAGGCGTTCCTTCGTGCTCAGGCTATTCTGGTCGCAGTAATCCGTGATCTTGATGCCCCGCACCAGTTCCATCACGAAAAAGGGCCGCCCGGTGTCGGTCGCCCCGGCGTCCAGCACCTTGGCGATGTTCGGATGGTCCATCAGCGCCAGCGCCTGCCGCTCGACCTCGAACCGGGCGACGACCTGCTTGGTATCCATGCCCAGCTTGATGACCTTGAGGGCCACCCGCCGCCGGATCGGCTCGGTCTGCTCGGCCATGTAAACCATGCCCACTCCACCCTCGCCGATCTTCTCCAGCAGCTTGTAGCGCCCAATCACCGTGCCGGGGGCTTCTACCCCAGCCAGATCGAGTTTGAGGGTAGGGCGCTCCGGCGTCGCCGCCGGTTCGAGAAACGCGCCCGCCCGGTCATGCGCGGCGAGCAAGACCTCCAGTTGCCGGCGCAGCTCCGGCTGGCCGGCACAGGCCCGGTCCAGGAAGGCGGCGCGCTCGGCCGGCGTGCGACAGCTCAGCGCGGCCTCGAACAGTTGCTCATCGGGCAGGTCGGAGGCGTTCATGTGCTGCTGCGAGATAGGTGTTTTCCAACGCGGACGTTACGTCCTGCGCTGGCTGGCGAAAGCACGGGCCTGGCTTATATAGCGGGTGGGGGTCTCGACATCTGGCTGCGGCACTTGGGTATCCCCAGTTGCTCTGGATCGTCCCACAGCACTGCCGACGCGCTGCCCCGGTGGCGGGGGAACAACGAGGCGCTGCCGACAGCTCGGGCAACGAAACTGCCGCCCGCACAACTCGGGCTTGGACTCGAGATGCTGGCCGCCATAAACAGAGGAGAATTCCAAATAGCTTTTTACGATGCTCATTCGCTTTCCACACATACATACGAAATCCCGGGCAACAAAAGATCACCAAAGGAGCCTCGGCGCGCATTTGTGCCTACCTGCGTTCCGAGGTGATCGCGTGGAACAACCACGCCCGGGCCAAAGCCCACCGGCGCTTGGCAGCCGGCTCGGAGATGCCGAGGGCGGCGGCAGCCTCCGCGAAGGTCATGCCGACAAAATAGCGCAGCTTGACCAGCTCGGCCTTGGCGGGGTCCAGCCGGGCCAGCCGGTCCAACGCCTCATCCACCGCCAACAGCTCCTCGTCAGGGGCCGGCACCGCAATTTGCAGGTTGTCAATGTCCAACGGTTGCTGCCCGCCGCCGTGGCGGAGTGCCTGCTTCCGGCGGGCGCGATCAATCAAGATATGGCGCATCGCCTCGGCCGCGGCGGCGAAGAAATGGGTGCGATTCTGAAACTGCGCTTCGCTGTCCTGGCCCACCAACCGCAACCAGGCGTCATGCACGAGGGCCGTGGGTTGCAGCGTGTGGCCCGGTGCGGCGTTGGCCATCCGGGCAGCAGCGACCCGGCGCAGTTCGTCATAGACCAGGGGCAGCAGTTCTGCCGCAGCGTGGGGATCGCCTTGCTGCGCACGGTGGAGGATGACCGTTACAGCACTCATGGTCGAACGCGGACATCATTCTACCCGGTCTCGCCTGTCTTCGCATCCTTTCTTTTCGGCGAGAAATGGCTGGCGCCACGCAAGGATTGTAGGGGCAGGATGCCTGGCGCTGCTTGGCCTCGGTTTTTCCGGTCGTCGTCCCGCTCATGAAGAAGTTGTCCACGGTGACTGTGACAGAATCACCAGGCACGGCGGCGCTGCTGCTGAAATTGCTGGCTCGCGGTCGTGGGCACCGTCATGCAGAGCTCGCCGCATCGCTTGAGGATCGGCTCGGGCCACGGCGTCCAAGTGGTACTCGTCACCGAATCGGCGGCGACGACGACTTGTTCCTCCTCCGTGTTTGCCGGCCAGCGTGGCGATATCCCGACCGCTCTCCCCATCCCAAATCTTGCTGTCCGGCGTAAACACAGGGTTGGAGGTGCGTTCCGGCAGGGAGGCATGTCCGGATTCCTGGAGTCTCGCCGTTGCATCCCAAGATCGCACCGAGCCGTCCTTGCTGCCGCTCACCAGTGGCCGGCCTCGCGGGTGTCGAGATGCACACGGGGCGGGCACCGGCGGCGGGGTTGACTTTTCGACGCCATGATCGCTTACTGGCGGCCGTCAGCATGGCAAAGTCCTCGTCCAAACGCAGCGCCCTGCTCGCCGGGAAGGCCCTGAAATGGCAGTGAATATCGATCCGTTTGCCGTGGGATCGGCCAGATGGCGAGTGCCGCCGCTGCAATGATTCCATGACAACACCCTCCATCTCCGGCGCCCTGGCCCTTGTCTTGCTTCTGATCGACGCGCCCCAGCCTTTCTCCGGAGAGGGAGCCGAAACGACCGCCAAGGACGCCGGGCCCAATCCGCAGCGCGAACTGCGCTCCTTGAAGGAGGCCGCCGGCGGTCGCTTCAAGCTCGGCGTTGGCGTCAGCCACTTCGAGCTCGGCGACGATTCGATCCCTCAACTCCGCGAGACCTTCGATGCATTGCGCAAGCTCGGCCTCAAGGTCGTGGTCTCCGAGCTGGACATCGATGTGGTCACGCGCAGCCGTTGGTGGGCCGAAGGCGGGAAGCACCGGGACGAATTGGCAGCGCACGACCCCTACAAGGACGGACTCCCGGTCGAGATCGAGCGAAAGCAGATCCAGCAGTATGTCGCCCTGTTCAGGCTCTTCGACGAATACGGCGACCTGATCGAGCGGGTCTCGTTCTGGAACCTGCACGACGGCCAAAGCTGGCTCAACGACTTCCCCTGGCGCCGGACCAACTACCCGCTGCTGTTCGATCGCAATCGCCAGCCCAAGCCCGCCTTTGATGCGGTCTATGCGCTGCTGCAAACGCGCCCGACTGCGCACGCCCCCGTCGAGCGGCGCGATCCGGCATCCCGGATGGCGCACCAGCAACTGCTGCAGAAAACCAGGCAGGGCCGGATCGACGTCTACTTCCAAGGCGACTCCATCACGCGGCGTTGGGGCGCCGCGGACTATCCGAAGCTGCTGGCTCATTGGCGCAAGCACCTCCACGGCTGGAACGTCGCCAACTTCGCCTGGGGCGGAGACACCACGCACCACATCCTGTGGCGGATGCAGAACGGAGAGCTCGACGGAGTGTCTCCGAAAGTCGTCGTCCTTCAGGCCGGCGCCAACAACCTCCCCTGGCGCGGTCCCGCAGACGACGCGAAAATCGAGGAAGTCATTGACGGCATCCAGGCGATTCTCGCAGAATTCCGGAAACGGGCGCCTGACGCCACCATCATCCTGACTGCCATGTTTCCGCGGACGCAGAATCTCGAGCTCGCGCCGGCCATCGCCAGGATCAACCAGCGCATCCAAACGCTGGCCGATGGCCGGCAAATTCGCTTCCTCAACTTCAATGATCGGCTGGCAGACTCCGATGGGCGTCTGCTGCCGGGTGTTTCATCCGACGGCCTGCATCTCGAAGAACCAGGGTACGAAATCTGGGCTCAGGCCTTGATACCGATCCTCGAGGGAATCCTGGGCCCGCGCGCCAAAGAAGACCACGCCCCGCCGCCCACTGGCAACCCCAGCGCCTCTCGATGGCCCTTCAAGGAGATCGGGAGGCTCGCGAACGCTTCTCCACACCTGCCGAGGGCCTTTCGATCACGCCGCCTGCCTGCTCATACCTCGTGCTTTGCTGCGAAGATCCTGAGCAATTCATCCAACGAAAATGTGTTATGAAATACCATAAACTTCGAAGATACCCGGGCTGCCGTTCCCTTTGCGAGATCCTGCTCGCCGCAACGCTCATTGGATCCGGCATTGCCGCCGCCCATGCCGACCTGGTCTTGCGCTACGATTTCGACGAAGAAAGCGGCGATGCGGTGGACTCGGGCGCCACGCCCCCTGCCAACGGAACGTTTGTGGGGGAGGCCGTCCGAATCAACGACACTCCGTCTGGAACCGGCTACGCGCTCGATGTTGTCGGCAGCGATAACGCCGTCAACAACTACGTGTCCGCAGGCAACCCGGACAAGCTGAATGACCTGGGCAACACCATTACGCTGACCTGGTGGATGAACCTCAAAGCCCTGCCGGCGCAGTCCGACCGCGTCGTGGAAAAACTGTCCAGCTCGGCCGGGTTTGGCGTGCGTTTCAGCGCGCCAGGGGCGACGACAACGACCGTGGCGCTGGGCGTGAACACCACCAGCGGCGCGGCGGCCTCGCCCACAATCAGCAGCCTCGATACCTGGATCTTCTGCGCGGTGACCTACGACGGCTCAAAGACCAGCCAGAATGCGCAGTGGTTCATGGGATCGCAGACGTCCCCTGTTTCGGTCTCGAGCCTTGCGACCTACAACCGCGGGCCGATCAATAACACGACCAACGCGTTTCGTGTCGGCAGCACGCCGGCAAGCTCCTCCGATCGCACACCGCCCGCCTGGTTCGACGATGTCCGGGTCTACAACGCTGTTCTTCCGATGGCGGCAATCGAACAGATCCGGATCGAGGGCGGCGGCACCGCGCCCTCGACTCCGAGCGTGCTGAGTTTTGGTTCCGATCGGGCGGGCTATCTCGCCCCGGGAACCGACGTGACATTCACCGCCACCGTTTCGGGCGAGGCCCCGCTGACCCTTCTTTGGCAGCGCGAGGGAACCACACTACCCGGCGGAGTGGTCACGGCAGACACCAACATGTTCTCGGTCTCCTACGACCTCGACCACCTGGTCCCGGAAAATTCGGGGCTCTATCGCCTGCTGGTCACCAACATGTCGGGATCCGTCACCAGCGCGCCCATCGCCGTCCATGCGACCACCATCTTCAGCACCGAGGTCCTCACCAATCTCTGGACGCTCGACCCGGTCTATTTCTATCTGACCAACAACAATGCGGAGCGCGGCCTGGCCTACTCGCCCGTCTCGACCTTTTACCCGGCTGGATCCCTGCTCGTCGCGCACTACACGAGCTTGACCGACTTCGGCATTGCGGTGCTGAACGCCGAGAATGGCCACTTCGAAGAAGGCAACATCTTGTCGAATATCGGCATAAGCAGCGGCACCCGCGCGGTCAATAAGGTCGCGGCGGCGGAAGATGGCGCCATTTTTGTGGGGAACCTGACCACGAGCGCCACCAATGTCAACGGAGAATACTACCTCTACCGGTACGATTCGGACAGCTACTATGCGATGCCTTCGATCGCTTTCGTTGGCGATCCGGGCGCGCCGAATTGCCCGGGCCTGCGGTGGGGCGACAATCTGGCGGTGCGCGGCTCGGGCGCGAACACGGAGGTGCTGATCGCTCCGGCGGGGGACCTCCCCGGCTATCTCACCTGGCAGACCAATATCGTCGCCCTGCTCCGGACGACCGACGGCAGGAACTTCACTCCCACCATGATTTGGATCACGAATGGACCCACGGCGTTCGCGAATGTCGGGCTGGCGTTCGGGCCCGGCACCAACACCTTCTTCGCCAAACAGATCAACGCCCCGCTCCGTCTGATGGAATTCGACGTCCACACCGGCCTGGGCTGGGTCAAATACGAGTATGATCTCGAGGCCATCCCCGGCTGCGTCAGCGCCGTGGCGTTGAGTCCAGACGCTACCCGGTTGGGCGCTCTTTCCGTGGAAACGCCGGACAATTTCCGGTATTACAGCATCACCGATTTCGCGCGCGCCCCCGAGCTGCTCGACCAGGACATCTTCCCGCTGAATTACTCGAATCCAACTTCCGGAGGGGTCGGCGAGGTCGCTTTCGGCAAGAACGGCGCCGTGTACGTCCTGGATTCGGCAAACGGAATCAAGGCGTTTGCGCCGAATCCGGCCTACGCGGCGCCCGACGCTTTCCGCATCACCGGCATCGCGCCCGATCCCCGGGGCATGGCGATTTCATGGCCGGCCCAGCCGGGAAAGACCTACCAGGCTCTCTCGAGCGACTCGCTGACGGATCCACGATGGGTGCGCGCCGGGCTCCCGGTGACCGGAGACGGATCGACCATGTCCGCAACCAACCTGATCCTGGGCGATAGCGTGAATAGCAGGTTCTATCGCGTCCGCGGACAATGAACGGGCTGCAACTCGAGGGACGATCTGGCGAGCGTATGAACTGGACAAAACGGGCATGGGAGCGGAGCCGGGCGGCCCTTGCGTTGACGCTGCTGCTTAGCGGCTGGACCCTCCGCGGTTGGCCGGGAACCCCACCAACCGCCCGGGACACGCCCGCCGGGCAGATTCGCGAAGAATATGACGTGGTCATCGCCGGCGCCGGCACCGGCGGTTTCGGCGCGGCAGTGCAGGCGGCCCGGTTGGGCGCCGCCGTGCTCCTGCTCGAGGAAACCGACTGGATCGGCGGGCAGATGACTGCGGCGGCTGTCACCTCGATGGACGAGGGGCCGAGCCACCCCGAACGCGGCGTGCTGGTGCGCGAGCGCGGCATCTACCGCGAGTTCGCCAGCAGCGTGATTGCCTATTACCGGCAGCGGGGGATCTCGGCGGAGACGGCCTACTGGCACGCTCGCGTCTGCATGGAGCCGCGCGTGGGGCAGTCTCTGCTCTACACGATGCTGACCCAAGCCCGGGACCGGACCCCGGCTCTGCATGTGTCCCTCCGCTCGAAGGTGGTCCGGGTGTTCAAGACCGGTGACACCGTCACCGGTGTGGCCGTCGAAATCGCAACCTCGAACGGCAAGCTAACCCGGCAAATCCAGAGCCGGGTGCTCATAGACGCAACGGAGTGGGGGGACGTGATTCCATTGACCGGCGCACGCTATCGCGTCGGCAACTGCACGGGCGACGCGGCGGTGCCCGGGCGCGCCATCCAGGACATCACCTGGACCGCCGTCATCAAACAATACCCGAAGGGGGTTCCGGCCGAACTGCTGATGACGAGGCCGCCGCCCGGATACGACCAGGCGCATCCGGGTTTCGCCAGGAGCTTGGTGGCAGGCGAGAAGGTCGATACCCAGGCCAAGCCCTGGAGTTTTGCCACGTTCATCGGCTATCGCGGGATGCCGAACAGCGAGCAGCCCCGGGGAAAGGGGATCACCCGAACCCACCTGAACTACAATAACGATTATCCGGCTCATGTCGGCGACGTGGAAAACCCGGCCAGCAGGATCGAGACAGGCCGCCAGGCCATGCTCAAGACGATGCAATTGCTCTATTACATCCAGCACACGGTGGGGAAGAACGACTGGTCCGTGGCCGACGATGAAGGCTTCGACTCGCCCTGCCACCGCGCCCAAATCGACCAGTGGATCCGGGACGAGCCCGCGCTCGAGCCTTTCCGCCCCATCCTCAATCACTTTTCAACGATCGCCTACGCGCGCGAGAGCCGGCGCATCATCGGCTTGCACACCCTGGTGGCCCGCGAGATCGAACGTAAGCCGCGCTCGCCCCGGATGTTCGAAAACACGGTGGCCCTCGGGGATTACGCGGTGGATCTCCACGGATCCAAACGGCCCGATCTGCTCGAACTCGAGCTCGACCGTCTCGAGGACATTCCCCAGAACACGTTTGGCGAGCGCGGCGTAGGCCCGTTTGCCATCCCATTCGAGTGCTTGATTCCGGAGAAACTCGACGGTTTCCTCGCGGCGGAGAAGAACATCTCCCAATCGCGTCTTGCCAATGGCGCCACACGGCTGCAGCCAAGCACGATGCTGATAGGCCAGGCCGCAGGCGCGATGGCCGCCTTGTCGATCCAATACGGCGTGCAACCCCGCGGACTCGACCCCGTCCTGGTCCAGCGATTGCTGCTGGACGCGGGCGATACCCTCCAGATTACGCCCCTGAAGGATGTCGCCAAGTCCGGCTGGGAATGGCCCGCCATCCAGCTTGTCACCGTGCGCGGCCTCATGGAACTCGAAGACGGCAGGTTCCACCCCGAAGCCCCCCTCGACAGGAACGCCCTGATCAAGATGCTCCATGGCTTGTTCGGGGACGGCATGGCCGAAAAGGCCCCGGCGCCCCCAGCACCGCTCTCTCGACGCGCGCTCGCCGGCTTACTCCGGCCAGCCATGGCCGCTGCAGGCGTCAACCTCACCGCCGCCGATCTCGCCCAACCCGATGCGACAGTCACACGCCTGGAGGCGGCTTGCGTCGTCTCGGATTTCCTCGAAAAACGCGCCAAGGTCCGGATGACCGGTCGCGAGCAGACCTTGCCATGGCCGGCGCCGCGGGCAGCCACACCGATCGACCCGGCGGATCTGTCGTCGGGCCAAGGATTGGCCGCCGATATTCGGATGCTCGTCGAGCACAAGGTCGTCGATTCTGCCGATTACTGGCTCCGTCATGCGGTCCCGGATGCAACCTGCGACGGCGAGCGGGTTGCAGCCCTTCTGAAACAGTCCGCCAAGGGGATCCAGCCGGCCAGCGATGATACGCACCTATGGGAGGTGTGCGTTGAAGCAGGATTGCTGAACAGCCCGGATTACTGGAAGAAGAATGCCGTAGAAGGGGGAAAGTGCTCGGGTCTCTTTGTTGCTGCCGTGATTCGCCGCGTCGCCCGCCAGCTTGCATTGATCGACCCGGAGCCGCCGTCCGGCGCTGAAGGCGCTGTCAGCGATCGGTAGGGTCTGTGCAAAAACTGATACCGATATTGCTGGAGGGGATTGGGCGGGCTGGCGAGCCGGCAAGAATGTCGGCGGTCCTTCCCGTGGGCTTCCGCCCCCAGTGATCGCCTCCTCCAGCTCGTTCATAGCCCCAGTGCGCACCCCATTTGGCTTCCAGGCTTCCGGCGAGATCCCGCCAGCCCAGGGACTGGCTATTGACAAACGACCGGGAAATGGTTTCTTCTTGCGCCTATGAAGCGGGTTCAAGTGCAATATTCTCCCGCCGGGCCGATTTGGCGCCGGGTCCCCCGCCCGCGCCGCCGCTGATGGGCGGGGTGCCGGCCGGGGAGAAGGGCCGGCCGGGTCGCCTTCGCGCGCGCTTCCGGAACAGGTTCCGCCGACTTGGTTTTTCTTGAATCATTGATGAATCGAAAATTTGCAGATTTGAATTTATGAAGCTTTCTTTCCGAACAATCGCCGGGGCGATCACAGCGCCGCGGGGCTTCCTGGCTGGAGGCGTGTTTTGCGACATCAAGCGGCGGGGGACGGGCAAGGGATCCGAGAAGGGGCAGAAGCGGGATCTGGCCCTGCTGGTTTCGGAGGTTCCAGCCGCCGTGGCGGGCCTGTTCACCACCAACCAGGTCTGCGCCGCGCCGGTCCAGGTGAGCCTGCCGCGGGCCATGCAAGCCCAGGCGCGCGCCATCGTGGCCAACTCCGGCAACGCCAATGCCTGCACCGGATCGCGGGGGATTCGGGATGCGCAGGTCATGACCGAGCTGGCCGCCCGCAAGCTGGCCCTGAGGGCGGACGAGGTGCTGGTCTGTTCGACGGGCCGGATCGGGGTGCCGATGCCGATGCTCAACGTGCGGCGTGGGATCGAATCGGCCGTGCGCGACCTGGGACCAACGGCCGCCCATGGTCATCGCCTGGCCGAGGCCATCATGACCAGCGATACCCGGCCCAAAGAGGTTGCGATCGAGTTCAAGCTCGGCGGCAAGCCGGTGCGCGTGGCCGGCGTGTGCAAGGGCGCCGGGATGATCCAGCCCGGCATGAGCCTCAGCGGCAAGCGGCCAGCGGCCCGGCCGCTCCACGCGACGATGCTGGCGTTCATCACGACGGATGCGGCCATCGAGTCCCCCGCCTTGAAGGCCGCCCTGGCGGAAGCCACCGCGCAGAGCTTCAACCGGATCACGGTCGACGGTGACATGAGCACCAACGATTCGGTCATCGCGCTGGCCAACGGCCTGGCGGGCAACCGGCCCATCGGGCTGCCGGGCCCGGGGCGCGGCGCGCGGGCCGCCCTGGCCGCGTTTCAAGCGGCCTTGAACCACGTCACCCTCGAGCTGGCCAAGATGATCGTCCGGGATGGCGAGGGCGTCTCGCGGCTGGTCACGGTGCGCGTGACCGGCGCCGCGCATTACCGGGACGCCGACGCCGCAGCGCGGGCGGTGGCCAACAGCGCGCTGGTGAAGACGAGCTGGTCCGGGGGCGACCCCAACTGGGGCAGGGTCATGGACGCCCTGGGCTATTCGAGCGCACGGATCATCGAGGAGAAAGTCGATCTGGGCTATAGCCGGCCGGGCAGCAGCCAGGTCCGCTGGGCGGTCCGGCAGGGACAGCCGGCCAAGGCCTCGTTCGCATCGTTGTGCAGGATCGCAGCGCTCCCCGAGTTCGACCTGCATATCGGGCTGAACGTGGGATCCTCCGCTGCCGTGATCTACGCGGCGGATCTCACCGCCCGATACGTCGAGTTCAACCAGGGCGACGTCCGCGATCCAGCCTCGCTCGGGGGCTGATCGCCCAGGACCGCGATGCATCCATGCAAACCCTGATCGAAAAGGCCGGCTCGCTGCTCGAAGCGCTGCCGTATATCCAGCGGTACAGCGGCGCCACGTTCGTCGTCAAATACGGCGGCAGCTTCATGGACTCGCCCGATCCGGAGGTCCGGCTGACCGTGGCGCGGGACCTCGTGTTTCTCGAGGCGGTCGAGATCAATCCCGTGGTGGTCCACGGCGGCGGCAAGGCGATCTCGAGGGCCATGGAGAAGGCGGGGTTGAAGCCGCAGTTTGTCCAGGGCCAGCGGATCACGGACGCGGCCACAGCGGCGGTCGTGGACCGGGTATTGTCCCGCGAGATCAATCCGGAGATCGTGGAGGCGATCAATCGCCTGGGGGGCCGGGCCCGGGGCATTGCAGGGCCGGATGTCTTCACGTGCCAGCCGCTGCGCCTGAAAGGCCCCGATGGCCAACCGCTCGAGCTGGGGCTCGTCGGCGAGGTGACCGCCGTCGACACCGCCCCCCTGCGCGACTGTCTGGAGGCGGGGATCACGCCGGTCATCAGCCCCACAGCCCGCGGCCGGGACGGGCAGGTCTACAACTGCAACGCCGACGTGGCGGCCGCCCAGGTGGCGATCGCACTCGAGGCCCGGCGTCTGGTGTTCATGAGCGACGTGCCCGGCCTGCTTCGAGATCCCCGCAATCCGAAATCCGTCATCGCCCACCTCGAGGCGGCCGAGGTCGAGAAGCTCAAGGCCCAAGGCGTCATCGACCGCGGCATGATCCCCAAGATGGACAGCGCCGTGGCGGCTCTCCAAGCCGGCGTCGAAAAGGTGTCGCTCGTGGACGGCCGGGTGCCGCACGCCGTACTGCTCGAGATCTTCACCGACGCCGGCGTCGGCACGGAACTGGTGCGATGATCCGCGGCAGCCCAACGATGTCCCATCCATGAAAACGCATGAGCCATTGGCGGAGACGGGCGCAGGACCCGATCCGGCCCAGTCCATTCGCAACCTGTTTCAGGAATACGTGATCCCGTCCTACGGCCGGTTCGACCTCGTGTTCACACGCGGGGCGGGCAGCTATCTGTGGGACGTTCACGGCCGGCGCTACCTCGACCTGGGAAGCGGCATCGCCGTCTGCTGCCTGGGACACTCGCATCCGGCCATCGTCGAGACCCTCGCCCGCCAGGCCAGCCGGCTCATCCATGTCTCAAACCTGTATTACCACGAGCTCCAGGGCCGCCTGGCCGAGGCCCTGGTCCATCGGATCGAGCCCGGCAAGTGCTTCTTTGCCAACAGCGGCGCCGAGGCCAACGAAGGGCTCTTCAAGCTCGCCCGCCGGTTCGGCCATGACGAAGGCCGCTTCGAGATCCTCACCGCCATCCAATCGTTCCATGGGCGAACCCTCGCCGGCATCGCCGCCACCGGCCAGGACAAGGTCAAGAAGGGATTCGAGCCCATGACGCCCGGGTTCCGGCACGTCCCCTTCAACGATCTCGAGGCCGTGCGCGCCGCCCTGAGCCCGGCCACGGTGGCGGTCATGATCGAGGGCGTCCAGGGCGAGGGAGGCATCACGCCGGCCGCCCCTGAATACCTGCTGGGGCTGCGCCGGCTCTGCGACGAGCATCGCCTGCTGCTGCTCATGGACGGCGTGCAGTGCGGCCATTACCGCACCGGCCGGTTCCAGAGCTTCCAGCGGATTCTCGAGACGGTCGATGGCGGAAACGGCTTTTGCCCGGACGGGATCTCGATGGCGAAATCGCTGGCCGGCGGGTTCCCGATGGGGGCGTTCTGGGTGCGGAAACCCCATGCGGACCGGCTGGGGCCGGGCACGCACGCCAGCACCTTTGGCGGCACGCCGCTGGCCTGCAGCGTCGCCCTCACCGTGCTCGAGGTGATCCAGCGCGAGAAGCTCGACGAGCGCGCGCGGCAGACCGGGGCCTGGCTCCGCGAACAGCTCGAAGGCCTGCGCCAAAAACATGTCGGCCTGATCCGGGCCGTGCGCGGCCTCGGCCTGATGGTGGGGATCGAGCTCGAGCCCGGCGCGCCGGCCTTCGTCCGCGCCGCAAAGCCCGCTGCCGCCGTGGTCGTCCAGGCCCTTCAGCGCGAAGGGGTGCTGACCATTCCCGCCGGCTCTCAAGTCGTGCGGCTGCTGCCCCCCCTGAACCTGCAGGCATCCGAAGCCCAGGAAGGCATCGAGCGGATCGACAAGGTCCTCAGCCAGCTCCATTCATGAAACATCTCCTCAGCATCGAAAAGCTGCCGCCTGCCGGCCTCGAGGCGATCCTGGCCGCCGCGCCGGCCATGAAGCGCTCCCGAGGCGAGCCCGGCCCCCGGCCCCTCGCCGGACAGACCTGGGCCCTGATCTTCTCGAAGTCCTCGACCCGCACCCGCGTCTCCTTCGAGGTCGGCATCCGCGAGCTCGGCGGCCAGGTCATCTTCCTCAATGCCCAGGATATCCAGCTCGGCCGCGGCGAGCCAATCCGCGACACGGCGCGCGTCCTCGGACGCATGATCCACGGAGCCGTCATCCGCACCTTCCAGCAATCGGACGTCGAGGATTTCGCGCGCGATTCCGGCCGGCCGACGATCAACGCCCTCACCGACGACGAGCATCCCTGCCAGATCCTGTCGGACCTGTTCACGATCCAGGAGCGGCTTGGCTCGATCCAGGACCGTGTGGTGGCCTTTGTCGGCGATGGCGCCTGCAATGTCTGCGTCTCCTGGATCTTCGCCGCCGCGCGCCTGGGCTTCGAGCTCCGCATCGCCTCGCCGCGCGCGTATCAGCCGCCTCCCGCCCTGCTCGAGCGCGCCGCGGGGCGCATCTCGGTCACGACGGATTGCGCCGCGGCCGCCCATGGCGCGGACGTGCTCTACACCGACGTCTGGGTGTCAATGGGCAAGGAGGCCGAGGCGGCCGAGCGGCTCCGGCAGTTCGAAGGGTATTGCATCGATCCGTCGCTGGTACGCCGCGCCCGCCCGGGCGCGCTGGTCATGCATTGCCTGCCTGCCTATCGCGGCAAGGAAATCCATGCCGAGGTCTTCGAGGCCCACGCCAACACCATCTTCACCCAGGCCGAAAACCGATTGCATGTCCAAAAAGCTATCCTCGACTGGATCACCGCTTCGCCCTGATACGCTGAAGGGCGGCCCTGGAGACAAAGCATTGCGATCGAGGCTGCGAGGCCTCGCGCATATCGCCTTGGACATGGACGGCACGATCTACCGCGGCGGCACCCTGTTCCCGTGGACCCAGCCGTTTCTCGAGCGAATGCGCGCGCTCGGGATCGGCTGCACGTTCCTGACCAACAACCCGACCAAGAGCGTGCCGGACTACCTCGCGCACCTGGAGCGGATGGGGCTTCATGCGGCCGCCGACCAGCTCTACACCTCGGCCCAGGCGACCATCGACTGGCTCCGGCGGCGCCACCCGGAGGTCCGGCGCGTCTTCGCCCTGGGCACCCCCAGCATGCTCGAAGAGTTCCGGCAAGCCGGCTTCGACCTCGCAGAGGACGACCCCGCGGACGCGCCCGACGCCGTCGTGGTCGGATTCGACATGACGCTGGCCTACCCCCGCGTATGCCGGGCGGCCTGGTGGATCCAGCAGAAAAAGATCTACGTGGCCACCAACCCGGATCGGGTCTGCCCCACCGACCAGCCGACGGTGCTGGTTGACTGCGGCTCGATCTGCGCGATGCTCGAGAAGGCCACCGGCCGCGCGCCCGATGTTGTCTTCGGGAAGCCCGATCCAACCATGCTGCGGGGGATCCTGGACCGCCACGGGCTGAAGCCGCGCCAGATCGCCATGGTGGGCGACCGGATCTATACCGATGTGCGCATGGCGCAGCGCGCGAAGGCGTTCAGCGTCCTGGTCCTGACGGGCGAGGCAACCGCTCGAGACGCGCGGGAGGCGGATCCCCCGCCCCATCTGGTGGTGCCCAGCCTCGCCGAGCTCGGGGCCATGCTCGAAGCCGCGCGCGCGGGGCGCCCCTTGACAGCTTGAGGACCCTCTTTTACCGTCCTGGTATTATGAAGTTGCCGACAAAGGTGGAGAAAGCCCTGAACGATCAGATCAACCTCGAATTGTCATCGGCTTATGCCTACCTGGGCATGGCCGCCTATTTCGATTCGACCCCTTTCACCGGGTTCGCTGCCTGGATGAAGGCGCAGGCGCAGGAGGAGCTCGGTCATGTGGACCGATTCTATCGATACATTGTGGAGCGCAACGGCAAAGTCGCGCTCAAGGCCATCGCCGAGCCCAAGTGCGAATACAAGTCGCCCCTGGATGCATTCCAGGCGGCCCTGAAACACGAGCAAACGGTCTCCGCCTCGATCTGCAGCCTGTATGAGCTGGCCGCAGCCGAGAAGGATTATCCAACGGTCTCACTCCTCAAATGGTTTATCGACGAGCAGGTTGAGGAGGAAAGCAACACCGGCGAAATGGTCGCGAAGCTCGAGTTGATCGGCGAGAACCGCAACGGGCTCTTCCATCTTGACCATCGAGCCGGCGAGCGGGGCAAGGAGAGCTGATCGACATCGATCCGGCCTTGGCAGTCAATGCCACCGCAGGGTGGCGCGGGCGGTCTCTTCGCCGCTTCTCAGCGAGAGCGGGGACTCCCTTGAGCCAGCGCTTGCGGTGATCGAGATCATATGCTGGCCGTCCCCCGACGGCGCGGCCTGTCGCCCCCCCGACACGCCCTCCCGGCCCTCGGCGCCCCCTGAAGCCTCCGCCCCGAAAATCAGGAGGCCCGCGCCACACCAGGCTTGATGCGCTCGACGGGCTGTGAGCATACTCCAATCAGTCGATAACCACATGAAAACAAAAGCTGCTTCTCGCTCTCCGTCCGCCACGCGCCGCGATTTCCTCAAAACGTCCGCCGCTCTGGTCGGGACCGCCGCCCTGGGCCGCCTCTCGATCGAGCAGAGCGCGCATGCCGCCGGCAACGGCGCCATCCGCATCGGCCTCATCGGGTGCGGCGGGCGCGGCACGGGAGCGGCCATTAACGCCATGAACGCGGGCAGGGATGTCCGCCTCGCCGGGCTGGCCGACATCTTCGACGAGCGCCTCCAGTCCAGCCGCGCCCAGCTCGAAAAGGCCAAGCCCGACCAGGTCGAGCTCAAGGACGCCCATTGCTTCGTGGGATTCGACGCCTGGCAAAAGCTCATCGCCAGCGATGTGGATGTGGTGCTGATCGCGGCGGCGTCCCATTTCCATCCCCCGATGCTGAAGGCGGCGATCGAGGCCGGCAAACATGTCTTCTGCGAGAAACCGCATGGCATTGACATCCCCGGCGTGAAGATATCGATGGCCGCCGCCGAGCAGGCCAAGGCCAAGGGGCTGAGCCTCGTCTCCGGCCTCTGCTGGCGCTATGACCCGGGCGTGCGCGAGACGATGAGCCGCATCCACGACGGCGCGATCGGGGACATCGTCGCCATCCAGGAGAATTACCTCTCGAGCCCTTACATCGTCCGCGAACGGCGCCCCGGCCAGGGCGAGATGGAATACCAGATGTGGAACTGGTACCACTTCAACTGGCTCTCCGGCGACCAGACCGCCCAGCAGTTGATTCACAGCATCGACAAGTCCTCCTGGGCGCTGCGCGACCAGCCGCCCCGCCGCGTCTATGGCATGGGCGGGCGCCAGACCGCCCTCGATCCCCAATACGGCGACCAGTTCGACCACCACGCCGTCGTCTTCGAATACGACAACGGCGTCCGCGTCTTCGGCTTCACGCGCGACCAGACCGATTGCCACCGGGACACCAATGATTACATCTTCGGCACCAAGGGCCGATGCAACCTGCTCGCCGGCCGCATCGAGGGCGAGACGAACTGGCAGTACGGGCCGCGGCGCGAAAACATGTACGACCTCGAACACAAGGCCCTCTTCGATGCCATCCGCGCAGGCCGGCCGATCCACAACGGGCACTACATGTGCCTGAGCAGCGCCCTCGCCATCGCCGCCCAGATCGCCTGCTACACCGGCGCCATCCTCACCTGGGAAGACGTCTGGAAATCGAAGCGATCCTTCGCCCTGCCTCGCTACGGCTGGGATGTCGAGCCGCCGGTCAAGCCCGGCCCCGATGGACGCTACCCCGCCCCCCTCCAGGGCAGCGCCGAATACGAGAAATGGCTCATCTAGCCCCCGATCGAACGATCGGCGGCCGCAGTGAATCCAGCCCGCCGGCGATTGCCGCTTGACACAACCTTTTCCGTCAAGGAACCTGTACGCATCGTAGTCGTGATGCAAAAGCAAATTCAGTCGCCGCTCTCCCGGTTTTTAGCTGATGCCAGTCGCTTCGCATTGTGTTAGCAGGCCTGCAAACCCCATATCCAATGATGAAAAGCATGAATTTCTTGCGCGCCATTGGCGTCTGTGCGCTGGCGGCGGCCAGCCTGGCCACCTCGTCGTTCGGTCAACTGGAGATCGCCGGAACGCTGCAGGTGGACGTCGATGCGACGGCCGCCCCGGTCGGCCCCTACACCTTTCTCGCAAACCAGGGGGCCATGGGCGGCGTCTTTGTCGTGACCAACCAGAATCCCGGGAACAACACCAGCGTCGGCCCGCAGATCATTGCCACCGGGGGCACGGGCACCCGCGGGGCGCTCCTGGACGGCAACTCCTTTCTCCAGCACTACACGGACGAGGCGAGCTACACCCCGGTGCTGCCCCCGTTTAGCATGGCGGGCGCCAACCCCGTCTTTTCGGTCGAGGTCTGGGCCGCCAAGTCGACGATCCTGAGCGAGTACGCAGCCGTGTCGTGGGGCACCCGCAGCACCGGGCTCGAGGTGAGCTGCAACTGGGGCTATCATGGGACCTGGGGCGGCTTCAGCTTCTACGGAGGCGGGTGCGATTATGCCTGGGCCCGCGTCCCCGCGCCGGGCGCATGGCGCCACCTGGCCTGGACCTACGACGGCGCCGGCACCCTCAAGCTTTACCGCGATGGCGTTCTGGACAGCATCAAGAACCACACCGCCGCGTTGAACGTCGACGGCAACTACAACATCCTCATCGGCGCGCAGCACAACGCGGCGGCGTTCTTCGGGCTGTTCGCCGGCGTGATCGGCAAGGTCCGGATTCACGACGGCGTGCTCACCGATGCCCAGGTCGCGCAAAACTACGCCCTCGAGGCCTCGAGCTTCGTGATCCCCGCCGATCCTGTCCTGGCTTCGGGACCGCTCCATCGCTACTCGTTCAACCTTCCCGCAACCGCCAACGCGCTCGGCATGATCGTGCCGGACACGGGATCCGCAGGCAACGCCCCGGCCCTCATCCAGGGCTTGGATGTCCCCGGCGCCCTGCCCGCATTCGATGGCGACCATCTGATCCTCACCAGCTACGGCAGCCAGAGCTACATGACCAACAGCTACGTGGACCTGCCCAACGGCCTGCTCTCGTCCTTGAGCGCGAACAATGGCGGCCCGGGGCAGGTGACCTTCGAGCTGTGGGCGACGTACCGGGCGGCCAACAACTGGGTCGAGCTGCTTTACTTCGGCAGCAGCACCATTGGCGAGATTGCCGGCCCCGGCAGCAGCGCGGCCTACGACGGCGCCAACGGCATCGTTCTGCCCGCCCAGATCGGCAGCAACCAGGACCAATCCGGCGTCCGCGGCGCCGTCGGCAACAAGACCATCTCGGCGCGGCTGATCGGAGCCCGAAAGCACATCGTCCTGACCTGGGACGAATCCAGCGACACGATCAAGCTCTACCATGAGGGCATCCAGGTCGGGCAGTTCAATGCCGGGGCCAAGATGAGCGCCATTGTGGACGTCAACAACTGGCTGGGCCGCTCCGGATGGCGCGACGCCAACGCCCAGGCCAGCTACCGCGAGTTCCGCATTTACAGCCGCGTCCTGAGCGGCTCGGAGGTCCGGCGCAACTACCTGGTCGGCCCCCTCGATGCCAGCGATGCCACTACGCTCGCTTGGAGCGGCGCCGTCAACGGCAGCTGGGATGCGGCCACCGCGAACTGGCTCCTGGGCGCGGCCCCGGCCACGTTCGCCGACGGCGCCAGCGTCCTGTTCGGCGACAATGCCACCGGAAGCACCAGCGTGAACATCGCCGCCGCCGTGGCCCCCGCCGCCACGCTGGCCGTCCACTCCGCAAAAGACTACACGTTCTCCGGCACAGGCAAGATCACGGGGCCCGGCGGGCTGACCAAGGCGGGCAGCGGCACGCTGACGCTCGGCGGCGCCCTCGCCAACGATTTCACGGGACCCACCGTGCTGGCTGGCGGCAAACTGGCCGTCTCCAGCCTTGCCAGCGGAGGCATCCCCAGCCCCATCGGCGCCTCGAGCGCGAACCCGACCAACCTGGTTTTCGCCGGCGGCACGCTCAGCTTCCAGGGCCCGCCGGCCACCATTGACCGCGGCTACTTCACCACGCACACCAACAGCGCCATCGAGGTCCAGAACGCCCTCACTCTGACAGGCCCGGTCGCTGCCAGCACCTCCGGCACGATGACCAAGACCGGCCCCGGAACCCTCATCTACGCCGGCTCCGGCTCCAATTCGCTCTCCGGCGGCGTTTTCCCCGGCTACGTCGTCGCGCGCGGCACCGTGGTCTTTGACGGAACCGCCGGCGGCCAGACCAACCGCAACATGAGCGAGTTCTTCGTCGGCGGCACCCCCGATTACGGCGGTCATGCCGTCATTTCCAACGCCACGCTCATCTCCGATTCCTATTTCAGCGTCGGCCGCGGAAACGGCGCGGTCGGGAACACCTCGAGCCTCACTCTCCACAACGGCAATCTCCTGATCTCCGCCAACGGGCTGGCGCTGGGCTACAGCTCGGGCCTGCCCAATCTCTCGAGCCAGACTCTCACCCTGAATGGGGCATCGACGATTTATATGCCCGGCTTCATGTATCTGGGCGAGAGCGCGGGCTCGAGCGCGACCGCGTTCCTGAACGGCACGTCCTGGATCCGGACCACCCGCCTCCTGCTCGGGCTGGCCTCGGGCGCCACCGGCGCCCTCTATATGGCCGACTCCGCGGTCATCACCAACTCCGGCGGCTACACCTCCATCGGGCAAGGCGCGGGCAGCACCACCGCCGCGGGCGGCATCGGCAGCATGGTCATCAAGGATAATGCCGCCTATTACTCGACCGGCGATTTCAACGTGTCCGACCTGGCGTTCTCGATCGGCCAGCTCGATATCCAGGACAACGCCACCGTGACCGGCGGCACCACCTTCATTGGCAAGGCCGCCGGCTCCATCGGTGTCCTCAACATGTCCGGCGGGTCGTTCACCGCTCCGGGCGCCAACGTCCAGATCGGCCAATACGGCGAGGGCACCGTCAACCTCAGCGGCGGCGTCTTCACCGCGGGCAATTGGCCGTCCATCGGCCGCTACTCCTCCGGCATCGGCGCGCTCAATGTCTCGGCCGGCACGTTCGCGCAGACGAACGCCACCACGGATCTGATTGTCGGCGAGGAAGGCAACGGCACGCTGACGGTCAGCGGGACCGGCCTGGTCAAGCTCGAGGGGCGGCTTCGCCTGGGCAACTCGCCGACAGCTGTCAGCGCCGTCAATCTGGACGGCGGAACGATCGTCACCCGCCAGGTCTGGACCGCGGCGCCCGGGGGCGCCTCGAGCTTCATTTTCAACGGCGGGACATTGGTCGCGGGCCCGGATGCTTCCAGCGACTTCATGTCGGGCATTTCAGGCGCCTACCTGGGCGCCGGCGGCATCCGGATCGATACCGCGGGCAATGACATCGCCATCGTCCAGGATATCTGGGACATGGGCGGCGGCGGCGGGCTCACCAAGCTCGGCGCAGGCACGCTGACCCTCTCCGGCTATGCCGCATACACCGGCCCCACCATCGTCAGCCAGGGCGCCTTGATCACGACCACCCGCGGCGGCGGCATGGGCGACATCACGATGGCCGATGCCACGGAACTCTCAGTGGCGGTCCAGGACGCCCTCAACGAGGACATCAACCCCGTCAATCTGACCGTCGGGGGAGCCGCGGGCGCCACGATCACGATCGGCCTGGGCAGCTTTGGCAACCCGTCCATTGCCCCGATCAATGTCGGCGGGACATTCACGGCCAACGGGATTGTCATCCTCAACGTCGAGCCCTCGAGCGCGGTCGGCGTCGGCGAGATTCCTCTGATCTCCTACGACACTCTGGGTGGATCCGGCACCGTCGTGCTGGGCGATCTGCCGCCCGGCGTCTTCGGCTATCTGACCAACAACACGGCGGCGATGCCGAAGCACATCGGCATCGTGGTGACCTCGGTCAAGCTGCCGCGGTGGGAGGGTCTGGCGGGAGGGACCTGGGATGTCGAGGCCACCACCAACTGGATCGACCAGGCTTCGCTGCTCCCCGATTACTTCTATCAGTCCAGCAGCGTCCTGTTCGATGACCAGGCGCTCGGAACCACCAGCGTGAACCTCGTCACGAATGTCGCCCCCGGGACGATCGTCGTCGATAACAGCACTCGGGATTACTCGTTCAACGGCGTCGGACGGATCACCGGCACTTCGAGCCTGGTCAAGCGGGGCACCGCTTCGCTCACGATCAACACCACCAACAACAGCTACAGCGGAAAGACGCTGATCGATGGAGGCGGCACTCTGATCGCCACGGTTCCCAACAGCCTCGGCGCCAACAGCGCCCTGGTCCTGAGCAACGCCAGCACGCTGAGCCTCGGCGCGAACGCGCAGAAGTTCGGCTCCGTCACCGTGGCCAGCGGCACGATCTCCGGCCCCACCACGATCACCGCGTCCAGCTTCCACCTCGATCAGGGCGTCGTCGAGCCCATGCTCGACGGCGGCACTCTGTCGACGTTTGGTCCCAACACCGATCAGGTCAGCGTCTTTGGCGCCAACACGTACACGGGCCGCACGTTCCTGGCCGGCAGCACGCTCCTGGCGACCAACCTGGCCAATGGCGGCCAGCCCAGCAGCGTCGGCGCCTCCTCCTCGAGCCCGACCAACCTCGTGTTCGCCGGCGGCGGATTGAGCTACGCGGGACCCGCCGCTGCCACCGATCGCGGCTACGCAGTGGCCGGCGGCGGCACATTGTCGGTCTCGAGCGATCTGACCCTCCATGGCGAGATCACCGCCACCACCGGCTTGTTCGCCAAGAGCGGTCCCAGCACCCTCGCCTATGCGCATCTGGGCACCAACGTCCTGTCCGGCGGCGGCTATCGCGTCGGCCAGGGAACCGTCATCCTCGACGGCGGCGCCGGCGCGCCCGGCAGCTACCTCCAGACCAACCGCATCAATGGCGAGCTCTGGATCGGATACGATCAGGTCAACGCCGGAACCATGATTCTGACCAATACCAGCCTGGGCGTTTCGTCCTGGCTGGCCATTGACCGCGGCAATGGCACCGTCGGCAGCTCCTCCAGGCTCGAGCTCCATAATTCGGTCATGACAGTCGGCAATTTCTCCATGGGCTATGCAAACAACATCGAGGGCAATTCGAGCTTCCCGGTGTTGACCCTCTCGGGCGATTCGTCGCTGACCAGCGGGGGCCAATGCATGCTCGGCGAAAGCGTCGGCGCCGAAGCAACGATCCGGCTCACGGACAACAGCCGGATCACGCTCAATGGCGGGTGGTTCGCCCTGGGCAATTCCGGCAAGGCCACCATGGTCCTGTCCAACCAGGCCACCGTCCGAACCCCCGGCGACTACAACCTGGGCGATGTCCAATACGGCGACGGCACATTGTCCATGTACGACAACGCCACCAACCTCTGCCTGACGCTCTTTGTCGGCAAAGGCGCCAACAGCATGGGCGTTGTGAACCAGTTCGGCGGGTATATGGGCAAGTCGGCCGCGGGCGGAGCCGACTGGCGCATCGCCAACAACGCGTCCGCCGTGGGTGTCTACAACCTGCGGGCCGGCATGTTCGAGACCCCCAACAACTTCCAGATCGGCGCCTTCGGCGACGGCACCTGGAGCCAATCGGGCGGCATCGCCAACTGCGGCAGCTACCCGGTAGTGGGCCGCTACGAGGGCGGGATCGGCACGATGACCGTCTCGGGCGGCACGTTCAACCAGACGGGCGGCGGCCAGCTCCTGATCATCGGCGAGCAAGGAACCGGCACCATGACCGTCACGAACACCGGCACGGTCACGTCCGCCGGCGGCATCTCCATCGGCCACACGACAACCGGCATCGGCACGGTCAACCTCGACGGCGGCACGCTGGCCGCTCCCCGCATCTATCAGGCCGGCGGCGAGGGCGCTTCGAGCACGTTCAATTTCAACGGCGGCGTCCTCGCAGCCAACGCCGACAACGCGAGCTTCATGGCGGGGCTGGGCGCGGCTAACGTCCTCGCGGGCGGAGCCGTCATCGATACCGCCAGCTACGGCATCACCATCGCCCAACCGCTCCTCGATGGCGGCGGCAATGGTGGGCTGATCAAGCTCGGCGTGGGCACGCTCACGCTGGCCGGCAACAACACCTACACAGGCCCGACCATCGTCCAGGACGGCGCCCTCGTCGTCAATGGGCTGCTCCCCGGGGCCGCCATCGTCCGGTCCGGGGCGATCCTGGGCGGCAACGGCGTCGTCAACGGCGTGGTCACCGTCGAGGCCGGAGGCGCGATCGGCGCGGGCACCAGCATCGGCACCCTCACGCTGAACTCATCCCCCGTCCTGAACGGAACCGTGGTGGCCGAAATCGACCGCAACGGCGGCAGCCCTCAGGCGGACCTCATCACCGTTTCGGGCTATCCGATCGCCTACGGCGGCACGCTGGCCGTGACCAACACCGGCGCCGATCTCGAGGTCAACGATACCTTCCATCTGTTCAACGCGTCCGGCTACTCCGGCAGCTTCACGCTGCTGTCTCTGACGCCCGACCAGATCGTCACTTGGGACACCTCGAATCTGGCCGTCAACGGCACCATCCGCGTGTCCGCCACCAGCCCGGCGATCCCGACGACGCCGACCGATCTCGAGTTCTCGGTTTCATCGGGGCAGATCAACCTCTCCTGGCCCGAAGCCTACACCGGCTGGCGGCTCGAGTCTCAGACCAACGCCCTCTCGGTCGGCATCACCACCCAGTGGTTCACGGTGCCCGGATCGACCGCAACCAATCAGATCCGTTTCCAGATCGATACCAACAACGCCGCGGTGTTCTACCGGCTCGTGTATCCATGAAGATCTGCATTCGTTGGATGCGGAGCCGGCGCGTGGCGCCGCGAGTGATGCACGGATGAAATACGTGCTGGCATTCTGGGCGCTCATTTTCGTCATCTACTGGCGGAGCTGCAGAGGCCGAATCGAGGACCCGCGCGAGTGGATCCTGCGCGAGGGCATGCCGGTGGCGGTCTTGTCGCTCACGGCGCTGATGCTGTTCTGGTATCTCCTGGGCAGGGCGTCGCGCTGACCAACACCGTCGCGAGCGTTCGCAAGCTAGTTCATCAAAAGCTCATAGTAGGGCGTTCGGTCGCGGATGCCATCCACGGCAAACTGGCTGTCCGAAACGGGCACGGATCGGCCGGTCCGCCGCCCGTCGTGGTCGAGCAACCGGACCTCGACCACCCGCCGGCCTCCGAAGGCGATCGTGGCGCGGACCGGCTCCATCAGGATGGGGCCTTTGCCCTTGTCGAGCAGCTCGTCCCCGCTCGCGCTGAATTTCATTCCGGTGTTGCGGGCGCGGGCCATGGCCATGACAAGGAGGCGGCCCGAGGCGGCGATGGCGCCGCCCGGATCGGGCGCCGTCACGTAGATCGCCGCAAACTCCGATTGGGGCGTGATGGTGACCTGGCCCAGGCGGCACGCCTGGCCTCGAGCGAACCCGACCACCGCCTGGGTGCCGTCGGTGTCGATCGTGAAGAAGCCGCTCTTCGGGCTGGCCCCGCCCTCTTTCCATCGCAGCTGTTTGGTCGAGGAGAGAATCCAGCCGTCTTGCTGAAACGGCCGCAAGTCGAATGCGGGCGTCTCCCCGGGCTGGCTTGTAAACCGGACCACGCATCGCACCGCCGCGAGGGCGGCCGCCGGCGCCGCGCTGCTGTCGAACTCTTTGTCGTCGTATCCCTGCCGGACCGCATCATCGAATCCGAGACGGCCCTGGAAGAGGGAAGGCACATGCACGTCTCGGACAGCGGCGATCTCGGCCTGCCGCACGTCGCCGCGCAGGACCTGGCGCGCAACCGCCGGGAATGCCCCGAGGACTTGCGGCGCCGCCACGTCCCATGCGCTGCCGCCCAACTGGCTGCTGAACGCAGCGCGGTCGCCGTTCTGGAACATGAACGACGCGTCCCAGCCCTGCAGGCCCATGCCATAGGCGCCCACAATCGCGGGACCTTCCACGCCCCACTCGCTCGGGAACACGTGGATCCACTCGCTGAGCGAGAATGGCCGGCCATCCACCTGCTGCAGCCCCGAGCTGAGCGAACCCGATCCGGCGCGGGCGAGCATGGACGCGGCGTTGAACTTGCCGGCGCCGCCCCGGCCTCCGCCGAAGTAGTTGTGCCGATCGATCCATCCGGCGCGAGCGTCGCTGTGCAGGTTGGCGTAATGGCTGAAAGCGCGCCCGGCCTGCCAGTTCGATCCGATGATCTCGCCGTCGTAACCGGCCTGGCGCACCGCCGCGGCATACCGATCATAGGCCTCGCACTGCAGCTCGTAGAGAAACTCGAGGGTGTCCAGCAGTCGCCGGCTCCGGAACGACTGCGAGCCCGCCAGCTGATCCGGATCCCAATACCAAGGGTTCCCCAGGGGAAGCACGTTCTTTTTGTCCAGGTGCTCGCCCGCCGGAAAACCGTCCTTCTCGAACCCGTCCAGCGCCCTTGCGCCCCAGGCTTTGACCAGGCCGCCGTGATCGCTGTATCTCTTCCCGAGCCAGGCCGAGAACAGCTCCCCCACCTGCCTGCGCAGCGTCGCGCTCTGCCGAAGCGGGGCCATGGATGTGAAGAACAGCGCGCTCTGCTCGTTGATGATCTCCAGCACGCAGATCGCCGGATCCTCGGCATACCGCAAGCCCGTGTGCGGATTCCGATGCTCGAGCAGGTTGACGATCTGACGGATGTGGAGCTTCTGCAGCTCGGGCGAGTAGAAGAACGCGCTGTGAGGTGCGGTCACGCGGTTGCCGCGATCGCCCTCGAAGCGGCCGAACTCGTCGAGGAACGGCACATCGCGCCGGTCGGCAGGCCCAAGCTTGATGGCCCCAAAGTGCGCCGACAGCTTGGTGTAGATGCCTGCCTTCTTGAATTGGGCAACCTGGTAATCCATCCGGTCCAGCCCGGCGGGATCATACTCGGCAGCGCTTTCCTTGGACTGGATCCCACTCCAGCCCGCGCCATCGGCGAACTTGTGAAGGCGGACGGCGTTGATGCCATAGCGGGGATAGAACTCGGCGCGCTGATCGGCCGTTGCTTTCTCGGGGGCGCAGGCGGCGTAACAGAGGTTCAGCCCCCACAGCTTGATCGGCTTTCCGTTGTAGACAATTTGATCGCCCTGGCTCCGAATCCGGCCGTGCTTGCCCGCGGGCTTGTCCAGCCAGTCGGCCATGCTGAGAACGCTGTCGGGCCCATCGCCCGTGGCGCTCCACGGGTACCAGGTCTCGATCCCGTCCGCATCCGGCAGCTCCGCCACGCTCGCAAACCAGTCGGCCGGCTCCGGCAACTCCACCGTCACCGACAGCCGGCGAGCCACACCCGCCGCCAGCCTGTCCTTGGCCAGGAGGATCCGCAATGATCCGTCCGCCGCCATCTCGCACGGCGGATCGAAGCGCATCGTCATCCGGCCGCCCGCAGCATCCGTCCACCTCAATGCGCGGATCTGCTCCCCAATCACGCGTATGCCGAATGGACAGCGCAGGGCTGTCTCGTGGGTCTCCGATTCTGCGATCACGTCCCGGCCGTCGAACGCCTTGCCGGGCTCGATCGTGACCGCGAACATCGTCAGCTGCGCGTCCCTTTCCGCCGTCAGCTCATAGCTCAGCTCCAGCCGGTCTGGCGCTGTCTGACTGGCCCGAAAGCCCAATCGAAGGGGCGCGCTGCCAACGGTTGCGCTCAGCGTGCCCGCCGTGGCGCCGCGGTCGCCGCGGACGTTGCCTTGGATGCCGGACCAGGACCAGTTCGGCCCCCAGACGGCCGTGCTAAAACGGAGGTAATCCGCTCCCGAATGGCTCACGACAACATCGGCCTTGCCAGCCGAATGTGCGATCCATTCGCTGGCGCCCGCCAGCCGCGCTCCCAGTGCCGCCAGCAGGGCGCCCGCAAGAGCCGCATGGACGCACAGCCTGGCGCGCAGCCGGCCATTCGGCAAATGTTTGTGCTTCATTTTATTGAATCCTTTCCCTCGAACAGCATGTCAACCCGCCTGGAATCCGGGCCTGGCGACTGATCATCCGCCCGCACCGGGACGCTGATAGACGCGGACAAAATCGATGATAAAGCGCTGGGGAAAGATCGCGTCATCGATCCCCTGCTGGCCACCCCACGCGCCCCCGATCGCCAGGTTCAGGATCAGGTACTGAGGCGCGTCGAAAGGCCACGAGTCCAGCCCCGTCTTGTCGTTGTCGAGGGTGAAATACTTCGTGTCGTCCATAAAGAAATCGAGCTTTTCCGGCGTCCATTCCACGGCGTAGACATGGAAGGTCTTCTCCGCGTCCGGAACGCGCGTCCAGGCGCCCCGGCCAGTGCCCCGGGCATGGTTGTAGCCGCGGGTATGGACGTTGGCATGGACCACGCCGGGATCGTGGCCAACGTATTCCATGATATCGATCTCCCCACAGGCCGGCCAACCGGCCTCGCGAATATTGGCGCCTAGGATCCAGATGGCGGACCAAACGAGCTTCCATTCACCCGCCGAACCCGCCAGCGCGAAAAGCGCCACGGCCGCCAACCCCATGAAAATGCGCATGCAATCATTGCATGCCGCGCCTTGCGGCAATGTCAAGCGGCTCATTCGCGCAAGTAGCAAGGAGGGCTCGCCCCAGCCGTGGATCGTTCTGGATTAGTCGCCGATGCAAGGAGGCGAATTCGCACCGGAGGCGCCGATAAAGTGACAGGTTCGTTATTTGATCGCTTCACCGCCTCGCTGTGAATCGTTGCTCAGGAATTCTTCCGGGCGATCGTGCTGACCTCGTAGTTCGCATTGTCGGCGAGTTCAGCGCCGGCCTCGTTGAGGATCTTGCCAGGTTTTGGACCGGCATGCCGGTTGGCCCGAACCACCACCCGCTCCGCGGGCCAGCCCATCACGCGGATGCCGTTGCTGCGGGTCGTATTGCTCAGGATCGCCACCCGGCGGATGGGGAAATCGCCCGGCTTCTTGTGCCGCGGCGCGCAGACGTAGATGTCGGATATGTTGCCCGGAGTCGAGATGTCGTTGCCTTCCACGTGCAGGCCGTCGATCTGGCCGACGTGGAAGAGAGACAGATAGCTGTTGCCGCGATTGCGGACGAGTCGGCTGTCGAGGATGGTCGAGTTGCAGTGGTCCTCGTGCATCAGGCCCTCGCCATCGTTGATCCGATAGACCTTGTCCGAACAGAGGTTGCTGAAGACTTCGTAATCGTTGTCCTCGACGATCCAGCGCCAGCCGCGCATCTCGAGCGCGCGGTTGTCGTTCGTGGATGATCCGTAGCTGCAGTGCACTCCGGTGACAGTGGGGCGCACCAGGCCCCGGGCGAAGCGGATGACGTTGCCGCGGCAAATCACGCCATCGCCGCTGAATCCGATGGCGCATCGCCCGGTGTTGAAAACGTAGTTGCCGCAGATCACCGCCCCCTTCCGGAAGCCCCATGGATGGGTCTCGGGCGTGCCGTCGTCGCCACTCCCGCCCGCACCGCCAATGCAGTGATGGTTGACGTAGATCCCTGGGCGGTTGTCGTAGTCGAACTCGACGTCGAACCGGACGATCTCCTTTCGGCGATCGAGCAGCGGGTATTCCCGCATGACGAAGTTGTCGTCCCCGCTTCGGGGGATGCGGTTGTTGGCAACCAGCGCGTTCTCGGAGGCATGAACGCGAATGGCGCTTCGGAACTTGTGCGTGTAGCGGAGCCAGGCGGGCTGGCTCGACTGCGCGCTGGGGACCTCGGCCATCACACCGGCCGCATTCCGCAGCGTGCAGCCATACACGAGGCGATTCGCGCCGCATCGGTGATCGGGACCCTCGCCGAGCGCGATATATCCGCGGTTCAGCGCGAGATGCACCACGCCGCAGTTCGCGGCCGCAGCCGGATCCTCAAGCACGATCCCCCGGAACGCGCCTTCGACCGGCGCGCCGCTCCCCGTGAAGAGGGGCGCATACTTCGGGAACTCCAGTCTCGACGGCGGTGAAAAGCTGTCGTCGAGCGCGGCCGCACCCTCCGGCGGCTCGGCCCCGCGCAGGATGATGCCATCACGCAGCCGGATGTCGCCGCGGAACCGGTACTCGCCCGCGGGAAAGAACACCACCCCCCCGCCCTGCGCGCCGATCCTCTGTTGCGCCTGCTCCAGTCGTTCGTCCCAGAAATCGCCGTGGCCCGGCATGCGGGTGATGTCCGCCACGAGGTCCCAGCGCAGCTTGCGCGTCCAGCCCAGGCCAAGCGAGCGCGCCGGGTCGGACGCGGGCGCAGCCGCAGCCCGGACGAACCCGGAGACCTCCAGCCCAGCCGCGCTCAGCGCCAGCATCGACTTGATAAAATGCCGGCGCCCCAACAGCCGGCTCGAATCAGCACTCATATTTTGCAGAACGTCGTTGGTTTGTATCCAAAGCTGGCGCCCGTTACGGATTCATCCGCTGGAACCGGATGCGCCGCACATAGCCGTAGTTGCTCTCGGTGATGATCAGGTTGCCGAAAGGATCGGTGTTGACCGCCCGCACCCGGGACACCTTTGCCACGGAGGGATCGGCGTAGAACCACTGGCCGTCGCCCATCCTGAAGTTGTTCGCGTCGCTGCCATTGATCCAACGGTGGATGATCCCAGCCGGATCGATGTACCAAATCCGGTTTCCCGGGCTGTGCTCGCAGGTGAAGAAGCCGCCGTTCGGCAAAAACCAAATGCCGCGCGGGTGGATCAAGCCCGTCTGCAGCGCGGGGAAGCCATCCCCGCCCCCGGACTGCGTGCCGTTGCCAGCGATCGGCGTCAGGGTGTTGTCGGCGCTCAAGCGATAGACCCGGTTGGCGCCCCGGTCGCTGATGAAGAGATCCCCGGTGCGCTCGTCGCCGACGATGTTGCCCAGCTCTTTGAAGCCGTCTCGAACCAAGCGGATCGCCCCGCTCGAACGGGACCACTGGTAGAGGTTGGTGGCGGTGCCCCCGGAGCCGAAATAGGCCGCCGACTCGTCGCTCGGGACCCAGAGGGCCCGTCCGTCGCCCATCGGATCCGCCGCGGTGAACAGGGTGGTCATGACTCCGTCCGGGGTGATCCGCCGGACTTTCGCATTGTCGGTATCCAGCACGTAGAGCACATCGTTGGACCCCATCCATCCGCCGTTGGGATTGTTGAGGTGCAGGTTGGTGGCGGCGCCCGGGCCATCGCCGTTGAATCCGGCGATGTGGGTCCCGGCATGTGTGTAGAGCCTGCCCTCGGGCGTCACTCGCAAGACCGAAGAGCTGCGCTGGTCCACGATCAGCACGTTGCCCCTCGAATCCCCGAAGGCGTTGTGCGGCCTGGAAAGGCACACGTTCGTCGCCCACTCACCCTCGTAGCTCGGCTGCCACTGGCTCTCGTCGTCATTGGACAGCCCGCGGCCCGCCACAGTCTCCAGGATCCCATAAGACTCGATCAGATTGGTGAAATGCCGGGGCGTGTTGGTCGACAGATCCACGGCCAGCAGCTTGCAGAACAACGTCTCCGATCCCTGGCTCAGCCGTGCCTGCCCGGCTGGCTGGGTCGTGAAGTGGTTCTCCCGCGGCTGCCACGGACCGAAAACACTCGTCGATGTGAGAAGGCTCACCACCCCCGCCGGCGATGCATTCGACCAGCGGATCATCCAGTCCCGGCCGGCCGCGTCGATCCCGAACGGCAAGGGGAAGACCGCATACGAAGTCCCATTCGTGGGGTCCGTGCCGGCGAGGTATTCTCGCAACGTGCTCTGGAAGTCGCGATCCGGATCTGCCCAAGCCACCTCAGGCGCGATGGGGTTGAGGCCGTAGCGCTGGCACCAGACATCCGGTATGCCGTCGTGGTTCGAATCGGCCGCGGGATGCAGGGCCTCGAAAGCGCCCAGGTCATGGCGCGACTGTCCGTCGGCATCGCCGTCCAGAGGGCGCGGCATGCCATCGAGATCGCGGGTGACAAAGAGGCTCAGGTCATTGGTGACAGCGTAAGTGATGCGGTTGGTTCCCTCGAAGAGCGTGTTCGTGGTGACGTAGACGCCGAGACGCTCCAACCCGGCATCGATGCACGGGGATGGGGCGGCGAGCCGGGCGTCCCTATTGGCGCCGTCGAGCAAGAGCGGATCGGCGCTGATCATGCCCGGCCCCCAGGTGACGGCATAGTTGCGATTCGAGCCGGTCTTGAGGCTGTTGGTGCCGCCCTGGAAATCGCAGTAGGAGACGTCGACTTGGAACGTCGTGAACGGCATGCCCGACGAGCCGGACACGTCAATGGCGCTGTCGCCGTTCCAGACGATGCACTGGACAACGGTGGCGCGGCCGCTCATGGCCGACAGGCAGTACGGGTAGCCGATCCGGCTCTGGTGGTCGAAGAGCTTGATCGCCAAATCGATGCCGTAGAACGTGTTGTTGGCGATGAGAGCATCGCAGCCGTTTTGGATGGCGATCCCCCCGTTAGGAGAGTTGAACATGACGTTGTTGTAGACGATCGGACAGCACGTGTCGCGCAGCACGATGCAGTGATCGCCATCGTTCGGGTCGCCGTAGATGACGTTGTCGCGGATGATCGCCGAACAGCGCGTGGGATGGATCCGGTCGTCGTGGCATGGGATATCGAAGAAATTGCCGCGGACCTCCGGCGACGGCAGGCCGTACAGGGTGCTTTCTCCATACATCTCGACGTCGTCGTTGTCGCCGGTCTTGCCCACGAAATAGCAGCCCTCGACCAGCGCGTAGGCGTATCGTGTGTGAACGCCCTGGCCGATGTAGCGGAACTGGCAGCCGCGGACATAAGCCGAGGCCGGCCCCCGGTGCACCGGATCGTCCGAGAAGATCCCGATCGCGTCGCCCTCCGGAAGCGAGCCGTCCGAGGTGTACAGGTTCCGGAAGATGCAGCCGTCGAATTCCACGCGGCACGCCAGGGCCACCACGGCTTCGTAATAGCTCCGGGGCGCGACGTTCATCGGGTAAGCGCAGTTGGTCGCGTAGTAGGCCGTCTTATGGTCTCCAGCCGAGTTGGCAAACTCGAAGATGCAGTTGCGGAATCGGCTGTCTGCGGCCTCGACGAGCATGATTCGCTCCCAGTTGGCATCGCCGGGGTAGCGGGTGAACGTGATGGGCTGGTTGGTTGCGCCCTCGGCAACCAGCCGGCCATGGACCGTGATGCCCACACCCGCACGCGAGCACACCGTGACCCCCGGCTCGATGGTGAGCGTCGCGTTGCTGGGCACGATGATGTTGCTGGTCACCGCGTAATAGCCGTTGGCGGCGCGCCAGGTCGTGTCCGCCGCCAGGACGCCGCCGACGCCATTGGTGATGGCAGGCGGCGGGCGGACGGCCTCGAGGTAGAGATCGGCCACCTGGATGAAATCGGTGCTGGTCCTGGACACGTTCAACCCGATGATCGCCAGCGTGTGGGCCCCGGGCGGAAGCAGGCTGCTCGCGAGCCCCAGGTCGTTGGTCTGAGGCGGCCGCGGGCTGCTGCTGGCTTGCCCTGTCGAGCATTCATGGTTCGCATTGGCACGGTCGATGTGCGCAGGTTCGGCGGGGGCCCCGTCGACATTGAAATGCGCCAGGTAAGCCCCGTCCAGCCACGCGATGTAGCCATCATCGAAATCCATCCGCAGAAACAGATGCTCGTCGTCGGCCGGCGCATCCGAGATCGAGAACGTCTTCCGCATGTAGATCGTCGTGTAGTTCGTCGCGCTCGTGCCGGGGCTGTCGAACAGGACGGTCTTGCAGTGATTGGTCTCGGCCGGACTGGTGCCGAAGCCGAACCCGCCCATTCCCGCGGACCATTGGGAGGGATCGAGGGCGTTGTCCTCGGCCGTCTTCCAGTCCGATGGCGGCGGGTTGGTGCCCTTGTGGTAGAGCCATGTGTCGCCATGGTTGACCAGTGGGGTGATGGCTGCTTGGGAGGGAGCGATGAGCACGAACGCACCGAGCAAGCCCGCCAGATACGAGAAACGGCGTTTCATGGGTTCGAGAGATCTCCAGCCAATGGAAAATCTCATAATTTCCACCATGAAGCGCAGTGTAATGCCCTCGGAATGCTTGGCAACCGCGAAAGGCGGACGGTTCGGCGTGGCAATAATGCAATTGGCTTTTGAAGGAATCGAGCCACTATGGCGCTATGAGCACAGCCAGTTCGACACGGCCAAAGAATCCAGCCGGCATCTCCCGCCGGCGATTTCTCGAATCCAGCCTCACGATCGGCGCCGCCGCCGTTGCGGCTGCCGCTGGCGAGAAGAGTGCCACGCCCACACTCGGCGGGCCGTGGCAGATCGGGTGCTACACGCGCCCGTGGGGCGCATACGACTGGCGCGTCGCGCTCGATGCGATCGCCGAAGCCGGCTTTAAGCATGCCGGCTTGATGACCGCCAACACAAAGACCGGCCTGGTGATCTCCGCTGCCACGACGGTGGACGAGGCCCGAGCCGTCGGCGAAGAATGCAGGAAGCGCGGCCTTCAAGTCCCGTCGCTCTGGGGGGGCGGGTTCGCCGTCGCGAAGTCGCTCGAAGCCGGCATCCAGGACCTCACGCGGCTCATCGACAACTGCGCCGCATGCGGCGCGGCCAACCTCATGATCGGCGGCACCGGCGACCCGCGGATCGCCGATGACTATTACAAGGCCGTGGCCGAAGTTTGCGATTACGCCGCCGCGAAGAAGATTGGCCTCAGCGTCAAGCCCCACGGCGGCCAGAACGCCACCGGCGCACAGTGCCGCAAGATCGTCGAGAAAGTCGGCAAGAAGAACTTCGGCCTGTGGTATGATCCGGGCAACATCTACTATTACTCGAACGGGGAGCTGGATCCGGTCGAAGACGCCGCCGGCGTGGACGGGATTGTGGTCGGTATGAGCGTGAAGGACTTCCGGCCGCCCAAGGAGGTCATGGTCACCCCCGGCACGGGCCAGGTGAACTTCGCGGCCGTCATGGCGCGTCTTCGGCGGGGCGGCTTCACTCGCGGCCCGCTCGTCATCGAGTGCCTCGAGAAAGGCGATCTGCCGAAGCTGGCCGTCGAGGCCAGGAAAGCGCGGCGGTTTCTGGACGAACTGCTGGGGCGTTAGGATCTGTACAGACCCTTAGCCTTGGCCCTGCAGCGCCTCCGATCATGATCACGCGCAAGCAATTTCTCCTCGCCGTGCCTGCCGCCGTTGGCGCCTCTTGCGCCCTGGCCGCCGAGAGGCCATCCGGCACCCGATCCCCTTCCACCCTGCCCATCAGCGGCCAATGGCGGCATGATGAGCTGCGGCGATTCAAGGCGCGCGAAGCCCACCAGGGCGTCGCGACGGATGGCCGGTGCTTCTACGCCATCTCCAACCGCGCGATCGGGAAATATCGGATTGAAACCGGGGAGCGGTTGGGAGGCTGGATGGGCGAGAAGGACGGTCCCATCGTTCACCTCAACGCGGCGACAGTCCGCGACGGCCGCCTCTACGGCGCGCACTCGAATTATCCCGGCGTGCCGATGCTCAGCTCGGTGGAGATTTGGGACACCGCCACGATGCAACATGTGGATTCGCACAGCTTCGGCATCGACGCCGGCTCGCTGACCTGGCTGGCCTGGCGCGACGGGCGCTGGCTCGCCTGCTTCGCCCAGTACGCCGCCAGCAGCACCGCAACCGGACGCAATCCATCCTGGACGCAGGTCGTCCAGTTCGACGACCGATGGCGGCGCATGGCCGGCTGGGTCTTTCCGCCCGAGCTGATCGAGCGGTTCGCCGGAAATAGCAGCTCCGGCGGCGCGTTCGGACCGCACGGCTTTCTCTTCATCACCGGTCACGATGCGAGGGAGCTTTACGTGCTGGAATTCCCCAAGGCCGGCTCAGTCCTGAGATGGATGGACACGGTGCCGATCAGCGCCGAGGGTCAAGCCTTCGACTTCGATCCCGCCGATCCCGCCAATCTCTTCTCGATCTCGAGGCGGAGCGGCGAGGTGATCCTCGCGCGCATCTCGCGCCGTTGATGCCATGCCATAGACGTGAAAGTCGTCGGCGAGCCTCCAGGGCGCCTGCCAGACGCCGCCGCTGTTCCAATGATTGTCGATCCCATTCTCACGGAAGACATGGGCGTTCAAGGGCCACAGCCGCATGCCCTCGAGCGCGAAGCCGGTGGGAGCGGCCGCTGGCCGATAGGAACCCACCCGCGACCGGACATGCTCGAGCCACCAACGCACCCCCGGATCATCCGGGGTGCCCATGCCCCCCGGCGCATGGTTCGGGCCATCCGGCGGCACGCATTGCAGCCAGGTCGACGCGAACAGATACCCCTGGCCGCGATCGAGAAAGGCGTCGGTCCGCCGGAGCATCTCGCGCTTCATCGCGTCCGTATAGACGCCGATATGGATGTAGTTGTAGCGGCCCGGCTGCTTGCTGTAGGCGCCCCAGTAATCGCCTCCGGTGCCCTCGGTTTCGATGTAATACTTGCCGGGAATATTTGGGCTGCCGTGATGGAGGGACAGGTCAGCATTGGGCGGCGTCACCTTGCCGCTGGTGCCCACGACATAGCTCGAGTCCACGGTTTTGGCCGCCGCGATCAGCTTCGAATCGTCGAACGGCGCCATGTGCTCGTTGTTCACGTCAAGGAACACGTTCCGGTAATTGTTGTTCTGGAGCCAGGCGATCGTATGGGCCACGGCGCGCTCCGCGTCGGCTTGGGTCCAATGCCTCCACCACCCCCGGGAATCGCCGTGGTAGAGGCAGCCGACCAGCACCACCATTCCCCGCGCATCGGCCGCTTCGATGATCCGTCCCGGATCCAACGCGAGCTCGAGCCGGGAATAATCAATTGCCCAGGGTCTTGAGTTTCGCCGCGGCTTCGGCCCGGGCCTTCTCGAGAACGGTGCGCAATGCGACGGGGCATCCACCCTGGCGTTTGCTCTCGTCGGCCGCTTCCATGAACGCGAAGATCTCGATCGTCTCCTCGGCGCTGACCGGGGACTGGCGCGTCTTGAAGAACTTGGCGACTTCGATGCAGAGGCTATCGTAGCCGCTGCTTTGGGTGGCCGAGACAATCCCTTTGGTGCCGTAAGCCACCGCTCCGAAGCCGGCCCTGTTCCGCCGGATCCCGCGATACGTCCCTGCGCGTCCCCCGCTCCAGACGCCGCTGACCAGATCGGCATCCTGGGTTTGAAGGCGCGCCACGGTCTCGCATCCGGTGCCCATGAGCGCGAACAGAGGCTCGACGCCGTGGATGCCGTAATAGAACAGGTCGGGCGTCCCCTCCTGGTAGGAGCACGACCCCCAGGTGGCCGCCCCCGCAAGCTGCCCAACCGCGGGGTTGGCTTTCAGCTCCTGGATGGCCCCGTAGCGGAGCGACGAGCTCGAAAAACAGGGCGCCTGGTGCTTCTTGGCGAGCTCGAAAATGACGATGGCATCCGTCAGCGAGCCGGCCACCGGCTTGTCGATGAAGAGCGGCTTGCCAGCGCGGATCACGGGGACCGCCTCCTGGAGATGAATGCGCCCATCAACGCTCTCGAGCAAGACCGCATCCACCCGCTCCAGCAGTTGGGGGATGGTATCGACGATCTCGACGCCCATCTTGCGCAGCGTGTCCGTGAACCCCGCCACCCGGTCGCGGCTGGCCGGAAGGTCGGTGCCGCCCGGATAGCCCGCCACCACCCGGATCCCAGCCGCCTCTCCCACGGCCTTGGGATTGTTGAAGAACTTGGCGAACGCCGGCACATGCGATGTGTCGAGCCCGATCATGCCGGCGCGAATCGATGGCCCGGACGTGTTCTGGGCATGGAGGACGCCGGCCATCGCCAGAGTGGACAGAGCAACTGCGATCTTATTCATGCTCAACTCTTAGCCTGCTGGCCCGGCGGAGTCGAGACGGATTGAGGCGCCGGGCTGCGCCTTCAGCCGCTGGCGCTCAGCCGCCTTGGCGAACGGATAATAAACCGCCATGGCCAAAACGATGGAGAGGACGCCCCAGGCCGCCGCTCTCCAGTCGCCGCCAGTGGCCAGGTAATGGCCGATGATCGGCGGCGTGGTCCATGGTATGTTCACGAACGGCTTCGAGATCAACCCCCCTTCCATCAGGAGATAGGTGCCAGCCGTCAGCAGCAGCGCGTTGAGGATATACGGCGCCATCAGCACCGGATTGAGCACGATGGGGAACCCGAAAAAGATCGGCTCGTTAATCTGGAAGATCTGGGTCGGGAGCGACAGGCGGCTGACCTTGCGATAGCCCGGCTCCCTCGAGTTCAACATGATCAGCGCCAGGGCGATCGTCGCGCCGGTGCCGCCCACGTTGACGAACGTGGTGAAGAAGCCCAGGGCAGTCACATGCGGCAGCGCGTGGCCCGCATCGGCCGCCTGGACATTCAGCGCCAGGTATTGCAGGAACACCGGCGCCACGATCGCATCGAGCGTGTTGTCGCCGTTGATGCCCACCGACCAGAGCAGCGTCACCAGAAACGCATACGCCAGGATGCCGGGCAGCGTGTCCAGCGCAAACACCAGCGGCGAAAAGACAGCCTGCACGCCGGCATTGAGATCGATGCCCGCCCCAAACCGGATCAGCCAGAAAACCAGGACGAGAACCGCCATCGGCACAATCGAGAGAAACGACTCGTACACCACCGCCGGCACGCTCGAGGGCAGCCGGATGACCAGATTACGGTCGGTGAAGAACTTCTGCACCCGCACAACGACCAGGGCCACAAGGATCGCCGTGAAAAGCCCTTCCGATCCAAGCCCGGCCATCGTCAGGGCTTGTTTCTCCCGATCGATCTGGAGCATCAGAAAGACGAGCGCCGCCATCGACGCGCTGAGGATGGCCTCCTGGTTGAGCCGTTGGCCCAGATCGTAGGCGATCGCAAAGCAGACGAACACCGCCAGCAGGCCGAACGTCGCCGTGACCGGCACCCGCAGCAGCGGCAGAACAGGCGCCGCCCATTCATCCCATCCGGCCACCGGCAGATTGCAGATCGCCGTGAAAAGCCCCCCAATGATCGTCAGCGGCACGATCGCGATCATTCCCGCCCGGATCGCGGCAAGGCAGGTGTTGTCGCTCATCGCGGTCAAGGCCGAGATCAGACGCTGCCGGAGGATGCCAATCGGATGACTCATGTAGACTCGAGAAGGCGCTGGCCCATGTAAATGCATCCGTCCCGGCCCGAGCCAACCCGGATGAGCTCGCGAAATCCCAGGTGCGCATAAAAGCCGAATGCCGGCGCGTTCGCCATGCTCACGCCCAGGTGCACCCCCCGAGAGCCCAGCCGGCGCAGCCGGCCCATCAATTGCCCCATCATCCGCCGGCCCAGCCCCCGCCCTTGCGCCCGCTGCAGCAGATCGATGTGCAGATGCGACGGGTAATCCGCGTACGGCTCAGGCACGAAATAGTCCGGACGATGATACCACGAATGCGCCATTTGCACGCGCGTCCAGGCTGCCGGATCGCCCGTCGGCTCGGGAAACTGCGCGCATAGATCCGGGCGCCATTCGCGTTCGTACCGATCATAGAAAGCCTTCGAGTCCAGAGCGCCGAGCGCATACCCGCATACGCCGCCCTCGTCCTCGGCGATCAGGCTGAGCTCCGGCTCGAACGCCAGATACGGCCCCACAAAGATCCGGCCCAGCGCGTCGGGGTCTTCCCGGTAAAACGGCTCGCCGTCCTGCCCGTAATCGCCTGTCTTCAAGCAGACAAAATAGGCGCCCGGTTCATCCCCGGGCCGCGCGAGCCGAATCACAACGTTGCTCATATGCCATGCGGGGATTCAGCCGCCGCGGACGCATGCGTTTCCCGCGCGGTGAAGGTTCCGTCCGGATGCTGCTCGAGAAGCCGCTGCAGGCGCGCCACGAAGCCGCCCCGATAGGTGCCCGGCAGGTGAAAATCGGACCGGGCCGGGGCCCCGGCAGCGCCGCGGTCCGACTGCAGCCGGATGTAGCCCAGGAGCAGATCCAGCTCCTCGCGCAGCTCCCAGACCCGCCGGCTCAATGCCCAAAACAACGACCGATCCTCCAGCCCGGCCAGACGGGCGCACACGTCTCGCAGCCGGGCGGCCCGTTCTTGAAAAGCCTCGATGGCGCCCTGCTCCCAACTGCTCGGATCGGCGCCGAGCAAGGCCTGGGCCGACTCGAACAGAGCCTGCGCTTCGGGCCCGTCCTCGTGCGGCAGGTAATACGCATCCCCCAACAGCACCAGATCCTCGAATGCGATCGGCTGGCTCACCGTCGCAAATCGCGACAGCCAGCCGCGCATCGCCCGCAGGTAGGCATCGCGCGCATCCCACTCTCCACCGCCCCACGCAAACTCGGCGCATGTGCGCAGCGGCACGTAGTTGAGCGCGAGCTCGGTGTTGGGATTTGTCAGGATCCCGCTCACGGCGCCGCGGATCTCGGGCGCGCGGCCGGCATATGGGCCGCAGAAGAACCGGCGTCCATCATAGTCGTTTGCGTGAAGGTTGTCCCACAGCAACGGCTTGCGCCGGAGCCGGGCGGCGACCTCCCGGAGATGCCCGGCCGATATCTCGCGCGAGATGATCTCCGGGCCCGTCCAGAGCAGTTCGATTTCGCCCGCTAAAGCTTGGCCCACGCGATCCAGGTACCCTGCCCCGCCCACGCCTCCATCCGCCATCCGGCCGCAATACGCCGTCGGGCAGAACAGCCAGCACCCGCCCGGCGCGCGGGCCCGCGTCCACGCCCAGGCCCGGTTTGCCCAATCGCATTGCGCCTCCGCAAAGGACGGGAAGCGCGCCCGGTCCTCCGGACGCATCCGATCCGGAATGTCGTCGAACAGCAGGGCGAAGTCCCGGCAGCCGAGACCGATCATCTGATCGATCCGGGCCAGCAGGCGATCGAACTCGGCCGGTTCGCCGTAGCCGGCGTCCAGACCCGGCGCCAGCGCGTAGAAAAAGCGGATCCCGCGCTGGCGGGCATCCTCGATCAGCCGGCGCAGGGCGCCGGCTTCCTGGGCAGAGTAGAGCTCCCGCCAGATCGCCCGGTGCTTGAGATCGTCCTTGGGCGCGTAAAGATAGGTGTTCATCCCCCACCCTGCCATGTCGGCAAAGAGCGATGCCCGCTCGGCTGGCGACCAGGGCGGTCCGTAGAAGCCTTCGATCACGCCGATCCGAAAGCCGGGCGGCGACGCGGTGAGTGCCTGTTCGTCCGTAATGATGCCCGAGGCTAAACGATTGCGGCGATCGAGGCAACATCGCGTGTTCGGTGTCCCGCGTTCACGCGGTCGGGAGTCGCAAGCCGCCAGAGGCCGGCTGAAGCCGGGACACCGATCCTCGGGAGGACGGACGGCCGCGCGCCATGGAAAAATCCTATACACGACGGCAGAAATGGCGCGGCGTGGGAACACACGGCCTGCTACAGCGCTGTAGGCCCGGTCCCCCGACCGGGCGCTGCATCTGTTCGACAACCTCGTATGATTATGGAAGCCGATCGGAAATTTGTTGCAGCATCATTCGACAACGAAGAAGAGATCGAGCGCGTGGTTATCGCGCATGCCGCGTTCATTTTTGGCCCAGATTCGATCATCCTACCCAAGTCTCTTATTCGCAGTGCTGAGGGTTTCGGTACAATTCCCGACGGATTCGCCATCGATTTTTCTGCAAGACGTTGGTTTATCGTAGAGGCAGAGTTATCGTCACATTCCGTGTGGACTCACATCGCACCACAGGTTTCAAAGCAGATTGTCGCTGCCCAGCAGCACGGCACCCGAAAACGGCTGATCGAGGTCGTGATCGACCGGATTCGGGAGGATGCGGGACTCCGAGAGCAGATTGAGGAGTTGGGTATCCCCGAAATCGATATAAGGAGAGTGCTTACGGAGATTATGGAGTCGAGACCGATCATCGGCATTCCAATTGACCATGTTTCCACCGATTTGCGTGAGTGGGCGCAAACTCTCAAGAATGAGGTCAAGCTCTGGATTGTTCGGAAGCTGGTGGAGTTTCGGGATCCAGCTCAGGTGCTCTATGAAATTCCAGACGAGTATCGTCCAGTATTCGATTCATCTGCCGAGGCAGATGAAGCCCGGCGGTACGCCGATTACGACGTAACAATCTCTGACCTTCTTGAGGTTGGCAAGCTGACACCTGGGCAGCGGTTGTTTATGTCGTATAAGCCGCGAGGCGGTGCACGAGAAACCAGGACCGATTCGAACAAGACGCTGCACTCAACAGCCGCCCGCCGTCGCAGATGCAATCATAACCGGAAGTTCAGTCGCCCAACCTGCTGCGGACACCTTCCACCGGCGGCTGTGGGTGAGCTGATCGTTGGCGAGGCCACTGATGCCTGTTGGCTGGGAAAGGACGCTACGCCAACGACCCATCTCCATTCCGGTTCCCTTCGCGTGCACGTTCAGCCTGGCACTCGAAACCGATGCAGCTTCAGCATCGGGGCCGAAGAAAACATGGCGTGACGAAAGCTGGACTTGTGCGGGCCGTTGGGTGTATGGTCGAACCCGTGCCGGGGCTCAAAGCGGGAATCGGACGATGTCTTGAACAGAACGCAACACCCGCCAACCACCCCTGCCCCTTCGCGAAAGGATAAGCGGCCATGAAACGCCACGCCATCACTCCTTGGATCCTGTCCATCGCCGTCGCCGGTCTCCTGGCCGGGACATGGACATCTCAGGCGGCCGATGTCACCCCATCCAGCCGCCCGAATATCGTCTTCTTCCTCGCCGACGATTACGGCCTCGACGGCGTGGGCTGTTACGGGTCGGACAATTTCAAAACGCCGAACATCGACGCGCTCGCCCGGAGCGGGCTGCGCTTCCAGAATGCCTATTGCACGCCGCTATGCGGACCCACGCGCTGCCTCCTCAACACCGGCCGCTACGGGTTTCGCACCGGCGGGCTCACAAACCCGACAGCCGGCCAGCCGTCGCCCACCCAGGAGCCGGCCATTGCCCGGATGCTGAAGCAGGCGGGATACGCCACCGGCCACTGCGGCAAGTGGCGGCAGGTGGGCGCCTCCCCCGCCGATTGGGGTTTCGAGGAATACATCACCGACCCGACCGCGGGAGGTTGGTACTGGAAAACCAATTACACGAAGAACGGCGCCGAGGTGCGGACCGCCAAGGAAATCTATTATCCGGATGTCTGCCACGAGTTTGCCCTGGACTTCATCCAGCGCCACCGCGACCAGCCGTTCTTCTTCTACTACTCCTCGCACCTGGTCCACGGCCCCATTCTGCGCACGCCGGACACGAAGCGGGGCGTTACCGACACCAACACGTTCTACACTGACAACGTGAACTATCTCGATAAGCAGCTCGGCGACCTCGTGGCGCACATCGACCGGCTGGGGCTGCGCGAGAAGACGCTGATCATCTTTGCGGCTGACAACGGCACCGCCCGCGCCTCGCGGACGCTCCAGGGCCGATCCCTCAGCGGCCAGAAAGGGAGCATGCTGGATTGCGGCGCGCACGTGCCCTTGATCGCGAGCTGGAAAGGAACCGCGCCCGCCGGCAAGGTGCTGAACGACCTGGTGGACTTCAGCGACTTGTTCCCCACATTCGCCGAGCTGGCTGGGGCAAAGATGCCGCAGGGCTGGACCTTCGACGGCCGCAGTTTCGCCCCCCAGCTCCAGGGCCAAACGGGAAGGCCGCGCGAGTGGATCTTCGTCCAGCTGGGCCCCAACTGGTATGTCCGCGACCGGAGCTGGAAGCTCAACAATCAGGGGCAGCTTTTTGACATGACGGACGCCCCGTTCGCCGAGACGCTGGTCGCCGCCGATGCGCCGGACGCCCGAGCCGCCACCGCCCGCAAGCGGCTTCAGGCCGCACTCGATCAGCTCGATCCTGCCTCCGGAAAGACCGCTCCCCAGGATGCCGTCAGGAAGAGAGCCCGGCGGCTGCAAAGGATCCGGTAGCGATCGACACAGCAGCCTGCCCGCCGCGGGAAACCCGGCCGCCAGCGGGCCGGATCCCGGTGGAATCCGCCCCGTGCCCGGCATGGATCAAGCCACGAGGCACGGGTGATGGTGCCCTTAACGTGTCCCGGGCACAGCGGTCCGATCCGCCGTCTGGATGCGGTCGATGCGCACCGCCAGGTCATCGACAAAGGGTGGCAGATCGATCCGCCCCTCCTGCCCCAGCCCCTTGGATCCATAGCTGCGCGTCTCGATCGTCGATCCGTCTGCCGGCTTGAGCATCGTGAGGCGATAGATGCCATCGGGCAGACGCAGCGCCAGGCTCGAGCTCGAAACGGCTTGGCCGGTCTCGCGCGCGCAACAATAGACCAGCGCGCAGTCCCGCTCGGCGGTGGCCAGCGCCGCCTGAACCAGCGCGGGGTTGCTCACGACCGCCGCCGTCTCGTTCGGGTTCATCCGCCAGAACGGCAGCGCCCGGAACGCCTCGGCCATCGGACGGAGAAACTCTTCTCCCGGCGCACGATAATCCGGATCGTCGATGCCTTCGCAGCCATCCCAGCTGTGCCACGTCCAGTGGCACCCGGCCGCATACCAGAGCCATCCCTGCTTGCGCCGATGGACGCCGTCGTCATTCCGATGACGACGCTCGCGGCCGGATTCGTTGCACCAAGCGGGTTTGCCGTGGGCGCGAGTGTTGCGCGCCACGGCCAGGTACCAATCGCGCAGGTCGTGGCGCGCCGTCGATGACGTGCAGGTGTGGTTGATGGCCAGCCCCATCCACGGCTTGCCCGGCCAGACCGCGTCATCGGTGGTCCCGTCGGAGGTGCACACGGGCCGGCGGGCGGGATCCTTGGCCTGGAAGAACCGCCCCGCCGCATCCTGAAATGCCTCGTTGCGCGTGTATTCGTTTGCGATCTCCCACGTCAGGACGTTCGCGAACTTCCCCAGCCGCCGGATCGTCTCCTCCCAGTAGCGCTGCTGAACGGGGATGTCTTTGGCATCGGGATGGAGCGCCATGTACAGAACGATGTCCAGCCCGATCCCCTTCTCTCCCGCCATGCGCACCCGCTCCTCGACGCGCTGCCAGTAGCTCTCGTCGAATGTGCTCCAGTCGGGCCTGGCGCGGGTGCCGCCCCAAGGCCACAGGTCGATGCCCAGATCGTCCCAATACGGCCTGCCTTCGAGGGCGACGCGGATGACGTTCACCCTCTGCGCGCGCGCGCGCTCGAGCCACCCGCCCGGATCGCGGCAGCCGAAGAAGGCCCAGGCCGTCTTGTTGAGGATCAGGAGATGCGCGCCTTGGCCATTGACCAGGTGATGCGGCCAATGGGGATCCGGCCGGTACGGCGAGGTCCACGGCGCGCCGAACGGAACCGGCTGCGCATGGAAGGCATCGGGATCGCTGGCGTCATAGCGGCCGCGAAACCGCTGCAGCAGCTGGTCGCGCGATTGCGGCTCGCCCTTCGCGCCGAGAAAGACCTCCGTCCAGGGCGGGCGCCCGGCCGGATCCACCAGCGCGCCATACGCCGCAGGATTGCGCACGTTGAAGTGGCCCGCACGCTCGTCCCATGCCCCGCCATATTTGCGGCCGATATGCCGCGCGAAAGGCCGGATCTCGAATATCTTCCAGCCGGGCTTGTCTGCGGCCAGCTTGCCGAGCATCCGGCCGCCGCCGTCCACGGCATAGCAGCCCCCCTGAAATATGCTCATCACCACCGGCACGAAATTGTCCGTGGCGCGCGTCGGCACCAGATGGCCCATGTCGTCGGCGATGCTCAGATGCAGGATCACATCCGCGCCCGCCAGGACGTTGCACCGGACGGTTTCCGGATACCACATGTCGGCGCAGATGCTGAAGCCATAGCGCACGCCCCGAAACTCGACCGGCTGGAATGCTTCGCCCTGAGACCACCCCCACCAGGTCTGTTCGCCGAGGTTGGCGTGGACCTTTCGGTACTTGCCGACCAGGGCGCCCTTCTCATCGAGCAGGAACGCGCAGTTGTAAAGCCTGCCCGAATCGGTCTCGACCAGCGATCCGACCAGCGGCGTCCGCGTCTGGCGGGCCAGGGCCTGGTAGCGTTTGTACCACGGCCCATCGCCAGGGACCGCCTCAGCCGCGCTGTTGATCACAGCTTCGCTCGGATACGGCCACCCGGAGATCGCGTATTCGGGGAAAACGACGAGATCGGCCCCCTCCCGGGCTGCAGCGCACGCCTGGGAGGCAAGCGCGGCGAAGTTCGACTCCAGGCCCGGGTTGCCCTCGGCATAGTGCGCCCGGCCTGCCTGCACAGCCGCAATCCGCACGGTGAAATCCGGGTCGCGCGATGCCGCAGCCGAAGCGCACCGGGATTCGGCTGGCATCTCGGCGCCCCCGCCGCTGGCCGGCGCCGCGGCCAGCCTCAAGAGAAGCGCAGCCGCTCCGGCCATGCAAGCTCGTTGAACACACCGATGCAGATGTCTCGGGATCATAATCGCGCGGACCGATTATCGAGAGATGACAACCCGCACTCCGCCATCGTCCCAGCACGTATCCACCGCGATCTGGTAGGTGATGCCGGCCACGGCGTCGAACTCGAGCCGCTCGAAGCCGTTCGCCACCGGCGTCAGCCCGCCAATGGTCGTGCCCGTGAAGACGCCGATCAACCAGCATCCCTTATCACCGGAGGCGGAGATCGAGGTTCTTCCGGACGTCGGCGCCGTCCACGACCACCAGACGGTGTGCCCCGCTCCACCCTGCTGGAGTTCCCCGGGCTGCCGCGTCGCATTGTCCGTGTAGCTGACCACGGGAACGTCCATGCCCGGAATCACCGCGCGGTTTTCGAACGCGTCGTTCGCAGGCGGGGGCATCGCTCCGGTCCGATCCACGACCCGGTAGAACCGGCGTGAAAGAGCCGACGCGTCCCGATCCACAAAACCATAGGGGCCTCCCAGGCTGACGAAGGCCGCGTGATCAGCCCAATCGCGCAGGTTCGACGAGACCTGGACGACGTATCCGCGGCCCCGGGCGACGAGGATCGGGAACTGGATGGGCGGGCCGAGCATCCCGGAGCCGGGCTCGATGGCCGGAATGGATGGCACCATCTGAGCCAGGATCTCCTCCGCATCCTGCCTTCCGATCCCGTAGATCAAGCCCCCGAACGTCGGATCGGGCAGCGTTCCCATCGCAAAGCTGTTCCCGCGGAACTCGGGCAGAAAAGAGCGGAGCGAGCGGGCGCCGCTGAAGTGCGATGCGAAAAAGACGGTGTAATTGGTGTCCATGGTCAGCGGGACTGCGCCGTTCAGGGATCGCTTGAGGTCGATGAGGGCCGTCCGGAACTGCTCCTCCGACTCGGCGCTATCCTCGTCAATATTGAAGAACCGGATGACATCGCCGGGGCGGCTGCGGATGAACTGGGATGCTTCGAGGTAGCGGTCGACGCTGTTCTGGAAGGCCAGCCGGGCTGCCGCCAGATCCTGGGTGGTGGCGAACGTGAGCAGGTTGGGATAGTCGGCGAGCAGGCGCTCGATCGAGAGCTGCTCGCTGGTGTATAAGTCCCGGATGCTGTCAAACTGGGCATCCAGGTTCCACGAGTGAATCGTGTAGAGGACGTACTCGGCCGCGTGAAGCATGGCCCGGAACATGAGAACATCCCCGTAGTCGAGGGTGATGCTGGCCATCCGGGTCTCGTTGCTCGAAAGGCTCAGGGTGAATTGGCCGTCGGTCACCTGGGCGAGGTTGGCTCCGGCGGCAACCAGGGCGGGCAGCACGTTCGTCCGCAGCATGGCGGTGGTTTCCTGGGCGCTCATGCCCTCAGGGGCCAACACCACGCCGTTGGTGTCGGCGGGCAGCCCCGCCGTCCAGCCATACAGGTCCCGCCCGGCCGAGGGCATCCCCAGCCGGCTCAGGAAATTGCCGCCTGCCGGCTCGCTGGGCAGGACCAGCAGCCGGGTGGCGGCATAGAACACATTGGCCGCCGGGTGCTGGGGCGACAGAGCAACCGCGTTGCTGAAGCTGAGGTTGGCAGCCGACAGGTTCGTCCCCGCTAGATAGGTCCGCCCCGCGCTCACGTAGTCGTTGGCGCTCTGCGCGGCCAGGGACGGGATCAGCGCGCACAACGCCATCGCGGGCAGGGCCGCAGCTAACTTGATCATAGTTCAATAATATTTTGTTTATGACTTTGCAATTGAAAATATATTCGTCGTCCAAGGCGGGCGCGTATCCATCACCAGCGTGCCAGTCTGGCTGCCGGCCACCTGCAGGGTGGCGCTCGATGCATGCACCCCGTTCGTCCCGATCTGAAGATGAACACCCCCGTCCAGCTCCCACCTTCCTGCCTGTCGAACGCGAACGCGTCCGGCCTGGAGGCGGTTCGGGGCGGCCGTCCCGATCTGGAAGGCGGCCTGGCGCAGCTCGAGACGCTCGGCGGCTCGAGGGCTGAGCCAGCGATCGAGCAGGGCCAGGCTGTTTGTGACGGACTCGATGTCCCGGATCTCGAAGCTGACCCCCTCGGCGACCTTGACTGGCAGCGCTCCGATCCGGAAGAAGGCTTTCCGCTCGTAGTCCTTGTAGATGGACTCGGCTCGCAGGATCATCGATGGCTCCGGATTCCTCCCCATGTAGATGGGAACGACAGCCCGCCGAATCCTCCCGTTCGCGGAGAACAGGCCGCCGAGCTGGGCATGCCCGCTCGAGACCAGCAGCAGACCGGCCATCCCGAGGATCAACGCTGTGCGAGCTCCGCTCATTCAACGAGTTGCAGCCACTGGACCGCGTCGATGACCACGTGGCCATCGGCGCCGTCGTTGGATATCACGACTGCCGCTGGCCGGTCCACGGAAAATTCGTATGTCCCCAGCGAGACGAACAGGCCATCGATCGGCGGCGCTTGTTGTTGGTTGACCCGGACGGTCTGGACACCGGCGGCATGGTGGATCTCGACTCGTGTCCGGGAGCAGCGGTTCTGGTGGGGTGAATAGGCCAGGCGAACCTCGCAGAGCCCCGCCTTGGGCAGACGAGCCTCGAACCGTGCGCTCGATCGGCCGTCGCGAGCGCCGCCGTCGTGCTGGTACCCCGCCGCGATCCATTGCCCCATGGCGGTGCTGGACGCCCAGCTCCCTGTGAGCGCAGCCTGGCTGTCGTCCACCACAACCCCTCCGAGCTGGGCAAGGTCCAATCCCGCCCTCGCGCTCCTTCGCGCGGTGGCGGCTTCGAGGATCTGGCCGTCTTCGAGCAGCCGCTGCCGCAGCCGCGAATAGGGCAGCTCCTGGACGGGCACGTTGGCGTCCATGGCCAACACGGCGGCGGTGGCGGCCGACTGCCCCAGGATCATGAAGACCGGCTCCATCCGAATCGAGCCGAAGGCGATGTGCGAGCTGGAGACGCAAACGGGCACGAGCAGGTTGACGCACTGGCCCTTGCGGGGCACGAGCGCGCCGTAGGCGATCTCGTAGGGGCCGCCGGTCGGAACGCCGATGTCGCCTTCATTCTGCACATAGCCTTCGGGAGTGATGTAGCGCTGCACGTTGTGCGAATCGATGTTGTAGGAGCCCATGCCCACGGAATCGGGCGTCGGCCGCTTCTTCAGGAGCTCGTTCTCGGTCATGACGAACTGGCCGACCATGCGGCGCGCCTCGCGAACATAGATCTGGTGGGGCCAATGGCCGTGGTCGCCGAACTCGTCCTTCGCCAGCCCCCAGCGCTGCATCTTCGCCTGCACGTCCCGGGGCACGCGCGGGTCGTTGGCGATGAAATAGAGCCAGCCCTTCTGATAGGACTCGTGCTCGCGGATGATCTCGCGGCGGCGGTCGTAGGAAGCTTCGGGGTAGTCGTAGTTGAAACCGATGTTGTCGAAACTCATCGGGCCGTGGTTATTGACGTCGGTCTTGCGGTTCGGGATGGGATCGAACTTGTCGAACGTCTCGCGCCAGCCGGCGTCGAAGATCCGCAGCAGCAAGGCGTATTGGCCCGGATCGTAGCCGTCAGGCTTGGGAAAGGGGACGCGGTTCTCGGCATGGTCGGTCAGGCAGAGGCGGAAGCAGTAGGCCTGCACTCGTTGGTCGCCTTGGCCGTATTGGCCGGGAGGGCCTGCGCTGATCCGAGGCAGCACGCCGCTAGCCGGGTCCGCCGGATCCACATAGGGGCTGATCTTCTGCTTGAGCACGCCGAAGTGATGCCGGTGATGCAGCACGCCGGTCTGCACGCCGTTCCACCGCTCGCCGTAAGCCGTCTGGGCTTCGCGGCCGACGTGGTACTCGATCCCTGCCGCCGCCATCAGATCGCCTTCATAGGTCGCATCAATGAACATCCGGCCGCCGTATGTCCGGCCGCCCAGGGTGGTGATCGAGACGATCCGGCCCCCCTCCTTCCGCACGCCCCGGGCGCGATCGAGCCACTCGTCCCGGCGGACCGGGATCTTGTATTCCCGGATGAGATCCTCGAACACGCCTTCGGCCGCATGCGGCTCGAAGATCCACATCGTGCGCTGGCTGCCGTCGATGGCGGGTGTCCCCTGCCCTTTGTTGCCGTATTCCTCGCGCCTTTGCCACCGCCAGGACTCGGCCTTGACGTAATGCCGGTAGATCCGCTGGTAAAACTCGCGCGAAAGACCGCCGATGACGGATTTATCGCCCGTGTCGGTGAAACCCAGCCCGCCGCTCGAGAGCCCGCCCAGATGCTGGTCCGGACAGACAATCACGACGGACTTGCCCATGCGTTTGGCCTGGACCGCCGCGATGACGCCGGCCGAGGTGCCTCCATAGACCACCAGGTCGTAATCGGCAGCACGGACGCCTGCGGTTGCGATCGCCAGCATGGCCGCGAGGAGCCGGCCGAACGATTTCGGATTCATTCGAGCCGTTGTATACGATGGATCGAAAGTCCGCAATGCCGCGCCAAGGGATCCCATTCCGGCCCTCTTGCCCTCCGCCCCGGACCTCGCGGAGCGTCTGGACTGCGCCCGGTTCACCAACGCTCTGGATGAACGCCAAGGAGAACCAGCCCTCGAGGAATCCGAATGCCAGAGCCACCCGTCACTTGAACGCTTGTGGCGTCTGGATGAGATGGGCTAGCCCGCACACATGGATCTTGTCATCGAGCGGATAGCTGGCGTTGCCGGGGCAGACGAGGGTGAGTGAATCCAATTTCAGATGCTCCAGGGCGGCACGCTGGGAAGAAGTCACCCGGGGCGTGTCCGTATATTTCACCTCGAAACCGAGCCGCTTGCCGTTTCGAAAGAGGAGCAGGTCCAACTCGGCCTGGTTATGCACCCCCCAATAGTAGACCTCCTCTTCAGACACACCGCTGGCGCGGATCACCTGTTCGAGGGCAAAGCCTTCCCACGAGGCTCCCAGCTTGGGGTGCGTGACCATTTGTTCCATGCCAGGAATTCCCAGCAAGCGGTGTAGGATGCCGGAGTCGCGAAAGTAGATCTTCGGCGTTTTGATCTGGCGCTTCTTGATGTTCTCGAGCCACGGCGTCAGGCGCCGCACCATGAACGTGCCGGTCAGAACGTCGAGGTAGCGGCTCACGGTGGTGTCCGCCACGCCCAGGCTCGTGCCGAGCTCGGAGGCGTTGAACTGCTGGCCGTGATAGTGCGCAAGCATCATCCAGAATCGGCGCAGGGTAGCCGCAGGGATCTGGATGCCAAGGGCGGGGATGTCGCGTTCGAGGAAGGTCTTGATATAGCCTTCGCGCCACAGCCAGCTCGCTTCGTCCGAGGCCGCCAGGAAAGAGAGCGGGAATCCGCCCCGCAGCCAGAGCGTGTCGGCAGTGTCCAAACCGGTTTCGACAAGTGAAAACGGCGTCACTTCAACAAAGCCAATTCGTCCAGCCAGCGTTTCCGATCCCTGCCGGATCAGGTCGCGGGAAGCGCTGCCCAGGATCAGGATCTTGGCGGTATTCTGCGCGCGATCCGTAAGCACGCGCAGGATGGGGAACAGGTCCGGTCGATGCTGGATTTCGTCGATGACGACCAGACCGTTGAGTTTTTCCAGTGCGAGTTTCGGGGTGGTGAGGCGTTCGAGGTGCGCCGGATCTTCGAGGTCGAAGTAGTTCATCGCCTCGTTGAACGGCACCACGCCCGAAGAGGCAAACTGACGCGCCAACGTGGTCTTGCCCGACTGGCGGGGACCGAGCAAAGCCACGACCCTGAACACCTGAAGCAAGTCGGAAACATGCTGTGCAAGCTGTTTTCTTTCCATGACTTAAGATACACCATGAAAAATCAGCGGATGCAACAGGATTTTCACTTTTATCATCAATGGTGTCATTGTGACTCCGTGAATGGGGGCAGGCCGAAGTGGCATTGGCTCGATTTCACGACCACGGCCCCTCACCGCACCATCAGAACGCCAGCTTGGTTTGGACGCCTTTGCTGGGGGTCTGGCGGCGCTGCTGGTCGAATCGCTGGAAGTTGAGCTGCTGGATCTGGCTGTTCTCGAGGTTCAAATTGCCTTGGTAGTCCACCTCTGCGCCGGGAGCCGCCGGCTTCCCCGCCGGTGCGGCGGGTGCATTGGCCGGCGCACCGAGCCAGGCGTCCCCCCGGTAAAAAGCGTATCGGGACTCGCTCTCGCGGGCGATCACGGTCACCCGGCCGCGGATGCTGTCCGCGATGAACAGGCCGCGCAGATCGGTTTCGCCCGCGCGGAACTCGGTGTCGGCGCTGCCGATGGCCTTGACGTGGACCTCGGGGCGGTAGCCGCCCCGGATGGTGTCGAGCACGTTGGCGCGCACCCGCCCGCTGGCGCTCTCCTCCTGCACCTCGATCTTCAGCGGGGTGATCAGGACCATGCCGCTGGTGAAGAGATCGTCGCCGCGGCAGATGACGAGATAGGCGGCTTCGTCCTTGAGCGGCAGGGCGATCTTGCGCTCCTTGTCGACGTAATCCTTGCCGTCGCCGAGGGCGGTGGTCTGCTCGATCTCGGGCCGGATGCCGGCCAGCTGGACGCGGGTGATGGCGCTGAGGTTCTTCTGCTGGAGATAGAGCTTCATCAGGTCCACCCGATAGACCTGGAGGGAGGCTTCCTGGATGTTGCGGTATTTCAGGGTGATCTCGACCGGCTGGCCGGGCTTGACCACGCTGACCTCGTCGAGGGCGATGCTCTTCTTCTCGAAATAGGCAATGGCCTCGGCGGCATCGGGATAGAGCTGGCGAACCTTGCCGTACCAATCGATCGCATCCCTGGGTTTGCCCTGGGCATGGTGGATCTGGCCGAGGATGTAGCGGGCGAAATCGCGGTCCTTGCTGTCGCCCTCAGCGACGATCCGGGCGGCGGCGAGCGCGTCGGCATACCGGTTCTGCCAGAACCAGCCCAGGGCGGTCATGTACTGGAACCCGGGCGCCAGCGCGCTGTCCGAATATTTCCCGGCGAACTCCTCGCCCAGCGCCACCACCAGGGGATAGTTCTTCAGCGTCAGGATGCAGTTGGCCAGGCTGAACGCCGCATCGTCGGCCAGCGGGTCCTTCGGATACATGGCCAGGAACGAGAGGAGCATCCGGGCCGTGCGTTCGAGCATGGCGATCTTCTCGGGCTGGACCTGGTCTTCCTTGGGCAGCTCGTGGGCCTTGGGGGCTTTCTGATACAGGGCCTGCGAGAGGGCAAACCAGCTCGAAACCACCTCGGCCGTGTCCGGATACTCGAGCCAGATCCGCTCCTGGAATTCGATCGAGCCCAGAAACCGGCCTTCGTCTTCGAGCACGGCGCTGATCGCCGAGTCGTTGTTGAAGCTCGAGGCGATGGCGGCCCGATAGACGAGCCACGAGCGCTCGAACTCGCCAATATCCCCGTAGGCCCTGCCGACCACCAGGATCTTGTCGAACGGGATCTCGAGCTGCGGATAGCGCTCGCGCAGCACCTCGAACAGGTCCACGATCTTGCGGGCATCGTAGAATTTCGGGCTGGTGTGGATCCAGAGCAGCATGCGGGCCAGCTCGCTCTCATTGTATTTCGGGTTGCTCTTGTGGACAACGGCCAGATGCTCCAGCGCGGTGCCCAGATCCCCGTCGTCGAAATGGCACTTGCCCAGCGCATAGCGCTCGGCGTCGTTCATCTCGTAGGGATCGGCCGATTTCTCGCCGGCGGCCAGGACGGTCAGCTCCATCGTCGGACCGATGCTCAGGAAGGCCGGATCTCCCAGCTCGCGAATGACCGGAGGCAGTATCCGGTATCTGCCGGGCACGGTTCCGGCCAGCTCGAACCGCACCGACCGCAGCCAGCGGTCGAAGAACAAGGTGATCGTCGAGTCTGTGATCTCCTTGCCGGTCATCCAATTCGGATCGGTGGCGAGGGTGCTCTCGTTCAGGCGCGCGCCGGGCGGGAGGGCGATCTCGAGGGCGTAGCGGTGGCCGTCGCCGCGATAGCCGCGCTGGGTGCCGACCTCGACCTGGAGCCGCTGGCCGTTCTCGAGGTTCTTGACGGGAGAGCTGCTGCGCGCGCCGATGGGCTTGCCCCGATACTCGAGATCGGCATGCAGATGCCGGACGTGTTCCATGGTTGGAATCACAGGCCCCGGCGTGGGCTTGATGTCGGCCGAGAACCCGAACAAGGTGGCGGCATAGGTGTACCGGCCGCGGCCGCGCATCTTGAGCTCGACCAGGTTCCTGTCGGCCTTGACCAGATCGGCCGGCACGGGCAGCAGATGCTGGCCCAGAGTGGCGACTGCCTTGACGGTTCCAATTTCCCTGCCGTTGACGACCACGGCAATCTCGAGATCGACGGCTTGGGGGAGGCCGCCGGCAAAATACGCCGCCAGCGCAGCCACGGCCGGCCCATGCGCTCGAGAGGAATGAATGCCGAAGCATCCCTGGGCCCGCAAGAGTGAGTCCGCCGCAGCCGCGGCGGTCTTCGAAGCGGGCATCGTCTCGGCCAAAGCCAGCAAGACCATCGCCGTCGTCTCGTCTGGATCGTTGAGCCAGACCGTTTTGCACCCGCTCTCCCAAACGGCGGGCTGGCCGCCCTCCACCTTGACCCTGGATCCGAGCAGGCTGGCCAGCTCGGTGGCGATCTCGCGGCGGTCGAGGTTAAAGAATGCGCGAGCCAGGTGGGCGAGAGCGGAATTGCCCAGCGCGTTCCGATCCCGATAGAGGCGGTTGCAGTTGGCGAAATCGGCGCGCTTGTCCGTCGAGAGGGCATGAAGGATGACGGCCTTGCTGTCGCTGTCGTTGGCATCGCAGGCCTCGAACTGCTTGAGCAGGGCAGCGGCGGCCTTGTCGAGGGCATCCTTGTGGACGGCGATGCCGCTGTTGCGCGCCTCGATCAGGGCCCAGAAGACGCGGGCAGTCGTGAGGTGGCCCAGAGACTCGCAAGTCCAATCGCCGTTGGTGCTCTGGCTGGCCACCAGCGATGCCGCCAGCGTGCGCGCGCGGCTCGCGAGCTGCCGCAGGTAGGTTTCGTCCACCTGGCCCCGCTGGGCATAGCCCAGAGCCGTGGCGGCAGCCAGCAGGCCGTTCGCTGGCGTGTCCCCCCCCAGGGGCGGGCGCAGGCGCGCTATGGCCTCGCCTGGGCCTGCCCAGCCGCGGCGCAGCGCCATGTCCAGGATCGAGGTGCGCATGTCCGGCCCGACCGCCACGCTCATCCATACCGACGAATACGGCCGTTGATCGGGCAGCCCGACCACGGCGGCGGTGTCCGCCTCGGCAACGCCTCCCGCATGCGCAGCGTAAGGAAGCCCCCACGGCTTCACGGGCAACAGGACGGCAAGCGCGTCGCTATGCGGGCCTGCCGTTCCCGTCAGCTCGACGCTCACTTCCAGCAGCGCCGGCGCCGTGACGGCGTCAAAGGCGGTCTCGACGCCGGACCTGGGCTTGACCTCGATCGTCTTCTCGCGCTCGGCGATGACCCGGGTCTTGTCGCCGGCATCGAGCACGCGCAGCTTCAGAGCCACGGGACCCGAGTAATCGGTCAGGTTGTGGACGCGTCCGACAGGGCGCATCTCGTCGCCTTCGCGCAGGAACGAAGGCGTCTTCAATTCGACGAAGAAATCCTTCCGGGTCAGGGTCTGAGCGACAGCCTCGCCGACGAGCGTCTCGACTGTGCAGCCGCGCGCGGTCAAGCGCCAGGCGGTCGTCGATTCCGGCATCGGCACGGTGGCGACCGCCTTGCCATCGGATCCGGTGATGACCGACGGCAGCCAGCGCCCTTCGCCCCGGACTTCGCGCCGCGGGGGGGCTTCCACCGCGGCTTTCCTCCCGGCGACAAGCGCTTTGTCTACCCCGAAGTACCCGGCAGTCCTGGCCAGCCCAGCGACCTCAACTGGCATCGTCGCTGCCAGGCTGCTGACGCTGCGGGCGCGTTCGCCGCCAGGAAGGCCGCGGAAGCGGCCCGCGCCATCGCTGCGGTCCCCCGTCATGCCTCCCACAGGCGCAGGAGCGGAGGACGGCGCCAATCCGTTATAGAACATTTGTGTGCGCAGCTCCTCGATCTGCCGCACCTCGGCGGCGCCGCGCACAACACGCGCTTCCTCAGCCACCAACTCCTTGGCAACCGGGCGGGTCCTGCCCGGGTAGCGGAATCCGCAGGTGGCGCCGACCTTGAACTCGGCATGGCGGCGGGCGTCCTTCTGGAAGAAATCGAGGATCGGCGTCAGGGGATCGGGGCAGACGGCAAACAGAGCTTCATTGACCAGGGCAAGGCTCAGCTCGGCCTGGACAGGTTGGCCCGCCTGATCGACCGCCGCAATCTCGATCCTGCCCTTCTCGCCCGGGAGAAACGCCTCCTGGAGAGGCCGGACGGTGACTTTGAGCTCCCGTTCGACGGTGAAATCCTTCGCTGCCGTCCGCAGGTCGCGCCCGTCGATCGCCGCCACGGCAAGCCGGAAGTTCGGGAACAGGTCGTGCCCCACCTGGACATCGATCGGACTGAAATTCTTTTTCAGCTCGACGATCCGATAGCGGAGGATGGTCTCGCCCTCGAACGTCACCAGCGCAAGCCCCTTCTCGATCCTCGAGTGGAGGCGCACGACGGCGTCTTCGCCGACCTTCAGGGTGGCGGTCTCGGCGAACAGGCGGAGCTTGGTGGCATCGGCAGCGTCCGACACCTCGACCTGGCACTGGTGGGTGACGGCTTGTCCGAACCGGTCGACGCCGGTGGCGCGGAGCCGGTATTGGCCGCCTTTGTCCAGCCGGAGAGCGAGCGTGGCCTGGCCGGTCGCCGGATCCGTGCGGATCTCGGACTCGGATTCCTTGACCTCGGCCGGGTGCACATCGCCGCTCTCCTCCCACGGCAGCAGCGCCATGACCGGGCTGGTCTTGGGCTTCTCGATCCGCAGGACCGCAATCTTCAGCGCCTCGCCGACCGGCTTGCCGTCCGCACCCCGGGTCGTCAGAGAGAGGTCGAACGGCTCCCCGGCAATCACCACCGGCTGGCTCGGCCTGGCCACAATGCTGAACCCAAGCCGCGCCAGGGTGACAACCTCGGTCGCGCTCACGTTCTCGCCATCGAGCGAGACGGTGAACCTGAGGGCCGTTCCGGGGCGCATGCCCGTGGTGTCGAACGACAGCCTGGCCTTTCCCTCGGCATCGGTCGTGACGGTTTGGCTGCGGCCGTCCGGGAGCTCGCAGCGCAAGAGGCGGCCCGCCAGCGGCTCCCCCCAGTAAAACGCGGATTCGAGGGTGGCCTCGATGGTCTCGCCGCGGAACCAGACGCGCCGGGGGAACTCGATCGACAGCTTGATTTTCTCGAGCTGGAACGAGCGGACCTCAAAAGCGCCCTGGAAATGGAGCGGCTCGAGGCCCTTCCGATCCTGGTACGCCGCGATGACATATTCGCCGTTGGCGGCCGCGGCGGGCAGGACGAGCGTCGAGTCGAACGTGCCGAAGCGGCTGACCTTCACGGTCTGCTCCGACAGCAGGCGGCCCTGGGGATCGGTGATGCTGATCTTGAACTCGCTGTTTTCCGGCACGGCATACGAGGCGTTCCGGACCTCGCGAAGGATGCCGCGCATCGAGACGGTCTCGCCCGGCAGATACACGGGCCGGTCGGTGTAGAGATAACCCTTGGCGGTCAGACCCGACGACAACTGCAGGCCCGCCAGGTCGAGGTTGTAGGAGGCGGCATGGCCATTTCCGAGAACGAAGACGCGCACGTTGGCCAGGTCCTTGAGCGACTCGATCGAGGCCTTGAAAACGCCGTCGTCCCCCGTCTTGCCGGTGGCCGCCACCGCCTTGCCGTCGCTGACGAGGATATCGACTCCGGCGGCGGGCTTCGCGGAGAGCATGTTCTGCACAAAGGCGAGCACCTCGCGGCGGCTCGACTTCACAATCACTTCGAGATCCGACCGCAAGACCAGGACCGTCGATTCCCATTCGTCGTCCCCCGCTGTCACAACATACGCGCCCGGCTCCCGGCCGGGGAATGGGATCTCGATCTCCTGCTCGAACGGCTTGTACTTGGCGTAGCCGTCCGGCTTGAACTCCCATGTCTTGTCCGGCTGGATCAGCGAAACGTCCAGCCCCTCGACCCCGCCGATCCCGTGCATCTTGCGGAAGTAAGCCTGGAGATCGATCCTGTGCAGACGGAAGGTGACCTTCTCGATGTTCCGAAGCTTGAGCCCGACCATCGCCTTCTCGCGGGTGCGGAATGTCCGGTCGGCGGACAGCTCGAGCGACTTCTGCGTCAGCCGAGCGATCGAGCCGTTGGCTTCGGCATATCCGAATTCGGCGGCTAGCTTGCGGTAGATCTGGAGGGCCTTCTCGAACTCGCCGAACTTCTCCTCGTGGATGCCGGCGCTCTTCATCAGGGCGGCGCGCGCCTCGGCGCTCTGGGGATGCTTGCTGGCCAGCTTGGCCCATTCGTCGATGGCCTTGCGGTACGCAGTCGCAATCGCGGCCCGGTCGCCTTTGGCTTCCTCGAGCGCGCGCGCCTTGGCTTCGTGGACCGCCCCCGACAGATAGAGGATCCGCGACGAACGCCCATCGAGCGGATGGGCCCGCAGGAACTCATCAAACCGCCGCAGGGCAAGAGGCTCGTTCTCGTCCCTCAGGGCGTCCATGCCCATCTGGAACTCGGCATCGATGATCGCGTTCTGGCTGTCGGACCACTGCGGGCCGTTGGGATAATCGTTCACGTAGCGGCGCCAGGTGGCGATGGCCTCCTCGCGCTTCTTTTGCTGGCCCAGAATCGATCCGATCCGGTACAGGGCGTGCATCTTCAGGTTTGAATAATAGGCGGCCGGCGTCGCGCCGATCTCCTCCTCGATTCTCTCGGCGGCCTCGCCCTCCGGCGCCCGAAAGCCCTGGCCGTCGATAAACTGGCGATAGGCCTTGATCGCATCCTCGGCCCGGCCCGCGCTCTGATACGCCTCGGCGATCATCCAAGCCGCGCGCACCGCGCGGCTGCCCCCGCGAAACTCGGCCAGAAAATCGCGGCAGCTCTTGACGGCTGCCTCCAAGTCGCCCTCGCGCAATGCGAACAGCATCGGTTCCGCACCCGGCGGCCCGCCGCCGCCCACCCCCACCGCTGGACCGGCGGTCTGCGCCGCCTGCGAAGGCGTATTGCGCAGCGTAGCCGAGCCGGGCGCCTGGGCAAAAAAGGAGTGCACCATGAGCCATCGGATCTCGGCGGGCAACTTCTCGCCTTCGTCAGTGGCAAGCTCCGCTTCCAGCGAGCCTCCCTTCTCGGCCGGAGCTTGGATCCTCTTGATCACGTCCTCCAGCTCCATCCGGCCCGCAGCAAGGTTGCCGGACTGGATGTGGGCCTCGGCCAAACGATACCGCGCCAGGGCCACGCGCTTCCCCGCAGGCGGCGGATTCTGCATCGGCAGGCGCGCCGAACTTGATCCCGCCGGCCCGGTCCAGGCCGGGTCGAACTCCGTCAGATACGCCTGAAAATCCTGAACCGCCTGGCCGAAGTTCTTGGCCTGCAGGATGGCAGACGCTTTTTTGAAGAAAAGGTCGTCGCGCACATCGCGGGCGATCTCCATGCCCAGGGCTTTGGTGTAGAGGTTGTACGCCTTGGCGTAATCGGGCTGCGGCGCATCCGGCACATTGGGATCCGGCTTGGCGGCCAGCTTGTCGGCGAACGCCGCGATGACCCCCACCAGCTCCTGCTTGCGCTCGGAAGCCAGCAGCCGGGCCGCCTCGCTCTGGTAGAGCGCAGCGGCCTCCTGGAACATCTTCTGCTCGACCAGTGACTGCGCCTTCAGAAACGAGGCCTTGTGGCGCCAGACCGACCGCGGATACGCGGCTACGACCTGATCGGCCGCAGCCGCCGCCTCGGGATATCTCTTCCCGTGGAACAGCGCCAGCGCCTTGAGATACTGGGCCTCGTCAGCCTGCGGATCCTTCGCGGCGACAATCTCCTCGGCCGCCGACACCGCCTGATCGTAGCGCTCGGCTCGCATCTGAGCCCGCAATGGATCCAGAGGCGGCCGCTCGGCCGCCCCGGCAAAGGCGGCCATCCAGAGCAGACAAGCCAGGACGGCCGCGGACTTTTGGATGATCATCTCGGAAGCATGAGGATGGGCGTTCATAATGGCACCAGACCACTTCTGATATTATGACACGGACGGGGGCGTTTTATTAGAACGCATTCTCAGAATGAACCCCGCGCTCCGGCCGGAGTTGCAGCGCTAACCCGCCAGGTTCAGGGAAATCTGGGCGCGCGGGCCCGCCCGGTTCGCCACTCGAGCCTCGCCCCGAAACCGGTTGCCAAAGACCAGCGCAGCCTCGACATCCGCCTCGATCGCGATCTGGGCGCGGCTGCGCTCCGCGAAGTCGCACGCCGTCACGGTGAGCCCGCCCCGCTTGGCATGGATGCACGCCGCCTCGGCGTTCTTCTGCCCCCACCCCGTAAAGTGGCATCCGTTAAAGATCGTGTGCCCGCGCCCCTCGAGAATCGCGTGGCTGTCGGTCGTGGGGATCCCCCAGAAACCGCACCCGGTGAACTTCACCGGGCCGGCATTGGTCTCCCGGACCTCGACCCCCGCCATGAACTGGCCATTGACAAACGAGATGCCCGCGTGCTCCTGCACGCCCTCCACACGCACCGCCGTCGGCCCGATGTCCGAACCGCATTGGGTCAGGACGGCATTGGGCGCCCCCGCCTTCGTCTGCACGAGCTGAAACCCGACGCGGAACCCGATGCAGAAGCAGTTGAACATGTACTCCCAATCCGTTCGGCCGAGGATGAAGGCGATGCCCTGCTCGCGCGTGAACTGGCCGAGATCGCCCTCCCACCCGCCCCAGAAGGGCCAGAAATGCACGTCCTGGATCCGCCCCACGTCGTAGCACTGATCGACGAAGATGCCCCGGTAGAGCGGTTGGGCGTACAGCCCCCGGATCCAATGGCGCCCCGCCGCGTGCGTGCCGAAGTCCACCGCCTGATACGGGTTCACCAGCAGCACGTCCACCAGCGAGCAGTTGTCCCCAATCCCCCGAACCGTCCACGGATAGGGCGTCGGCGGGTTCGCCTGCTTCTGTTCCGGGTAGAAGACGGTGAGCCCATGGAGCGTCGAGTTTTGATGCAGCGTGATGAACGGCGCGCCATCGGCCTGGCCGGCGCCGGTCACCGCCAGCAGGGTGCTCCCCCGGTTCTGGGTGCGCGCCGTGGGCGCGCGGAACACGCCTTCGAGCGTCACGTTCGGCGGGACATCGAGCACCCCCTCGATCAGGTAGCTGCCCCGGGGCACGGCCACCAGGTCGCCACCCCCGGCCGCCGCCTCCTTCATCGCCGCAGCGAAGGCGGCCGTGTCGTCGCTCTTTCCATTCCCGGTCGCGCCGAAGTCGCGCACGTTGAGGCTGGAGGATGAGCGGCGCTGGAGGCCAGGCTCGCCGGCCCGAACCGCGGGCGGCAGCGCCCCGCCGAGCGATCCGGCGGCAGCGGCTACGGCGGCGCCTCGCAGCAGGCGCCGGCGAGAGATTGATTCCATGTTCATGCTTGGGGTCTGTCCAAAAGGTTATTCTCTCCCGGGCGCGCGTGGATCGGAGACGATCATCGCCGCCCATCGGGCCCGCGCGGCCTCGTAGGCCGCCGGATCCGGATTCCACTGGAAAAAGCTCTTCGCCAGGGAGCGGGCCATGGACTGTGCCTCGGCCGCTCTCCCGAGCCGCTGAAGTATGGCCAGATACTCGTAATCTTCGATTCCATCCCGGAGCGCCTTCAGCCGGATCGTCGGCACGACGCCGTCGTAGCCCACATCGCGGGCCGGATACACAAGCGAGCCTTCTCCCTGGAAGACAATCCCTTTGCCGCCCTGCTGCGGGCGGCCGCTGCCGGTGTAGAACGGCGCGACGGTCCACGGATCTTCCGTTCGCCGCCAGTAGGACATCCCGCCCCAGTAGAGCAGGCCTTTCATGCCGTCGCACCACGCCATCCATGCCGGCACGCGGTAGTGGAGCAGCGGGAAGTCGATGTGCCACCAGGGAGTCGGTGGCCCCTGGCACAGGGCCGTGTAGGTCCAGACCGACTCTCCCTGCGCCTGTCGCAGCGCCGCGCTCTCCGGGCGGTGCAGCGAGAAGAGCGGGCACCAGATATCGACCGCGCCGTAGAGATCGCCCCAGTCGCTGTTGGCGCCGCCCTTGCCAGGCTCGGTCCAGGGCTGCTCCACCACCAGCACCTTCACGACGGATCCCGCCTCCCGAACCGCCCGGCCCCACTTCTGCACGTAGCGGTAATCCTCGATCGTGTTCGGCTCGTCTCGGAGATAGGTGTAGAAAAGGACGTGCGAGCGGTCGAGCTCGCCGGCCGCGCGATCGAAGGCCCCAAGCCACGACCGCAGCTTGCCCCGCTCGCCTTCCGGATCTTTCACGGCGCTCGAAGGATGCGGCGTTTGCACGGCATTGACGTGGTAGCGGTCGATGAACTCCCGCAAAGCTCGCACCTGATCGCCGGGGATCTCGAACGAGCCATCCGGCTGCAGCTTCGGCGTCAGGACCTCGCGGGGCGGCGTGGCGTTGAACCGATGATCGCTCAGCAGCCGGGCGCACTGGGCATCGACCGCATCCCAGTCGGAGGGCTCGGGCCTGCCGCCCGACGGCGCCTGCTGCCGGTAATAATCCCGCAGGCGCGGGGAGCCGAACTCCGTCACCAGCGTCGGCGTCTTCGGCAATGCGAAGCCCCAGACCGTCAGCGACACCGGCACCTCGCGCGAGAGCCCCTCGCCGGCCGCCAGGCGCCAGACGCCCCGATAGTCGCCCGCCGCCGCATCGGATGGCACATGGATGTCCACCCAGAAACCGTGAGTCTCGCCCGCCGGCAGATCGAAAGGCACTGCCGCAAACCGTCCCGCCTCGAGCTTCTTTCCCGTCACAGGATGCTCGAACGGGATCAGCGGATCCGGGTACCAGTCCGGCTGGAAGCTGTCATTCCGGTGGGTCCCGATCTCGAGATAAAGCTGGTGCTGGCGATATAGCCGTGCGCCGGATCGGCTCAAAACAGCCCCCGATGGGCCGCGCAGGTCTCCCGCCTCCAAACCGATGCCTCTCACGGGCGCATCGCTTCGAATCAACACCTGGAAGCTGATCCACTCGTTCCGCGCGGCCCCGAGCCGGACGCTGCTCTCCTTGCCGGGCAGATCGCTTCGCAGCACATGCCGCGTCTCCGCCACTGTCCAGACATCCAGTCCCGCTGCCATGCCGGCAGCCCCAGCAATGAGCAACACGGCGGCAATAAGGGGTGAACGACGGGATTTCATCGGGCGAGCATTCTATGGGCCGCAATGCCGCAAAGCAAGCCCGCTCCTTGGCCGCACGGCGCGCGGGGCGATCGTCCGCAGTTTGTCTTCTCCCTCGCCTCCATGGCCAATGGAGGAGAGGATCGGGGAGGTCAATCGGTTTGGATCCCCTCTCCCTCTGCCCTCCCCCCGCTCGTGCCTCGCGGGGGGAGGGAAACCAGAGCAGGCTTGCGAGAGACGATGTGGCGGCGTGCTGGATGTCCAGGCAGCATGCTCGGCAATCGCCTCCCAGGCAGCGCGCTGGAGTGACTTGCATCCCGGTAACCGATCGATTTCTCCCTCCCCTCCGCGGCAGTGGAGGGGAGGGCGGGGGGAGAGGAGGGCGTTGGAACGAGCCCCTCCCTCTGCCCTCGCTCGTGCCGCTTTCCTCCTATGCCTTCGCACCGAACTTTTGTGCGAGCAGCTCTCGAATCTTCTTGGGATTGGCCTTGCCGCCGGAAGCCTGCATCACCTGGCCGATCAGAAAGCCCATGGCCTTGCCCTGGCCGGCCCGGACATCGGCCACCGCGGCCGGATGCGCCTCGCACACCTGGCTGATCAGCGAGTCCAGGGCGCCGGGATCGGAAACCTGCTGGAATCCGCGGGCGCCGACGATCACCTCGGGGGATTCGGCGGAATCGAACATGTGCGCCAGCACCTCGCGCGCCGCGTTGGCGTTGATCTCGTCCCGCGAGAGCATTCGGAGAAGGACGGCGAATCGGGCGGGGGCGATCGGGGATCCGCCCAGCTCCAGCTGCCGCTCTCTCAACGCCGGCATCAGCTGCGTCGTGACCCAGTGCATCGCCGTCCGCGGCGCGATCCCCTCCCGAACCACGGACTCGAAGTAGCCGGCAACCTCCGGATCCGCATTGAGAAACGCCGCCTCCTCGGCCGTCAGCCCGTGCTCCCGGACAAACCGGTCGGCTCGGACGGACGGCATCTCCGGCAAACGCGCCCGCATCGCCTCGATCCACTCCCGGGACAGCTCGATCACCGGCACGGCCGGATCGGGCACGCAGGGTCCCTCGAACTTCGCGCGCATCGGGACGGTGGCTTTCTGGTCCGGATCCCACAGCCGCGTGTGCAGCACGACCGCCTCGCCCGCCTGCACCGCCGCGCACTGGCGCCGGATCTCGTAGGCGATGGCGTCCCCGACGTGGCGGATGGAATTCATGTTCTTGACTTCCACCTTGGTGTTCATCTGGCTCGTGCCCTGCGGGCGCACGGAGATGTTGGCATCCACGCGCATGGTGCCGTTCTCCATGCTGCACTCGGAGGATCCCACGTATCGGACCTGGGTTCGGAGCGCCTTGAGGAACTCCATGGCCTCTTCAGGAGCGCGAAAATCGGGCTCGGTCACAATCTCGACCAGGGGCGATCCAGCGCGGTTGAAGTCGATCAGGCTGATGGGCGTGCGGCCTTCCATCTCATGCATCAGCTTGGCGACGTCCTCCTCCATATGGATGTGATGGATGCGCAGCTTTTTCCGCTGGCCGCTCCCATCGGTGATTTCGATGCCGCCGCCGCGCGACAGAGGCAGGTGGGCCTGGGACAGTTGGTAGCCCTTGGGCAGATCCGGATAGTAATACACCTTCTGGTCAAAGACGCTTCGGGGCTGGATCTCGGCCCCCAGCCCCAGGCAGAGGAGCACAGCCTTCTCGAGCGCCTCCTGGCTGAACCGAGGCATGGCGCCCGGAAACCAAAGGCAGATGGGGCATGTGTTGGCGTTGGGCTCATCCCCGGGTCGGTTGGGACAATCGCAGAACATCTTCGTCGTGCCGTTGAGCTCGACGTGGATCTCGAGGCCGATGACTGCTTCAAACTCCATGCTTATTGCCCTCCTCCCTTCCGCCCCTTCAGCACATGCTCGCCCAGCGCAATCAACCGCGGATCGCTCCGCCTCGGCCCCGCCAGCTGGAATCCGGCCCCGGGCGCCCCGGGCCTGGCCGGCAGGAACAGGGCGGGCTGGCCTGTCACGTTGGCAAACAGGGTCGGCGCAAATTGCGCATATGTCTCCGCCAGCGTCGCAGGCGCCTCCGGCGCCGCGCCGTCCACCGCCGGAAGGAGCAGGAAATCGGCCTCGGCAGCAAGCCGCTCCATCCCGGCAACCAGGCGCGCCCGGATCCGGCACGCATCCTCGAACGCCCCGTAACGGTCAAACTGGAAAAAAGCGCCCTGGATCAGATAGCTCTTCAGCAGCGCGCCAAAGGCGGCGCCGCGCGTGCGGATATACATGCCGTTCCAATTCTTGCCGCCCGGCGCCCGCGCTCCATACCGGACCGAATCGTACCGCCCAGCGCAGGAGGACGCCTCGACGGAGCCGGCTATTCGATGGACGACCGGGAAGAGGCCGTGCTCGGGCAAGGACACTTCGACCATGGAAAAGCCCGCTCGAGCCAGCTCGTCGACCGACGCCTGCAACGAGGCCTGCGCACCCGCAGACAGCGCCTCTCGCGCTTCCCTCAGGACGCCGATCCGGATTCGGCTCGGATCGATTGCTTGCGAGGAGAAGTCCGGCGCTTTCTCGTCCGGCAGCGAGAAATCTCCCTCGTCCGGGCCCGCAACGACCTTCAGGATCTCCCGGATCTGCGCAAGGCTTCGAGAGAGCAATCCGCAGCATTCCATCGATGGGATCAGATCCACGAGGCCGCAGCGCGACACAAGGCCGTAGCTGGGCTTGAATCCGCAGACGCCGGCCCGGGAGGCCGCCGCGCGGCTCTCGCCCATCAGGTCCAGGACCAGCTCGACATCGGCGGCGCGCTCGAGAAGCGCGCCACCCGCCTGGCTGCCCCGAAGACCGAATCCGAATTCGCTCATTCGGGTCGACCCCCACAGGACGGCCCCCGCCCGGCGCAGCCGCCGCACGATGGTCGCGTCCTCGAGAGCGGTGAACTGCGCCAGCGCCTTCGATCCAGCCTCGGCCGGCCAGCCTGCCACCGAGAAGTTCGGCTGCAGCGCGACGCGCAGGCCGCGCAGCGGACCGTCGCCGCTGGCGGCGGGCTCGGAGTTGCGATAGTGACAGATGGAATCCATGGGGGTGCGTTGCGTTACTCGAGAATGCTGGCGACTTTGAAATAGCTGCCTTTAACGGCGGGCGCGCTCTTGAGCAGCTGGCCCGTCTCCGCCAGCGGCGAGCGCTGGGCCCGAGTCCCCGGCCGGGTGCGGTTGGCGACGGGCACAACGCCCCAGATCGGCTCCTCCTTGCCCGCGTTCTCGGTGGCGATGGAAGCCAGCGCCTCGGCCTGATCGAGAACCTCCTCCATCATCGCCCGCTCGCCAGCCGCGATGCCGATCCGCGACACCCAGGAGAGATGATCCACGCGGTTCTCCGCCGTGTCCGCCCCGGCCAGCTTGTCCGTGCCTCCCAGGTTCAGCAATCCCAGCTCCGCCAGCTGCTCGCGCTTCACGGTCGATGGCGCGCCCGTCAGCGGACACCCGGCGCTCCGGTTCTTGGGGAACGCGATGACCTCGCGGATCGATGGGGTTTGCAGAATCATCGATACGGTGCGGTCCATGCCCAGCGCCAGCCCGCCGTGCGGCGGCGCCCCGAAATCGAATGCCCGGAGGAAGAACCCGAACCGGTTCATGGTCTCCTCCTCACTCAGCCCGAGCGCATCGAAGATCTTCCGCTGCAGGTCGCGCCGGTTGATGCGGATGCTGCCGCCGCCCAGCTCCTCGCCGTTGACGACCAGGTCGTAGGCGCGCGATCGGAGCGCCAGCAGCTCCTCGACGTTCCTCGGATCGAAATCGGTCCGGTCCGGCGCCGTAAACGGGTGGTGGCTCGACGTGACGCCGCCTTCCTCGGTCGCCTCGAACAGCGGGAACTCGGTCACCCAGACGGGGCAGAAGCGCCCGGCGGGAATCAGACCGAGGCGGTTCGCCAGATGCAGCCGCAGCTGGCCCAGCGCCGACGTCACCACCGCATGCGACGGATCGGCAATCAGGATCAGAACGTCCCCATCCGCAACGCCGAATCGCGCGCGGAGCGCCTCCTGCTCCCCGCGGCTGAAGAACTGGACCACATTCGATGCGAGCTGGCCCTTCTCGGCGCGCATCCACGTCATGCCCTTGGCCCCGAACGACGGCACAATCTCCTTGGCATACTCGTTCTGGAGCACGTTCTTGCTGAGGCGGTCGGACTGGCCCTGGACGTTGATGCCCTTGATCCGCCCGCCCCGCTGCAGGATCTGCCGGAAGATCGAGTACTGGGTCTGCGAAAACAGATCCGTCACGTCCACAAATCGCATCCCGAAGCGCAGGTCCGGACGATCCGACCCGGTCGTGTCCATCGCCTCCGCATAGGTCATGCGCGGGAACGGGCGCGGAAGCTCGATGCCGCCGACGGCAAACATCCGCACCGCCAGCTCCTCGATCATCTCGTAGATGAATTCCTCGTCGATGAACGAAGCCTCGATATCGATCTGGGTGAACTCCGGCTGGCGGTTCGGACGCAGGTCCTCGTCGCGGAAACAGCGCGCGAGCTGGAAATATCGCTCCATCCCGCCGATCATGAGCAATTGCTTGAAGAGCTGCGGCGACTGCGGCAGCGCGTAGAATTTCCCGGGATGCACCCGGCTCGGCACCAGGTAATCGCGCGCGCCCTCCGGCGTGCTCATCGTCAGCATCGGGGTCTCGATCTCGACAAAGCCCCGCGAATCGAGGAACTGGCGGGCGCACTGGAAGATCCGATGCCGCGCGATGAGATGATCCCGCATCGAGGGCCGGCGCAAGTCCAGATACCGATGCTGGAGGCGCAGGTCCTCGGTCACATGGTCCAGGCTCGCCGAGGGCGCCCCCGCCACCATGGCCTTCTCCGAGATAGGAAACGGCAGGGCGTCCGATTCGGATAGAACCGCCAGTTCCTTGACCATCACTTCGATGGTCCCCGTCGAGATATGGTCGTTCTCGGTGCCCGGGAGCCGCGGCTTGACCTCGCCGCTCACGGCGATGCAATACTCGGCCCGCAGGGAGGCCGCTTGCTGGCAGACCGCCGTGGATCCAATCTCCGGGCTGAATACGACCTGCACAATCCCGCTCCGATCTCGCAGATGGATGAACAGCAGGCCGCCGTGATCGCGGAATGCATCCACCCAGCCGGCCAGCAGCACCTCGCGGCCGGTGTCCGCCGAAGTCAGCTGCCCGCAAAAAACACGCCGGGAGTAGTCGATAGGCGACATATTTTGTGGCGCAAGTTCTATCAGAAGCGCTTCCGAAGTGACAAGGGATTAGAATTCGGGTATGAACCCACGGCTATGAATCCGCGTGCCTCCTTCCGCCGATGGGCTTGCGTGGCGGCTGCCAGCATCCCCGCCCTCTTCAGCGCCCACGCCGCCACCCAACAACCCAACATCATCCATATCGTCGCCGACGAGCTCGGCTACCACGAGCTCTCCTGCATGGGCAATCCCCATTTGAAAACGCCAAACATCGACCGCATGGCCGCCGAAGGCGTCCGCTTCACCCAGGCGCTGGCCGGCTCGTCCGTCTGCGCACCCACGCGCTGCTGCCTCATGACCGGCAAGCACAGCGGCCATACCTCCGTGCGATTGAACGGCGGCGGCACGCCCCTGCGCGCCGGTGAAGAAACGATCGCGTCGGTGTTGAAGCGCGCCGGCTACGCGACGGGCGGATTCGGGAAATGGGGCTGCGGCGGCCGCGGCTCGACCGGCGTGCCGGAACAGCATGGGTTCGACCTTTTCGTCGGGTATTACGACCAGGTCCACGCCCACTCCTACTACCCGGCCTACATCCTCCGCAACAGCCAGGAGATCCCGCTGGCCGGCAACCAGGGCGGCCGCACCGGCCAGACCTATTCGCAGTACGTGATCTTCGACGAGGCCGTCAGGTTCATCCGCGCCAACTACGACCGCCCCTTTTACTGTTACATGCCGTTCACACCGCCTCACGGATGGTTCGATATTCCCGAGACCGATCCCGCCTGGGCGCTTTACAGGGACAAAGACTGGCCGGGCGAATCGAAGCGCTATGCCGCCATGGTCAGCATGCTCGACCGGCAGGTGGGCGAGGTGCTCGCCCTTCTCAAGGAGCTGGGCCTGAACCAGCGCACAATCGTCTTCTTCAGCGGCGATAACGGCGGCGCCGATTATTTCCCCACCCCGGAAACACCGCGCGGTTTCCTCGGCGCCAACGTGGACCCAAAGACGGGCGCTGCGTTCCGCGGCAGGAAAGGCGCCCTCTACGAAGGCGGCCTGCGAATCCCGATGATCGTCCGTTGGCCGGGCCGGATCCAGGCGGGACGCGTCAGCGACCTGCTCTGGTATTTCCCCGATGTGCTCCCGACTGTCGCCGAGCTCGCCGGCGCCCCGGCGCCGAAGGACATCGACGGCATCTCGATCGTGCCCGAGCTGCTCGGTGAAGCCGCCGCCGGCCGACCCCAGGCCCGGCACCAGTTCCTCTACTGGGAGCTCCTCCAGCAGACCGCCGTCCGCATGGACCATTGGAAGGCCGTTCGCCCCCGGCCAAACGCCCCCTGGGAGCTCTACGACCTCGCCAACGACATCCGCGAGCAATACAACATCGCCGCCGCCCACCCGGCCGTCCTCGCCAAGATGGCCGAATTCGCCCGCCAGGCCCACGCGCCCGTCCAGGAAGGCGTCTTCCACGACACCGCACTCCACGAGAAAGACCGGAACGCGAAGTTCGGCTCGGCAATCCCGCCCCCATCCCCAGCCCCGAAAAGGCGGTGATGCCGCCGCTTTCTCACTTCATCCGCTCGTAAGCGATCAGAGCCGAGCCCGGCCTTGCCTTCAGCACCACGGAAAGCCCTTCGGTGCCGAGCGCCTTGCCCGATGCCGTGATCCGTTCCCCCGTGTCGAGGTTGCTCACCTGATACGCCGCATCCGCCTCGAGACCGCGCAGAGCCAGACGAGCGGATTCGTAGGGGCTGTCGGGACGCCGCAGCGCGACAACCAGGCCCTGAGCCAGATCCGGCCGATCGAGCTGGTAGGCCTGCCAAAGGTCGCGCGCCTGCGAATACGCGGTCAGCGGATAATAGTCCCCGTAGTAGAACGAACGGATTTTCAGGTATTGCTCCAATGTCTGCTTGGCCCAGGCGAAGGGGAAGCGGTCCGGGATGCGCTCCGCGGGCGCGTCGCCCGACACCCACCAGTTCAGGCACAGGGAGCTGCACATGCTGCTGCGGAACTCGTAGCTGTCCCCGGCCCGATCCTGGCTGGTGGCGCTCAGGGGCACCCAGGCCAGCAGACCGTAGGTGTGGCACTGGTGCGCGATGGCATCCCGCGGCCCGTCGGTCCGCCAGAACGGCGTGGCGCGACCCACTGTCTCGAGATCGATCCGGCGTCCCCCGCTGGCGCAGTTGTCGATGATCAATCCCGGGTGGCGCGCCAGCAGCTCGTCCCAGAATGCATAGAGCCCCTCGATGTATCGAATCTCGGTCATGCCCTGCCGGTCCGGAGCGTCGTGCCGACGCCAGAAACCGAGCGGATCGATGTTGAAATCCTGCCGGTAACAGCCGAGGCCGAACTCGTCCACCTTCGAGGAGATGAACTCCGTCAGAAACCGCCGCGCCTCGATATTGCCGAGGTCGAGCAGGCAGCTGTCGCCGCCGGCGTCCAGCAGCCACTCGCGATGCGCCTGATGCCAAGGCGTGTTCTTGTAGACCCGCTCGGGCTCGAACCAGAGCATCAGCTCGCGGCCAGACCCGCGCAGCGCCTCGCTCAGCGGCCGGAAGCCCGCCGGATACAGGCTCTTCTTGACCTCCCAATCGCCGACGTTGACCGGCCAGCCGCCCTTGCCAAACCATTCGGCGTCGATCCAGTAGTAGTCGAGCGGCAGGTCGTGCTCGATAATCTTCCGGATGTTGTCCAGGTGCACCTCGGCGGCAGTGCCGCCCCAATTGCCGCACGTGATGGGCCCAACAAGCGGCTCCCCCGCCCGCCGGGGGCGGTGATGGGCCAGCAGGAACTGGCGAAGCAGGTTCTGTCCGCGCCACCGGTCGCCCTCGTATCGCAACAGCAGGATCCGAGGGGTGCGGATCGATTCGCCGGGTCGCAAGAAAAGGCGGGTCAGCGCCATGCCCGCCTTGAGCGACGGCTGGCCGCGGGTGTCGCAGGCGAAATCGGCAGCCCATTCGCCGCTCCACCCCAGCGCGGCAATGACGCCCCCCCCAGCCCCTTCGACGTTGAAAAAGGGCAGCACCTGGCTCGAGGATCGGCCACCTCCGGGCTGCCAATGCAGTGTCGCGCCGGCCTTCAGCAGGGATTCCTGCGGCGCAAAGTCGTCGAATGACGCCACAGCGCCCTTGGCCCAGTGAAGCCGAAACGGACCCGCTCCCGGCACGGGCAAAATGCCGTCCAATACCTGGATCGATTCGATCAGTGGCGTGTTGGTGGTGGCGTTGTTCTTCAGGTAAACCACCCACTCGATGGCGGGGAAATCCCCAAACTGAACGGCCTCGACCCGAACCTCGAGGCCGGTGGCCGGGTCCCGGTAGCACGCTTCCCGCAGCAAACGCTGCGAATCCAGGGCCTGCTCGCGAGCCTGGCGTTCCCAGCGCCCCGCCAGGGCCGCGCTCGGCTCCCCGCCGTAAAGGAACGCAAACCCATAAGGATTGTGCCCGAGGCTCTCCGCCCACGGCAGATCCTGCAGCCGCAGCTTGCAGCCGTCTTCAAGAACCACGGCGGCCTCCGCCCAGAGCGCTTGGTCCCAGCCGCGCCCGTCGCCCCCGTCCCCGACGCGGATCTCGAACTCCGCCGCCCCGCCCAGCGGCGCGTCGAGGCGCACCGCGCCGTCCTCGAGCCGCAGGACCGGCGACGCGAACAGCTCCCGGCCGCGCGCGAGAACGTGGAACGTCACCGACCCATTGCCCAGCGCGGCGCCGCGCCGCGTGTCGTCGTTGTTCTCGAGCCCGACCTCGGCGACAAACCGGGCGGCCGGCTGGCCGAGTCGGACCAAGATATGCTTGGTCGAGTTGAACGCGATGCCGTGCGAGTAGATTTTTGTGCCGAGCTGGTAAGGGGTTCCCCGCCAGGATTGACCCCGCGTGATCCCCTCCGCAACATCCTCGAACAGAAGCTTCAGACACGGAGTGTTGCTGGCGCTTGGGGAAACACCCAGGAACCGGTCCGCCCACTGCCGGCAGGCAAGGAATTCGCCCGACTGGGAGGACGCCACCGTCGTCATGGATAGGAGGACCGCTGCCAGCAGTGTTGCCATGTCGAATGGCCTCCGAGGATTCTGCCTGTCCCGTTTGCCCTGCCGATCGATTGTCAATTTCATTTGCTGACCCTTCGAAAGTCTTGGAACATCTTCCTCGCCGCCTGGATCGCGGCAACTGGCCCGCTCCAGTCGAGATCATACTCTCGAGTTCGCTGTGTGCGCATCAATGTTAAACTGTCGGATTGGACCAGTGTCAACGCTGGCAGTGGTGGTGACGGCTTGATTGGCTGGACGGCCGGAGATGACCGAGATCGCCCGGCTTGCCGGCGCTACAATGATCCCTTCTATACGAAAAAGACCCTGCCTCGATCCATTCGCCGCACTTCACCCCACGGCATCCACCCGCAGATCCCTCATCGTCGCCAGATCCCCCAGCGCCTCCACTCCCCGCATCGGCCGCGCCCCGCTCCGCCGCCTCGGCCCAAACCGATCCCGATACT
>Ga0209507_1000115_pt1 | contig 113206 bp, 52 predicted proteins | sample AD_UKC028_MetaG_FD_184414 | JGI IMG/M metagenome (GOLD analysis project Ga0209507, IMG submission 184414) | Active sludge microbial communities of municipal wastewater-treating anaerobic digesters from USA - AD_UKC028_MetaG (SPAdes) (version 2) | ecosystem: Engineered > Bioreactor > Anaerobic >...
AATAGATCGCCCAGACCATCATAGGGGCACGATTTGACTCGATTCGCCCAAAATGGCTCGCTCTGGCGCCGCAACATCTTGGGTCTTACTGAACAATCTGGGGCCTTTCCGCCTTCGGGACAGGCTCCAGCTAGGAGGAATAGCTCTGTCAGACCAATCCCACCCAAGCCCTCGCGGTCCCGCGATTGCCCGGTCCCTTGCCCGGCAGCATGAACGTGGCGTTGACGGTGGATGCTGTGATCATTGTCGTTGAATCAACGGGCGCCAATCAACCGACAACACTGGATAGACCATGAAGACAAGAAATAGATTTTGCAGTACCGCGGTGACGGCTTGGGCTGTTACATTCACCAACGACACCACGGTCAATGTGGGCGAGACAACCTACGATGGCCAAGATGTCATCGTGAGCAACTGCACGCTCACGGTCAATGGACCGCATGCCTTCGCGTCGCTGTGGCTAACCGGCAACGCGGTGGCGACGCACACTCCTGATCCCTATGGCACCAATTGCTATCGCATGCAGCTTACCCTGGCGGGCGACTGTGTGATCGAAGCGGGGAGCCGGATTGACCTTACCGGATGCGGCTATGCCTACATGATGGGCCCCGGTGCCGGAATCCGGAATGGCGCCGGCCACGGCACCGGAGCGGGACACGGCGGGATCGGCGGCACACCGGCCGGAGGGGGAGCCGGTGGCGGCGCCTATGGCGATATCCTGGCGCCCACCGGGCTCGGCAGCGGCGGGGGGGACGGAGGAGGATCTGGTGGGGGCGCAGTGCAGTTGATCGTTGGCGGCACCCTGCGGCTGGACGGCTTAGTGCTGGCCGACGGCGCCGCGCCGACCGCAGGGGACGATGGCGGCGGGTCTGGTGGCAGCATTTGGATTACGGCGGGCAAATGGGAAGGACACGGGGGGCTCTACGCCCGAGGAGGTCAGTCTGTGAGCGGCGGGGGAGGCGGAGGAGGCCGGATCGCGTTCTACTTTGGCCCGGGAGTTGACGCCCTGGCGGGATGGAGCGCCGCCGGTGGTGCGGGGAACGAACGCGGCGGCGCGGGCACTGGTTACTGGAAGCCCAGCTTCGAACCGTTTGGGGAACTCATCGTGAGCAATGACGACCATCCTGGCCAGTGGACGCCGCTGAGCACTCCCGGTCTGTTTGTACTGACGGTCGGCAACCATGGCCGGGTCTATGCCCCAGTGCCGCTCACAAACACTGTCCTCACCATCAAAACCAACGGTGTGATCTCGTGTGCCAACCTGCAACCGGGCGTTTCGCTTACGGTGCTCGCTGACGCGACGATCGAACCGGGCGGTCAGATTGACCTGGGCGGACGCGGTTTCGCGCCCATGACCGGTCCGGGCGCCGGGGCCCGCAACGGCATCGGCAATGGCACCGGCGCGGGCCACGGCGGCGTTGGGGGCACAACGATCGGCGGCGGTGCGGTGGGAGGCGTTTACGGTTCAATCCTCACTCCCTCGACCCGCGGCAGCGGCGGGGGCGACGGTTACGGCGGCAGCGGGGGCGGCGCCCTGCACTTGGTGGTTGGCGGCACTCTGCGCGTGGACGGCACGGTGTCGGTCAGCGGCGCGCCCGGGCTCAACGAAGATGGCGGAGCGTCGGGTGGCAGTCTCTGGGCGGAGGTCGGCGCGCTCTCAGGCAAGGGCGCCATAACCGCGGCTGGAGGCAGTTCGGTCACGGGCGGCGGCGGCGCGGGCGGACGCATTGCGCTGTATTTCGGGGCCAGTGACTTTGCGGGCGATCTCACCGCTGCTGGAGGAGGCGGGGCCGAATATGGCGGGGCGGGCACCATTTACACCAAGCTCGCGAGCGCAAGTCGCGGGCATCTCTTGCTCGATAATCGGGGCCAGCGGGGGCTGACGCGGTTGAACCAGGCTCTATGGCCCGCCGGCGAGATTTTCGATCTGACACTGACCGGCAAGGCGCACTTGCGTCCCGGTGATCCCCTCACATTCCATCGTCTCGTCCTCACCAACAACGCGCTCATCAGCCATGATCCGGCCCTGACCGGCTTCCACCTCATGCTTCGAGGCGATGCGCACATCTCGGCCGACAGTGCCATCGGCGTGGACGGTTTGGGTTATCCTGTCATGAAAGGGCCAAGCCCGGGTGGTCGCGATGGCTGCGGTTACGGCAGCGGTGCCGGGCACGGCGGCAGGGGTGGTGGTTCAGCCTGCGGCCTCGACGGCGGCGGCATCTACGGCTCTGCTACCGAACCGGCCACCCTCGGAAGCGGCGGCGGGGACGGCTACGGTGGCGCGGGCGGTGGGGCGATCCGGTTGACCGTGGACGGCGCGCTGCAGCTGGACGGCGTGATTTTGGCTAACGGCATGGCGTCCGTCAACGGCGACGATGGCGGCGGGGCCGGGGGCAGCATATGGATTGTCGCGGAAATGCTGGCCGGCAGCGGCCTCGTGTCCGCCAACGGCGGTGCGCCCTGTGCTGGCGGCGGCGGGGGCGGAGGTGGTCACGTTGCGCTCTACACCTTTGATGCCACGGCCTTCGACCTCGATCGCATCACAGCTGCCGGCGGCCTCCCCAACGGGCAACCGGGAAGCCGATTCTTCAGTGTGCCGGCGCCGCGCTTGAATTGCCAAAGGCTGGGATCCGAGCTGCGCCTGTCCTGGCGCACCGGACTGGGCGCGAGTTACCAAGTCCAGTCTGCCGCCAGCCTGCCGGGGACGGAGTGGCGGGACGAAGGCGTGCCGATCCCCGGCACGGGCAGCATGGTCGTCGCCGACGTGCCGCTGGGTACCGAGTCGGCGAAGTTCTTCCGGTTGCGCAGCCCGTAGCACGATGGACGAGCCAGAACCAGACCGTCTCGAATCGAACGCCAGCGCTTGCAGAACAGGATGGCGGGCGCCAGTCTTGCTGTCTGCCGAGAAGGTTGTGGAGGTGCGGCCTGCGGGCCGGCAGCGGTCTACAGAGTGTCAGAAGTCCACAACGCCGGGTCAGGCCTGCCTGCGCCGCCACGGCAGGCAGGGGACCCGGCCAGAATCGTGTAGACCGCGTGCCCGCACGCGGCCTGACTTATGACGTTGTGTATAGCAGAGCACCAGTGAAACCGGGAACGAGGACGCGCCCCAACCGTGAACTGATGTCATGAACACAAGCCCAAAATCAAAGATCCGAATAGGAGGCTTGGTGGGCGCCCTCCTCGCAACCGGATTCGGATTGTTGATGCTGCTGACCCGGCTGGGACAGGGATTCACCAACCTCAGCTACGATCTACCTTTCACGCTTCGCCCCCACCTGGCCGCGGGAGGGGCGGCGATTGTATATATCGACGAAGAGTCGTACCAGGTTCTGGGCCAGCGCTACCATCAATGGGATCGGTCGCTCCATGCCGAACTGGTCCGCGGTCTTGAGCAAGCCGGGGCACGGCTCGTGGTTTTTGATGTCTATTTTGCCGATGACACAACGAACAATACGGCTGCGAATCGGCAAATGGCCCAGGCCTTCCGGGAATCCGGAAAAGTTGTTCTGGCTGCCGAGCATGAAGAGTCGATCCAGGCCGGCGTCTCCATGAAACGGACCATCCCGCCGGCGAGCCTGTTCCGGGACGCGGCGGCCGCCTGGGGGATCGCCCGGGTCTGGCGAGACGCTGATTTCGGTGTGCGCCAGCACTATCCCGGCGCCGCACCCTACCCCAGCCTCGCGTGGAAAGCGGCGGCGCTGGCGGGAGCGGACGTCACCCTCGACGACTCGCAAACGTTCCGTCCGCGATGGCTCAACTATTACGGGCCGCCCGACACCCTGCCGGGGATCAGCTACCATCGGGTGGTTCGCGGAGAGATCCCCGAAGGCTTTGTGCGCGATAAGGTGGTCTTCGTCGGAGCGCGTCCGCTGGCCGGTTATGCGGGCGAGCTCAAGGAGGAATTTCGCAATCCCTACACGTGGAGCAACCACCGGTTTTCAGCCGGAGTCGAGATCCACGCGTTGACCTTCTTGAACCTAATACGCCGCGACTGGCTTGTCGCCGTGCCGTCGGCGGGTGAAATCATCCTGATCGTCCTGTGCGGTATCGCCCTGGGATTCGGATTTGCCGCCCTGCGCCCGATCCCTGCCATTGCCGCTGCGGTCTTGCTTGCCGTGTTGACCGGCATGGCCGCCTGCCTGCTCATGTGGCAGTTCCGGCTCTGGTTTTCCTGGATGATCATCGCGGCCGTCCAAATCCCGGTCGCTTTAGCCTGGACGCTGGGACTCGATACCTTCCGGCTCTACATCGAAAAACGGCTCCTGCAGCATTCTCTCTCCCTTCACCTCGCGCCCGCCCGGGTGAAACAACTGTTGAAACGGGCTGACCTTCGCCGCCCGGGCGGAGACGAACAGATGATCAGCATCCTGTTTAGCGACATCTATCACTTCGCAACCATCACCGCCCGAATGCCTCCCGATGACCTCATTCGACTGCTCAACCGCTATTTCGAGGCCTCGCTCGCCGCAATCCACCGCCATCATGGCACGGTGATCAAACTGGCGGGCGACGGCATTTTCGCGATCTGGAACGCTCCCCTGCCGCAGACCGAGCATCAGAAACTTGCCTGTCTCGCCGCACTCGATTTGCGCGATCAACTCATCCAGTTCGACATTCAGCAAGGCAGTTTGCCCCTGCGAACTCGAGTCGGATTGCACACGGGCATGGCCTGCGTCGGCAATATCGGCAGTCGCACGCGGATCGATTACACCGCCATCGGCAGCAGCGTGAACCTGGCTTCGCGCCTCGAAGGCTTGAACAAGCACCTGGGCACCGATGTGCTCGCGACCCGATCCATTCAGAAAGCCGTTGAGAATATCATCCTCAGCCGCCCGCTGGGCTTCTTCCGGCTGAAAGGCATCGATGAGGTGATTGAGGTATACGAACTGCGGATGAAAGCACCCATCGCCGAAAGCCCGGACGAGGCGCTGGCGGTTTTCAAGCAAGGGCTCAAACATTTTCACCGCCGCGAGTTCCGCGATGCCCAATCCGCGTTCCGCCGCGTTCTCGAAATCGAACCGCGCGACGGGCCGGCGGCGTTCTATCTCGATCAAGCCGCCGAGCTCGACCGCCGCCCGCCTCCGCCCGATTGGATGGGCGAGATCCAGATTCATGAGAAATAACGCCCGAAGAAACAATCCCATTGCCTGGATCCGTGTCCATCCCCAGGGAGGGTGCGTGAACGGGTCGAGGGCGGCCTGGGTGGCGGCGCGCGGCTCCTGAGGTCGCTGGGCGAAGAGAAAACCGGCAAACCAGGCGGATTCATCCGGGAAACCATTGCCAAGGCGAGGTCGGGATCAATCGAGCGTCTTGGCTCTGAAGAAGCGATGCGGCCAGCTCGCCGTCGAGGTGTCTACGAACTCGACCGTGCCCGTGGGATTGGGGAGCATGACAGCTTCAGCCCATTGATCCAAATCGTCCGAAGCCTCGACAATGACGTCTTTGCCAGGTTCACCGGTGGCGATCAGCTTGAAGAAACCCTCCGCATCGAGCATCCCGCTGAGCGTGACAGGACGCACCAGAAAGACGAACGGACCAGGATCGGACGGACCGTCCGCCTGGTAGTGAAGGAACATTTCGTTTTGATGATACGAAGGAAAAGTCTGCAGGACCGGCAGGAACTCGATCGGTCCCAAACCGGTCTGCCGGCCGACATAGTCGATCCGGACGGATATCTCTGTAAAGGCGAAGCCCTTGTCGAACGAAGTCTGATAACTCTGAAATCGCAGGTACCGATTGTCGTCGGCGAGCCAAGAGAAGTCCGAAAAACGGGGCGCCGTTCCCTCCAAACCCTGGAAACTCACGGTCTGACCCAGGGAAGAATTGGTCCCCGCGCTGCCGTTGGTCGGCGTGAACCACAGATCAAATTCCAGGAACACGATCTGGCCCGCAGGCGGGCGCACCACGAACTTCATTCCCTCCGGCGCACGGACGGTGTAAAGACACGCCGTTGGGGTGCTGTGCACAGAGCGCGGCTGAGAATAAACCCAGGAACCTGATCCGGATAATGCCGGCGAAGGAAACGGACTTTGGGCGCGAGGCGCGCATGGGTTCGGTTCCCCTGTTGCTGGCTTCCGGAACAACAGTAAGGAAGACGAACCATGACGCAGCCTCAGATGGAAACGCAGATCACTTCGGCCATCATCCGCCGGTATTTCGCCAAATTGCAGGACCGCCTGGCTCTCGACGTCGCCGTGGCAGGGGCGGGTCCTTAGGGGTTGGTGGCCGCCCACGAGCTGGCGCGCTGAGGCCTGAAGGTTGCGGTTTTCGAGAGCAAGCTGGCGCCGGGCGGGGGCGTCTGGGGCGGCGGCATGCTCAAGAGCGGGCTCAAAATGGCTGAACTCGTCGCGCAGGACTTGCAGACATGAGCAGCCCAGATTCTTCCCGCGGATCAATTGAAACGAGCTGCAAGACGATTGGCGCGGGCATGAGGGGTTCGAAAGCCGCGTCAGCGCATCGGAGTGCGCCAGTCCTCGACCTCGAACGCCAGCGATGGAATCCGGTGCGTGGTGTCGACACCTCCGCGGCGCACGACGATCTCCCATGTCCGCGCGCCGAAGGATCGGATGTCCACGGCATCGGCGGCATCCGGGGCGTCAAGCCGGTAGCTGGCCAGGAACCAGGCCGCGGAACGCCGGCACCGGGCCAGCCGCATGGGCAGCAACTCGGGATCCGGGCTGTCATCCCGCGGGAACCCGCATTGGACCATCTCGACCGGTCCGTCGGCCCGCAGATCGAAGCGCATCGTTTGGCTCTCATGCGAGAATGATTCTCGATACTCGCCAGCCGATGGCGCGCGCCGCGCGTCGCGCAGGTAGGACCAAGGCGCCTGAGCGGGCAGCACAGCGGGCGTCCAGCCAGCCAGCGAGCTCGTTCCCGGCCGTCCATCCACATGAACCATCCAGGCGTAATCGTGAGGTTGATCGGACTGCACCTGGAAGAAATCCAGCACCTCGGTTTCGCGGACGATCAGGGTGCGCATCTGGCGGACGCCAGGGTAGAGATGGCCCTTGCGGTCGGCGATCGTGAGCCGCTTGAGGTTTGGCCGGCTGTCGAACTCGACCAGCTCGAGCCGCTCGGGCGGATGCCTCTGGCTCCGGTCATCGACCAGGAGCGTGTTATGGCAGATCGTCTCGCGGTTGAGCCGGCTTTGGATCGCGGAGGAAAAGGCGTGCGCGGCGGAAGTGGCGGCCTCGCGATCAGGCAGCCAGAGCCGCCCTCCCCCAAACAGCATCACGGAGAGCTTGTCGGCGTGCTGGTGGACAGGCTTCGCGGAGAAGGTCGCGAACGCCGTCCATCCTCCCCCGGACCAATAGCGGTCGCCTTCGACCGGCCGGAGCGCCGCGTATCCCATCCGGGGCCAGACGCGACTGATCTGCGGGGGTGGCGCGCCGGCCGGCAGCTCGGGCAGGCCTGTGAACAATGCCTGGACCGCTCTCGTTTTCTGGTCGCGGATCAACCACGAGTAGGCTGGATCGTCGAATCGGCGCGCCAATATCTCGAGGTCCGGGCTCGATCCGAAATGGGGACGGCGCGCGTAGGCGTCGCCGATCGACGGCAGGGTGCGATCCGGCAGGAGCAGCCCGATCATGGCGTCATAGGTCCGCCGGAGGCCGGGTCCGGCAACCCGTTTCTCTTTCCACCCCCCCTCTCCCGGCCTTCGGCCACCCTCTCCCCCGCTCCACGCGGGCGAGAGGGTGGAGGACGTTCCACGGTTCATGGGCTCAGGGCGCAAACCTTGGCTCGGGGGGTCTTCCCACAAACCCTCGGTGTAACGGCTGCGCTCGAGCATTTCGGCCACGAGCGCCAGCGGCGACAGAGTGGTGAGCTGGTAGGGGATCGAGCCTTCAACCCACAGCCCGTCATCCTGGAAGCCTTCCCTCATGAGATGATCGATGCCCTTGGGCCCGTAAAGCGCCTCTTGAACAAGCTCGGGCCTGCCGTAGAAAAGCCCGATGGCGCATCGCCCCAGCTTATGCCAGGCGTAGTGGTTGTTCAGCTTGCCGCCCGGTTCGTTCTTCACCCAGTAATCGTCATCGCGCACCACGGCTTCGAGAAATCGCTCGAACCACCGGTCCAGCCTCGCTCGCTCTGCGGCCGTAAACGTGTCGAACAGAATATCGTAGGTCTCCAGGGCGGCCATGGCCCAGATCGTGTAGAACATCCCCGTGTCGTAATGCTGCCACTCGAAGGAATAGCCGGCGAGCCGGAGCAGCAGCCGGCGCCCTTTCCCGGCCAGGACCGGGGCATCGTTCACCAGGCTGGCCCGGGCGCAATCGCGCGCCAGAACGGCCCAGCGGACGGGCCGGGCGAGCGTGTGCTCGTAATTCTCCGGATAACAGTCGCGCCACGGTTTGTTGGTCAGAGAATGCCACCAAGCAGGATCGAGCGCGGGCAGATCGGCCACATCCTGCTCCGCGGCCTGTCGCGCCAACTCGCGCGCCATCCGGGCGAATTCCGGATTGGATTCGATTCCCCGGCGGGCCCGCGTGATGTCCTCTGCGGACAAAAAGAGGAAGGGATGGTTGGGAATGACAGGCCACTTGTCCGGCGCCAAGGCTGGCGGATCTTGAGCGGCGAAAACACCCGCCGTCGCAACGACCATCCACAATCCGATCCGAATGCCCACAGACAATCGCATCACTTTTCGGGCATCAGCAAGGGAATGGGCTGGTTGCGATTGCGGCGATAGATGCGGAAGTCGGCATCGAGGGTTAGGACTATGCATTCGCGATGCAATTCGCTCAGACGGACCAGGGTGGCATCGGCAAGCGACATGGGAACACCGCGATACTTGCGCATCAAGGACCGCAATGGACTGCATTCCTGGTTAAACTCAATGCCGATCTCGATCACACCGGCCTCGGCGAGCGCGAACAACTCATCCGCCTCGAAACCATCCCTCGTGAGAAGAAATGCAGCCTCTGTCAGCACCGGTTCACTGGTCAGCAAGGGCCTGGGCAGAGCTCTTGCCTGGTCGCGCATCCACGGGTGTTCTGTGGTATCCGGATCAATCAATGCCACCAGCGGCCCGGTGTCCACGATGACAATCATTTGCCAAAGCCTTCCATGTGTCTCGGATTCGCAGCCAAATCATGCACCCCTCGACCGCGCCGCCCCCAAGCGCGCTTCAAAATGGGAAGCGCATGGTCGTAAACCGACTCACCCGGCTTGAGTACGGGCAGGCTCCCCGAACCATCTCCCTGGGACAGCGAAGTCTCGATGCATTCCCGCATCACCGAAGACTTGGTGGTGCGCCGCGCGAGGCTTTCCTTTTCCAACCGCCTGAGCAGATGCTCCGGAAGCCGAAATGAGATTGTCGTCATATCCTCAGCGTAATACGCTATCTCATCGAGCGCAATACCTCAGCCTGCCTTCATCGGATCAGCACCACCCAATCCTCCTCCGGAGCCGAAGGCGGCGGGCCCAGTGCGATCCGGTTTCCGCCGCGGATCGGCTTGCGGCCGCCCTCGAACCGGCCAGTCCGCGGATTGAACCAGCGCTGCTCGGCATCTCCGGCAAGGCCGCTCAAGTCGAGCGTCCCGCTGGGCGCGCCTTTGGGCAGATAGACGGCATACACCTCGCCTCGTTTGGCGAACACCTGCGGACCGAGCGGGACGGTCTTGCCCTCGCCGATGCCCAGCGGGATGGTAGCGCCGTCCGCGGCCAGCTCGTCTGCAGGGGCCATCTCCCAGAACGGCAGCTCCTCCATGAACTGGCGAGCGATGCGGACGTGGCGCCACAGGGCCGCCCGCTGGGGCGTCTTGAAGCTCTCCGTCTGGAGGAGATCATCCAGGATGAACTCGATCATCCCGCCCGAGAAATACGTGGGCCAGAGCTTCTCCTTCCGGTGTCCATCGGCATCGTCCACGGGCACGTAGGACGCGCTCTGGCCGCGATCCAGGGTGAACTCGTCCAGGCTGATGGGCAGAGGACGGCCGGCTGCCGCCGTGGCGCTGCGGATCGCTTCGGTGATCTCATGGATCGGACGCTGGTTGAGCTGAATGGACGTCATCGAAAATCGGGGGTCCCCATACGTGAATCGCAGCTGCTCGACCGGATTGCCGGCGCTGTGGACGGTGATCGGATGCCCATAGGGATCGATTGCCCGAAGATAGTCGGCGAAGGCGCGGATCCGATCAGGCCCGAAGTTGAACACGATGTCATATTCCTCGCAGAGATTCCATTGGAGCGCCAGGTGATGTCCGAAGCGCGCGACGATTTCGCGGTAATAGAGCTTGCGTTCGGAGCCGAGCTCGCCGTTGTCGAGCTCGCGCTTGTTCGGACCCTCGGCTTCGTTGAACACGAAATGCAGGAACAGCCCTTTCCGCTGGGCGTGGGCGAAGGCGATCTCCCACTGGCGCAGCTTGCCGATGTCGAAGTGGACATTGTCGTTGGTGGGGCTGCCTTTGGGATTGGGCGTGCCGGCCCACGGCCAGACATCTTGGCCGTCGCCGCCGATGTTCATCGTCAGAAAATAGATGCTGTTGGCCCCTGCCCGGCTCAAGTAGTTGAGCGCGCCGATCAGGCTGCGACCCCGGCCCCCGCCCCAGTCCGGATCGCCCGGCTCCCAATCCTCCTCGTGAGCGGCATAGCGATGGCTGGGCGGCGTCCGATTGAATCCGGCGTAGGCCAGGAGGTTTTCCGGCGAATCCGTGCCACCCCGAATCCAATACGGTCCATCCCGGAACTTCAGGTAATGCTTCCCGACATATTCGAGCCGCCCCCATTTCAGATATCCGGGCGCGTTGGGATCCCTCGAGATCACGGCAAGCGTCCCGGACGCGCCATCGGGCGGCAGCGGTTTCCCGGCTGGGGCGTCAAGATTGATCGCCGCGCCTGGTGCGTTGCGAAAAGAAGCCCGGTATCGCCAGATTCCTTCTTCGTCGGCGGCGAATCGCACGCGCCAGACGTTGCCTCGAGGTCCGCCCATGCCATCTCCGTCGAAGAAGCCGGGGACATTGCAGGTCTGGCCCGACGGCCCGGTGAACACGACCTGGAGCCGATAGTCGAGAAACGGATTGGGCGAGCTTTGCGTCTCGTGGGCATGCGGGCCGGGGAAATCGAGCTCGATCGGATGCCATGCAGCCGCGCGCGGAACCGGCGAGATGGGGATCAGGGATCGCTCGGCGATCAGGATGGGCGAGTCATAAACCGGTATGGCCTTGAACGCGGAGCCTGTCGGGGTCCGGATCCGGTTCGCGGCCGGGATGGCACGCACTTGGCCCTGCCGAAGATCCACCCAGACAGGATCGGCAAACGACACCGAATCGAACGTGAAATCCACGGTCGCGATCGCGTTCGTATCCGAGGGAATGGCGCCGCTGAACCAAGCGGTGACGATTGTCTGGCTGCCGCCCGCCTTGCAGTAGCCGAAGACGCGCACAGGTTGATTGGCTGAGGTCTTGTGCGTCAAGTTCGCGATCCGTTCGAGCGTCGAGTCGAATATCGCGGCAAGGTTCTGGACCGCGAAATAGGCCGGCTTGGCATAGGCGACAGACTGGTCCGGATTGGCGCGAAGGAGGCCTTTGGTGTTCCAGGCGGTGGGATACTCGAGGTCGATGATTGTGAACACGCTCGAAGGGATATCATGGCCCAGGTCGCCCAACAGCCGCCGCAAATTCCATTTCGCCTGCGCGGTCTCGGTCCAAGGTTGCCCGCGCAACGCGCCAAACGTCGCGGCGGTCGAAGGGCAGCCGCTCTCGCCCTGGCGCAGCCCGATCGTATCCGAGTATTTCCGGATCGTGCGGCGCAAGCTCTCGTATGCAGCCTGAGCGGTGTCCGGATTTCGCGGGTAGCCGTGTGCGGTGATGGCGGTGACCAGATGCAGCCGCCCGGCCGTCTGAAGACGGCTGAGGAAACCATCCAAATAATTCGTCCCAAGACCGGCCAGCGCCAGCGCGAATATCTTCGAGCCGGCTTGGCGCGACCGAATCGTTTCGGCAGTCCGGACGTAGAACTCTGCGTAGTCCTCAACGTTTACACGGCCGCCATCCGGTTCGTTCCAGACCTCCCATTCGCTCACCCGGTCGCGGTAGCGGTCCACCAGGGCGCCCACCCAATTGTCCCAGGCCGCGAGGGCCGGGATCGAGCTGGGCAAGCCTGCGCCGAGATTCGTGCCTCCGCCGCCGTCGTAGATTGGGTTGCCGTAATTGAGTTCGAGCCACGGCTGAACCCCCTGGGCCAGCGAGCCGTCCACGGCCTCGTCCAGCCATGCCCAGTCGTACGCTCCTGGCATGCGCTCGCATTTTGCCCAGCCGCACTGGAACCGGATCCGCTTGATCCCGAGGGGGCCCAGCCAGTCCCGATAGCTCGCAAAGCGGGCAAAATCGCGATCGAGCGTCTCGCCGCCGACCGACCAGTTCGAGTCGGCGATCTCCCGCGCGTGCCGGGGCTGAACAGTCCCCAGAAGCGGAAAATCCGGCCCTGGCAGGCTCGTGCCGTCGAAATCCGCCGCTGCGGCGGTGCGGCCAATCTCCAGCGCGATCAGCAAGGTCCCCATTGCGATTGTCAATGCCGTCAAAGTGCATCGGATCTGCGAGTGATGCCATGGTCGGTCCGTTGACGCCAGGCGGCGCATATCATGAGATTTCACGCCCTTCATCCTAGCCGCTAGCGTCCCCAGTTCAATGCCTGGAATCCGGCTTGAAGCGCATTGCGGCGCATGCATAACCCAGGGGTGACATCTTGTGCTGCCATTTGCTCTTCTGGTTTTTCGATTCAACCGCATTATACTTCCAGTCATGCAGGAAATCCTGAAACATCACTGGCACCATTTGCCTGCCGCCCAGGTGGCGGAGTTTCTCGACACGCATCCCGAGAAGGGCCTGGATGTCTTCGAGGTCAAACACCGGCGCGCGCGGTTTGGTGCCAACCAGCTCACACCCCGAAAGGGCCGCAGCCCATGGATGCGGTTCCTGCTTCAGTTTCACAATCCGCTGATCTACATCCTGCTGGCGGCCGGAGGGATCAAGCTATGGATGGGCGGCTGGGTGGATGCGGCGGTCATCCTGGGCGTTGTTCTCATCAATGCATGGATCGGCTATTTCCAGGAAGCCAAGGCCGAGCGCGCGATCGAGGCGCTGGCCCAGAGCCTCGTGACGGAGAGCAATGTCATCCGCGCCGGCAAAAACCACCGGGTGCCGTCGGTCGATCTTGTCCCGGGCGACCTGGTGCTGCTGGCCTCCGGGGACAAGGTGCCGGTCGACTTGCGCCTGGTCGCCACGCGCGATCTCCAGCTGGCCGAGGCTGCGCTGACCGGCGAGTCCACTTCGGTCGAGAAAAGCGCCGAACCGCTGCTCGCCCCGGAAACGCTGGTCGCCGACCGGGCCAACATGGCTTATGCCTCGACCCTCGTAACCTACGGCCAGGGACGCGGGATCGTCGTCGCCACCGGCGACCACACCGAGATTGGGCGCATCTCCGAGATGATCTCGGCCGCGCCCAGCCTCGAGACGCCACTGACGCGTAAGATGGCGGTGTTCAGCCAGCGGCTGCTCTTCCTGATCCTGGGATTGGCGGCGATGGTTTTCGTGGTGGGCCTGGCGCGCAGCCAGCCCGTGGCGGAGATCGTCTCCTCGGCCATCGCGCTGGCGGTCGGCGCCATCCCGGAAGGATTGCCGGCCGCGGTCACGGTGACCCTCGCCATCGGCGTGGCCCGCATGGCGCGCCGCCGCGCGATCATCCGCAAGCTGCCGGCCGTCGAGACCCTGGGCAGCACCACCGTGATCTGCTCCGACAAGACCGGCACCCTGACCCAGAACCAGATGATGGTCCGGCAGATCGTTGTCGGCGATCGCACGATCGAGGTCGATGGCAGCGGCTACGAGCCCGACGGCCAGATCAGCCTCGACGGCAAGCAGCTCCAGCCCGGCCAGGCTCCCGGGCTGTCCGAGTGCCTCCTGGCCGGATTGCTCTGCAACGACAGCTCGCTCGTCCGGAACGAAGGCCGCTGGGAGGCCCGCGGCGATCCCACCGAGGTCGCCCTCATCGCCGCCGCCCGCAAGGCCGGCCTCCAGGACGATGATGTCAAGTCGCGCCTGCCGCGCATCGACGCCATCCCGTTCGAATCGCAACACCAGTTCATGGCCACCTTGCATGACGACGCCGGCGCCGGCCGCAAACGGATCTATCTGAAAGGGGCCGTCGAGGTCGTGATCGACCGCTGCAGCGCGGCCATCGACGAGCACGGGCAGCCAATCCCCCTGGACCGCCAGCGTGTTCTCGGCCACGTGTCGAGGCTGGCCGCAAGCGGCTTGCGCGTGCTAGCCTTCGCGCGCGCCGAGGCGGCGTCCGCCACCACGCACATCCGAGCCAGCAGCCTTCCCTCCGAGTTCGCCTTTCTCGGCCTGCAAGGGATGATCGACCCGCCCCGGCCCGAGGCGATCGAGGCTGTGGCGGCGTGCCACCGCGCCGGCATCCGGGTGAAGATGATCACGGGTGACCACGCGGAGACCGCCGTCTCGATCGGGCGGCAGCTGGGTCTGATGGAGAAGGATCCGGCTCCGGACCGCTCGTCTGCGCTGACCGGCAAAGACCTGGCCGCGATCTCGGACGAGGAGCTGATCGAGGCCGCCGAGAAGGTCTCCGTCTTCGCCCGGGTCACTCCGGAGCAGAAGCTCCGCCTGGTCGAGGCCCTCCAGTCCCGCGATCACATCGTCGCCATGACCGGCGACGGCGTCAACGACGGTCCGGCTCTCAAGCAGGCCAACATCGGCATTGCCATGGGCATCACCGGCACCGAGGTCGCCAAGGAGGCGTCCGACATGGTCCTGACCGACGACAACTTCGCCTCGATCCGCGCCGCCGTCGAGGAAGGCCGCAATGTCTTTGACAACCTGACCAAGATCATCACCTGGGCGCTGCCGAGCAACCTGGGCCAGGGATTGGTCATACTGGCTGCCGTCCTGGCCGGCGCCACGCTCCCAATCCTTCCCCTCCAGGTCCTGTGGATCAACATGACCACCGGTGGCGTGCTCGGCCTCTTCCTGGCACTCGAGCCCAAAGAGCGCGATCTCATGGACCGGCCGCCCCGCGCCGCCGGCGCGCCGATCCTCACGGGCCGGATGCTCGCGCAGGTTGCGTTCGTCGGGCTCCTGATTCTGATGGCGGCGTTCGGATTGTTCCGGTGGGAGCTGGCCCGGGGCGCCGGGATCGAGGCAGCGCGCACGGTCGCGCTGAACACCGTCGCCGTCATTCAAGCCTTGTATCTCGTCAACTGCAGGTCCCTTCGCCACTCGATCGTCTCAATTGGCCTGTTCCGCAACGGCTGGCTCTGGCTGGGCATCACCGGCGTTCTTCTCCTCCAGGCGGCCATCACCTACTTGCCCTTGTTGAACAACGTCTTCCAAACCGCTCCCATTGGCTGGGACGAATGGTTGCGGATTCTGGGCGCCGGCCTGGCCACCATGGGGTTGGTCGAAGCACAAAAATGGTGGTTCATCCGTAAGAATCCATAGGGATACGCGCCGATGCCCCTGCCGGGATCCTCCCCCCGCGCGGCCGGCCGCGGCACTGCCCGATGCGGGCAACGCGCTCAATGCCCGGAGATTGAGCCGCACGGATGAGTCAAGCGACCGTCCGGGTTGCGCCCGGCGTGTAGAAGCCGAAGCCGCCGACGGCCTGCATTTCGGCCAGCGTGGTGATGCCCTCGGTGACCTTGCCCAGATCGTCCTCGAGCAACGTGGACATTCCCTGCTTGCGGAGCCTGCGGCGCAGGGTGTGCTCGTCCGCATGCTGGAGGATGAGATCGGCATCCTCCTCGTGCAACCGCCAAACCTCGAAGACGCCCACCCGGCCCCGATAACCGGTCATGCTGCATTCAGGGCAGCCCGCAGCGTGCCATGTTTTCTTGGGAATGGGCTGCTGGAGCGTCTCCAGCCATTTGATTTCCGGCGCCGTAGGCGCCTGCTGCTTGCGGCATTTGAGGCAGAGCCGCCGCACCAGCCGCTGCGCAACGATGAGGTCCACCGCCGCCGCAATCTCGAAATCCTCCAGCCCGTAGTTGCGCAAGGCCGTGATGGTGGCGACCGCGTCGCGGGCATGCAGGCTGCTCAGAAAGACATGCCCGGTGTCCGCGATATCCAGGGCCACGCGCGCCGATGCCGAGTCGCGCATCTCGCCCATGAGGATGACGTCCGGATCCAGCCGCAGCAGCCCCTTGGCGCCTTCGGCAAACGTGAGCCCCTGTCTCGGATTGACCTGAATCTGTGTGATCCCGTCAAGGATGCACTCGACGGGGTCCTCCAATGTGACAATCGCCTTGTTATCGGGGCGCAGCTCGTGGAGGAGCGCGTAGAGGGTGGTTGTCTTGCCGCTGCCGGTCGGGCCGCTGAGCAGGATCATGCCGCGCGCATCTCGCGTGGCCTGCCGCACCAGGTCGAAGTCCGGCTGGCTCAGCCCCAGCTGATCCAGCCGAATCCAATTCCATTCGGTCTCGAGGATCCGCAGGGTGAGCTTCTCGCCAGCGACGGTCGGAGCGGCGCTCACGCGCACGGCCGAGAGCCGGTTCCCGATTTTGACTTCCGCCCGGCCATCCTGCGGGATCCGCGACACGGCCGGCTCGAGCCCGGCCAGGCTCTTGCAGGCGCGTGCGATGCGTCGGCCGTCCCCTTCCTTCAAAGCAATCGTGTCGATGACCACGCCATCGATCCGGAACCGGACCTGGAAACCGCCTCGGTATGGATCGAGATGAATATCCGAGGCGCGCTCGCGCGATGCATCCTCCAGCAGCGCTTGCACCAGCGATATCGTGCGGGTGCTCTCCTCCGTCCCTCCTGGCTCCTCCAGGCACTTTTCAAGCAACCTCGACAGAAGGGGCTGTTCCCCGTGGGGGAGAGCCGGTGAGACATCCGCCGGTTTGCGCGATGAGGCAGTCATATTGAGTATCGAGCGGGCGGCAGTTTGCGTGGGAAGAGCTATTCGATCAAGACGATCCGGTAGAATCGCTGGCTGCCATTCGGCGCGTCATCGACGAACGTCGCCTCCTCGGAGATGGCGAACCATGAGGGTTCCAGCGGCGTCCATGCCGGCGCGCTCAAATCGTCCGTAAACTCGATGCAATAGGTGTGGCCGGGAGACGTAGGAACAGTGAGACGAACCGCGCCATCCGGTCCCTGCTCGAAGCCGCTCACCACGGGCGGCACGATCGCAGGCGGGATGACATTGGGCTGGCCGGGAGTGGGAATGGGCATTGAAAGCCGCAGAATCTGGCCGTCCGGGTAGAGTCCTTCGGACACGTTGGCCGTCTGCGATTCGAACACGATCGCATCGATCGCCGATCCATCAGGGGCAAACAGCCCGATCGCTTCGCCATCCTTGTCGAGCTTGAAGTCGACGTGCAAATCGGGGCCCCCGGCCGAGCTGGCCCCTGGCTCGCCGTCCGCCCAAACCAGCAGGAATCCCCGGGCCGGCATCCGGCAGCCGGCCGGTATCCGATACTGAAACGGATTGCCCAGATCGTCGGTCAAATAATACCCGGCCAGCTCCGCCGGTTCGCCGGCGGGATTGTAAAGCTCGAACCAATCGTCGAACCTTCCTGTTCGCGGGTTCAAGGCGAACGCGGTGTTCTCGGCCATCCACTCGTTGATGCGCACGTCGATCGGCGGCATGGCGTCGCTGTTGACATCTCCCGGAGTGGCCCGATACATCGCGCGGCGGTAGAACGGCTGGCCGTCGGGCACGTCGCCGTAGCTGCTGTTGGCCGCCAGGTTCGTGTAGGTCAGGTAATCAACGATCTGAACCGTGTTGCCGATGAGGCGGGACAGAGCGATCTGGCCGGCGCTGGACGAGAGGCGGAAGCCGGCATGGAACGCGTTGGGGGCAGTTTGATGAGTCTGGCCGTCGCACCACACCACCATAAACGCGCCGGGGTCGAGGAGTGCGTTCGATGGAAAGGCCCATTGGGCGAGGTTGGTGTAGCTGCGGCTCAGGAAGAAGTTTTCCAGGCTGATCCCGTTCGTGCCTGCGTTGTAAAGCTCGATCCACGGCTCCCGCTCGCCTGCGTTATCGGCCGGGCCGGTCAGGTTCTCGGGCTGGGCTTCGTTCAGCCAGATGAGCGGAAACGCGGGCAGCGCGGCGGACACCGAGTTCGGAGAGCCGGGTGTCGCAAGAGCGCTGCCGGAAGGGAGGGCTGCTGATGGATCGAGCGTGGCGTCCACACCATACCCGGATAGCCGGAGCGTCAGGGGGCCGCCCTGGCCGGTCGGCAGATACCAGAAGCTCAACGCGCACGGCTGGCCCGTTACCAGCGAGGGCGAAATGGTTTGATACATCGAGTTGCCGCTGCCGGAGCCGCCCGCGGCGGCGACGAGGCGCAGGCTCGAGCTGCCGGAACGCTTCACGGCTGTGCTCAGCGCCGATTCCGCGAAGTTGGCTGTCAGCGTCCAGGATCCGGAAAGCGCGGACTCGAAACCGCCGTTGGCGAGGATGTTGGGGCCTGTGTCAGGCGTCGATCCTGCGACGAATCGGACATCGTCGATGTAGATGCTCCCGGGATTCTGGAGGTAGATGTAGAACCTCGAGCTCGTCGCGGTGCCGTTCGTCCAGAAATAGGCCCAGGCCGGTTCGGCGGGCAGATTGGTGGCGACAATGGACCAGTTGGCGGCGCGGCTGTTGTCCTGGGAGGCATCCCGCAGCTGCAGCGAAGATCCTGGGACCGGCGCGGGCCAGGGCGCCGCGGCCTCATACCGCACACGGTCGATCACACGCTCCGGCCCGGACGCCGCGACCGGTTCGAGCAGGCTCAGCGTCTCGCCGTCCTGCTGGAGATGGCCGTCGTATTGGTCGAACACGGCCATATTCCGTCCGTAAGCCATGTTGAACGCAGTGCGATCCTTGGCGAGGACGAGGAAGGACTGCGGCCCGATGAATGTGCCGCCCGGGAACCGGTAGGCCAGGCCGTTCAGTTCGCATCCGGACAGGTCATGGGCTCGACTGCTCGATCGGTTGTACAGCTCGACGAATTCTGCATCCGGCATCATCGGATCGAACATGATCTCGTGAATGACCACATCGCCGGCCGGGGAGGCGGCCGGGCCGCTGTAAGCCACGGACACGCTCTGGCTGGCGCCGGGGAGCGGCTGGCCCCGCCCGTCTCGGCCCTCGACCAAGAACTCGTTCGTGCCCGGGCGCAGGGGAACCTGGGCGGCCCATCCCGTCACGCTCGGCCATGTGACATTCCACTCGACACCATTGATCCAGATCGTTCGGACGCCGACGGGCGCTGTGCCAGTCATCAGCCCGGCGCCGTTGGACACGGGGACGGACGTGTGGACAGCGAACGGGGCCGCGACCGCCGCCAGCTGGGATTGGAGAAACGCCCGGCGATCGCTGAACCACTGCTTCACCGCCGTGGGAGGGGTCAGCGCCTGCCGGTCGCACCACGCAATCCCGTTGGCGATCAGGGAACGGTATTTGGCGTCCATGAGCGGATTGCAGTTTGCCGCATCGAGCGGGCCATGGACGGCGTCCTCGACCGCGCGCCAGAAGGCCCGCGCAAAGGGCGGAAAGGCGTACATCGCCGAAATGGTGGGATCTTCGGACTCGAAGAGCGGGGCCGAGCTTGCGGCGTAGTCGGCCCGGTGCAGCATGGCGGCCAGCATCAGCCAATCGAGATCGAACATGTAGAGCTGCCATCGGCCTCGATCGGGCCGGTAGGCATACATGTTCTTGCCGATCTTGTGGCCGTAAGCGTCGAAGTTCACGATGATGTGCTCGACCGCAAAGATCCGCATCCACTGCTCGACATCCACCTGTCCAAAAGTGGAGGACGTGTAGGGCTCGGGGGCGGTCGAGTTGAGGGCGTCCACCAGCGCGAACAGGTTCGTGAAGTCGTTCGCGCGATCGGCAGCGCGCGGCAGGAATGTCCAGCGGTAGCGCTCGCGTTTCTTGGCGCCGCCGATGGTGGTGAAGTCCTGGAGCCGGGGCTGCGGGTCGGCGACGAGGCCGCCGCTGTCGTTGAACTCGAACGCGCGATCGATCTTGAACAGCTGGCCGTCCGGATCGCCGGGCGACCACGCATCGACGAATCTCCCGGAGGGCTGGATCACTGCCTCGAATGCGACCTGGCGCGCGTCGTCGGTGACGCCATTCACATGCAGCCGGATCGTGTAGCGGTGGCTGTAGGGAAGGTTCAGCCGGTCGGCGATCCAGTAGCCCATCTGCTCTTGCATGGCGGTGGTCTCGTTGCCATGCCCGCCGGGCCAGTCCAGCACGAGGTCCGTGTCGCCCAGGAACCGGTCGTCTTCCGGAAAGCTGATGCTGTAGCCGCAGCGGCTGCTGGCCGGGCCGCTATAGCCGGGGGCGATATACGGGCTCCCCGCATACAGGGCCTGCGCGTTGTAGATCGCCCGGCTGTTCCCGAGCACAAAGGTGACGTCCAGCGGCGTGTTATCCAGCTTGTGCCGGCTGGTCCATTTGTTGAGGGTGGCCTGCGTCATCCAGAGACGGTAGACAGGCAGGTTGCCCGTGGGCTGGGCCTCGCCAACCTGGACCAGGCACTCGCGAGCCGGCGCATCGGCCGGCAAGACGGCCGTTGCCGGCACGCTGTTGGAGTCCGTCGCCTGCACGCAGAACGCCACGGTCGCGCCCGCTGCCTGCCCCGGGATCGTGGCGGTGTAGATCCCATCCCCCGGGATGGCGTCCCCGCCGGCGCCGGCGTCATTCATCCCGATGGAGGAATACGCGGAGGCGGGATCGACCCGGCATTTCAGGGTGACCGAGGCCAGGCCATCCGGATCCTGGGCGCGCGCCGTCACCAGGATCGGCTGGGCCGCAGCCGGCAAGAGTGGCGAATGCTTCACCTCGGTGATGGCCGGCGGGCCGTTGGCGGCGAAGCGGCTGTTGCGCGCGCCCGGCGTGCCCGGGCCGATGGGCAACACCATCTCGGCAGCGCACTCGAGCCAGTTGCCGCGCAGCCGGAGCAGAATCTCGGGATGTCCCTTGAGCCACCGAACGCTGGCCCGGATCGCGACGTTCGTCGTCCCGGAAGCCAGCGCCGAGGTGAGCGGCGTGCGGACGCGATTGACCTGGTTGTCGCCTCGATCCAGCGCGCGGATGCGATAGGACCGGAGGCTGTTGAAGCCCTCGGCGGTCTCGATGCCCGACATCGACTCGGCGCCCTCGGCCACCCAGCCGCTGGCGCCGGCTTCGAACGTCGAGTTCGCAATCAGATTGGCGCCGGACGGCCCGAGGACCTCGACGTTGTCCACCAGGCATTCCCCGGCGCCCAGGAGCAGGACCTGGAGCTGGTCGGCCGATACGTTGCCGTTGTCGATCCGTCCGGCGGCCGAGATGGACGCCCAGGGCGCCTTGCGCGTCTCGTCGCTATCCGCCCAGTGCGAGGGCGATCGATGATGGGTGCGGGGATCGATCAGCTCGAGGCTGCTGCCCCCGCCATCGGCCCATCGCGGCCAGCGCCCGCCTGTGCCATAGGCGACCTCGTCCACGGCAACCCGAATCCGGTTCGTGACCGTCTCCCCGATGTCGCTGGTCCGGATCAAAAGATCGGCTTTGGACAGCACCAGGCGCTCGCCGCGGCCGGACAGCTTTCCCGTGAAGTCGCCGATCGTGTTGGCTGCGTTGAGCGCCGGGTATTGGGACCGCAATCGAGCCGCGCTCCGGGCGACGACGATGTATGCGCCCGGCTCGATGACGACATGCTCCGGGAATACGAAGCTGACCGCGCCGCTCAATGTCCAGCCGCCCAGGTTCACCGCGTTGGCGCCGCTGTTGAACAGCTCGATATACTGGCCGTCGTCGTCCCCGGAGATCGGATGGTACATGATCTCGTTGATCGCCACGTCATGGACCCGAGGAGGGGCATTCGCGGCGCCCGGCGTCCAAACCGCCAGCCGAAAGAGCTCCTTCGAGCCGTCGGGCGAGCGCCCCGTCGCCACTCCCGATTCCTGGCCATCGAAGCGGACGGCGTCCAGAACCCGCGTCCCGGCGGCATTCTTCAAAACGATTGTCTCCCCGGCCGCATCGAGTGCGAATCCCAGATCGGTCTCAGAGAAGCAAAGAAAACCGCGGGGCGGAATGACTGTGCCGGCCGGGATGACGAACCGGTTCGCGGACGGATCGTCGGTGAGAACGCAGCCGGAGAGATCCACCGCCTGGGCGCCATGATTGTAGAGCTCGATGGAATCCCGATCGGGCGGATCGGTCCGCGCCAGGAACTCGTTGATAAGGACGGTGCGCGCCGGGTCCGGCTCCCAGGGATCGATCCGGCCAGGGGAGCCGCCGATCGAATCGCTCGGCCCCCACGCGAGCGGGTTCCCTTCGCCCAGCGACGGCCGCTTCAGCGCGAGCGAGTGGCCTGCGCCATCCGCCGCGACCGGCCAGGGATCACGATCCGCGTATTCGACCTCGAGGAACAGGCCGCCCGCCTGGTTCCGGAACGTCACGACACCCTCGCTGTTGGGCAGGCTGCCCGTGAACGGTCCCAGCACCGCGTCGATTCCATACGCGCTCCGGAAATCGGCGGGCGATCCCGCCACCACCAGGAACCCCCCGCCCGGTATCGCACTCCCCGGCGGGAACGTGTAGCGGATGCTTCCGCCCAACTCGCAGCCGCTCAAGTCCTCCGGCTCGGCGCGCGAGTTGAAGATCTCGACATACTCGAGCCGGTCGTCGGCCGGATGGTACATGATCTCCGAAATGACCAGGCTGGTGAGGCGGCTGCACTGGCCCAGCGCCTCGATGTCGGGTAGCCCCGCAACCGATCCGTTGGTGACGGCCGAAAAATCGCGGAACGCCGCCGTTGCCGTCCGATTCGAGTCGTGGCTCGAGACCCCGAAGCCGAAATAGACGGTGGGCGGCAGCGCTGCATTGACGGCGCCGAGCAGCACCCACCCCGAGCCGTCGAAGCCTGCGAAACCCGAGAAGGCGTCTCCCTGCCGCCGCAGGCGCAGCCAGGTGTGCGGGTAGTTGGCGGGGAAGGATCCGGACAGCTTGGTCGCGCCATTGGTGGCGACGCGCGCCTGGAAATAGCAGCCGCTGATGCCGGGTGTGGCCATGACGCTGATCGAGCGGGCGCCGGGGGCGAGGCTCTCGCGCGCCGCCAGCCCGGCCTCGGACCATGCGTCCGCCAGGCTCAGCGAGTCCAGTCGAACGCGGAAATCGAAATCGCCTGTCTGCTCCTGATACCAGAACTGCGCCTCGTCTCGATTGCCGCCCAGGTCGGCCCCGCCGCCCGAAAGGTCCATCCCATCGGCAACGATCCGCGCGCTGCCGGGCGGCGACGGGTCCCCGATCGCAGCGGGCGTGTAGATCCAGGCGGTGAACTGCAGGGCGGAGTCGGGAGCAATCACATGGCCGGCTGCCGACAGATCCGCCACGCCGCTGACCGTCAGCGTATAGACCTCCCCGTCGACCAGCCCGGCCACGTCCAGCATCACATGCGCCTGATCGGGCTCGAGCGTTGCGCCCAGGATCGCGACGCTGCCGCTTCGGCCAGCGATTGAATAATGGGCAGGATTCGTGGCGGTTGCCGGCTGCAGCTTCTCCGAAAAGCCAGCCTTCACTCGCGCCAGACCCATCGACTGCGCCTCGATCAGGACCGGCGGAGCTGTATCGGGTATGACCGAAAGGACAGCCGTGCGGCTGGTGACGACGCAGCTCACGCCCTGGGCCGTGTTCGATGCGACCAGAAAGAACTCGCTGCCGTTATCTGCCAGGGCGGCCGAGGCGATCGTGCAGGTCATGCCTGTCGCGCCGGCCAGAATCTGGCCGTTCCGAAACCATTGGATGGCCGGGAACGGGCTGCCGTGGACGCCGGCGACAAAGGCGGCGGGCGCCAGCTCGTTCACCGCCAGATCGTCCGGGTGGCGGGCGATCGCCGCCGGCGCATCAAGCGCGACCTCGCCGCTGACGGCGTAGATCCCCGTCGACTGCGCGGCCGTGGCTTTCGAGAATCGAATGCTTGCCAGCGGCCGGTTCGACTCGCTCATCCGAGCGGCCAGGTCGATCGTTGTCTGGTAAAATCTCGGATTGCTCGGCGCGCCCTGGGTGGCGCCCGTGGTGAGGTTGATCCGCTCGACCCCGGCCAGCGCATAGCCGCTGTTGTTGAACCAGTCGGGCGCGTTGTAGGCGACGGCGATGCTGCTGCCGTCCGTGAACTGCAGCGTGAGGTTCGGCGAGCCGCCGCCGCTGGCCGAGTGGGCGATCACGGCAATCCGGCTGTAGACCGCCGGCGCCGCCAGCGCCAGGGTTCCTTCGCTGACTCCCGTGCCGCTGCTCAGCACCAGCGCGTTGGGGGCGCTGTAGGGCTGGAATTGAAACACCGTCCCATCGCCCATCGCACTGGTGAAAACGCCCGATGCCGGCAAGCCATACGACTTGCCCGGCAGCCCGCTCTGATAGAAGGCAAGGTTCTCCCCCGGATTCAGCTCGGATGCAGCTCCATGAAAGGGCGGCCCGGATGCGTCCTTCTCGATCACGACATCCCAGTTGAAGCCGGTGAGCGCGATCGGCCTCATGTCCGCGGCGCGGATGCCGATCAGCGCGCCCCCCAACAGAGCCGCTGCAGCCGCCCAGCGCCGACCCAATCCAATCGTCATGAAAAGAATCTCGCGTGGATCGCGCGCGCTGGCCAGCCAAGAATCGCTAGAGATCCGGCGCCGTCATCGCCAGGCGGATGAAGTCGGGATCCTTCGCATCCCACGGCAGGCTGTGCAGCGGATTGACCGTCGCCGTCGGGCGCTGGGTGCGGGAATCGTCCGCCGAATACTGGTCGCCCAGCTCCTTCATGCGCGAGCCCCGCCATCGGAACGTCTCCGAATGCCCGTCGAGAAACGACAGATTGCCGCTGTTCCCATGGCGATTCGAGGGCACGTTCCACGTCCCCCCGACGTCGATGCGATTGAACCCGATAGCGCCGTTGTCGATGCTGATGTGGTTCTCCTCCAGAAAGACCGACGTCTTTGCGGGATTCCGGATCGCGGAGTACTTCTGCGCAATCTGGTCGGATGGGGTCAGGTTGCTGCCGAGCCAGACGGACACCGAGTAGCTGCGGTTGTGCTTTACCTGGACGCCGCTCCCCCACCCCGCGCCGCGCACGAACGCGCGGCTCGAAGGGCATCGGTATATGCCCAGCGAGGAGTTGTACGGAAAGAGCACGCCCTGGCGGGGATCGTTCGCATAATCCGCCGTATATTCCTGCACGTTGCCCTTGATCCACGCGCGCGCCCCGGGACTCGAGACGCCGTTGACCGAGTTGTCCATCAGCCGGTTGCCGTTATCCACGGAATACATCTCGTAGGCCACCTGGAGCTGCTTCGTATTGTTGAGACAGCTGATGGTCTGCACGCGAAGCTTCGCCCGGCTCAGCGCCGGCAGCAGCATGCCCGCCAGGATCGCGATGATCGCGATGACCACCAGGAGCTCGATCAAAGTAAACGCGCCAGCGGTGGATTCTCCCCCGCCATTCTGCGCCGGGGGCCTTTCGGGCATGCGACTCCGTACATTCATAAACTCGTGCCATACCCAACCCCAGTCACACTGCATTGGCGAGCCTAAAATCACCCCATCGCTGCATTCGGTCAATGCCAGCTTGCCAACGTCGGTGTCCGATTCAGGGACCGAACCGGGGCCTGCATCGACAAACGGTCGGTCACCGAGACAAAGCAGCGTCTTTGGCTGTTGATACTCAATTGGTTAACGGTGGTTTTCCGCAGCCACAATCGATCCGCGATTTATCTTGCTCCTCGAACACAGATCGGCTAGAAAAAGGCGAACCTTGGCAAAAAATCAATTGCGGCAAGATAGCAAAGAGCCCGGTGTGATGGGCTCAAGCAAAGTCAACATAACCAGATTCAACAGCGAACCACGATGAAACAGATTCTATCTTTCTTGCTGGTCACGGCCCTTTCGGTGGCCGCCGCCCGTGCTGCCGACATCACGTGGGTCACCTTGCATCCGGCGGAGAATACACCTTCCGGGGATGCGGCCGCGGCGGGTTTCACGACCGCGCCCGATATCGGCTACACCCAACTGCTGACGGCCAACGGCCATAATGTCACCCGCTACGTGTCCACGGGCGCTCCCGACACAGCCCTGCTCAATGCCGCCGACCTCGTCATTATCGGCCGGTCGGTCCCCAGCGGAGACTACCAAGACGATCCCGAGACCGCGACGTGGAATGGCATCACCGCCCCGATGATGATCGTCAATGGCTATGTCACGCGCAGCTCTCGATTGGGATTGGCGAGCGGCACCACCCTGCCCGACACGACCGGATCGATCAGCCTGGCGATCAACGATCCCTCCCACCCCGTCTTTTCCGGGATCGCCCTGAACCCGGACAATACGATGGCGAATTCCTACGCCAATATTGTCTCCTTCAATGCGACGACCCAGCGGGGCATCTCGGTAATCAATGACCCGCTCGCGGGCGGCGGGCAGGTTCTCGCGACCGTCGCGACGGCTGGCGACCCAGCCGTGGGCGGCACCATCATTGCCGAGTGGCAGGCCGGGGCGACCTTGGCCACGAGTCCCGCCGACACGCTGGGCGGCCATCGGTTGGCCTTCCTGACCGGCAGCCGAGAGGCTTCCGGCCTGACGTCCCATGGCGCGGGTATCTTCGATCTTACGCCCGATGGCACCCAGCTGTTCCTGAACGCGGTGAGCTACATGGCAATCCCCGAACCGTCGATCGCGTTCCTGTTGCCGCTGGGCGGGCTGGCCCTGCTTTGGCGGCGCCGCCGGGCCTGACGAGGCCTCCTGGATCCATTCTGTCTTCCTCATGGGAGCGGGCGTTGATTCGGCTCGCTCCCTTTTTTTGTCCTGTTATGCTTTGATCCCTGACGGCTTGGCCTGGCTGCCTGCTCGGTGTCTGCGGGGTGCGCGGGCTGGAGTGTAAATGTACGATTCTTTGTTGCCATGACTGAAATTCCAGAGTCCTTTTCGCTCGCAGAAGCCCTCCAAGCCGCCGACCAGACGCGCTGCCTGGAAATCGGCGCGGGCGTCATCGGCGCCGCGCCCCGGGTCTTTCGCCAGCAGTTCGGGCAGCGCCCCGCCATCATCGTCGCCGATCTCAACACCTTTCCCGCAGCCGGGCAGGCCGTTGCGGAGGCGTTCCGAGCGGCGGGGCATCCGATGCTCGAACCGTTCCTCTTTCGCGTGCCGGATCTGCATGCCGAGCACAGCCATGTCGAGGAGCTCGAGTCAGTGCTGCGCCCGCATTCGGCGATCGCGGTTGCGGTGGGATCGGGCACGATCAACGACATGACCAAGCTGGCCTCCCACCGGCTGGAACGTCCGTATCTGTGCGTCGCCACTGCCGCCTCCATGGACGGCTACACCGCCTATGGCGCGTCCATCACTTTCGAGGGCTCCAAGCAGACGTTCTTCTGCCCGGCGCCGGCCGCCGTCGTCGCGGACCTGGATGTGATCCGGGCCGCGCCCGGCCTGATGAACTCCTGGGGCTATGCCGACCTGCTGGCCAAAGTCCCCGCAGGCGCGGATTGGATGCTTGCGGACGCACTGGGGCTGGATCCGATCGACCGGCGGGCCTGGGCGATGGTCCAGAGCCGGCTGCGCGATTTCGTGGCCGACCCCGCCGGGATCCGCGATCGCAGTCCGGCGACAACGAGCCGTTTGATCGAGGGTTTGATGCTCGGCGGCTTCGCCATGCAGGCTTCCAAGTCGACACGAGTCGCCTCGGGCGCCGAGCACTTGTTCAGCCACCTGTGGGACATGCAGCATCACACCCACAACGGGGCCGCACCCTCTCACGGGTTCAAGGTCGGCATCGGAACGCTGGCATCGACGGCCCTGCATGAGCGTCTGCTGGCCTCGCCCCTGGAGCAGCTCGATGTGGAAGCGTGCTGCGCGGCCTGGCCCAGCCTCGATGCGTGGCTTGCGCGGGCCCGCGAGTGGCTCGGCGCCGGCAACCTGCTCGGCGTGGCAACCCGTGAATTCTCCGCCAAGTATCCGACTGCGGCCCAGCTGCGCGAGCAATTGTTGCGGATCAAGGCCCATTGGCCCGATCTGCGCGAGCGGCTCCGGGCCCAGCTGCTGCCCCTGGATGCACTGCGCCGGATGCTGCGCGAGGCCGGCGCCCCCGTCGATCCGGAAGAAATCGGGATCGACCGCAGGCGGCTGCGGCAAGCCTTCTGGCAGGCGTCCCTCATCCGCAACCGCTTCGTCGTGCTCGACCTCGCTGTGCGCACCGGCTCGCTCGACGCCTGCATGGACCACATCTTCGGCCCGGACGGCCTCTGGCCCATCCGGGAATAGCCGCTGCAACCGCCGTCCACTTTCCATCACGCCTCTGCAGCCCATCCCGGGGAAGCGAACCGCCCCACGCGGCGTGCGGTCGATCCGGTCTCTCACCCCGCCGGGGCGGCCACCCTGCAGCAGGAATCCCCTCACAGAGGCGGCGCGAGGTGCAGCGCGATGGCCGCCAGCCCGAGGAAGAAGAAGAAGCCGCCCACATCGGTCACGGTCGTGAGGAAGATGCTCGAGGCGAGGGCCGGATCCACACGGAGCAGCTTGAGGCCGAGCGGGATCACCACGCCGGACAGCGCGGCGGCCAACTGGTTCAGGAGCATGGCGGCTCCCGCCACCAGTCCCAGGAGGGCGCTGCCTTTCCAGGCCCAGCCGATGAGGCCAACGATCAGGCCTATGGCGAGCCCGTTGACTAGGCCCAGCGTGATCTCCTTGAGCAGCGCCTTGCGGCCTTCGCCCGGCGAGATCTCGCCCAGGGCCAGATCGCGAATGATGACGGTCAGAGTCTGCATGCCTGCATTGCCGCCCTGCCCGGCGATGATGGGCAGAAACACGGCGAGCGCCGTCCACCGGGCGATCGTGCCCTCGAACAGGTTGACTACGGCGGCCGCGGCGAATGCGGTCGACAGATTGACGCAAAGCCAAGGCAGCCGCCGGCCGATCGACTTGCGCCACGGCGTGAGGGCGCGCTCTTCGCCGGAGAGCCCGACCATCAACTGCATGTCCTCGGTGGCCTCCTTGCGGGCGATCGCCAGCGCGTCGCTGGCCTTGACCACCCCCACGAGCCGGCCTTCGGCGTCGAGCACCGGAAGCCCCAAGTAGTGGTAGTGCTCGAATTGCCGCGCCAGCTCCTCCTGGTCAATCTCGGCGCGCACGCTCTTCACGTCCCGGTTCATGATCTCGCCCATGCGCCGCTCGGCCCGGCGGAACACCAGGTCGCGCAGGCTGACGATGCCGACCAGGCGCTGGGCCCCATCCGTGACGTACAGGTAGGCCACATCCTCGGTGCGCTCCTGCTCCGCGCGCGAGCGGAGCAACTGGCGCACCTCTTCCACGGTGGTGCCCTCGTGCAGCGCGATGAAGCGATTGGACATGATGCCCCCGGCCGTGTCCTCGGGGTAGCGAAGCAGTGCGCGGATGCTCGAAGCGTGCTCGGGAGGCAGAGCGGCCAGGGTATCGCGGCGCATGGCCGGCGCAAGCTCCTGGACAATGTCGGCCGCCTTGGGCGCGGCCGCGTGCCGCAACAGGCCGGCCAGCGCTCCGGGCGCCAGATCGGAAACCAGCTCCCGCACTTTATCCGGCTCCACCTCGGCGAGCGCCGCGCCGGCCTTCTCCGGCGGGAGCGCCCGGAGCAGCGCGCGAGCCTCCTCGTTCGATAGCCGCTGCAGATGGTCTGCCAGGTCGGCCGCGTGCCAGTTCAGATACTCGTCGTGAGACACGGAGGATTGCATATCGGAGCTCAATGTCATGGTTCTGCTGTGGTCACCAGGTAGGAGGTTGTCATCGGCGGCGCGCGTGCCCGGGGGCATGCTTCGCCCCGGCGGGCAGCTCAAGAGGGAGTGGCCGGCGGCGATGTCTCAGAACCCGGGGGTTGGGACTCGGCCGGCTGGTCGCCCAGCGGCCCTTCATCCGGGCGATCGCCCGGTTCGGAGGAAGGATTGAGGTTGGCCGTGATCTTGAATAAATCGGGCCGGCGATCCAGGCGCGGCGTCACTGTGCCGCCGCTGCGCGCCGCGTGCAGATCGTCGAGGTCCAAGTCGCAGATGAGAACGGTTTCCTCGTTGGAATCGGCCTCCGCATGGATGGCGTCCCGGGCAAACGCGAAATCCGAAGGCGTCAGCACGCAAGCCTGGCCGTATTGGATATCGACGTTGTCGACGTCCGGCAGATTGCCGACGTTTCCGGCCAGGGCGAGGTAGATCTGGTTCTCGATCGCGCGAGCCTGGGCGCAATACCGCACCCGGAGATACCCTTGCCGATTATCGGTGCAGAACGGAACGAAAATGATTTCCGCGCCTTGGTCGGCCAGGTAGCGGGCTGTTTCGGGGAACTCGATGTCGTAGCAGATGAGCACGCCGATCTTGCATGCCGGCGTATCGATCACGTGCAGCGTTTTGCCGCCGGTCAATCCCCACCAGGTGCGTTCGTCAGGGGTGACATGCAGCTTCGGCTGGGGCACCACCAAGCCGTTGGGAAGGCAGACATAGCTCACGTTCAGGAGGCGCTCGTGATCCCGCACGGGGTGGCTGCCGGCGATGACGGTCAACCCCGACCGTTTCGCGAGGCCTTTGACCAGGTCGACGATTTTGCCGGTGTATCCCGCCAGCCGCTGCATGCCCTCTTGTGGCGAGCGAGCGCCCGTTTGCGATAAGAGCTGAAGCGTGAACAGCTCCGGAAACAAAACGAAATCTGAGTCGTAGTCGGCCGCGACATCGACAAAATAGGTGACCTGCCGGGCGAAGTCGGCAAAGGACTTGATCTTGCGCATCTGATATTGAACGCAGCCCACCCGGACCTTTCGGCTGGCCTGATCCGGCCGCCGGTAATCCGGGTTGAGCCACTCGATGAGGCTGGCATAATCGCGGCTCCGGGGATCTCGAAGGTAATGGGGCATCACCCCCCGCAAAATGAAGCCCTCGCGCAGTTGGAAGCTCAGCACCAGATCCTTGAATTCGCCGTCCGCCACCCGATAGGCGTATTCCTCGGGCGACATTTTGTCGGCGTGCTCCGCAAAATTCCAGAGGCGCCCGCCGGCGAGGATTCGCCGTTTGTTGAGGTGGCGGCACAGTTGGCGCCGCGCCGCGTAAAGGGCGGCGCCCACGCCCAGCCCGCGCGAATCCGGATGCACATACACGTCCGCGCCGTAGAGAGTGTCGGCGTTGGGATTGTGGTTGGTGAAATAGCCGCTGTCAGTGATGCCGGCCCACGTGTGGTGCCGCAGAGGATCCGGGCCCAGATCCACAAGCAACGAGGAGGCGGCACCCACAATCTCTCCATTCACCTCTGCCACCAGTTGGCCCTGGGGAAATATCCGCAGATGGCTCCGCAGGTGGGATTCCCCCCAAACCACGTTTTCATTGGCAAGAACAGGATATGCATCGCGGTTCAGCTTCATCAAGGCAGGGATATCCTCCCGCGCTGCCTCTCGCACTTTCACCCCGGCTCGTGTCTTGGTGTTCATGATGCCTTGCAGCCCCTTTCGACGCGATGCACAGATTCGCCTATGGATCGTATCCGACGCGGTAATATCCAGCATCGGCCCGGATGGGGAATGTGCATTCTCTGACCACGACGCTTCCCCGATCCTGAACCTGAACGGTCGTTTCTGGCATGATCGGCGCCCAGACCGCCAGGTCGGTGGAGTGATAGTACCTCCTTCCGAAATCGTCCGCGTTCTTGCGCTCGGTCGAGCGGAGGTTGACGGCGGCGCCATCGACCAGGCCCGCGACCGCCAGCCACGGTTCGACGTCCGCCACCAAAGGATCGGATCCGCAGTGATATTCCATCCAGTTCGATCGCTCATCGCTGTCCGGATCCGCCTCGGGCGCCTCGATCGCGGCATTGGTCGCGCCTCGGCTGACAAGCGTCCATTGCCGCCATTCGTCAAAGGACGCTTTCAGCGGTTCGACAAGGACTTTGTCAAAGGAGACTGCGGCAGGCGAGCGGCTGCTGCCGCTGGCAGCCGCAAGACCGGCATGGACTTCCGCTTTCATCGCAATCCCCGCCGACCCGAACGCGACCCAGGTCTGGCCATCGGTCGAGTAATACCCGCTGAATGAGTTACCGAACCTGGCCAATCGCAGCCACGCGGCGCCGGATGGGGCCGCCGAGCTCCACACGATGGCGTTCCCGGGCTGGACAGACCGAAAACAGAAGCGCGCCACGTTGAGATCCGTTCCCGCCAGGGAAAGGAAGACCTGGCGGTCGCCGGCGCCGAGCCCTTCGCGGATCATCAGGCCTGCCTGGACGCCTGGCTGCCCGAATCGCACCGATCCGACTCGAGCCGTCACCTGAACATCCCCGGCGATCGGCAGGGCCAAGAAGCCGCACTGATCGGCGACGCCCGAGGCATTCGTCCCCGCGGTGCTGAAGCCGAAGATCCCGCCAGCCTCGCTCCCCCAGGCGGGCACGACCGGTTGCCCGATCTCGTGAACAGCCCACGGAGGGGGCAGATCCACCACCCTCAGAAAGCAGGTGAATGGATCTCCCGGGATGCCGCCCCCGGTGCGATCCTGGAATGGCACGACCTGCACGAAGTGGTTCCCGGGCAGAAGCCAATCGCCGGCTGCGAACGCAGGGCCCGTCACGCCGGATCCCATCGGAACGCCGTTTGTAAGAAACTGCGCCGACGAGACCGTTCCCGCGGTTTCAACGCCCAGTGCCAAGCCGCCGAGGCTCCGCAGGTTCAACGTGTCCCCTTCCGATAGCATCCGCGCAAACGCGTTGCTGGCCGGATTCCAAATGCCCAGGGCCGAGACCGCCGGGATGCCCTCGGACAAATGGCCATGGGTCAGCGTCGACCAGGGATTGAAATGGCCGTCGACGCCTCCCGGCCGCCAGTGGTTGATCACCAGGTCCGAATAGTGCGGCAGGCCGGTCGAACCCATGCGCAGAACATAATGATTGAAGGCGATGTCGTAGGCGCCGCTGTGAGATTGGGCGCCGACATAATCGTATTTGGCCAGGAAGGCCGAATCGCAAGGGGGCAGAGCCCGGCCCAGGAACAGCCGGGCAAAGTTCTCGAGGTTGATCGCGAACTGCGGGACTGCGCTGCCGGAAAAGGCCGTCCCGTAGAGGTCGATCCCGTTCTTCCAGGCGATCTCGGCCGCCTGCATCCAGACCTGCAGCGTGTATTGGGGATGGATGGTATCCCGGCAGACCTCGTTGATGAACCCGTTGTTCGAGACGGCGGCATTGACCTTCACCAGGTTATCCCGCCAGGCCTGAATCCCGGCGTCGAACCGGGCCTGGTTTTCCTGGTAGGCGCCGACGGCGATCATGGCGAGCGCCGCGGAGGCGCCCCAGTTGTTGTTGCGGGCAGCCGCCTGGGCAGCCTTGCCATGGAGGTAATCGAGCATGGCATCGAATCGAGCAATGTCGTGCGAGGCCCAGCCTGCGGCGCCTCGATGGAAATACCGGAGGATGTCCGCGGCGGCGACCCAGACGGGGGCATACCAGGCGGCCTCGAGCTGGAGCTGGCTGCTCGAGGTGCCCGAAGCCGGGCTCATGAGGACGAACGTCCCCGCCCAGTCGTTCATGATAGCCAGGGCTTTGTCCCGATGGCGACCATCGCCGGTGATCGCCCACTGGAGGGCGTGGGCCCACGCCGCCTGGCCGTCATTGCGGTATTGCGTTTCGGAGCTGCACGTCCCGCTGCCCACCACCACGACGTTTGAATAAGCAAGGTGCTGGTAGGCCAAAGATGCATAGGACGAAGCCCGCAAGCGGCTCCAGCCGAGCGCGGCGACGGACCCGGGCTCCCAGTAGACGCGATGCCGGATCCGATCCAGCTCCTGCTCCGAGTTCAGGACTGACGGATGCACAAGAGGCCGAGGCGGGACGATCGCGACCGGCGGCGCCTGGGCGAGAACGAAGCCCGGCGCTCCCGCCAAGCCGCCATTCGTGGAACCGCCTTGGCCCCCGGCATCCAGGACGCCAACGACCAAGATCAACAACAGTCCCAGCCCGGGTTTCGGGCCATTCCAACGACCGAGCCGGCAGCGATTGCCAGGTTTGACCTGGGACTTGACCATGTTCCGCATGCGGTTCCCATCGGCGGCTGCGGCGCCAGACTCTTATCGTATCGCGCCCGCGAGGCGCCCGAACGCCGAGCAGGAAAAGATCATGGGGTAAAGCTCCTCGAAATACCAGAGCTTGGCGAAATAAAGCCCGATCGTGGACGACCGAAAATCCGTGCCGTTGCGGGTCTCCCGAAGGAGCCATGCGGATCCTCTCTCGAGCGCATCTGGATCGGGGACGTCTGCGGCGGCGAGGGCATCGAGCGCAAGGGCTGTCTCCTCGATCGTCGCGGGCGCGCCGGGAGCCGCTCCCCAGCCGCCCTCTGGCTGCTGGGTTTGGACCAGCCACGTGAGTGCCCGCGCGAAGGGCTCCTCGGCTCGACGCCGGATGGATGGCGGGAGCCGATCCAGAGCCAGAATCACCCGGGCCGTGCCGTAAAGAGGATTGCTGTGGTCCGGCGTGTGCTGGCTGCCGAACCAGAGTGGGATCCAGGCTCCATCCGGACGCTGCGCCCGGGCCAGATAGCCTAGCGCACGTTGCATGGCTCCCTGCACGCGTCGCCGGAGCCGAGCCGGCATTCTTCCCTCCCAGGCGCTCCAGGCGGCCAATGCGTGCGCTGTGATGTCCGCACAGCTCCTATCAAACGGCAGGTTCAGCCAGCCACGGCAGAAAGTGGGGATGCCCCCGTCGCGATTCTGGACCCCCAGCAGCCAGCTCACACCCGAGATGACAGCGGCATGCGCAGCAGCCGCATGCGGATCCAGGCGGTTCAAGGCCAGCAGCACCCCCGCTGTGTCGTCCGCGTCCGGCACCCCGCCCGGCAGATCGGTCCATGCCCATCCCCCGGGCGCTGCATGTGTGAATGGATGCTCGCGGCGATGCTGCTGCCCCAGGAGCCAAGCGACAATCCCTTCCCGGTCTCGCACATGCGCCCATTCTGAATCGTCAGATCCTGCAGCCAGCGCGCCCACGCTCAAGGTTGTCAGCCATGTGCTCAGATTAACGTCAATCGGCCAGCTCCCATCGGCTCGAACGCTCCCGGCCAGGAACCGCGTGCCGCGCTGCGCCACTGGATGCTCTCGCAAGCCGCTTGCCGCCAGAGCCATGACCACAAATCCGGTCAGAGGCGCTGCCTCGAGGAATCCGCCGCTGTCAGGCTGGCTGTCCCGGAGCACTCGAAGCACGGCCGGCTTGATCCATTCGCGCAAAGCTCGCAGCGGATGAAAGGCCGATCCGCGGAGGTTTTCGTGTCGCGCCAGGCCGACGGCAATGAGAGCGGGAATGGCATAGCTTACCACGGGCAGGCGCAGCCATTGAAAGAGCTGATGCGGCAGCGCAGCGAGCTCGAAAGGCAGTTGCGGGATGCGCCGCCACGCCTGTCCCCCTGGCCCGAGGCAGCCGCACAGGGCGCACAATGTCAGGATCGGCACGGAAAACGTGCGGTCCTTCCCATAGAGATCGAGAATGCGGCTGGCAAGATCCAGGGGATCCAGGGTGCCAATCCGGCAGGTGAGCCATCGCTCGGCGCGCTCGATGGCGGCCCCATGCCCCGCTGCCAGGCTTGCGCAACCGTAGAACGCCGCCCAGCAGAGCAAGGTTGTGCTGGGATTGCTGGGGCTTCCGGGCGTGTCGCCCCAGCCCCCATCCGGCTCCTGATGCCGCGCCAGCCATTCGAGCCCGCCGCGGATCAGATCCGGATCCTGCTTCATCCAGGAGAGCGCGACGGTCGCCACTGCGGTCGAGAGTGCGCTCGATGAAAGTCGTCCGATCCAGCGCCCGCCGCTGAGGCGATCCAGCAAGGCGGCGCGAGCGTTGTCGCTGGCCTCGAGGATGGCCCGGGCCGTTTCAGGGCGGATTCCCATGCGACTGGTTGCGTTCATGGCGTCGATCCCGCCACCAGGCTGCCCAAAGCCAGCAAGCCGTAAAAGGTGTATTCGCAATCCGCACGGCGATCCAATGCATGGCTTCCAAATCCGCCGCTTCCATCCCAGAGCGATCCGACGAACTCGAGGCATTGGTCGGCAGGCACGCGGTGGATCCAGCCCTGCGTTCGCGCCGCGTGCAGGGCCGTTGCGGTCGATAGCAGATCCGGCACAGGGACAAGGGCCGCCGCGCGGAAGCCGCCCCGGGGGCAAAGGCGGCTCAGCATCCACTCCTGGCTGCCTGGCGGCTCCGGACAGCCGAGCTCTGCATGGAGCACCAAGGCGGCTGCGGTCACCGGGATTGTCGGCGTGCCCAGGCCGTTGTCGTTGACAAAACCGCCCGACTTATTTCGGAGCCGGCCCAGGCAGTGGACCGTCTTCCGGCTGTCCGGAAAGGGTTCGGCGAACGCCTCCCACGCGAGCATGCCCAGGAAAGTGTCATAGATGCTGCCCGAAAGCCGGCCCGGCAACCGGTGAAAACCGCCTTCCTTGCATACGTGAGCCGCCAGCTGTTCTTTCCAATGTGCTATCCAGCCTGCCGCATCCAGCCCGGCTCCCCAGCCCAGAATCTCCGCGCAGCGGATCATGCATGTCAGATGGACAAAATCAAGCTCCGCCCCGGCGCATCGCCGCAGAAAACCGGCCACGTCCGGCGCTGGGAGCTGCAGATCCAAAGCCCGCGCGCATTCCAGCCCAAACACCGAGTAGTAAAGATCGCTCTCGAGCGAACGCCCCCGAAACCCGCCGTCCGGGTTGAACTGCCCGAGGACGAAATCGCGGACTGAGCGGGAGGCGTTCGCGTCGAGGCTGGCTGCGCCCCGCTGCAAGGCCCGGCGCAGGCGTTGGCTGGAGGCAGTTCGGATCACCTCGGCTCCGGCGTGGTGGGCCCCAGGACCCTGCTCACCAATCGCCGCAGCAATCCCTTCAGGTGGGAATTGTTGAGGCCGCTGAGCGATCGGATGGATTCGTTCCGGTAATGCTCGAGGAGCTGGCGCGCTTTCTCCTCGATCTGGAGCGACAGGCACACCTCGTGCAGCAAATCGCGCGGCTCGGTTTCGGTGGGGGAGGAATGCCACGCCTGGCGGAGGCGCTGGCGGACAGACCGATCGGCGTGCTCGCAGGCCAGCGAGACCATGATCGATGCGCCGGCGGCATCCGCGGCTTTGGTCGGGGCCGGTGCGAGCCAATCCTCGAGGTCATCTCGAATCTGAAAAGCCACCCCCAGCGCCTCGCTGAAGCGCTTGAGCGATTGCTCGATGGCTTCGTCGGCGCCAGCGCAGATGGCGCCCAGGCGCAGAGCGACCTCGAAGGCCGGAGAGGTTTTCTGGCGGAAGATGCCGAGCACTTGGGTAGTCGTGAGCTCGGCTGGCTGCCGGACATGGCACAGCTCGGCGCCCTGCCCCAGGCAGAGGCTGCGGTGGCCTTCCGTGGCTGCGCGGAACAGGCGCGTCTGGCTGGCCGGAGGCAGGCCGCTCTCGGCCAGCAGACGGTAGCCCTCGCCGATCAGAAAATCGCCGAGGTTCAGCGCGATGGGCATGCCCAGGCGCCGGCCCGGGGTCGGCTGGCCATAGCGATACTCGTCATGATCCTCCAGGTCGTCGTGGAGGAGCGATGCCTTGTGAAAACACTCGGTGGCCACGGCGACCTTGCGCACCGACTCCGGGAGCGGGCTCGCCGGGTCGCCGCCCGCCAGGGTTTGGTAAACGCATGCGGTGAGCAAGGGCCGCCACCGCTTGCCGCCTTGCACCAGCCACGCCAGCGCTTCCGCCTCCGTCACCGTGTCCGCACTGCCCAGCAGATCGCGCAAACGCCCGAGCTGAAACCACGACTCCACCTCCCGCCGCAGCTGGTCGATGTCCACCCGCCCCGGCCAGCGCGCCGGCGCCCGGAGACGCAGGGTTTCCCGAAGCCAATCCTGGTCGAAATCCGTGTCGCGGCAGCCGTCTCGGTACAATGGAAAAGCCAGGCTCGGGATCGCATGGGCCGCTGTGTGCGGAAAAGCCCGCTCGAGCACGTCCATGCAGCTCACACCCACGACCGCATCCACTCGGCCCTGTTCGAGCAGCGTGGTCACGACCGTGGTGCCCTCGGCCACGAGCACGACGTAGCCCAGCGCCTCGGCTTCCCTTTGGAAGCTGCTGATCGCACAGCGCCCGCAGCCCTCGCAGATCAATCCGATCCCGTCCAGAATGCCCTGGCACTCGCGCCGGTTGCGCAGGCACTGGGGCAAGAGCAGGACCCGCCGGTCAAAGGGGACTCCGGCGAATGTCTCGCGCCAGGTCTCGTTGCCCACGAGGACGGTCGTGAAATCGAGAAAATCGGGGCTGGATCCGGCTGCGGCGAGGATCTCCTGGGCGTGGCCGCGCAGCTCTTCGAGCGTCAGGGGGGGGACCAGAGCGAGCCGCTGGACGCGCTGGGAGACCGCCCGGAGCAGGGCGTTGCGGACCATCTTGTCGTCCGGCACCCGCTGCCGCTTCGGCAAAGCCTCCGGGCGCAAGGAGGACGGATTCCGCGGATGCTGGACGATGTCACCCATAGGCGCCAAAGCCGAAAAACCAATGTCTCTTGGCAAACCGATATGCCCAGTGCGTCTCGGGCACCTCCTGGCCGGGCATGTGATGGCTGGGGCGACAGCTCATCCGCTCAATCTCGGCGAGGGCCGTTTCCCGCCCCGAGCTGTCCCTGGCGCCCTGCGCCCGAATAAAGCCCAGCAGCTTGTCCGGACAATCCAGCAGCACGCAGCCCCGGGTGGCGGAGGCGGCAAAGCGCCGAAATCCCGCCAGGAACGCGGACTCCTGCATCAGGCCCTTGAGGTCGGGGCATCCGCGGATGTTCTCGCAGGCGAACTGGACAGGAGGGCATGGTTCGACATCGCCCCACGGGCCAATGTGATGGCTGATCCCGGTCGCGGCCGGGCACAGGGCTCGGCCTTCGTGATCCCAGTAGGCATCGACGATGATCAGCGGCACGCGCGGGCGCAGATTCACCATGAACCGGCGCAGCGCTACAATTTGCTCCCGGGAAAGACAGAGCTCCGGCGCCGGATCGGCTCCCACAGGCCGGTAAAGATAATACCACAGGTAATGCACACCTCGACCGCACAGCGCCCGGGCGAATTCCTCGGTGGCCACCTCGTGGAAGTTCGATTGGCAGACGCTGGTGGCCACTCCGGTGAACAGCTTGTGGCGCCGGCACTGCTCCAGACCCTCGATGCTGCGCGCGAAAACGCCGCGGCCGCCCCGCCGCTCGTCGCTGACCCGATCGAGGCCCTCGATGCTGACCAGAGGCGTCGCGTTCCCCAGCCGCCGCAGTTCCGCCGCCACATCCGCCGTCAGCAGCGTCCCGTTCGTGAACAGCTGGAAATAGCATCCTCGATGGCGGCCCAGCACCTCGAACAGATGCGGGTAGAGCAGCGGCTCGCCCCCGAGCAATCCGAAAAACCGGCAGCCTTCGCGCCGGGCTTGCCGGATGAGATCGTCCACGGCCGCCAGATCCAGATCCTGGGGGGATGCCTGCGTGCTCATCCAGCAGCCCTGGCACCTCAGGTTGCATCGGCTGGTCAACGACAGAAACAAAAACGCCGGAAAACTCATCCCCTGCCTGCGACGCCGCTCGAAAGCGCGGACGCTCCGCAGGCCGCCCACCCCCAGATTCCAGGCACATGTAGCCAGCAGGCGCGGATCGATCTCGCGCACCATTCGGTATATCAGGGAGAGCATCACGGCCGGATGGATGAGGCGGCGGCCGATGGATCGGAGCCCGGCGTTGCCGCGGAGGCTGGCTCGATCCCTTCTTGCGTCGAACCTGGCCGTTCGGGAATCGGTTCGGATGGGTCTCGTGCCAAATCGACCTCGGGCCGGAGCAGCTGGCGTCCCCGGGCCTGCTGACGCCGTTCCGCCAGCCCACGATACACGTCCGATCCCAGCACCTTGGCCCTATCCGACTGAATGCGGTTCTTCTCCTTTTCCTCGTCCGCGATCTCCGCGCCGGCGATCGATCCCCCTTCGTGTTTGGGAAACACGATGGCTGCCTGCGGGCAGATCCGCGCGCAGGCGGGACAATAGGTCTTGCAGGCCATGGGTTGCTGCACGACGACCTTCCCATCGGCCGCGAGCGCGTAGACGCCAAACAGGCAGAATCCCAGGCACTGCTGGCACTGGCTGCAGCGCTGCGAATCGATCACCGGAAACCACGGGATCCATCCGTCGTCCGCCGGCGCCGCCGAAGGATCGTCCTCGAGCCCGTTATCCAGGCAGGCCCGGATACCCAGGCCGGCCAGGACCGCCTCGATCGGCGCCTCCCGCAAATCGACTGGTTGGACGTCCGGGGCCGCCAAGGGAGCGCCGGCAAACTCGAAGAGGGCCCGAATGGCCCGCGGATAGCAGGCGCAGATCCGCGCGCTCGGATCGGAGGCCAACCGCGCCAGCAGCGGATCCTTGCGTGCCGCCATGCCGCACAGATCCGGCACGGCCGCGCAAGCGATCCCAGCGCCCTTGAGGCTCGCCCGCAGGTTGCGCAATTTCTCTCGGGCGATCCGCGCGCCATGAGCGCACTCGCAGATGATCACGTTCCGCATAGCCACTGCAGAACAGAATACCTCGACGACGCCATCTGCACAACCGCGGCGCTATTTCACCCAGATGTAGTCGAGACCAACCAGGCCGGGCTCGATGCATTCCACCGTCATTTCCTTGACGCCGGCCGCGACGTCGATGGGACGGAAATTCAAGTTGAGCACGCGGGTGGCATGGGGCGTCCGCAGGGAGACGGTCTCCCGGCTGTCCCCAAGAACCAGGGGTTTGCCATCGAGCAGGAACCGGACAACCGCGCCCTTCGGCTGATGAACGGCCACGGGGCGAATCGTGATCCGGCCGGTCTTTGGGATTGGCAGCTGCAGGGAGAGCCGGGCGCCCGGCTCCGCCTCCCATTGCACTACCTGGAGCTGGGTGGCCAGGGGGAGCGGGATCGTTTTGACGGCCCCGGCGGTTGCAGCAGCCTTCAGCAGATCCGCCGTGTGAAACGCCGCGCCCGAAGCGCCGCCAGCCGCCTCCGGTTTGCGGAATGGAATCGGCACAATCCGCAGATCCGACGGCGCCAAACCCCGGTGATCGTCGATGGCACCGGGCCGGGCATAGTGATAGGCGATCCGCGCGTAGCTCAGACCGGATACCGGGCGATGCGTCCAAAGCTCGATCATCCCCGCAAATGACCGTTCGAACGGGATCGCATCCATCACCTGGAACCGGTGGTTCGAGACGAATCCGGACGTGTCCGGACCCGAGTCCAGCGGCTGGCCGCAATAGGGGTGATCGAACAGGTCGCAGCGGCTCCACGAGTAATTGAAGTAATCTTCCGAGCCGGTCCCGAACGTGGAGGGCATCAGCTCGCCGTCCACGAGGAACTTCTCGTCGCCTTCGCCCCACCAGTTGCCGCCGGCGGTGGGCACGCCCGAGGGATTCATGATCATGGCCGCGCAACCCACGAACACGCCTTTGCCGATCGCCAGGAGATAAGGCAGATCCATGGCTGCCGGCGCCGCGGCCAGGTCGTGGTTAGCCCGCCATTTGGCTCTGAAGTAGAGTGAGCGCTCGTCCCAGGTCCACGGCCCAAGCCGGACGGATCCATCGAGGCCCACGGGCATCCAGGTGAAATTGGCAACCTCGATCCTGAGCGATTTCTCGAATGGCATCACGAACCGGCAGAGAAACGTGCCATCCGGCTCCACGGTGAAAGGGAGGCTCGAGAACGGATTCACACCGGGACCGGAGGCGAAGAAATCGCCCAGAGGCGATTCCACCTGCGGCCGCTGCGAGCCGTCAAAGGAGATCCGCAGCAGGCACCCGCGCAATGCCCGGTCCAAATCCGCCGCCTGCGCGCGCAATCTCAGCTCGCGGACCGACGAAGGGCCTTTCCCCTCCAACGACCATGTCCAGTTTGTGCCAGGCGGGAGCTGCGCCGCAAACGAGAGCGGAGCCGCTGCGATCCCGCTGGCTGGCCGCGTAAGCCCGGCCGCCGCAGCGCGAAGCTCATTCTCGAATTGCTTCAAGCTTTTGGGATCGAAGCTCTGGACCCGCGTGCCTTCGGGATACAGCCGGACCTGCAGCTGGTAAAAGTGGAGGGCCGCGATCTTCCCCTCCCAGGTGACCCGCAAGCCGCGAGCGAACGGGATCGGAAAATAATCGGCATCCGTCTGGACGAAGGCATCCCCGGCGTCGAGGGCGACTCCGGCTTTGTTTAGGAAATGGGTCGAGCGTCGGGCCAGGAATTCATAGGCAGCATCCTGCCAGATCAGACCCGCAGCGTCGTCGCCCGCCACAGGATCGACGACCACCCGCAGCACCCCGCCCATCCCGGCCGACCAGCCGCGAACGATCGCGCCGGGGCCGGCGACCTCGGCCACCAGATACAAGCCGTCCCGGCCATCCCCGGGCTCGCGCAGCACTTTCAGAAAACCGGGGATGGGCTCGCGGCCAAATCCGTCGGAGTTCGAAAACCAACTCGGCGCCTCGCTGGAGGTCGACCGCCGATCGTAGCTGGAGAACTGGACCGTTCGATAAGCCGGCTCCGGCCATTGCGCGAGCCGGGCCAGATCCCCCATCTCGCTCAGCATTGTCCCCATCGAGATGGCCGGCCCGTCCGATCCAGCGGCCATCGCCGAAACCGCCAGGCCAATCCAGCAGGCGCAAATAAGAAGCACGCGTTTCATGGTATCCACATCCTTGGTAAACCGAGGCCAGGAATCGAGAACAAAACTCAAAACCCGCCCAGCCAATTCGAGATCCGGATGGCGCGCGCCTTTTCCGTTGGCGGAGGTGCTGAAGCAGCGCACGCCTCCCGGCTATTGGAACAACTGCGGCACAAACTCGCGCAGGTAGGCGCGCCAGTTGTCCCACGTATGGGCGCCGTCGGTTTCCCGGTATACAACGCTGAACCGATGTTTCTTGAACATATCGACCGTGGCGCGAGATGTGGCGACCAGGAAATCGTCTTTTCCGGTGGCAAACCAGAACAGCTCCAGCCCATCCTTGAGCTTCGGGTCGTCCAGGATCGCCTTGTGCTTCTCCTCGAAGGCCGGGCCTTGGGGCTGATTGCCGCCCGTTCCGCCTGCAATGCCGAAGATGCCGGAGCTGAAGACGCCCAGGTATCCGAACTTCTCCAGATTCGGGATCCCGATGTTCAGGGTGTGGGCTCCGCCCATCGAAAGGCCGGCCATGGCACGATGTGCGCGGTCCGTGAAAACGCGGTAGCGCTTCTCGATTTGCGGCAGGATGTCGGCTGCGAACTCGGGCTCGAAGCCGCCCGATAGCGGCATGCCGAACCGGAATGGCCCGGTGTGGCCGTGCGGCATGACAACAACCATGGGCTTGGCCTTTTGGTCCGCAATGAGATTGTCGATGATGAACCCGGCACGGCCCACGGTGCTCCAGGAATCGTCCGAATCGAACGCGCCATGCAGCAGGTAGAAGATCGGATACCTGTCCGTTCCCGATTCATAGCCGGGCGGAGTGTAGACATGCAGCCGCCGGAACCGCTTCAGGACCGAAGACCAGTAGGAAATCTCGGCCACCGCTCCATGCGGGACGTCCCTCGTGTCCAGCCAATCCGCTCCCGGCACATCGACGAGGCTCCATGTGTTTTCGTTGGATTCGCTCGTCTTGGGATTCCGCGGATCGACCACGGTCATCCCATCGACGTTGAAGCTGTACCGGTATGCGCCGGGAGGCAGCGGGCCGGCGGTCACTTCCCAAACATCATTGGTTCCCTTGGCCAGCGCCCTGCCCTGGCCGAACCCGCTGCCGGGAATGTCGCCGCTGAGCTGCACCGTTTCGGCCTTGGGAGCGAAGATGCGGAACGTGACGTGGCGATCCGGCGATACGTCGGGCGAAACGACCTGCGGCGCCCGCTGGCCGAACAGCGAAGCGGGTCCCGTCAGTGCGACTGCGAACATCGCCAGGATAGCGGCGATCCCAAGAGAAGAGTGGCGGTCGATTTGCATAGCGGGTTTTGAATTCATCTGGCAGGCAGCGTGAATCGCTGCCTTCAAATGCCCATTATCGTCGTCGTCCAAGGGATCGTCAACGGTCAATAGGCCATGTCCACAGGCCAGCTCGCCCGATATGGATGCGCATACAGACCGATCTCATCCGCGGGAATCGGGCGAAAGCCGATCCGCGCCGAAATCGATGCGCCGGGCCGAAGCCGGAAATCGCCGCGGGCGGGATCGACGAAGCCCGGATCTTCGTCGGCGAGCTCGGCATTGGCAAGCCAATCGAATTTGTCCGCGGAAGACGGGCCCGTGCCAGGGAAAGCGGGACCGCATTTCCAGAAGACATTGCGCCAAACGCTGCTCAGGCCGGGCAGCTCGCGGACATGGCGCAGCTCCGGATACCGCTCGAGATAGAGGTCCGACAGGATAAAAGCCCGGTCGACGCCCAGGCGTTCCCAATGCTTGTTGCGCGGATTGTAGCCGCCCGTGATTCCCTTCGAGCACTCCGCGAAGAGATTGTTGACGATCCAATGGTCCCGGCCGCTGTTGATCTGGATGCCCCCGAACGACTGGGCGGCACGGTGGAATATGTTGCCGTAAACCAGCATCCCGCTGATGGTGTCGTCGAGCCGGATGGCGGCGCGCCCGGCCGGGCCGCCCGCGTACTCGCCGCCGATATCCGAGAAGTGATTGAATCGGAACACGACGCCGCGGTAGGTGGGGTTGCCGAACAGCTCCATCGCCCCCTGATCCTCGCTTTCGAGCACGGCCCGATGAACCCGGTTGTACTCGAGCACGTGGTCGTTGCCCTCGATGCGCACCACGCTCGATGGGCATTCGTAAAACAGATTGTGGGCGACGCGATTGCCGCAGCCTTCCAACTGGACCGCCGGCACATAGGTGTGGTCCAACCGCCCGAATCCGAACATCCGGCAGTTCTCGATGAAATGCCGGCCTGGGGACAACGTCCGGCGGTCGCCCCCGTCAACTTCGGTCGCACGCCGGCCCAGCGAGCAGAGGTCGCAACCGAAGATGCCGTTGTCGCTGCCGCCGCGGATCGTGATGCCGTCGGATGCAAACCGCCTGACGATGCACCCGGCAACCAGGCAATGACTGCAGTCGAAGATCGTCATCCCATTGGCTTGCGAGAGATCGAAAACCAATCCCTCGAGGCGCACGTGGGAGACGCCCGTCATGGCCAGCATCGGAACCTCCAGCAGCCCCGTCTCGACCGCCGCATGCGCCGGATCCGAAGGCGGATAGAGATAGAGCATCCCTCGGGATCGATCCAGATACCACTCGCCGGGCTCATCCAGCTCTTCGAGAAGATTGAACGCGAAATATCGGATCCTGCCCTGGTTAAACCATTGGATCGGCGCCATGCCCTTCCCGCCGAAATCGTAGGGGCCGCATTCGACCTTCCTGGCTTCAGGATCGATGCGGATGACTTTCAGTGCGCGGTCGGCCCAGCCGTGCATGAAGTATCCGTACAGCCATGCGTCGGCGGCATTCGTCCAGCGGGCATGCCGGCCGTCCAAATAGGTGAATGCCGACGGCGTGCGCATCTTTGCCGATCCGGGCTCGAGGATCCGATCCCCGTTCACAAACCCGCGATTGGGCCAGCGGGCAAGCCGCATCGGCGCCCCGTTGAAAAACAGCTCCGATGTGGCTTTCGGGGCAGCCTTTCCATAGCCACGCTCCTGGACGGGAGCGAAATCAATCCCCTGCCCTCGCAAGTCGCACTGGAAAACGCGGCCGCGCGCTTCCGCGGGCAAGCGGCTCAGAACCGCCGGATCGGCAACGAGCTCAAATCCGCTCAATCGAGCGCCGCCATACAGGACGGCTGTCCCTGCCACGTCCGCGCGATAGACGATCGGCGCCTCGGCGCTGCCGGAGTCCGCAGCCGCCAGCTCGAAGGTCGCGTTCCTCGGATGCTGGCCCGGCAGCAGGCGGACGGCGACCGGCCCGGGCAGCCCTTTGGCTTTCAGGGCGCGGACCCTGTCGCGGGCCTTCTCTATCGTCGCAAAAGGCTCCTCTCTCGTCCCTGGATTCGTGTCCCTCCCGCCCGGAGCGACATAGAATTCTGCAGCGTACGGAGCCACGGGCGCCAGCTTCGTCCGCGAGGCCGCCCGATCGCGCGCCGGAAGCCCGCCGCTTGCGCGTTCGAGCTCGTTCAGCAATTCCCGGGCTTCGTCGCGGAACACCTTGGGATAGGAGGATTCCACCTGGATCCGCGCATACTGAGCCTTGGCCGCAGGCATGTCGGTCTCCGCAGCGAAGGTTTGGGCGATGCGCAAATGCGCGTAGCCGCGGAGCTGCGCCGGCGCGCCGGCTGTCGCCAGCACGCTTCGTAACTCGGCTCGGGCCGCTTCAAAGTCTCGATCGGCCCAAGCCTGGGCGGCCGCCACAAGTCGACGGTCCAATGCGGACCGGACCGTTTGGCTGAGATCACCAGCCGCGGTGCTATCCGCGGCACGGCCCGCAGCCAGAAAAGACAGGAAGATGATAGCGAGGAAAGCTCTCATATTTTCACGGCAGCAGCTCGCGCGCATCGAGCACGGCGCCGCCGAGGCTGATGATCTCGGCGCGAGCAGGCCCCCGACGCGGGAAGATCAGCAGGAGCAGGCTGTCCTCGCTTTGAAGAAAGCGGGACTCGGGATCGGGATAGCGGGCGCCCTTGCCGTTGACGGAAATGTTGAAACAAGGCAGCCCATCCGGCTCGGAACGCTCGGCGAAGTGGCCGAAACCGGTCACAGCCGCCGAGCCGCGCCGGATGGCGGACCACCAGGCGCCGCCGGCGAGCCGGCGCACCGCGCGATGCTGTTCGTTATAGAGAGTGATCACATGCGTCTGCCGACTCTCGTGCATGACGCGGCGGTACCAATCGAGCTGATCCGAGCCGGGGCCGAAGTCGTGACAGGTTTGCCATGTGCTCCCGGCGTCGGAGGTGTGGCTCAAATCAACCGCCACGAAACGGACGCAAAAGCCGCGCACATCGAGCGTCCAGCGCCATTCCTCGCCCGGGAACGCGAAGAACGCGCGGAACGCGCGCGCCTCGCAGTCATAGACGGGCCTCTCCGGCGGCGAGGAACCCCGCGGGCAGAGCTGGCGGTCGTGATTCCCGAGCGCAGCCACAAAAGGGATGGCGCGGAACACCTCGGGCGCGGCATCAATGAGGCGGCGGAAAGCGCTCATGTCATCGGGCGTGGTGCTCGCAGCTTCGGATGAAGCCAGCGCCGGCACGATATCGCCGGCAGCCAGCAGGAGAGCTGGGCGCAGGTGCAGCACGGCCGACAGCCATTGCTTCGAGCCAAAGGCCACGTCGGCGATGACTGCCGCTCGGAAGACCTCGGCGTCGGCCCCCGGCACACGGATAACAGAAGAGATATGCGTTCCGGAGCGGACGCGGTAATGCCACGGCCCGCTTGCGGGCGGGGCAATCTCGACGGCGTGGCGGACCGCGGCGGACGCGATCCGCCGGGTTTGCCCGAGTGTGCCATTTGTTCCCCAATCGACCGCCGAATCGGCGGGGGCGGAAGTCTCCCAGCTGACCGTCACGCGCGAGGTGTCGGAGGAGGCGTGCGAAAGCCAGATGCGCTCGATGTCCGCACGGAGACCGACAGTCGACCCGACCATGCTGAGCGTGATGGCCAGCCAGCAAATCAGGCCGCGCATTGCATGTTGCCCTATGTTAGACCTGCCAGGGCTTGCGGTAGTCGCGGGTCAGCCACTGGGGATTCCCGCTGCCTTTGGCGAACTGGAGCCGGTCCGGATTCCAGTCGATTTTCTGGTGGTGCAGGTAGGCGAGGTTCATCAGGTGGCAGCAGATGACGGTGCGTCCGCCGACCTGGGCGCTGGCGATCGGCTGCTGGCGCGACCGCACGCACGCCAGAAAATCGCCGACATGATTCTGGCTGGCATAGAGCTTGATCTTGGCGTCCTTGAGATACTCCTCCTGAGCCTTTCGGACCTGCTGGCTTAAGCTGGTATCCTGATCTTCCTTGCCCTGGTAAGAAGCGATCGTCTTGCCCTTGCGATCGAAGACGAACCTGCCGCGGTTGACCCGCACCCGGCCTTCGGTGCCTTGAAAATCGACCCCGAATCCGCCCCCGTGCTTCACGGAGACGCCGTTGGCGTAAACGAGCGTTGCGCCGTTCCTGGCGCCCTTGGCCGCCGGAGGCAGAACCTCGACCGGACCGCTCGAGTCCATCCCCAGACCCCACTGTGCGATGTCCAGGTGATGCGCGCCCCAGTCCGTCACCATGCCGCCGCCGAACTCGATGTAATTGCGCCAGTTCGGGAAATGGTTGTGGAGCCCGCGCGGGCTCAGGACGGAGTGGTAAGGCCGCATCGGCGCCGGGCCCACCCAGCGGTTCCAGTCCAGGCCAGGCTCGAGCGGTTCCTCGCCCAGATCGCACGGGACAGGCGGCGGGCCAAAGCTGCACTCGACGCTCTGCACCTGTCCGATCGCCCCGTTGCGAACCAGTTCGCAGGCCACGCGAAACTCGCTGCTCGAGCGCTGCATCGAGCCGGTCTGCAGCACCCGGCCCTTTTCGGCGACGGTCTTCATGACCTCGATCGCCTCATGGATGTTGTGCGTGAGCGGCTTCTCGCAATAGACGTCCTTGCCGGCGCGCAACGTCTCGAGCGTGATGATGGCATGCCAGTGATCGGGCGTGGCGATGCAGACGGCGTCGATGTCCGAACGGGCCAGGAGCTCGCGGAAATCGTTGTATCCGGCGCAGCCGCCCGCAGCCGCGGCGGATCCAGCCCTGCGCGCGTAGAAGTCGTTCACCCGCTTTTGGGCATCCTGGCGCCGGGTGGTGTCGACGTCGCAGACCGCGACCACCTGGGTGTTCTGGCCCAGGAAGCCTCCCAGCAGCCCGCGCGACTGGATGCCCATGCCGATGAAACCCACAGTCAGCCGGTCATTGGGCTTGGCTGCGGCAGCCCAGGCATGGGACGGAAACAGGGCCGGAGCCGCCATCGCCCCCGCCCCGCCCAGCAATGTGGTCCTGATAAAAGAGCGTCGAGTCTGGTGTGTCATAATCGTAATCGGAATCGTGATCCTGCCCCTACTCTTTATCGCAGGGCGCAGCCGGCTGCAATCCAGAATCTCGACGTCCTCCTTCCCCGCCCTCTCCTCCATGGGGCATGGCATAGGGAGATCAGATCCGACCCTAATCCGCGCTCATCCTCATGTCCCCCGTCTCGCTCCCGCCGAAGGAGAGGGATTGATCCATCCAATCGTCGATGCGGAGGACGTTTCGGCGCAACTTGGCAGCGGCTCTTTGGGCGTTGCGCTGGGCGGCCGACAGGGCGGCTCGCGCCATCCATTGTGCTCCAGGCAGACAGCTGCTGACCGCCCGGCAGACCTGCTGGTGAAGCGGCCGGGGCAAGAAACGCCGCAATATCTCGTCCTGGACGCTCAGGATCGCGACCGCGCTTCCGGGATCGCCTTGGCGCGCGCTGCGTCCGAAGAGCTGGCGGTCAACCCGGCGGGACTCGTGGCGTTCGGTGGCAATCACATGCAAGCCGCCCAGCTGGGCCACCCCATGTCCGAGCCGGATGTCGGTGCCGCGTCCAGCCATGTTGGTGGCGATGGTGATGCGCCCTCTCTCACCCGCCATGGCGACGATCGTGGCCTCCTCCTGATGCCGAACAGCGTTCAACAGCTTGAACTCCAGTCCGCACGCAGCGATCCGCGCCGCCAGGATTTCACTGGCAGCGACGCTGCGTGTTCCCACCAGAACGGGCTGCCCGATGGAGTGGACTCGGACGATTTCGTCCAGCACGGCATCCCATTTGGCCTCGTCAGTCGGATGCATGCGATCGGGATATTGGGTCCGGATGCACGGCCGATGGGGCGGGATGCCGAGAACGGGCAGCCGATAGATGTGCCAGAATTCACCGGCAGCCTCGCGCGCAGTGCCCGTCATGCCGGCCAGGCGATAATAGAGACGAAAATATCGCTGAAAACTGATCCGGGCGATGGTTTCGTTTGGATCCGTGATTTCGAGACCCTCTTTGGCCTCGATGGCCTGGTGCATGCCCTCCCGCCAGGTGCGCTGCGGCATGGGGCGCCCGGTGAACTCATCGACGATCACAACCCGGCCGTCGGCGACGATGTATTGCTTGCCGAGGCGATAGAACTCGCGGGCAACCAGCGCCTGCTTCGCCAGTTCAACGCGCCGGTCCGGCCCGCGCCAGATGCCGGGCAATGGCAAGCAGAGCGATTCGAGTCGTGTCGTGCCTTCGGGCGTGAACTCGACTTCCCGGAAGCGATGGCTGACCGTATAATCGTGCGGAGGCCGCAGCGAATCGGCGATCTCGCGAGCAGCCTGGACAGCCTCGCGCAGGATGTCATTTTTCTGGCGGGCGGAGATAATGAGCGGCGTCACCGCCTCATCGATCAGGATGCTGTCCGCTTCGTCGACGATGGCGCCATGAAGCCCGCGCATGACCAGTGGGCGCTGCGATTCCAGCTCGGGCTGGAGCAGCTTTCGGATCAGGCGCCGCGTCGGGTTGCGCAGGAGCCCGACTTGAAGGCAGTCGCGCAGGAAATCGGCGGCGACCTCCTTGCTGGTGGCGTAAGTGACGTCGCAACCGTAAGCCTTGCGGCGTTCATCGGGCGGCATCGCGCCCGTCACGAAACCGGCGTGGATGCCACAGAACCGGTAGAGCGGTCCGAACCACTCGGCATCGCGCTGGACGAGGTAATCGTTGACGGTGATGATATGACACGGCTTGCGGGTCCATGCCCAGAGGACGGCCACGAGACTGGCGGTTAACGTTTTGCCTTCGCCGGTCGACATCTCGGCGAGGCAGCCGCGTTGGAGGGCCAAAGCGCCCATCAGTTGCACCAGAAACGGGCGCATGCCCACCTGCCGGTCGGCTGCCTCCCGAAGGGCAGCGATTGCGGGAAGAAGGACCGCGTTCATTCGCTCCCGGTTTCCGCGCCGGAAAGCCTCTCGGTATTCGAAGAGGCGCTCCTGCAGATGGCGATCGGAGAGGTGCTGCAGCGCGGGCGCCAGCGCATCGATCTCTTCAGCTTGCTGTTGAATCGCCGCCAGCAAACGCCCACGGCGCCGGCAGATCCCAGCCCATCCGTCCACGATCGCGTCCAGCCCCTTCAAGGCGGGCTTGGGCCGATGGAAATCGACGGATTGGTAGCCGAGCGATGTCACAGCTGATAGCGCTGTTGCAGCAGCTGCCGCAAGCTGCGGATCCAGAGCGGGAGGAGGGGTTCGCCGGGGAGGTCGAACCGGATCTTGCCGGCCCGGCCATGCAGCAAAACGGCGGATGCGGGTTCCAGCACCTTGGCATGCACCTCGAAAAATGGCTCGGCGGCCTCCGTGCCATCCGGATCGTTGGGCGATGTGGCGACCGGCCCGCCCGCCAGCCAGCCAAGGGCGGCCGAGGGCAGGTTCCGGCGATCCCCGGGGATGATCTCCAGTTCGGATACCTGGAGGACCTGCCCGCTTTGGCCATGCAGCCGGACCTCGGCCCCGGGGAATTCCTGGGTGAAGAGCCGATCGACGTCCTCCTGCCTGACGATCGCCTCGAATCGGAAACCGGACGGATTGACCAGCAAGCCCAGAGGAGCGCCTTTTGCCAGCCAGCTCCCGGCGAGCATTTCCAGGTCCCGCCCCACCCAGATGCCCGTTTGCGTTGCGCGGACAGTGAGCCCGGCCTTGTCCGCTTCAAGCTTGCGCAGCGCCTGATCGGCTGCATCGAGCAGGCTCTCGAGCGGTTTGAGGTTGGGGATCGCTTCCTGAAGCGCCTGGCGCTGGCGGGCCCGGATCTCGTCCCGATGGGCGCGGACGCGCATGATCTCGAGATCCAGCTCCCGGTTGGCCATCTCCAGCAGAGGCGCGCCCGCCTCCACAAGCTGGCCAGGTTGCGCCACCAGCCTCGTCACCGTGCCCGCCGTCCAATTATGCACCTGGCCCCATTCGAGACTGCGGAGGATGCCCGGCGCGCGGAAATGATGGGGCAACGGCACGAACTGGAGGAATCCGAGGGTGCCCAACACAAGAATGGCAGTGACAAAACACGCGCGCAGCCGATGCCGTTCCAATTTCGGGCTCGAGGCAAGATAGCCAGCCAGGCGGATGACCGGCCTTGCCACCCAGGCCGCCGCGCAGGCGGCCGCCATCAGGATTCCAATCAGCAGGAAACGATCTGCAACAATCAGGAGAATCCCTCCGAACACGATGATGCGGTAAATGCCGCTGGCGATCCCATACGCCGAAAGCCAGAACGCCTCGGACCACGTCTGCGCCGGCGGCGGCTCTTTCTTCAGGCCGAACAGGCGCCTTTCCGCCGCGTGGCGCAGCTGCGCGTTCGCCCGCTGGCTCAAGTTGGGAATCCCGACCAGATCCGACAGAATATAATAGCCGTCGAATCGGAGCAGAGGATTCAGGTTGAACAGGATCGTCGAGACCGACGCGATGAACATCATGTTGTAGGCGAGGCCGTGCAGCGTGCCCTGGCCCGTGTTCGCCCACACCAGCGCCGCGATCGCCGCGAAAAACAGCTCGACGATCATCCCCGCCGCCCCGACCAGCACTCGTTTCCACCGCTCGCGAAACCCCCAGGCGGACGTCGCGTCCATATACGGTATGGGCGTGAAGACCATCAGCAGGATGCCCATGGCGTGCACCTCGCCCCCAAACCGCCGGCAAAAATAGGCGTGCCCGAACTCGTGGGCCGACTTGAGCAAGACCAACCCGGCGTAGAGCAGGATCAGGTTGCCGGGATCGATGATCCCCTGCGCCTGGTTCCTCAAGGCGGGGAAATGGTCGGCAACCACCTTGAGCCCCGCGCCCACCACGACAAGCCAGATCAAAGCCCCCCAGAGGCTGATCAGCTTGCCCACCCACGGCAGCGTGCGCGCGAGAAACGCGTCCGGATCCAGCAGCGGGAACCGGGCGAACATGATGTTCAGCAGCCGCGATTGGAGCTCGCGCTGGCGCGCTTTCTGGTAGCGGTTGAACAGCTGCGCGGCGTCGGCAGGGAAATCATACTGAAGCAGGTTGGCGTGATAGAGCTGCGCAAGCAACTGGATGACCGCCTCCTGGCCTGGCGTGTCGTCCGGCGACCGGTCGAGACATTCCTTCCAGACTTCCTCGACAGTGCGGTCCGGACGCAGGCGCGCCACGAACTCATAGGCGGCAGGCCGAAGCCTGAAATACTGGTTTCTCAGCGGATTCTGGAGAACGATCCATCGCTCGCCGCGAAAGGTCTGACGCCGCGCCGCCACCGACGATCGCAGGCTGATCCGCAGGTTCGCCACGCGATACCAGGACTCGCTGAAGGTGGCTGAAGCCTCCGCCATATCACCACCAGAAAAGAAGCTGCAGAAAATCCGCCGTCCGATGGGTCAGGATCCAGAACAAGGTCCGTTGATCGACATCGATCTTGCAGACGCCGCTCATGCCCGGACGCCACCACGGCTGGGCTTCCCGCACAAAACCGGCACGGACGATGAAGACATTTTCTTTCTCCTTGGGCACGGCGGCGGGTTCGACACGAGTGACCCGAACCGGGAATCGGAGCTTGGGCTGGGAGACGAACGCAATCTCGCCCTCCGACCGCGACAGGATCTCATGCGCATCGCGCTCGTTGATCTCGGCCTCGACATAGAGCGTGTCGATGCGCGCCAGCTTGAAGAGCGCCTCGCCCTGCCGGACCGGCGCGCCGACCCGCTGGCGCAGATCGCCTTCGATCACAACGCCCTCGAAGGGCGCTCGGATGGCGGATTGGCCGATGCGATAGCGCACGAGCTCGAGGCGGGCCCGCGCCTGGTCGGCCAGCGCCTCCGCAATCCGCATCTCCGCCAAGGCCATGCCCGCCCGAGCCTTCTCCGCCTCGCGCAAATACCGTGTCTGATCGGCAACGGCGGCGGCTTCCTCGAGCTCGAGATGCTCGGTGTGCAGCGTCAAAAGAGCCCGCCCCGCCGGCAGCCGATCGCCCGGCCGCGCCTCGACCTTCTGGATATAACCGTCAAACGGCGCGGTCAGGAGCGAGACCTCGTCGCTTCGCAGGATGAAATTGCCTTCGACGCGGTAGGGATACACGGGCAGGAACAGAGCAATGAGAGCGATGAATCCCAGGAAGGCCAGCACCTTCGACCACGCATGCTCCGGGCCGGCGATCTTCCGGACGGCAGCGTTTGCGGCGTGAAGCCAGCGCGCGCCGAACCAGCGGTCGGACCGGCACAGGTCGTCCAGCCGGCAGACCGCCTGGTCGCACAGCAGACGCAGTTGCTGCCCTTCCTGTTCGGTGAATGGGCTGCCCTGCCGCTCGCAAGTCAGCGCCGCCACCCCTTCGCCCCCGCGGCGCAGCGGCAGCGAGATGACATGCGCCGACTTCTGCTCGACGGCGAACTTCTCATGATCGCGGCAGACCACGCTCGCGCCCGCAGGCGGAGGCCAAAGGATTTCCTCGTTCTGGTCGAGGGCTTCCTCCATCACGACTTCGATGGCGGTCACGGCCGCCATTCGCCGGTCGAAACGCTCCGTGCGGCTGATGGCTTTCAGCCGGACGAAACCGCGTTCGAGCCAGCCCAGACTGACCCGGTCGCAGTGGAGTTGGCCCGCCACGCCGTTGCACAACGCCAGCGCCGCCGAACGGAACCGGCCTTCCGCATTCACCATCGCCAGGATGTCCAGGACCAGAGCCAGCTTCCGCACGTCCTGCTGGGCTTGCAGTGCCGTTCGACCGACCTGGTAGGCCAGCGGGATGTCTGCAGCCATCCGGAGCCGGATCTGCGCCTCCTGGACCCGTGCAGGGGCCGCGTTTTCGAGCAGGACAGCGGCGAGGCACTGCTCCTGGCCGGTGATTGGGAGGCTGATGCCGAGCGCATAAAGCCCGGGGCTGTCGGTTCCGGGGCTGTCGAGCGACACCGCTGCGTGCCCACATTGCGCGGACTGTTCGGCGAGCGAGCTGAGACACGCGTTGAACGCCATATTGGCCCGGCTGGCAGTTCCGTTCCGGGACCATTCGCCCAGCTTCTTGAGCTTCACCGGCTCGACAGGCTCCCGCAGGATCAGCAGCCCCCGGCTGCCGCCCGCCAAGCGGGTCAGCATGGCTATCAACGCCGGCCAGAACTCGACCGGGGGACCGCTGAACCGGCGCAGACGGGCCAGCTCGTCCAGCGCCGAAGCCAGCTCGTCGGAGACCGGTGGAGGTTGAGCGAGCATCGGCGATCACTCGACGAGCATCCGGCCGGCGACACCCGGCCGCAGCTCTGGATCCGGGTTGTCGAACACAGCCTTGATCCGAAGCAATCCGCTGGCGGCGTCCACGATCGGCGAGATATAACGGATCGATCCCGCGATCTTGACATGTGTGGCGCCGGCATCGATCTCCAGGGCCACGGTCTGGCCCAGCTTCAGGCGGCGGCCCAGAGCGGGCTCGATGTTCGCCACGAAATCGCAGCGCCGCACGTCGACGATCCGAACGACCGGCTGCTGCTCCTCGCACTTCTCGCCGACATCCTTGAAAAAGCGCGCGACGTAACCATCGACGGGAGCAACGATCTGCCGGCGGCGAACCACTTCGATGGCCAACTCGTGCTCGACCCGCGCGATCTCGTGCTCGGCCTGTTTCCGGTCGAGCTCCTCCCGGCTCACCGAGATGGCGTTGCGGCTGGCGAGGGATTGCAGCCGCTCGAGCTCGTTCTTGATCAGATCGGCGGCCAGGCGCTTGCGATCGGCATCGAGCTCTTCGAGCCGCTTGTCGAGCACGATAACCACTTGCCCGCGGGTCACGGCGGCGCCTTCTTCGACCGGCCGCGCCCCCACGACGCCGATCGTAGGGAACGCCATCGTGACGTCCTTGATCGGCTCGGTGATTCCAGGAACCCAGGTCGGATCGCCGGATGCGGCCGCGAGCGTCAGCAAGGCGCCTCCAGCAGCCATGCCAGCGCAGTGCATCCAACGAATGGGAAATGCCAGCATGGATGCCATCGGCATCCCGCGGCCGCCTGGGCCTCTGCCCGGGCCTGAGTGGAGACGCTTACGAGCCGGATCGCGTGCCCTGTTCGAGTTCATTTTTGGCCTCGCGCTGAATCGCTTCGATGGCTTCGATGGGGATGCTGGCCCGCCGAATATATTCTTCCGTCCGGTTCTTGAGCATGTCACGGCTGACCTCGATATTGCGTTCCTGCAGGAGGGTGCCGCGGACAAGCTCGAGTTCGAGGAGCCCCTTGCGATGCATCACCAGGCTCTCGACCACCGCCACCTTGGCTTCGAACAGCCTCTCCTCGGTCTCCAAAACGGTGCGGCTGTCAAGGGTGCCGACCGCCAGCCGATCGGTTTGAGCGCGGAGGAGCTTCTCATGGAAATCGACCACGGATTGGTAGCGACCAATGCTGTCCTGGTAGAGCCGGGCCTTTTGCTCGGCCGCATCCAGCCCATTGAAGATCTGCGTCTCGATCTCCTTCAATCCCTCCAGCGCGCGCATCTTGCTCATTTGGGCGGCGCGGTGCTGATTCCGCTCCGCGATTGCGCCCGCGAGCGGGATCCGCATTTCGATGCCAACCGACCAGGCTGGGTAGCTGCCATCGCCCATGTCATCGATCGAGTTGCCGGCGGACGAGCCCAAACCATTGAGTCCGTAGCTTGCCTTCAGATCCAGCTGGGGCCGCCGCTGGTTCTTCGTGTAGGCAACCCGAAGATCCTCCTGCTCCACCTGCCTGCGCCGAATCAGGTAGTCCGGATTCAGCTCGAAGGCAAAGTTGTAGTGCTCGGCCATGGACGCCGGTCTCGGACGCACCTCAGGAGAATCGACGGCTTCAGGAAGCGCGCCCCCTTCCGAAGGAACCGAGGAATAGAGCGTGCACAGCAGGATGCCGCCTTCATACGCTTTCTGTTTGGCTTCGTTCCAGCGCGCCTGGCGAACGGACAATCCCGCTTGAGCCTGGAGCACCTCGAGCTCGGAAGATTTCCCCACATCGAGCCGGGCGCGGTTATCCTCGAGGATCTTGGCGGCCACGGCAATGGATTCGCGGAGGAACCGATCCTGCTCCTGCATCAGGTACAGGCTCCAGTAGCCCGACTCGGCGTTCGCGATCGTGAGCATCAGCTGCCTCCGGTACTCCTGGAAAGCGATTTCGGACGCGAGGGCCGCCAGCCGGATCTTGGCCATCGTGATTCCCGCCCCGAAACCGCGCAGCAGAGGCTGCGCCAGGCTCAGCCCCACGAACGTTTCATACTGCTCGCCCATGAGCTTTCCTTCATCGCCCGTGGGCGCGCCGATGTTGTTGTTCAGCTCCCGCAGCGTGTAGCCCGTCCGGAGCCGCGCCCCGCTCGGCAGCAGAAACTCGAGGCCGGCGTTATAGAGCGTGTTCCGCTCGAGAAAGAACGGCGTGGCGTAGTAGCCCAGCGAAGCCAGTTGCTGCCGGTTGTTCGGCCGGTCAGTGTCGATGTGGTCGATCGAAGCCACGACAGCCGGCTCGAAAATGCCGCGTTCAGCATCCTCGAGCTTCCGGCTCGCGCCCGCTTCGAGAAGCCTCATCAGGATCGCCTCGTTATGCGCGATGACCGACTGCCGAAGATCGTGCAGGGTAAGCGGGGTGAGCGCCCGAGGATCCCCGGGTTCTGCCGCTGCCGCAAGGCCTGCGCACATGGCCACAGGCAAAGCAGCCGCGACCAGCGACTGAACAACAATCGCAATCGTTCTTTTACGATCCGATGCAGAACGCCACAGCCGATGTTCGTATGCGTATCCCATCCAGCAAGATGCACTTTACTTCCCGAGGCTTGATGGATTCAACAACAAAGCCTAATCCTGCTGGGTGTCCGGCGGATTGCCCTGCACCTTCAGGATTCGCCAGGGGTCATATGGATGCGGTAGAATACGCTGGAGGCAGGAGGCGACTCGAGAAAGACGGTCAAGGGAGCGCCGGTTCCCTTCTGCGTCGAAAGGGTGAGCGGATCGCCGGCTGACATGGCATGCAGGACGTCGGTCCAAACGGCCGTCGTCACTGTTTGGGCTTGTTGCACGCTGTATTGCACCCCGGCGGTCGTCTGGAACGTGAGCGCCACTCGCGACGGCGGGTGCAAGGTGATGCCCGCGATGGACGGCTGTGCGGCCACCGTCACGCTTCCATCCATCAGCGTCGGGAAGACATCGCCGCTCAAGCCGAGATACTTGGCCGGTCCGTTGCGCGTCTTCAACGTCAAGGCGAACGTCCCGGAACCGATGCCGGTCGTGTCCAGCGTCACGGTCGCGACCTTCGAAGCCCCCTGCTCGATGGTCACGGTTGTATCCCGGCGCGTCATCGTGCCCCGCTCGTACACCTGCGGCACGATCGATCCGCTGCCGCTGGGTCCGTTGTTATTCGTGGCGAACACGGTGCCGGCAAAAATGTCCACGAACGCGATCGCGGGGCCATTCGTGTGTCCTCCGGCCGCCGTCCCACCATCCGCCACTTGAATGTTAAAACCAATCCCAATGACGGGGAAGGAATCGCCTCCATTTTGAAGCAGAACATCGAATGCCTGGCCGGGCGTGTTCGGCAATACTGTGATTTCGGGCAGATCGATGGAGACCGCCGCCCTCAATCCGCCGGCCATCCAGGCAAGGCACACGATGAAAAACGCAAACCTCATCGCGCACGCCCGGACGTGCCTCCGGCACAATTCGCGATTCGTCCGCTCGGGAGGTCCCGGTTGCCGCATCCCGCAATCCATGATACATATATAAAGCATGGCCGATACGTATACAATTGCGGAAGCGCAGGCTCGCCTTCCTCGTCTTGTCCGCCTTGCGGAACGCAAAGGCTTTGTACCCGTGGCCCGCCGCGGCAAGACGGTCGCCTTCATTGTTTCCGCCGATCGCATCGACGCTCTTATCGAATCGATGGAACTCCTCGCCGACCCCAAGGCCACGGATTCCATCCGTCGACACCGTGCGGGAAACCTGAAGTTCAAGGATGTTTCTTGTCTCGATGAGGACTCGGGTTCGAATCAGTCCTGAGGTCGAGCGCTTCGTAAGGTCCCTCGCCCCCGAGCCTCGTCGTGCTTTGACACAGGCCATCAAGGCACTGGCACACGACGCCGGCGATTGCCGCCATCTCGAGGGCAACTTGGCCGGCTACTACCGGCTCCGCGTGTTGCAGTACCGGGTGGTTTATGCCGAGACCTACACGCGCGGCCAGCGCATCATCGAGTGCGTCTACGCCGCCCGGCGCTCCGTGGTCTACGAATTATTCGCCGAGCTCCTCAAGAACCGTATCGGCTAGCCTGTTTGGTTTCCGGATCTGCGATGGCCCCGGGCGGCTCGAACCCCCGCATACCCTAGCAGCATCATCCCCGTCCCCAGCGCCCATCCCCCAGGCTCCGGCACCACCGTCACGCTCCCTTCAATCAAAATCGGGATCATGTCGTCGGCGTCGGGCATGGTGAATTTGGTTGGGCTGTTGAGCGTGTTCAGTGTCAGCGCATAGGTCCCCGAATCGAATCCCGTCGTGTCCAGCGTCACCCTCGCGATCTTCCATCGCCCCGTTCCGATCACCACCACCGACTCATTTTCACCCGGCGCAGGCCGAACCGTCATTGTCCCCCGCTCGTACACCTGCGGCAGGATCGATCCGGTCCCGCTCACTCCGTTGTTGTTCGATTCAAAGATCGTGCCCGTGATGACATCCACCAGCATGATCGCCGGCCCATCGATCAGGCCCCCTGCCTCCGGCCCCCCGTCGGCCACCTGAATGTTGAACCCGATTCCCGTCACCTCCACCGGCCCCCCCTCATTCTGTATAAACACATCGAACGCCTGGTTCGCCATGTGCGGCTGCAGAAACAGCTCAGGCAGATCGATGATGACCTGCCCCCGCAGCGAAACCGTCAATGCCAACCCAGCGGCCAAGGCCGCCAATCCCGCCAGGCGCCGGAGATGACATCTCGCCACGAACCAGTCTTGGGTGCTCGGTTTCACGATTTCACGTGCAGATGGATTCAGGCTCCAGCCCCGATGGCTTCGCGTCCTGGACCAGCCGCAAACGCCCGGCGTCTCTGCCGTCGAAGCGATTCCATAATGCCGGGCTGTCCAGGATTCCCACACCGCCCGGTCGCCCCGTGCATTCCGCCGGCACAAAGTGCGCCCACTCGGGCAGCCCGCTTCGCACGGACCCTTCGCTCCAGCCCAGATAGAACCCGCCCTCGATTGCCATGGCCGATTGCCCCGCATCCGCGCTCGCGGCCGCGGATTGCACTGCCCCATCACTCTCCAGAACAAAAGCCGGTTTCGCTGCAATCTCCGGCGCGGTGATCAGTTGCAGCGCTGTCAGGAAGTTCGTCGCGTGCCGCCGGGCCAGGTTCTCGTCGGACACGTCCACACGCCCGTCGCGGCTGTAATCATACCAATCATCCACCGGCGCCGGGTTCATGAAGTTCCTCGGATGCAGCCGCGCCCCCGATTCGTCGCTGACATCGACTTGGGCATTGTCCCCCGAATTGCCCGATTCGCCCACGGCATTCCCAAAATAAAACACATCGTCCGCTGCCAGCAGCGTGTTGGCATTCGCCAGGACGCGGATCTGCAGCCATTGGTTTTCGATCGCATGATCGGCCCAAATCACCGTGATCCGGTCCGAGCCGCCCTCCCCTGCCCCGCCCCGAACCGTCACGCTCGATGGCGCCGGCGCCGCAACCCATTCGCTAAGATCGCTGCTGTTGCCCACCTTGAACTCCAAGTCGGCCTGCGTAAACGCGGCCGGCAAATTCGCCACATCGACCATGATCCCATTGATCCCGCGGCTGTAGCTGGTGTAGTTGCCAAAGGCGGCCGTCTGGCCAGGCAGCAAAGCCATCTTGTCGCTCGCGATGGCTGCATCGTCACTGGAGTCAGCCGCCGGATCGTTGCCGTCAAAGGCCGAACGGTTGTAGAAAACTTTGCGGGTCACAATGTACGGCTCATTGTCGTTGGTGGTGACTGACACCGTCTGGTCGGCGAGCGGATCCCAAGCATCGTCCGAACTGGCGTCCACCACCGACACCGTTACCAGGCTCAGTTGAGGCCCGTCGCCGACCGAGTCGTCCACAGCCGTGATCGTCACTGTCTGGGCCGTGTCCCAGTTGTCCGGCGTGAATGTCAGCGTGGCCTTGTCCACTGCCGCTTCCGTTCCATCGCTGGCAGCCAGCGAGAAGACCACGTCGTTGGCGGGCTGCTTGGCAAGCACAACGGTGAAAACAGCCGTCGTGTTTGGCTCCGTCACCGTGGCTGTCGATGGGCTGACAATAAAGCCCGCCACCTCCAAAGACACGTCGTTGCCGTCGCCGCCGGCGTAGCTGATTCGAAGCACAGCGCCGCCAACGACAAAGAACGCGCCTTCCGGCTTCCCGGCAAACGCGCCGGAGACCGACGATGTCGGATCCACCAGCTCGATAATCGTGAATGTGGTTCCGAGCGCCGGCGCGTACGCGGCATCGATCGTCAGGTCAAGGTCGGCGCCCGCCACCGTCACCGACCGGGCCGAGCCGGTCACGCGCAATTGATCGTAGTCCGTTGCTGGGGTTGGACCGTTGATTTCGATTTCGAAGCCTGCAGGGCTTGCGCCCAAAACCACATCGTTGTCCACCGTGAGCCGGCCAGCGCTCCCGCCTGGAGCAAGCTTGCCGCCGGCCTCGACCACCACCTTGCCCCCGATCGCGCCATCGCCCGCCAAGGTGGCGCCAGCCTGCACCAGCACATCGCCCCCAGCCGTCCCGTCCGCCAGCGATCCGTTCACCCAAAGCGTGCCTCCGCTGACCGTTGTGGTCCCAGTGTACGTATGCACCCCCGTGAGAGTCTGCGTCCCTGCGCCGCTCTTGATCACAGCGAGGTTGTTGTTGGCTGAGCCCGTGCCGTCCGCACCAATGACACCCGCATAGGCGGCTGTCTGGCCATCCGGAACGGAAATGATGAGTTTCTGCACTGAGTTCTGGTTGGTCGTCACGAACGTGCCGCTGCCCCCCACGAGCCCCGCAACAGTCTGGCCCAGACCGCCGCTGCTGCGCAGGCAGACTCTGCCGCTCAACAACTCAAGAACCGCCCCCCTTGGCGACACATCGTCCTTCTCGAGCCAGAGCGCGCCCTGGAACCACTCGTTGCCCGCTGGATCGTCCAGATTCACCACAGTCCGGCCCGTATAGGTAAGGCTCCCGGTGTACGAGCCTGCATGAAACGCGTAGTAGCCGTTCTCCTGGCCGCGGAACACGACATCCCCGGCGCCGCTGATGGACTGCGAGGTGAACGATGTATCGTTGGCATTGCGCCAGAAGACCAGGCTTGTTCCGTCTGCCACGTGGAAGCTGCTCAGGCCGACAGACGTCGACGCATCGTTATTGCCGACCTGGAGCGTGCCTTGGCTGATCGTCGTCAGTCCGGTGTACACGTTGTTGCCGGTGAGCGTCAGCGTGCCCGTGCCCGTCTTGATGAGGCTTCCTGCGCCGCGGATCGTGCCGGCGTAGTTTGTGGTGGTGTTGCTGCCGCCAACAACGAGCTGCCCGGAACCCAAAGACACTTTTGTGCCGCCGGCGGCGTCGGAGAGCGAGCCGATGGTCTCGACTTGGCCGTTCAAGTCCCACTCGGCGTCGCCCGCCAGTGTCAAGGCAGTGACATCGGGCAAACGCTCGCCCGCCTGGAGGACGAACCGGTTCCCGCCGCCGGTTCCGGTGAAGGCGATGTTCGGTGTGTTGAACAAGGGGTCGAATCCGGCAAGGATCACAGTGTCGCCGTCGTTTGCGTTGATGGTCAGCGAGTGGCTCGGGCAGGAGAACGAGGTCGCCTCGAAGGTGGGGATCGCGTCGGTGCTGCTGATTCGCCAGCTTCCTTCACCCGTCACGTCCTCGACCAGCGCGTGGTCGGCGCCCGGCGGCAGATTGATCGTGAGGTCCGTGAGGGCGTTCCCCACAAGATCGACCGGCTCGAGCCCTGTGTAGGTGATGGCTGGCCGGTCATCGAGTTGGATGGTTCCCTGCCCGGAGCCGGTGAATGTGTTGATCACATGTGTGAATGTGCCGTTGGCGATCGTGAGCGTGTCGCTGCCGGCGCCGCCGCTGAAGTGAATGCCGCCGGGCGGCAGTGGATCCTCCCCGCTGAAGTCGATGGTCAGGCTCTGATTCTGCGCGTCGCCGATGATCGTGAGGCCTCCGAACAAGGTCGCCAAAGGCCGCTGGAACACGGTTTCCCCATCAACGACAACCCGTATCTCTGCGCCGGCAGCCCCTACCCAGACTGGGGAGCCAGACACGGATACGCTCGCGTCAATTGTCAGTGTGGTCGATGCGAGCTCGCTGGCTGCTCCCAACGCGTCATACACCCGGAGAGTCACTGGGATGGGAGTGTTCAGGTCAAAGCCGGATAGGTCCGACCAGGAGATCGTCGATGTTGGGATCCAATCGTTGAACGTGAAAGCGCCATTGCCAATGTCCCACTCGTAGCCTACGATCCCCACTTGTTCCTCGTCGAAGAAAGGATCGTACCGCCTGCTATTGTCGGGGTCGTGCGAACCGCTGGCATCCAGGTTCAAGTCTTGCCCAAAGGCCAGGAAATACGGCCCGTCTGTCACGGCCACGGGGACAGCGTTAAGGTTTTGGCAGGCGCCTGGGTTCAACCTCCCAGCAGTGACGCGGGCCTCCATTTTGCCGTCCAGAGGCAAGGGCTCCGTCGTGCTGCCGTCCCCATCCAGATCGTCGCGGTCAGTCGCCAGCAGTGAGATATCGCCAATGCCCACCGCCGGGCTGATCGAGGTCAGACGGAACTCCCCGTCCAAGCCTGCGATCAGGGGCTCGTCAGCATCGCCGACAAGGTTTCCGTTGACGCCATCCTGCAACCCGGTCGCGTCTGCTGCGGCGACGCCAATCAGATTGGCTGCACTGCTGGAAGAGAAAGTGCCTATAGCATCTTCGTGGCCGAGCCAATCGTCCCAGTTTTCCGCCAGCACACTGTTGAAGAGCGTGGTGGTGGCATTGGCGTCGGAGTTAACGCCGCCGCCAGACCGATTGCGCGCGATGGTCGAGTTCTGAACCGTCAGCGTGGCTCCGGCGTTGTGCACACCAGCGTAGAGGTTGTAGGCAATAAGGCTGTTGATCATCTCCAGAGTCGCATCGGCTCCGCTCACGTGGAGGCCGCCACCACCCCACCGGCTGGATTCGTTCCCTTGAATGACGACATTGGTCATGCGGGCGGCAATGGGCCCGGCCATTTGGATCCCGCCGCCTTGCTCGCCACCGTAGTTGCCTTCGCCTTCCTCGTGTAAACCGGAGCCGCCGCCAACGCGAACGTTCACCAGCGTTGCAGTGCCTCCGCTCACGTGCATGCCGCCGCCGTAATCCGCCCTGTTGGACACGAAGACCGAGTCGGTGATGATCAGGTCTCCGCCGACATGCTGCAGCCCGCCTCCAGCTTCCCAGGTCCAATTGTCTTCAACCGACACATGGTCAAGCCGCAACGTGCCTCCTGCCTGGTAGATGCCCCCGCCGCCACCGACCGCGGAATTGCCGGTGACGCGCACATTGCGGAGGGTCAGGGTTGATGATTCGGCGTGGAGACCGCCGCCCAACCAACGGTCCAACTGATCGAATGAAGAACCATCCCAGCCATACGAACGCGTGATCGTCAATGTATCCAGGCCCGCATGCTGGACGTTGTTGGCGTACACGACAGTCCAGGCGTTGTTCCACTCATTGACCCCAGCCGCGTGATCGTCGAACTGGAAGTCGCCGCTGAGTATGGTCTCGTAGGCCAATTCGCCGGTATTCTCATCGACTGGCCTTTGGCTGGGCGACGATTCGACACCTTCAAACCCGCCGACGATGGTCACATGGGAGACCAGAAAGAACGTCGTGGACTGCGGCTCGTCGACGTCGAGAGGCCTCGACGGAACGTAGATGCCCCCGCCGCCCCATTCTGTGCCGCCGGCAACCCAGATGGTCGAAATGTCATTGTCTGAAGAGCTGTCCGCGTTCAACTCCACCGCTCGGTCCAAGGCATCCTGGAGAGAGGGATAAGCCCAGGCCCAACTGAGTCCCGCCAACGGGCCATGGGGCGCGCACATCGCCGCGTTGACAGCCAGCGTGTGGGCCGGCAGCAGCGGCGCGACCCGAATCGACACGGTGGTCGTGCCGTCTCCCCAGTCCGACCACTCCTTGTACGACTGCTTCATGCCGTCGGTGGCGGCATAGCCAAAGGAGTCCAGACCGACAAACCCGGCATGGGGGGTGTAAACCCACGAACCGTCGCTGTGGGCGGTCAGCGTGCCGTGCGCGGGCGAGTGCTTGATGAGCACCCCGAGCGCATCGCCGTCGCCGTCGGTATCGTTGGCGGTCAAGTCGGCCGCGGTGATGACGCGGGCCGTACTGGTCACCGTCCCGATCAGATCATCGTTTGCTATTGGTCGCGCATTGGTCGTCGGACTGAGCGTCACAGTGGCAGGCGCGGAGAAAGCCAGCCCGTCGAACGCAGCGTAAGTAAACTGCGTGCCCCACTCCTCCAGGAAGAGTCGCGGCACGTACCGGAACGTGCCGTCGTCGTTCTCGACTATGTCCCCCCACGGAGGCTGGGTCAGGATCACAACCTTCAGCAGATACTCATCGCCGTCAGCGTCGGTGTCGTTGCCCAACAACTGGTCCGGACTAATCGACAGGAACAGGCGGCCTGTCAAATCATCGTCCGCCGCGGCCGGGGCGTTGTTGGCGAAGACGCGGATCGTGACGGTGGCGACGTTGGAGTCCAGGAGCCCGTCGTTGACCCTGTACGTGAAGGTGTCGTCGCCGAGAAAACCGGGCGTCGAGGTATAAGAGAACGAACCGTCGGCCCCCAGTCCCAGCGTTCCGTGACTCACGGAGCTGATCAGCGCAACTGTGGGATGGTCGTTGACGTTCGTGTCGTTGGCCAGCACGTTGCCGGCGAGTTCCCGCTGTTCCCGCGCGGCGTACGCATCCTCGTTGGCGACCGGTCCCACGTTGGTGACCACCAGGTCGAACAGCTTCCGCGTCTGGAACCCAGCAGTGTCCGTGGCGGTGAACGCGATGGTCTGCAAGAGCGGGCCGGCGACGAAGTAATTCCAGGTGTATGGGCCACTGCCAACCAGGCTGCCGTGATCGCTGGTCAGCGTTGCGAGATCAGGGGTGATCCCGTCGCGGACGGATACGGGCTCAGCGAGGTTCGTTCCTTCCGCGCGCGTCATGCTGCCACCCCCAGCCGCCGTCGGCACGGCATAGATCGGCTTGATGCCGTTGACAGTGACTGCGTGCGACGATCCGATGGCCTGCCCGAGCACGACCAGGTCGGCGGTCTCCACTCCGAGCAACTGCACGGATACCGTGATGGCCTGCAGGGAATGGACCGTAATGCTATCGGCCATGCCCGCTGCGGGCGTGATCTGGATCGTGCCGGTGCCCAGATAGCTCACCCCGCCGAACCAGCGGCTGGTGACGAAGCCGCGACGGACGGCTGGGTCGCCGTTCCAGGACACCTCCATGTCGTCGGGACCGTCGTGGACGCCCGCCGCGTGGATTTCGAGGAGGGAATTGCCCCCGGAAAGCACCAGTTGCCCGTGGATGGCCGAGAGCGGAACGTTGAGGTCCGTGCCGACATGGAAATGTTTGAACGCGCCACCCTCGCGTTGCACCAGCAGCTTCTGCGTGCTTGGGCCCGTAGCATCGATGAACACGTCGGTGCCGTCCGTCGATGTGTATGTATTCCCCATGAAGAAATTGACGAGCTCGGCGTCGTACCAGAGCCCCACTTGCATATTCTGCGCCTCATTGTCTGGACTCTCCAGGATGAAGTGGGCCAGCTCATCGCCGTTGGGGGTTGTGGACTTGTGGAGCCGGGCGAGCACATTGCCCGGGACCGTGTGGTTCATCGGCAGGCTGTCGTAACCCTCGCCGCCATAGAAGCAGACGGCGCCTTCGATCCAACCCAGCAGGCGTTGTGTGCTATCCCATGGGGCCACAATCCCCGGCACCAGCGTGTCATCACCGCTGTCACCGTAGAAGTTGAAGAGAGCGCCCGACGGCGATCGGTACAAGTAGGCGGTGTCGTTCCCGTCCCCGCCCCAGAACTCAACGGTGCCCGACGGAAACACACTTTGGGTCCCATCGCCCATCTTGAGCGTGTCGTTGCCTGGACCGCCAAGGACTTGAACGGTCTTTCCGGCTTCCAGATAGAGGGCATTGATCTGGTCATTGCCGCTGCCCGTGTCGATGCGCAGGTCCCAACCGGGGAACGTCATGTTGACAGTATCCGCCCCGGAGCCCAGCCATGCATTGATCTGTTCCACATAACCCAGATCGACGGAGAGCCCCGCCGGGATCAACCCGCTGAGCGTGCTCCCGGAAAACGTCACCGAGCGCGAGCCGGCGTTGTCGGCATCGTGAAAAGCGACGGTGTCGCGTCCGTCCTGGCCGAAGATGATCACGTCTGACCAGATGGCTGAGAGCCGCGATAGAGTGCCTTCTCGGCCCAGCTCGAGCAGGTCGTCGCCGCCGCCCAGGTAGAATTGGACCTCCGCTGCGTAGGCATCGAGCGATCCGACCGCCAGTTCGTCAGAGGCGTCGCCAAGGTAAACATCCATGCCATCGAAGCCTGTGTAGGTCATCGTCGCCTGAATGGCGCCCGACGCGTCGTAGGTTTGGAACTGCGAATTGGTCAGGCTCGCCCGCAACGGATCGGCCGACGCGCGGTCGTCGATGCGGAGCCAGTCGTTGTATTCGGGATCGATCAGGGCGATGGCGCCGTGAATGTCGTTTAGTGCGGTGTGCGGCAATGTCGCAGCCTGGGCTTCGATGTAGAATTCGCTGTCTCCGTACACGCGCACTGAGAGCGTCTTGCACTCAGGGGCGGTTGCCTGGAGGCGCAACACATTGCTTGTGCCGCCCAAGACGACCGTGCCGTGTTCAGCGGCCCAGTAAAGCCCGGCTGCCGTCGGTCCCCAACTGGCCCATGCCATGGCCTCGCCGCCACCTGTCGGTATGGCTTTGGTGAGCATGGAAACGCCGCTACCCGACCCTCCTGAGGCCCCATCGATGTCGAACTGGTCCTCGCCGGCGCCACCTTCGAAGATCACCGGGCCGTCCAGGTAATCCAACCGAGCTGTTTCTCCCACGGTCCGACCCAAGCTCAGTTCGTCGTCGCCAGCCCCGCCGTCAAACAGAACTGAAGCGGTGGATTGCAATTGATAGATAGCCGCCCGGTCGTTACCCGGCCCGCCGTAGAAGCTCAGATCGCCGGCGACCGTGTGGTATTGAGCGGTCCACCCCACTTGGAGGACGTCGGCGCCTTCCCCGCCGTCGAACAGGGCCTGGCCTCCGCCCATGTAGTCCACATACAGAAAGTCCACATCTTCCTCGCCATAGGCTTCGAGCGACCCGCCATCGTCGAGGTCGTAGATGGTGATCTCCTCGTTGCCCGGACCGCCATCGAAGCGGATGGTGGCCCTAATCGTGTCGTGACCGCCGGAGGCGTCGCCGAGGTTAAGTTTGTCGCCGCCGGCTCCCGCGTGGATCACCAACGGCCACTCCGGCCCGGCCGTCATGCTGGCGATGTTGAAGGTATCGATGCTCGCCCCGGATTCGATCGTGACTGGTCGGCCCATTTCCCAGACGGTGACCGTATTTCCGCAGTCATTCAGCCAGGCGTCCAGGGACTCGAAGTCCATCGTCGTAAGCTGAGCGATGCCCAGGTTCTGAACGTTGATGTCGGTGATCAAAACCCCGCTGCGAGCTACGATCGACTCGTGGTCGTCCAGGACCAACGCATCGCGGCCATCGCCGCCCGTGATGCCCAGCGTGAAGCCCGCCAGACGGCCCATGTCCGAACTCCAGAAACCGTCACCGGCGCCGACAGTGAGCGTGTCGTCCCCGCCTCCCATGTTGATGATCACCTCCCAACTGGCCACTTCAGGAAGCGCGGTGACCACGAGATGCTCGTTCGCGTCACCCAGATACACCCCGAGTTGACCCAAGCGGTTGTAGGAGATCTCTTGCTCGATGCCGAGCCCGGTCAGCGTAGTCCGGCCAATGCGCCCATCGACCACTGTGCCGGCGAGACTGCCCGAGTAAATGTTCAGAATGTCATCGACCACCGTGTCGTACTGGCAGACATCGATCAGCCCCTGAATGTCAGACAGATACGTCGTCGTGGATCCGACTCGGATCGTGTCCGCCCCTGCGCCCGTCCGGATGGTCACCTGTTCGGTGGCAGCCGCGGTACCGACCACCTCGACCGTATCCACGTCATCACCGGTGCCGATGACAACCTCTGTGGCGCCGCCCGCCGTGATGGCGAGCTGGACGAAGTCGGCGCCCGCGTTGCTGTTGATGACGAGCTTCTCGGTGGCGAGCGCAGTGGCGGTGACGTAGTAGAAGTCTTGGCCGCTGCCGCCTTCGGCTTGCACCTGCTCGACGTCGTAGATGACACCGGTCGTGGAACTCGGCATCCCGATTCGCGCATCGGTTTCAAGAACGCCCGGCACAGTCAAAGGCGGACCATCAAATGCCCAACTTCGCGCGCCGGTCTGGGCCGCATCATAGATCACAATGTGGTCCATGCCCTCGGCGCCGCGGAAGAAGATGTGGCCAGAAGGGCGCTCTCTGACGAACAGATAATCCGATCCTGGGCCGCCCAGGATTGTTACATCGATCGCGGCTGTGATGTCGGACCAAACCACCGCGTCCACCTGGCCCAGATGCAGTGTGATCTCGTCCAAGCCGCCCGTGACCTCGAGAACACCGGCCCAGGTGATGGTGGTGTTGGTCAAGCCCCAGGTCGAGGCGGCGGTATTGGCGCTGTCCAACAACTCGACCGAGTTACTCCCCGCTCCGCACTCCACAGTCAGACCTCTTGCAAACGCAGTGGCCAGAGGGATGTCGGCTGTCCCAAGCGTCAGGCGATCGTCCCCTGCGCCCAGATGCACCTCGGCGGGAATCGTGAGACTGGTGATCGTCAGGTTCTTGTCCCAGGACCCTAGCGTCAAATCGAGGGACTCGAAGCCCGTGTAGGTCAGGCCCTCGATCCCCTCGCCGACAAAGAAGTCTGGCGTCAGACGCTCATCCGGGTAACTGATGCCGGCAACATAGTTATTCTCGACGATGGTGAGGGTGTCCCAGTCGCCGTCGCTCGTGCCGCCCGTCAGATGCAGTTGGCCATGAATGGCAGACAAGAGTTGCGGTCCGCTGCCCAGGCTGAACTGGTCGCTGCCGGCGCCGCTGTCAATCCACAGGTGCTGGACCTCGGGGCCGGTGGCGTCAATCCCGACGAGATCGCCACCACTGCCCAACTGCAGCCGGAGGGTCTCGACATCTGTGTACCACGCCCCGTGTTGCGCTCCGCCCTGGGTGACGGCCGGTCCCAGAAAGTCGAATGTGTCGGACTTGATCTGCGACACAGCGAACTGGCGTCCGTCGGTGTCCGCGCTGGCATCCAGCAGCAACAAGTCCTGTCCCGCGCCGCCGTCGAACCGGACGGCTCCCCAGATATCAACCGTCGAGCCTCCCACGCCCAGGGTCACGGTGTCGTTGCCCGCGCCGGTGTTGAGGTACAGGGCTTGGTCCGGTCCGATTATCGAAGCCACCGTCAGCAGATCATCATCCGCACCGGTGTTGAGGACGATCTCGAGGGTCGTGGCATAATCGACTTGCGGCTGGAAGTTCGACTCCACGAATGTCCAATCCACGCCGGTCCCGGGGTCGGGATCCGACTCGGCTGTATCCAGATTCAGGAACAACCGGCCAGCCCTGATGAGGGCGGTTGGGTCCAGCACGATGTGGTCGCCGGCCGTAAACGTGGCCCACGAGGCGACGTTCACCGTTGCGCCGTCGCCAAGAACAATGTTGTCATCATCGCGACCGGTGTCGGGCACTTCGATCCTCAAACCGCCAGCGACGCAAAAGGCGTAGGAAACGTTGAGCGGCCCTTCGACTTCGCGGATACCGATGTCCACCTGTGCAAAAACTCTGAGGCTGCCGCCCGTCAGATCAGTCCTGATCGCTATCGCATCGCCCCGCAAGTCGATGTCGTGTGCCTTGACGCGCTGGGCAGGGTTGCCCACAAGGTCCCCGCTGACGTGGACGGTTGCTTTGAGCGCCGCGGTAAGGTCCTGATGCAGATAGACGCCGCCGTCCCAGACATCGAGCGTCACGTTGCCTCCCGCGATGATCGGTTGATAGACCTTGAGCGAGCTGTTGTTGACCGCGCTTTCACCTTGCACGGTCAGATTGAAGTCGCCACCCGCCTGGGCTGCACCGGACATCTGCAGCGTAGTGCCGATCGCCTCCCAAGTGTTAGGAGCGATCAGTCGCGCAGCGCCGATGTAGGTCAGGTTCAAGTCGCCGCCCGCCGTCAAGTCGCCGAGGGCCAACAGTGCGCTCGATGTCGCGGGATCGGAGAATTGACCCGAGACGGCGAGCCAGGAGTTCCCACCTGCGACCGCCTGGAGCATGAAAAAGCTATGGTCGATCGACGTCACCTGAATCGGCCTTGTCTCGCTCCCTATGTTCCCACCGGCGGTCAAGTAGGTGTACCAAGCCTCGATTGCGGTGCCTGCGACGGATGTGTCTAAGATGTCGCCGGCTGTGCGGATATCAACAATTCCGTGCGGCAGAGACAGCAACCAGCTCAACCTCACGTCGCCAACGGAATCAATTGTCAGCCGGGCAACTCCGGTGGAGTCGGAGTCATTTGAAGTGAAGCTGACAGCAGGAGAGGCGATGATATACCAATCGATGGGCTCAATTCCGGAGTCGGCGATGATAAAGCTCGTGCGAAGGGCATAGGTGGACTCGTTGACGATGCTGCAACTCCCGGCCGTGCCAGTCAGAAAGCGACCCGTGCCCGTGATCGTCCCACCAACAGATACCAATATGGCCAGAGGCTGGACCCCGCCCGCGTAGGTGAATCCGTCCACCACGATCTCGTCGCCCTCGAGGTGCGCCTGGATGCCGCCGCTGGAGTCAATGTTGCCTTCGGCATCGATGTGCAGTGACAATACAGGCACATAGATGGCGTCGCCGTAGAACTCGATGGATGCGTTCCGCGTCAGGCCGCCCTCGAGCAGGTCGTAATCCACGTCCGGGAAGGCTCCGGAGGCGTGGATTTCCCCGGCATCCTGACGGTAGTACTGGGACCCGGACACCGGATTACTGGTGATCATGAGGCTGGGTGTCACCAGCTTCGAACCGCCCGTCGTGTGAGCCGTAGTGTTCACGGCGACGTAGTCCCACGCTTTGACCAACACGCGAGGGGCGAGGGAGCCGCAGTCGAGGAACGTAGAGGTGACCGTGTCCAAGTTGGCGGCTTGGGCGAGGACGGTCACTCCGTCCGTGCCAGTGACCTTTGCTTTCCAGTCGATCCAGACCGTGGTAGTGACGATGTACCAAACCATCGTCCATGACGTCACGGCGGCGTCGAGGCCTTTCACGTCGCAGTCGGAGGTCGCGTGACCGCGAATTTGCTCGGCGGACGCCGTGATCGTAACGGTCTTGCCGGACACCGTTGCGCCGTCATCGACCGTAGTGTTGGTGAGCATGATGGTCCCAACCTCGGCTTCGACGGAGGCGCCGGCGGCCACGGCGCCAAGGTCCTGGCTCACAAAAGCCGAGAGACCAATCAATGCCGTGGCGCTCAAATCGACGTCGCCGCCAGCGTTGACCGAGCTCCAGCCGTCCAGCAGGACCTCGGTGTTCATGGTGTTGAAATCGAATTCCGCCCATGCCCCGCCAGCGCCGGCCAAGCCGCCGCCGCCGCCGGTTGCTTCCACATCGACGTCCGTGACCTCGGTCCTGGCTTGGACAGTGGCGTTCCCCTTGGCGACGAGTCGCGCGGTCAGCCCAATCGTGGCCAGCGTTTCCACATCGGCTTGAGCGGTCACCTCGACTTCGCCTTCCGCGATCATCGAGCCGACAGTGCCGTCCGCGGTTGCAAGAACGTCGTCCAGGACGGTCAACGCTTTGACCAACAGGTTGCCTCCCGAGTAAAGGCTGGCCGACTCGCCCACGGTTGCCTTTGTGGCAAGGTCGAGGCCCATGGCCACCTTAGCGGAACCGACACCGACAATGGCCGAGTAATCACCCGTCTGAACGCCGATCGTCAGGGTCGGCCGGGATTGGGCCTCGATCGTGAGGTTGCCGCCAGCGGTCAAAATGGCACTGTCGCCAACCTGAGCCGTGACTGGCGCGGACAAGTCAAGCGCCGCCATCGAACCGCCCACCGCAACAAGGCCGCCGGTGACCTGGCCGCAAACCAACTTCGCCGAGGGCGTGGTCTCCGCCGCTATCCGCACGTGGCCGCCAGCCGTCACGCGCGCCTGGTCGCCGACCGCCGCCCGCACAGAGCCGGTCGTGGCTGGCGTTTTGGTAATCGTGGAGTTGACGCTCAGTGAGTGCTCGGACAAGACCTCTTCGATTCGGTCCGACAGATCGTCGTCAGCCAGGCCGTCGATGCCGCCGCTCAAATCGAGCAAGCCATTGATCGTTCCGCGGGCCTTGTCGGCCTCGTCATAGGCCTCGTCGCCCAATCCGCCCCCAATGCCAACCGCCGAGATGGAGCCTCCAATGCCTGCCAGAAGACCGATGGCATAGCCTTTCGCGTAGGAGTCCACATACTGCGTCGCTTGGGCCTCCACGGTCACGTCGCCGCCGGCGTTGATCGTGACGCCCTGCCCGATCTCCGCCTTCGCCGAATTCCGAATCACCCCCACGTCGATCGATCCGCCCACGCCCGCCACGATCGAACCGGCCACCGAGCCCGCGCGACCGGTGATCTGGGCGTGGTCGAGCGCCTGGATTGTCACGTCCTGGCCCGGGAGTGCAGTCTGATTGAGCTGGGAGACCGCGCCGTCGCCGGTCACGTACGCCTGGGTGAGCGTTTCGATGAGGTGAACGGAGCCCGCACCCACGACCGAGGCGATCCCGCCCGCCCCGGCGGTTCCGCTGCATCCGTTGATGAGCGCGTGGCTGGTGGCGAGGATCGAGGTGTCGGTGGCGACGTCGGTGATGGCATTGGACAAGCAGGCTTCGGTCGTGCCGGCAATGGTCACGTAGTCCACGGACCCGCCCACCCCGGCCAGGAGCGAGATATTGATGGCCCCGGCCTTGGTTCCGACGTCGGCGATTCGGGTCGCCATGACGGTCAAGGCGCCGGTCGTTGTCAGGTTGACGTTTTTGAGGTACGCCCGCGTATTGGAGGTGATTTCGACCGCGCTCACCGCTCCGGCGGCGCCCAGCGCGTTGACGCCCGCGCTGCCCGTCTCCGAGCGAACGATGTTCTGAGACCACGCGGACACTTCCACAGCGCCCCTGCTGGTCACGGTAGTGGGCTCAGTGGCACTGCGCCCAAGGATCGCGGCGGTTGTCTGAGCATCCACGATGGTTGTATCAATGGCGCCAACTACGCCGACAGCGGCTCCTTGGAGGACGCCGCCGAAATTCGTCACGGTGGCGTCGTGGCTGGCACGCACGATCACCGCCGGCGCCTCGACTTCACAAAAACCCCGCGTGGAATCGCCGATCATCGCGGTGGTGACGTCGCCGATCAGGTTGACGCCCTTGTTGACGTTGAGTCCAAATCCGCCCGTGACCCCGACCGTCGCAAAGGCGTTGTCCACGATTTCGCGACTGTCGGCAATCACGGCCACCCCATGAACGGTCTCCGTCGATTTCAGCAACCGGTCGTCCTGCCAGCCGGTTTGGTTGGCCGCTTTACTCCAGCGCGAAACCGCGAGGCCCTTCCCGATGCCGTCGGCGGTGGCCGTCGAGCGGCGAATTTGGGCGGAGACATCGTTGGCCAGCGTATTCAGTACAATCGTACCACCCGCGCCCACGAACCCGCCGATGGAGCCCGTGCCGCCGTCCGCATCGATATCGCCGTCCCAGCGCGCGAGGACGAGGATCGTATCCCTCGCCGAGACGGCGGAGGTGTCAACCAGGGCTTGGATCGTGTTCGAGATCGACTGGATCGCGATGGTCCCCGCAACGCCCGCGGCTATGCCACCCGATCCGCTCGCCGCCACGGCTTCGATCGTCCCGGCGCCGACGGCCTCGATGGAGACGCTGCCGTTTGAAGCGCTGACTGAACTGCCCAGCACGCGAGCCGTCACGGTATCGCCAATCACGTTGTACGCCGCCGCCGCACCCAGACCGCCTCCACCAATCGTCAGCGCGCCAGCAAGGGACTGAATCGTTGCCGCATCCGAGGCCCTGACAGCCGCGCTGCCGGCGGTGGCAATCGAGTTCCGCACGCGTGCTTCCGTCGTGTTCGTCACGGTATTCGCCGCCAGGGTCGCGGCGCCCGCCACGGTCGAGAAAGCGGCCCCGCCAGCGAAGCTGTAGATGGCCGAGTTCGTCTCTGCTCCGACATCGAGCCCGTTCCCGGCCGTTACTGTCGCGCCATCGATTGCGGCGATGACGCTGTTGGCAATGACATTCGCGCCAATGATAACCGTAATGGCCACAGTGCCGGAACCCGCAATGCTCAGGGCCGCGGAACTGATGCGAGACCGATCTGCCGCACTGAGATCAATGCCCCCGGCCGCCTCTACGGACTCGCCCTTTATCGCAGCCGCAATGGTTCCTGTGATCACATTGCCGAAACCAGTGGCGCTGATGGACACGTACTGCGAAGCGCCCACGCCCACGGTCAGCGCGATGATCCCCGAATCGGTCGCGGCATCAAGCGAAACGGACCCGGCACTCGAGGTGACTTCGGAGTCCACGATATCCGCGCGGATGGTGTTGATGATGACATTGCCCGAGAGGACACCGCTGACCACCATAGCGCCGGAGCCGGCGATGCTTGCCAGGATGGCCAGGATGTTGGTGTCCAGATCGAACGGCGAGTCTTCGACCGCGGAGTTGACCTGTTCTCGCTTGTCCTCCGGGAGAATCCACGCGGGGATGGCGCTTGGATCGATGTCGTTAGCCGAGAGGCTCACGTCGCCAACCGCCGTGACCGTGGAATCGCTGATCACGGCGGTGAGCGTATTGGTGATCACATTCCCAAGCCCCGCTACCGCCACCGCCACCGCTCCCGAGGCCGACACACCCACCGAGATGGTCCGAATGACATTGCAGGACTCGGACACCATGGTGAGGCTCGAGTCGGTGGTGAGACTGGAGTCGGTGATGGATGTCTCGGTCGTACTCGTGATGTCGTTGACGACAATCGGGACCTCGACCGCCGCCGCGCCGCTGGCCGCAACGCCCACGACAAAGGCATCAATGGTGGAAGTGTCTTTGGCTGTCAGGGACACGGCTCCTCCGGCATCCACAGTCGAGTTCGTGATGGCCGTCGAGGTGGTATGGACGATCACGTTGGCCGCGATCATCGCCTGGACCGCTGTAACGCCCGAAGCCCCAACCCCGGTTGCGAAGGCATACACCGTCGATTTGGTCTCGGCATAGATGTCGAGCGAGGTCCCGCAGATCACGGTCGAGTCGGCGATGCCTGCCGCGACCTTGCCGGTGATCACATTGGCGCCGATGATGGCAGAAACGGACACGCCACCCGAACCGGCCACACTCACCGCAACAGACCTGATGAAGGATTCGTTGAGGGCGGAAAGAGAAACGGAGGCGGCCGCGGTCACGGTCGAGGTCTTGTCATCGGCTGAAGCCTTGATCATGGCCTCGACCGCATTGGTGATCACATTGCCGAACAAGCTGGCGTTCACAGCCACCGCGCCCGAACCACCCACGCCGACAGTCAGCGCGATGATCCCCGAGTCGGTGGACGCGTCCAGGCCAATGGAGCCGGTGTCCGAGGTGACCGCCGAGTCCACGATGTTCGCCCTGATGGCGTTGATGATCACATTGCCCGAGGCGGTGCCGCTTACCGCTGCGGTGCCTGAGCCCGCGATACTCACCATGATCGCCAGGATATTCGCATCGAGATCGATGGGCGAATCCTCGAGCGCCATGTTGACCTCGGTCTTCTTGTCCTCCGGGAGCATCCATTCGGGGATCGCGCTCGGAGCAATATCGTTCGCGGACAGACTCACGCTGCCCTGGGCCGTGACGGTGGAGCCGGAGATCAGAGAGGTGAGCGTGTTGGTGATCACGTTCCCGAGCCCCGCCACGGTCACGGCAACAGCGCCCGAGGCGGACACGCCCACGGAGAGCGCGCGGATGACGTTGCAGGACTCGGATGCCAAGGCGAGGCTCGATCCGGTTGTCAGGATTGAACTCGCCACCACGGCCTCCGTGGTGTTCGTGATGCAGTTCACCACGACGGGGACCTCGATGGCTGCCGCGCCGCTGGCAGCGACTCCGACGACCAGCGCGTCGATGCTGGAGCTGTTCGTCGAGTGGAGCGATATGGCGCCTCCGGCGTCCACCGTGGCGTTCGTGATGGCGGCCGATGTGGTGTCGGCAATCACATTGGCTGCGATCAGCGCCTGGACCGCGGCAACGCCCGATGCGCCCACCCCCGTGGCTAAGGCATAAACCGTCGATTTTGTCCCGGCGCCGATGTCGAGCGAGGTCCCGCTGGTCACCGCCGAGTCGGCGATGCCCGCTGCGACAACGCCCGTGATGACATTGGCACCGATGATGGCAGACACGGACACGCCGCCCGATCCAGCCACGCTGACTGCCACGGACCGGATCAAGGATTCGTCGAGGGCGGCGATCAGAACAGCCCCCGCCGCCGTTGCGGTCGAGAACTCCTCGATCATGGCCTCGATCGTGTTGGTGATGACGTTGCCAAATCCGCTGGCACTGACCGCGACGGCGCCTGAGCCGCCCACGCCCACGGTCAGCGCGATGATACCGGAATCGGTAGAGGCATCGAGCGAGACGGAACCGCCCGTGGAATGGACCTCGGAATCCACAATGTTCGCCGTGATAACGTTGATGATCACGTTGCCCGTGAGCGTGCCGCTCACAGCGACCGTCCCGGAACCGGACACACTCACCAAGATCGCGAGGATGTTGGTGTCGAGATCAATGGGCGAGTCTTCCAGAGCGGTGTTCAGGTCCTCCTTCTTGTCCTCCGGGAGCATCCATTCGGGGATGTAACTCGGAGCGATGTCGTTCGCGGAAAGGCTCACGCTCCCAACCGCGGTCACCGTGGAACCGGTGACCATCGAGGTCAGCGTGTTGTGAATCACGTTGCCCAAACCCGACGCCGTGACCGCCACGGTGCCTGACGCAGACACCCCCACCGAGACCGCGCGGATGACATTGCAGGACTCCGCCGTCATGGTGAGGCTCGAATCCGTCGTCACGTCCGAGTCGCTGACGATCGTCTCCGTCGTATTGGTGATGTCATTCACCACCAGGGGCACGGTGACAGCGACCGTGCCGCTGGCGGCCACCGCGACCACGAGCGCATCGATGCTCGACGTGTTCCGCGCGGCGAGGGAGAGGGCGCCTCCGGCCTCCACAGTCGAGTTCGCAATGGACGCCGAGGTGGCGTCCACGATCACGTTCGCCGCGATCAACGCCTGGACCGACACCACCCCCGACGCGGCGACGCCCGTGCCCAGGGCGTAAACCGTGGCCTGCGTCTCGGCGTCGATGTCCAGCGTGGTCCCGCTCGTCACCGTGGAATCGGCGATGCCAGCCGAGATGGTGTTGACAATCACGTTGGCGCCGACAATGGCCGAGACCGCCACACTGCCGGAGGCCGCGACGCTGACGGCAATGGAATTGACCGAGGACGAGTCGATGGCCGAAAGAGCGACCAAGCCTGTGGCGTGCACTTCCGAACTGCCGTCGATGGTGGCATGGATACGGTTGGTGATGACATTCCCGAACCCGGTCGCCTGGACCCCAACCGTCCCAGCCGCGCCCACGCCCACGCTGATCGCAATAATGCCCGAATCCGACACCGCAGCGACCACCACATCCCCGCCGGCACTAGCAATGGACCCACTAATCTCGGCAGTGACTGTGTTCGTGATCACGTTCCCCGAGACCGCCGCGCTCACGGCCACGGTGCCCGAACCAGCCACGCTCACCATGATCGCGAGAATGCCCGCATTGAGGTCGATCGGCGTGCCTTCGAGGGCCTCGTCCAGTTCAGCCTCCTTCTCTTCCGAGAGCATCCAGTCGGGAAGAACGCTCGGCGCGTGATCGATTGCGGTGACCGATACGTCTCCACCGGCAGTCACCGTGGAACCGCCGGAGATGCTCGCGGTCACCTGGTTCGCAATGGCGTTGCCGAGGGCGGAAACGGAAACAGCCACGCTGCTGCCGCCCGAGACGCCGATGGCCAGGGCGCGAATGATCGAGGAGGATAGCGAGCTGAGCGTCACCGTCGCGTCGGGATTGCTCACAACCGTCCCGGTCTCATCGACGCCTGCCCGCACGGTCGAATCGGCGATCGCCGTGCGGATCGCATTGGTGATGACGTTGGCCGAGATGGCGCCTCCGCCAGCGCCTCCGCTGGGGGAACCGGCCCCGCCAAATGCCAGGGCGTCGATGGCCGAGGCGTCCGTGGCCGAAAGGGCGACCCCGTCATCAGTCACCACCGTGGAACCATTGATGATGGCGGCTTCGATCGTATTATTGATAATGTTGACCGAGATGCCGATACCGGCGGCAAAGGTGCTGCCGCCTGCCCCGCCGAAGGTCACGTTGACCACCGATGAACTGTTCGTCTCGGGCAGGGTGATCCCGGTGGTGCCAAAGGCAATATCAGACGGGTCTGCGGGGGTATCCGGTTGCGCAATCCCGGCGGAGAGAACGACGCGGCCCGTGGATGAAGTGACGCTCGAACCGTCGATCGTGGCGTGGATATCGTTTTCGATGTAGATCGAGGACGCCGCCACGCCGACAGCCCCGCTCGACAGGGACAACGCAAATCCGCCGGCGACAACCACGGCCGTCGTGTCGTCACTCGCACTGATTGTAATATCACGGGTTGCGTCGACCACGCTGCTGGCGACCTCCGCCGCAACCGTGTTCATGGTGACGTTGATCGACACCGAACCGCCAAGAGCGAACTTCTCGCCTCCCGCGCCGCCCAGGGTGACACTCACGAGAACCTGTTCCGCGGTCGCGTCGACAACGGCCGCCGAGGCCGAGACCTGAGAAGATTCGATCCTCGCGGTAACGGTGTCGAAGATGAGGTTCGCGCCGATGGCGGCGCCCACCGCCGATCCACTCGTCGATATGGCCACGCCACCGGCCAAGGCCCCGCTGATTTCCAGATCATCCGCGCCAAGATAGAAGTCCCGTCCCGCCGTGATGGTGCTGTTCTTGATGTGGGCGTCGATCACGTTGACGAAGACGTTCACCGCCACCGATCCGGCAATGGCGAGTTTCTCCGAGCCTGCGCCCGCGACGGCCAGGGTCACGACCGTGCCCCCCTCGGAAGCGGTCACATAGAAACCACCGCCGGTATGGATCGTCGAATCCTCGACCGCCGCCCGCGTCACGTTGTCGAGCGTGTTCACCGCGATGGCCGCGCCCAGGCCCGCTTTCTTCCCGGCCGCGAAGGCGCCGGCAAAGGAATAAATGGACGTATCGTCAACGGCGCTCACGCGAGCGTCACCGCCGCCGGCTGAACCCGGTTGGATGGTCGTCCCGGCGATCATCGCTTCGGTCGTGTTGTTCACGATGTTGACGGAAACTGTGCCGGCCCCGGCATAGCCGCCGGAACCGCCGGAGCCCGTGGCCACCCCGACCGATCCAGTGGCCGTGATGATCAGATCCTCGGAGGTGGCCAGCACGTCCAGGTTGCCCCCAAGGGTGAAACTCATCAGGTGCGAAACGGTGGAGGTGGTCCTGTTCTGGACATAAGAGAAGCCGACGGCAACACCCACGCCCGCCTTGCCGCCGAAACCGGCCGATCCGCCGATGGCGATGATGTTGGTGTCATCGAGCGCGTTCAGCGTAACATCGCCGCTCACGTCCACCTCGTCATCAGCGTCCATGTTCCGCAGAGCGGCCGTCGTGTCGCATGTAATGACATTTACGCCGAATGAACCGGCGACGGCGTAAGACTTGCTTCCTGCGGCCGCCGCAAGTCCCGCCGCAAGGGAGACCGTCCAGCCGCTGCGCTCGGCGTCGATGGTCAAAGCCTCGGCGACCAGCCTCGCTGCGTCGTCGATAAAGGCCTCTGTTTTGCCGAACTCGACGTTGATGGCGAAGCCTCCGGCAATGCCCACCGAGGACTTCCCCTCGCTGCCCTTGGCGTAAGCGCCGGCGCCGGCGAGCGCACCAACGCTGGTCGTGTTCGCCGCATGGAGGAAAAGGCCGTCCACGGCTCCGTTGGAGCTGTTCGCAACGATCACCGGCCCGCTGTGGAGAATGTAGGCCAGCGTGTCGTCACTAATGACGTTGACAGCGACCGAACCCGATATGCCCACGCCGGACTTGGACTGGGACGTCTGGTTGGCGGAGTCGCCTGTGGAGCCCGTCCAATCGGTCTTGAGTTTGTTACCGGCTTCTTTCAGCAGGTTGGCGAATTTGCCCTTCCAGCTCGCCGTCTTCTCATTGCTCTGCTTGGTCGCATCGGAGTCGGAACTTTGGGTGTCCCCTTTGGCGGGATTCGACGAGGTGCTCGCGTCCGGATTGGATTGGGGGGGATTGCTCGAGGCTTTCGCGCCCGCGATGGCGAGGTTGGCTATGAAACCCCCGTTTTCCGCAGTGACACGAACGTTCCCGCTGGACCGAATCGAACCCGCCGCAGTCGTCGGATCGGCATCGACGAGGTCGCCGATTAAAGCCTGCGTGTTCCGGACGACGACCGTGACTCCCACGCTGGCGCCGACGCCGATGCTCTGCGAAGTGGCAACGCTGCCGTCGAGGCTGATCACGTTAGAGGTGTCATGGGCGGAGACAACAAGAGATCCGTTCCCCTCCGAAACCGAACCCGAACCGATGTCAATCGCCGCTCCATTCTCGATCTGGGCGATGGTCTTGTTGAGGATCACATCGAACGTGACCACGCCATTGACCGCCACATTGCCCGCATCTCCGCCGGAAGCCGCTACCCCCGTGCTGAGCACCCGGGTTTCCGCATCGACCCAGAGACTGTCGGCATGGAGCTGGACACCATCTTCAACGGTCGCCAGGGCGGTATCCATGTCAATGAACCCCATGATCGTGAAGCCGACAGCCCCTTTCTCGGTCTTGGAGTTCATGCCGAATTTCGAATGCCATCCTTTTTCTCCGACCACGCTGGTCTCGATGGCCTTTGCGAACTCCTTCAGACTCCCTGAGTCTGCGCCAACGGAGGGGAAGTTGATGTTCCCGCCGATGTGAGTGGCCATGCCATGGCTGATGGCCTGGACCACCACATCCTGCTCCGTGCTTGTGTGGCTCTCCTGGTTGATCCGGGCGCCGCTCTTGATCCTCGCGTCCGCCGATTCGTTGGCTATCAATAAACCCACCGCGCCTGCAAGGGCGAGCTTCTCCCCGGACGCCGTCGCCTGGGACCCGTCGTTGAGAATAAAGTACCCCACACCGAAATCGCCGGTCAGGTAGTTCGATAGGAGGGTGACAAAATTCCGCGCCTTTCTGGCCGTGGGATTCACCGCCTCCCAGCGGTCTTCGTTGGTAAAGTCCTCGGCGGTCAGATCTACCTCATGAAGGACCGTGGATCCGCTGTACTCGTACCAGGTCCCCACATCGCCCCCGGACGTTCGGTTCGCCCGGAATTCGACCGTGTCCCCGGGGTTGACATCGACGACGGAATTTTCGTCCTCCGTCGTATACGTCGCCTTCTCATGAATTGCATCATACAGGTTCTTGCCCCAGGACCAGCCGACATCGCTCAACGCCTGCGCCTGCACGGTCAGTGCCCCGGCAGCATCCACTACGGCGTTATCGTTGATGCAGGCATCCGCATCATTCTTCAAGACGCCTATGGATATCGCCAGGGCGCCGCTGATCACGCTCGTGTTCTTTTCCGGTTTCGTATCCGAGTTGTTCGAGGCGGACGCATTGGCACTGACAAATGGCGAGGTGGAAACAGTGCTCAGCACATCGATCGAACCGCCGGCTTCAATATGGCCGTTCAATGCATCCCCATCAGCTCCGCCATCCCCTATTCTGGCTTTGGCGCGGTGGGTGTCCACCAGAATGGCCACCCCGCCGGCGAGATCGAACTTGGAGTCGGCATCGGCCGGCGTTGCTTCGGTCTTGCCGGCCGCCGCGGTTTTGGCCTTGGTAACAAACTTCGAGATGGCCGCCTTCAACAGGTCGCCCATGGACGACGTGGCTGCCGCTTGCGCGTCATCGAGGAAATCCCCCTTCGAGGAGCTGCCGACACCGGCGCCCGCGGAAGTGCCGATCCCCTGGGAGGGGAACAAACCAAACAACTTGCCGATCGGCACGTCGATCCCCAACTGGTCCGCTATGACGGAGATATTGCCGGCGACATGCGCTTCGCCATCGAGGAACGCGTTCGTGTCGCCGTCCTCGACGCTGACGCCGATGGCCAGGGCAAGCTTTCCGTCCTTGCCCGCCCCGGAACGGGCCATGGTCCGGTTCCGGTCCACGTCGTCCGCTGTCACATACAGGTCGCGGCCAACATACAGCACGGCGGTGTCCGAAATGACCGTATTGGCATTGGAGACGATGACGCTCACCGCTATCGCGGCGGAAAGGCCCTTTGTTGCGGACGGATCGGCGACGACATTGATCGTATGATCCGTGTGGGTCCTGAACTCGGCATTCCCGGTGGTGGTGATCGTGCCTCCAAAATTCACCTTTGCGTTGGTCACGGCGACCCCGATGGACGGGGCGATCGCAAATGAATAAATGGGGACCGCCTTGACATCGGCATAGACGCTCGCATCGGCTTTGAAGTCACGGGCCGACACCAGCGAGCCGGCTGCGATCTCGATCGACGCATCGCCCTTCACCACGGAGATCGCGCCGCCGATCTGCGTCAGCCCCTCGAAGATGTTCCCGATCATATTGCCAGCCCCCGCCGCGGCCGTGAGGTCGTCCTTTTGCAGAGTCCAGTCATCGGCATAGAGCCGCCGGTTGTCGGCGCTCGCCAGAATGGTGACATCGCGGCCGTGGATCACCGCACCCGCCGAGATGGCCACATCGACATCGGAAACATCGACATCCACCAGGGGCGTCACCAGAGCGTTCTCGTCCACGGCCTGGATGGCGATGTCGCCCGACGTATCCACCGACGAACCTTCGGCGAGGAGCTTCGCCCCCATGCCCAGCGTGATATGGAACCCGTTGAGGCTTATCTTGCCGGCGCTTCCAGAAAAGTCGTCCGTTGAAACCGTGACATTACTGTTGATGGTTATGTTATTGGCGGTGATGTCGAGCTGGTGCCCCGGGAGGATGAGATCGCTGTAAATCGTCACCGAGTCCTCGCCGTCCAGGTTCTTGTTGAGCTTGCCTCCGTTGAAGATCAGGTCGCCATTCAGGGTGCCCATGCCCCTGACGACGCCAAGGGTGTCTTGCCCAACATGGATGTACTCTGTGGTTCCTGGCGCATTGTACCCCGTATTGATGGTAAAGGACCCCGTTGGCGCGTTAATGGACGTGATCGTTTGTCCGACATCTGTGTCATCTACTATCGTGATGTTGCCGCTGTAGTCCTGGTACACATGCACGCGGTTGGCGATGGACGGGCGGGCGTTGAATGTGAAGTCGCCCACGGTGAAATCGCCTTCCACAGCGTCATTGCCGGCACTGCCCTCGTCGAAGCTTCCCGTTCCTAGAGTCAGACTGTTGTAGTGCCCGTCTCCGAGATACAGGGTATCGACGCCTTCGCCGCCAGTCAGGATCAGGGCGGAGGCGAACGAAGCCAGACTGTCCGTTGTGATCGTATCATCCCCCAGGCCGGCATCGATCGTCAGAGAATCGATGGTGTTACTGAAGTCAACAGCTGCAAACGTGCCGTTTGTGCTCGAGACAATGTAGCCCAAGCCTCCCGCTGAAAGGTCGATGTCGTCCTTGCCGACCGTGCCCCTGACGACAATCTTCTTGGCCTCCTCGACATTCAAGTATGTGAAAACCGTGCTTCCGTTGAGGCTCGTCGTGCCAGTCCCGAACGCGATGCTCTGCGCGCTCGTCTCTGCCTGCACGTCGTAAACGATGCTGTCGGCGGCGCCGCCTTTTCCATCGATCACGAGCGCGGCTGACATCGAGAGTTGCTCCACGGTGATGGTGTCGTTCCCCTTGCCGGTGTTGACATATACATGCCCAGAAGGCTCAGCGAACGCGAAGGGAGTGAGCTCCTCACTCTCCGCCGTGATGTGTAGCGTACTATCCTTGCTGATCGTAAGGGCGACATCGATTGTTATCGGAGACTCCACAGATGCGGAGCCGATGATGAGCGGTGAGGAGTCGGTCACAGGCATTTCCGCGACCACTGAGGGGGTGCCTCCGCCTGGTTTCGTGATGAGGATGGAGTCAGCCTGGATCGTGGTGAGGTAGCCGCCGGCCGCCATCCTGCCGGCCAAGTGGGCTACAACGTCCTTCAGGTAGTCATGTTCCCCTGCCTTGTAGGTGTAAGCGTTCCCATCCACCTGGATGGTCCATACCTGGTCCTTCGCAACGGTCCCGCCCAGGTTGACCCTGGCCGTCCTATCGGCCGCATAAGTAAACGTGCGGTCCACGGCCGCCGAGTTATCCGCGGCCAATTCGAAACCGGCGAACCGGAGCTGGTCGCTGTCGCGGGCCATGATCCCCGTGTCGGTGGACGTGGACGTGAAAGTCACGTTTCCGTAGCTCCCGCCGGAGAGGGTGAGCGTGTCTGTCCCTTCCGCCACGCCATCGGGATTCATCGGAGATTCCAAATGTGTCGCCGAGCTCACCAAACCATAGCGGTTGCCGCTCAGCGTGCCGCTCAGGCTCCCCGTCGCTGCCACGGTGAAGCTGTCGTCGAAATCGGCGGGCCCGGTGATGCTCTCGATGCCCGAGAAAGTGAACAAGGTATTGAGCGTCCCGGAGTTGGCCCCGTCAATAGTCCAGGCATTGTTTTTTTCAGGGCCGATCAGGACGTCGCCCGACGAGTAGCCGCCGACAATTCCGGTGATGCGGTTCACGCCCTTGACCCCTGTTGCATACCCCACGCCGTAAGTGGTTTCCGGATTGCCATTGACCAACCCTGTGTGCTCTACATCCATCGTCGAGAGGTCGAGATAGATGGCCGTGGTATAAGCCGCGTAAACAAGGATGTTGGCGCCAGGGCCGCCTTCGATGTACCCGTCCAGGCCGCCCTGGTTCTGGAAAATGAAGGTGTTGATACCCGAGCCGCCCACGATGTTCTCAATACCGGCCGAGGGGCTGAGCGTGTTCCTCCCTGACTCATCAGTCACCGATACGCTGCCGTCCTTGTAGAGGGTGAATGTCAGGTTGGCCGAGACCGCTGAGAAGTCAAGAATGTCCTCATCGATGGTGCCCGCGCTGGCGATGGTGTAGTTCCCCCAGTCGTTATGGAAAACAAAAGTGTCGTCACTGCTTCCGCCGACGAGGATTTCGACTCTTGTTCCTCCCGCTGCCTCGACTCTGTTTGCGCTCTGGGTCACGGTCACAGCTCCGCCTGTGAAATCAAAGCTCATGGCTTGGCTGACGGCCGAGAAATCGAGCGCGTCAATTCCCCCCGGATCGGAGACCGTGTCACTGCCCCACCCGTTGACAAAAAAGAACGTGTTGTCCTCCGAGGTGCCGGTCAGCATGTCCGCTCCCGGGCCACCCAGGACATTTTCAATGTGGCTGTAACCGGCCAGCCGGATTGACACCGCTCCTGTGGAAGCTGAATAATCAAGGGTATCGAATCCTTCACCCGCGGCCTCACTGATCGTGTCGGCCCCGCCCTCCATGCCATAGACGTCGTCGCCCGTTCCGCCGACGAGCGTGTCAATGCCCGCTCCGCCTTTGAGCGTGTCATCGCCGCCACCGCCCTCCAGTCGATTGACATTGGCGTCCCCGGCGAGCGTATCGTTCCCGGAACCGCCGGTGGCGTTGCGAAAGTTGGCAATTGTGGTTGTGACGTCAGAGGCTGTCGCCGTGCCGGCCGCCAAGTCAACGGTGATTGCAGCCGCATAGGCCGAATAGTCCAGATTGTTGACTCCGCCTCCCCCGTCCAAGGCGCCCGGCAACGCCGCCCCGTCTTCAAATGAAAAGACATCGTGGCCGCCGCCCCCGATGATTTTCTCGATGGTTTCGGCATCGACCACCGTGTTGGTCCCAGCAGCGTCGCTGACCGAAACCTTGCCGTCTGCCTGGATTGTGGCGTTCAGCGCTGACGCTACGCCGGAGAAATCGAGCGTGTCGGTCCCCTCGACCCCGAAGTCTTTCACTGCGTCTTTGCCCCAGCCTGCTTGGAACTTGTAGGTATCGGCCCCATCCCCGCCGGTGAATCGATTATTGCCCGTGCTCCCCATGAACAGGTCGTCGCCCGAGCCGCCGACCGCGTTCTGGACATGGCTTATCGCGGTGGAGACGATCGAGTTGACAATTGTGGTCCCTGAGATGGTCGCCCCCGTCCCTGTGCCGAGGATGCCGAGATCCGTTGCGGCGGTGCAGCCGTTCAGGTTGGCGATGGCAAGATTTCCGCTGCCAATTGTTGAGTCACTGATGGTAAGGCCGTTCCCGGCGGCATTGATGGCCGCCGCCAAATGGATGTTGGCGCTGTGAAAGGCTGCGAGAATATCGCCGACCGTCGCTGGATTTCCGAGATGGACCGACACGACCGTGCCATTTCTCAGTGTAACGACCAGATCGTCGAGCAGCGAATTCCCATGCAGGAGATTTCCTGTGCCGGTTTTTGCAATGCCGAGGTCCGCCGCCGCCGCGGAACCGCTCGGATTCGCGGCTGTCAGATGGCCGGAACCCGCCGCGGAATCGCTGATGTCAATGCCGTCCGAACCCTCATTCAACGCTGCAGAAAGGCGGGAGTCAGCCGCATTGATGGCATCGAGCACTTTTCCGATGGTGTCCGCGTCCCGAAGGTTGACATGGACGACCGTGCCGTCGCTGGCCGTAATGCGAAGGTCGCTGACCAGAGGCCGTCCGTTCAAGACATTACCTGCCGCCCGGATGGTGAGACCGAGGTCCGTGGCGGTGGTGGAACCGTTCAGGTTTTCGATGGCCAGGCTCTCCTCGCCGCCAGCCGAGTCGCTGATCCTGATCCCGTCTCCGGCATCATTGATGGAAGCCGCCAGCCGGGAATCCGCATTGTGAATGGCGTCGAGCACATGTTGAACCGTTGTCGCATTCCCGATGTCGACCGCCACGGAAGACCAATCGGTGAGGATCACGTAGAAGTCGGCAGTGATGGACCTCCCGTGCAACATGCTGCCTGCCCCGGCACCTACGATCCCGATGGTCGCGGCTGCGGTGGATGCGCCCAGATCGGCCACCGCTATGTTGTGGGAACCCCCCGCCGAATCGCTGATATCGATACCCGTCCCTGCAGCATTGATGGCGGCCGTCAAATGGGTGTCAGCAGCCTGGATGGCATTCAGTATGTCGCCCAGCGTACTTGGACTGCCGAGGTCCACATACACGGCTTGATTGTCCGTCAGCGTGATGTGCAGATCGTAGCCAGGTTGGAGGCCGATATTCGGCCAATTCGAGCTGAGCGAGGTTGCTGTCGAGAGGTAACTTCTGCTCCCAACGCCTTGACCATTGTTGAGATCCGCGAGAAGTGTGCCTCCGGTGATGGAGAAGGAGGCGGAGGCCTTTTGTACGCCGGAACCGCCGTTCAAAGTGCTGAGAGCCGTGTCCAAGGAAATGGTTGCCTGATGGACGCCCGCGCCATCGTTGAGGTAGCGGACCGGCGTGTCGGCGGAGAGGCCCGCCATGCTCGTCCCCTGGATGAATCCGCCAACGGTGGCGGTGCCAGCGGCGAGATCGATCAGCACGGGTGTCTCATAATTGGAAAAGTCGACAGTGTTGCTTCCGCCGGAGCCGGCGTCGATCGAGCCGGCAAAGGACGCTCCATTCTCGAACACAATCCGGTTGTCTCCGGTTCCACCAACGATCGCTTCGATGCCCGCGGCTTCTGTCAGGCGACTGGTGAAATCCGTGATCGAGACCTTGCCGCCGGCATGGACGGTCACCTGCAAATCCGACGTCACGGCCGAGAAGTCGAGGGTGTCGGTGTCGGCGCCGCCTGCCATCTCGGCGAGCGTGTCGCGCCCCCAACCGTCGAAAAACACGAACGTATCCGATCCTGCCCCTCCTTCGAGGGTGTCGTCTCCAAGGCCGCCGTTCAGGGTATCGTCCCCCGCTCCACCCCGCAGAACGTTGATGTTGGCGCCGCCGGTTAACGTGTCATCGCCAGCCCCGCCAGTCACTCTGCCGATGTGGCTGATGCCAGTTGTGCCGGTCGCTGTCCCCTCTCCAAGGTCGACGGCTACTGAAGTCGTGGCGTAAGCGGAATAATTCAGCGTGTTTTCCCCAGGCCCGCCATCAATGGTCCCGCCAAACAAAGCGCCATTGGCAAAGACAAAACTATCCTCACCCTCATTCCCGATGAGGCTCTCGATTCTCGTGAACACCGTGCCGGAGGTGCCACCCAGATTGCCGGTGCCGTTGCCCGAGATGTTCCAGGTGCTTGCCGTGGGCGGCCCCCGGATCGTATTTGAGCCCATGCCGCCATCAATGCCTTTGAAAATGGGCCCGCCCGACTCGAAGTAGAAGCAGTCGTTGCCGGTTCCACCCACCAGCCACTCAACACCGGCGAACGCGCTGGTCCCGCAGAATGAGCCGCCGCCAAGATCCTGGAGACTCCAGTCGACGTCACTGTCCGGTCCGACGAGGGTGTCGCTGCCAGGACCGCCCGCATAATCCAGTTTGGCGCCTGTGACAAGCGCCTCGGCCAGGGTGGCATCACATGTCAGTCGATCGTTGCCTTGGCCCAAATCGACCACGATTCTCGAGGCCGCCGACAGCGTCAGCGTGGCGCCGCCCAGATCGGAGGAATAGGTCGCGCCATCGGTGCTGAACTCGAGCAAACCGGCATCGCTCTGGCGCAAGTGAAGATCGTTGGCCAAACCATCGCCTGCGAATGTTGCGATGCTGCCAGCCACGCTCGCCGTCACCGTTGGGGTGGGCCCGGAGCATGCATGAACACCGCCCCGCTGCGCTTCGACAACCGGTTCGACAGGAGCGGGTTCCGATCTGAGGCTCGCACCGCTTTCGGCACCGGGATCCTGGTCCGCCTCGAGGACCGGGATGTCCACGCCGGCAAACAGATTCTCGGCTGGTCGCTGGCTCTCAGTGGAGATGTCCGCCCCGGATGGTTGCGCATAAGGAACTTCAATGGCCGACTCCAAGCCGGCCCCGCCGACATCGGGCGCGTCAGATGCGCTGGATGCAACCGCCGCGAGCATGTCAACGCCCGATAGCAGGATTCGAGGCTCGAGAGCCTCGATTCGGTACACATCATGGAGTGGGTGGGCCATGATCAGCTCTGGTTCAGGGGCACCGACCAGCAGTTGTATCTTGGATCATCTTGTATTGAATCGATTCAATTGAGTCAAGCGGAACCCGCACTGTGCTCTTAGCTCAGGCCGCTGGTTGTCCACCACGCGATGATGGTGCATGTATTGGCCGGTGAGGATCGAGGCGCGGCTCGGCGAGCAAAGCGACGTGCTCACGAAGGCATTCCGCACATGCGCGCCCTCCCGCGCCATCCGATCGAGATGAGGCGTCTCCAGAAAGGCCGGCGCCTCCGGCATGAAGCCCAGCCAGTCCCAACGATGATCGTCGGACAGGATGAACACGATGCTGGGCGGCTCGACGGCTTCAGCCGCTATGGGGATTGCGCCCGACATCAGCCCGCCGAGCAGCAGGAGAGAAACGAACGTCGCTTTCACTCCCTTGTTTGTGGCGGATGCAGGCCCGGCGCGCAACCCGGTTTTCGCGCGCGGGACGCAGGGGCGGATGGCCTGCGGAGCCGGTTACGGCCTTGCTCGATCCCCCTCGGCCTGCTCCAGCGCCTGCCAGCAATACCATTGCATCCGCGGATGATGGAAGGCGCCCTTCCAGAGGTTCCCCTTGAGCGGGATAGAGATCCGCCCATCGCGATGGAGGTAGCCGAACCATTCGCCGTGCTCGGGATCGCCGAAATGCCGGTGCGCCCAGTCATGGACCTGCTGGTGCCAGCGGGCGTACTTGACATCCCGCGTCAGCTCGTACGCCAGCAGCGTGGCGATGATCGCCTCGTCGTGCGGCCACCAGAACTTCATGTCGTGCCAGTATTCCTGCACCGGCTTGCCCAACACGTCCCGGAAATAGAACAGGCCGCCGAACTCGCTGTCCCATCCGCGCGCCCACATCCAATCGAGCATGTCGCAGCCGAGGCGGGCGAGGGCCGAATCGCCGCGGAGACGGGCCTCGTGAAGGATGAACCAGGCGCCCTCGATGGCGTGGCCGGGGTTCAGCAGCCGCCCATCGAAATGGTCGAGGATCTCGCCTTGCGGCCCGACGGTTTCCATGACGGCCTGAAGATCGGGCTTCACGAACAGCCGCTGGATCTCGTCGATGCAGCGGTCGATCCAGCCGCGAAGATGCTCATCGCCGCCCAGCGCGGCCCGCAATTCCTGCGCGGTGACTAGCGCGATCATTCGGGGACCCATGCCCGTCATCGGGCGTTCGCCAGTGAACTTGGGGGGCATCAGGCCCGGCGTGAAATTCCAGCGGGCGAAGGCTTCGAACAGTTCGCGCGCACGCTCGGCGGAGCGCGCATCGCCGGTGGCGGCCGCGTGGGCGGCGTGGGCGATGGCGGCAAAGGACTCGCTGTAGGCGTAGCGCCGCTGGCGGATCGGCCGGCCCTCGCGCGTCACGTGAAAGAACATCCTCCCGCCGGGATCGAAGCAGTGGCGGTCGAGGAACTCCAGGCCGCGCCGGGCCCACTCGAGCCATTCCGGACGCCGCTCGACGGTTCGGTAGAGGGTCAGGAGAATCCAGCTCATCCGGCCCTGGATCCACACGCCCTTGTCGGTATCCACCACCGAGCCGTCGCGGTCCAGGCAGTGCAGGAAGCCGCCATGCTCCCGATCGACAGACCGCGGGAACCAGAACGGGACCGTGTCGGCGAGCAGGCCGTCCCGGTAGGCCGTGCGCAGCGCGCGGCGGCCGGCCGGCGTCGCAAGCAGCGGGGGCTCGCTCATCGCCGGACCCAGTCGAAGAAGCCGAGCTGCTCGAGCTCGCGGCGCAGCTGGGCGATCTCCGGAGGCGTCAGAGAGCGGTTGGGAAGCCGCGCGGGCCCGACATCCACCCCGATCATGCCCATCACTGCCTTCGCCGCACCCATGTATCCATAGCCGGCCAGGAGGCGCACCAGCTGCACCGAGCGCATCTGCCGGGCGCGAGCCGTCTCGATGTCGCCTTTCTCGAAGGCATCCAGCAGCTGATGATACACCGGCGCGGCAAAATTATAGGTGCTCCCCACCGCCCCTTTGGCGCCGAGCGCCAACGCGGCCAGCACCCACTCATCGCTCCCGTATGGGATGTCGAAGCGCCCGCCCGCCGCGCTCAGGCAGAGCTGATAGGACATCAGGTCGGAATTGGTGAACTTGATTCCCGCCAGCGTGGGGATCCGATCGCCGGCCTGAGCCAGGAACTGGGGCATCGAGAGGTTCACGCCCGTCAGAGACGGGATGTCGTAGAAATAGAACGGCGTGCGGGGCGCCGCGCCCGCGATCGAGGCGCAACAGCTCGTCAGGATGTCCAAATCCCGCGGCCGGAAATAGCTGGGCGAAAGAGCCGCGATGGCCAGCGCGCCGCATTGCTCGGCCTGGGCCGCCAGCGCCCGGGCGTCGGCCAGACAGTTCGATCCCACGTGGACAATCACAGCCAAGGGCCCGCCCCGGGTGGCCTCGAACCAGCGCTGGGCCAGAAGGCGGCGCTCCTCGACAGTCAGCGAGTGGCTCTCTCCCGTGCTCCCTCCGATGAAGGCGACCCGAACGCCATTCTCGATCAGGTGGCTCGCCTGGCGCTCGACGATGTCCAGATTCAACGATCCGTCCGCATGGAACGGCGTGTGCGTTGCGGCCACAAGGCCGCGCAGCGGTAATGTAGGTTGTGTTTGCATGAAGAAAACGGTCTATCGCGAAGCCCGGACCACCACGCGGAAAAAGCGCTGCGGCGCGACGGGCCGCGGCAAAAGGAAGGATCGCAATCCACCGGGCGCATAAAGATCGCCTGCATCCGGCTCGAGGCTCCATTGCCCCGAGAGATCGGGCGCGCCTTCGATGGCATACCCGATGCCGGGAACGCTAGCCCATCCGAGGCTGAGCCCATCCGAGCGGCTCGAGAACGACTCGATGCGGAATACCGACGCGACGTCATTGGCCATGGTGCCCGCTTTGGATTCGACCAGATTCGATGCGCCATCGCTGTCGAGGTCCATGCCGGCATCGTCGGCGCCTGCATTCAAGCCGTTGATCCCTTCGTAGTAATCGCTCATCCCGTCGCCGTCCGAATCGAGGTCGGCCTGCGTGAGCCAATCGAGGTCGAACCGGACCAGGGTGAGGGTTTCGTAGGCGTCTGCGCCGCCCGTCTCGTAGAGAAGCCCGACGGTCCCGTCGGGCAATACCGCCATGTCCGAATAGGCGGCGGGGCGATCGTCCACCTGGCGGCTGACGGTCCACGTCAAGCCTTCGTCTTCGGACATCCGGACGGTCATCCTGTGGCGCGAAGAGCTCGAGGCCGGATTGGCGAACAGCAGGCGGTTGCGGGGGGCGCCGTCCAGCGTCGAGCTGTATCGGAGGAAGCTGGCTTGGCAGACGGGATCGGGCAGCGAGTAAACCAGCGGCGACCAGGAACCGCTGCCGGTCGTGCTGCCGGGGGTGTAGGTCGCCCACACGCGCTTGCCCCCGCCCCCGCTGGGCGCCCGCGACGACACCATGATCTGGCCGGAGTTGAGCTCGGCCATTTGATTCTCGTTCAGCTGGGGCGGGATCGAAGGATTGACATCGGGGCTGGCGAGCCAGCTTGCGCCGTGGTTGGTGCTGTAGATGAAGAAAGCCCGGGCGTTGACGCCCCCGGGATCGGTGTGCTGCGAAGGAAAGAGCAGCGTTCCATCGCGAAGCTGAATCCCGTGGCCCGGCCCCTGGAAACAGACGCCCCACTGGGGATTCACCTTGGCCTGCGGCGTGATGTTGATCGGGGCCGACCATGTCAGCCCGTCATCGTCGCTGCGGGCCAGGACATATTGGCCGGTCTGGTTCGTGGAGAGCCCCGCGCCGGATCCGGCATAGGCACGGCTGCCATAGGACCATAATCCGGCCACCCAGATCGTCCCCGTTTCGCGGTCGGCCAGGATCGCCGGATCGCCGACGCCGTTGCCGCTCGAGCCGGGTACGCCCTTGTCGAAATCGAGCGCCTTGATCATGGGCCCCCACGTGTTGCCGCCGTCCACGCTGCGCAGCACCCCCACATCGACGTTCCCCGGCAGATCCCCCCCCCCATCGTAGCGAATATCGAACACCGCGATGACCGTGCCCCGAGCCGACGTGGCGATGCCTGGGATCCGGTAGGTGTGGACGCCCTCATCGCCTCGCTTCCGCAGCACGGTGGCGGCATAGGTGTTGCCCAGGAGGAGAAACTCTGGCGGCGCCGCCACCGGAGGCACGCGAACCCCCCCGGTCGTTCCCACGGCCTCCAGCGTGGCATCCAGCCGGCGGCCCCACCGGGCCGCGCGCCTCGGCTCCACCGCGATCCAGAAATGGTTCACCCCCGGATCGAGCGCCTGATACCCGGGGATCGATCGCGGGCCGGTGAACGGACCCTCATCTGCCCCGAAGAGCGCCAGGGGCCTGAACTCGGAGGAGGTCCCCGTCCAGTAAATCCGGACTCGTGCGACATCCTCGACATCGGTCGTCCCCTCGAGGGTGAACGCAAGGTTGGTGACGGCCAATCCATTGGGATCCGCGGGGGCGAGGACCTGCGCCTGGAGCAGCGCGTGCAATCCGAAGGCGGGCACGACGCGCTGCGCCTGCGAGGCGGCGCACGGCGGCGGGGCGATCTCCGCGGGCGATCCCCATCGGGCGGCCAGGTAATCGATCGCTCCCTGCCATTCTGCCTCGGCCAGCGCGCGGTCGCAGACCATGAACTCGGCCAGGTCCACCCCAAGGCCCAGGGATGCGGCGACGTTCTGGCCCAGAATCAGCCCTCCCATCCCGCTGACCAGGGGATGCACATAGGTGAAGCGACCGCCCCCCCCCACCGCATGCGTGACCCGCGTCGAATCCGCAAGCCGCTCGAAGACGAACACGTGAGCCTGCCAGTCGCCGGCCGCGGCCGCCAACGTGTTGGTATCAGCCTTGCTGCCGCTGCCGCTGGGCTGGAGGCCAGCCTGCCAGGAACCGCCGCGCACCTGAGCGCGGGTCAAACCCGGCGCGTTCGCCGAGCCATCGAACAAAAAACCGTCATTCGTCCCCGCCAGCCGACAATACGCGATCAAGGTGCGGCTGGTGGAGATGGTTCCAAAGCTCGATGAGGCGCCCCACACGCCATCGGCGCCGTCGAAGCGCACGAATGCGCGGATGCCCCCCGCGCTCTCGCACGGGATCGACTGCGGCGTGCCGCTGATCCGGTCCAGGTGACGTGACGAAGGGGCGCCGCTGGCCGCCTGGTTTCGCCAGGCCGTCACGAGGCCCGCCGCGTTGGTCAGCAAGCCGGCATCGCCGCGGTACCAGGCATAGAGCGCCGCCGGATCCACCGCCGCACCCGCAGCCGAATGAGCCGCCAACGCCATCCAACCGAGCCATGCCCAACATCTTTGATCCCAGTGCATCGAGAACAAACACCTTGTGGTTTTCAGATTAAGGGAGAGCCTGGCTCAGGGCAAGCCACGGCTCTCATCGGTCCCGACGAAACGTGTAGCCTCCGGCGTCCATCAAACGCTCGCCGGATCTGAGCTCGATCTTCTTGAACTCCGCATGGCCATCGGCGAAGGAGATGTTCCATCGATGATCGCCGTTCTTGGTGTGCCGGTATTCCTCCTCGGGCGCAGCCGTGCCGTTCCATGCCGGGAAAAAGCAGCCGGCCTCCCCGATGATCACCATCCGGACGGGGCTTTTGATCTGGCTGCCCCGGCAGCTGTTGCCGGCGCTGTCGATGCCGAGGGTGTTGAACGCCGGATCGCCATGGACATTGTTGGGATAGGATGTGCCCATGGTGAAGTAGCTGCCTTCCCGCTTGGTTTCGCTCGGGCAGCGCGCCACCTCGACCTCGCCGGTCGGCGAGAACTTGCCCAGATACAGATTCAGGTGCCTTCGGGAAGCATCGATGAGGCGGTATGGATTCAAGGAGCCCGCCCGGCCCACCCAGGCGTACTGCGTTGTGTAGGAATTTCCATCAGTCCCTTTCACCGTCCGCGGAGGAAAGCGGTCCGAGGAGTCATCGCGGTAGACCACCGAGGCAAGACCGATCTGCCGCAGGTTGCTCAGGCAGCCGATCTGGCGCGCCTTGCCTTTGGCCCGGCTCAGCGCAGGCAGCAGCATGCCAGCCAGGATCGCTATGATGGCGATCACGACCAGCAGTTCGATCAGAGTGAACGCCCGCCGCGGACGTTTTACGTCTCGGAGGCGACAGTTCAGAGGGCGCGCCGGCATACGGCTGGAAATCTACCTCGACAGCCTCCGTGCTCCAAGTGGCCGTCACTTGTCTTTTGTTGGGACAGGCCGCTCGAGCCCGGGGCAGGCCGCCAGCGATTCGCCTGGCACGAACTCCGGCATCAGGCGGGATTCGCGCGGCCGAATCGCCCCATCGCGCACCATCTCCAGGACCAGACGCGAGATCCGTCGGGCCATGGCTGCCGGATCGGCCGAATAGCGCGCCACGGTGGGTAGCACGTGCTCCATGAAGGATTCGTCGTCGCGGGAAATCAAGGATGCGTCCTGAGGGATGCGGATCCCCCGGCGCGTCAAGTGCCCCAGGGCGGTCAACACATGGTAAGCCTTGGATACCAGCAAGGCCGTCGGACGCGCCGGCAGGGCCAGCCACGCGTCCAGATGCCGGCCGATGTCCCCAACGGTGGCATCGTGGTTGGCGATCAGGACATCCGCCCGCGAATCAGCCAGGGCACGGAGGGCATCGCGAAATCCCTCCTCGCTCTCCCGGTCGCCAGCCAGGCCGGAGCTGACGTTCAGAAAGGCCAGATGCCGGTGCCCCCGAGCCAGGAACAACCCGGCCGCATGCCGGCACGCCGCCCGGTAGTCGATGTCGACGGATGGCAGATGCACGTCCGGATGGCGCGAGCCGGTGATCACGCACGGCAGCGCGCGGCCGGAAAACCAGCGCTGCATCTGCACGCCCGACTGGTAGAGGACCCAGCCAGCCGGACGGAACCGATGGGCCAGCATCTCCAGGGCCGGCTCCGGACGGGCGGAATAGCAGGCCCGGCTTTCGTGCACTTCGAGCTGATACCCGGCTTTGCCGAGGTGCTCCCTCAAATCGTCGGTCCAGTACAGAGCGAACCGTTGCATGGCCTCGAGCGGCACCGGCGTGAGCAGGATCACGGTCGTGCTCGACGGGGGCTTGACCGCCGGGCGCCCGTTTGAGAGCACCTCGCGGCGCCGGCCCCGGCCGCCGCGCACCAGGCCCTCCCTCTCGAGCTGGGCCAGCGCCGCCCGCAAGGTCACCCGGCTCACCTGCAGATGCATGCAGAGATAGTGCTCGCCCGGAAGCCATTTCGACCAGACGGTCGACTGGATCGCCTCGCGCAGAATCGAAGCCGTCTGGGCCACGAGCGACAATCGCTGCGGAATCCGCGTCATCCGCCTTACTATGACCCAAGCGGGCCTCCTTGCCAAGCCGGTCGCCGGTCGCGCGTGCCGGGTGTGCGGGGCGCCGGGGCCGGAAGATGGGCCCGCCCGCCGCCCTTCTCCCGGCCTCCTCAAGCCGGGAGAACGGCGTTGACTTTCCCGGCCGGTCACGGAGCATGGCGGACCATGAATCGCGATGCGATCGAGCGGCTCAAGAAGCGGGTCCCTTCCCCGCACGACTGGCAGACGACGGACGAAGTCGAAGTGAACCGGCGCTTCGACAAGAACGGGCGTTGGCAGGGCGAGTCGCCCGAAGATACAGTCGAGGATCTCAAGCGGCTGGCCGGGACGAAGCTGCCGGCGCTGCGGGTCTCCCAGGAGGTCGCGCCCCGGCTCGAGGATCGCCGGCAGGCCGCCCAGCGCAAGGCGCTGCGCAAGGAGTACGAGCTGAAGGTCCAGCGCAAAGAGTGGCCCGACCAGGAAACCCTCGTGCCCCTGTTTCCTTACCAGCGCGAGGGCATGCTGCCCCAGGCGGCGCGTCTGCTGGGGGACGGGGGCCTCGAGGCCGAAGCGGCCGCCGCGGCCGCCGAGGCTGCGCTCGCCCTGGGCCGCGCCATCGCGATCGAGCATCGCGTGCCTGAGCCCGCCGGATTGCCGGAGATCGCGCTGCCGCCGCTGGCGCACCTGTGGAAGAACGCGCTTCCTGCCATCCAAGGGCTCGCTGCCAATGCCACGGCCGCATGGCGTCCCGCAGTGGCTGCCCTCGCTGAATTCCTGTCCGAGACCCGAAACCAGGCGCCTTCGGCCTGCCAGGCGGCCCCGCAGCCGGCCGCGGCATCGCTCTGATGAATCTCGAAACTGAAATCGGACGCCGCCGCACGTTCGCCATCATCTCGCATCCGGACGCGGGCAAGACGACGCTGACGGAGAAGTTCCTGCTTTACGGGGGCGCGGTGCAGCTGGCGGGGTCGGTCACCGCCCGCAAGAACCAGCGGGCCACCGCCAGCGACTGGATGGAGCTCGAGAAGCAGCGCGGGATCTCGATCAGCTCGACCGTCCTGCAGTTCGAGTACCGCGGCCGCGTCGTCAATCTCCTCGACACGCCCGGCCACAAGGATTTCTCCGAGGACACCTACCGCGTGCTGACTGCCGTCGATTCGGCGGTGATGGTGATCGATGCCGGCAAGGGCATCGAGAGCCAGACCCGGAAGCTGTTCGAGGTCTGCCGCCACCGCGGCATCCCGATCTTCACGTTCATGAACAAGCTCGATCGGCCGGCCCGCGATCCGCTGGCCCTGCTCGACGAGCTCGAGCGCGTGCTCGGCATCCATGCCTATCCGGTCAACTGGCCGCTGGGCGACGGGCCCGCGTTCCGCGGCGTGTTCGACCGCCAGTCGCGCCACGCCCATTTCTTCCAGCGCGTCCCGGGCGGCGAATACCGCGCGCCCGTCCAGGTCCACGACCTGGCTGATCCTGTCGTGCAAGGCGCCATGGCCCACGATGCCTACGCGCGCGTGGTCGAGGAGATCGCGATGCTCGAAGGCGCGGGCGCGGCCTTCGACCGCGCGGCGATCCTGCGCGGCGCCCTGACCCCCGTGTTCTTCGGCAGCGCCGTCAACAACTTCGGCGTCCAGCTCCTCCTCGATGCCTTCCTCGACCTGGCCCCCGCACCGCAGCCTCGGGCCGTCAGCGGCCGGACGATCGATCCGGCGCGCGACGGATTCTCAGGGTTCATCTTCAAGATCCAGGCGAACATGGATCCCAAACACCGCGACCGCCTCGCCTTCCTGCGCGTCTGCTCGGGCCGGTTCGAACGCGACATGACCGTCATCCACACCCGCTCCGGACGCAGCGTGCGCCTGGCCAGCTCCCACAAGCTCCTCGGCCGCGAACGATCGACTGTCGATGAAGCCTACCCCGGCGATGTCGTGGGCCTGGTCGGACATTCCTCTTTCCGGATCGGCGACACCCTCGCCCACGATCCCGCCATTGTCTTCGACGAGATCCCGCGGTTCGCCCCCGAGTGTTTCGCCTGGATTCACAGCTCGAGCGTCGCGCAGTTCAAGCGGTTCCGCGAAGGGCTCGATCAGCTCCTCCAAGAGGGGGTCGTCCAGTCGTTCCTTCCCAGCAATCCTACCCAGCGCGCCCCCCTGCTGGGCGCCGTCGGCCCCCTCCAGTTCGAGGTCGTCCAATACCGCCTCCTCAGCGAATACGGCGCCGAGTCGCGGCTCGAGACCGCCCCCTGGAAAGTGGTCCGATGGATCGACCATGGAACGGTCCTGGAATCTTCCCTGCCGTCCGGCGCCCGGATGGCTGTCGACGCCGCACACCATCCCGTCATCCTGTTCGCCGACGAATGGTCCTGCAACTTCTTCGCCGAACGACATCCGAAAACGCCTCTCAGGCCGCTGCCGCCCGGCGCCTGGCATCAGACCTCTCAGCACCCTGATCAGGCAATGGGATCCAGCATTGCCCATTGACATTTAGGACGAGCGGCGGCCCGGCCTGCTCGGCGGCGTCGCGGCGATCCAGAGACAGTTCGCTCAACAACTGTCCCGCGCTTAGGGTCTGTGCAAAAATTACTTCCGATTTTGGCGGGAGCGCCGCCGGGCCCGATGCGAGGCGCAAGGGAGGGAGTGTATCCCCCTGCGATACTCGACCGACCGAGCCACGAAGCAGATGGCCCGGCGCCGCCCCGCCCCTGCGGGCTGGGGGCCTTGGGCGCGCTGGCTGTGTTGCTCCTCGCTCACAGACCGCGCGGGTATGCTCGCTCGTCGCGCCTTGCCAGCTCGCCCAATCCCCTCCAGCAAAATCGGAATTAATTTTTGCACAGACCCTTAGGGTGACACCGAACCGGAATACACCGTCGCTGACCTGCGCCCACGAACGAAGGCGACATCGCGCTCGCGTTCCTGCCTCACCTGAATATTCTCCCGCCGAGGCGCGGGGACCGAATGACGGAATGACGAATGGACCGTCTCCATCGCCCCGCGAGGCACGAGCGGGGAGAGGGATGGGGAGGGAGAAAACGATTCGAACCATGACTCCAGTGCGCGATGAAGCGCGTGCCGCGCCTCCACTGCGCGCGGCCTCAAGATGAGGTGGAGGGCTATCACGTGATCCTGGCTCCACTGCTCACCATTCCGGGTGTAGGAAAACTGATGCCGATACGTGTTCATACTAGAGCCGGGGCCACATTTCAAATCCCGCCCGCTCGAAATGATGATCGAAGCCAAAAACGGCCCCGATCCCTTCGCGCCGCATCAGCGCGAACGACAGACAATCGGTCAAGCTCAACCTTTGGTCCGCCAACTTCTCCAGCCACTGTTTGATTCACTTTGAAAAACCGCCCAACGTGTGACATAGTTGGAGCCAGTCGGCCGGAACATTGCGGCGGGCCCGCCGGGCCAGTCCCGGCCGGAACTGGATGGAAGGAAAAGCGATGACACTGGGACTGATGATCATAGACCAGTATTGGTGGCTGATGATTCCGGGAATTGTACTGGGATTGTATGCGCAGCTGAAGCTCAAGGCGGCCTATGCCCGGTACTCGAGGGTTCCATCCGAGCGCGGCCTGACCGGCGCCGAAACGGCCCGGATCATTCTCGACCACGCCGGCCTGTCTCAGGTCGCCGTGGCCGAGGTGGGCGGCCATTTGACCGATCATTACGATCCCACCCGGAAAGCCCTTTTCCTGTCCTCGGCCAATTTCCAGAGCACCAGCCTGGCCGCCCTGGGCGTGGCGGCGCACGAGGCCGGCCATGCGCTGCAGCATCAGGCCGCTTATGCGCCGCTGAAGTTCCGGATGATGCTGGTGCCCGTGACTCAGTTTGCCTCGTCGGCGGTTTACGGGATCATTCTGCTGAGCTTCTTCATGGGCTTGGCCAAGCTGGCCGGGATTGCGGTCGGCATTTTCGCGATCATCACCCTCTTCCAGATGGTGACGTTGCCGGTCGAGTTCAACGCGAGCCGGCGGGCCAAAGAGAAGCTGCTCAGCCTCGGCCTGATCACCGCCCGCGAAAGCGCCGGGGTCAGCCGCGTCCTGAGCGGCGCCGCGATGACTTACGTGGCCGCCATGGTCGCCTCCCTGATGGAGCTGCTCCACTGGGCGCTGATCCTCCGGGGCGACCGGGATTAAGAGGGCACGCGGCCTGCATCCCGCGCGTCGGCCGCTGTGTAGGCCGGGTCACCTGACCCGGCGTTTGGAGCCATGGCATCAAGCGCCGCGTGAGGCCTGCCTGCCGCGGCGGCGCAGGCAGGGCACGCGGTCTACATACCGCGCGTCGGCTCTGCAGCCAAGCCCGCAGACTCGACCGACGCTTTCATCTTGGCCAGACCGGTCCTTGCGGCTTCGAGGGCGGGCAGCTTCCAATACTCCGGATTGAACAGCTCGAGGGACAGGAATACCCGGCAATGGTTGTCGGCGAGGATCCGCAGGATCTGGGCCAGCGGCGCCACGCCGTCCCCCGGCCATACCCGCTCGGCGTCCCGGATAGCTTCCCGGGGCGGCATCGCCGGGTAATCGTTCATGTGAAAGCAGTGGACCGCCTGGCGTCCCAGGAGCCGAAGCGCTGCCGGTTCGGTACCGGCTTTGTACATGTGAAAGGCGTCAGCCAGCACACAAGCGTCCGGATGCCCGGTCCGGGCAGCCACATACAACGCCTCGGCCACTTGGCTTAAGTTGGCGGACGACCCCCATACTTCCACTTGAGGGATGACTCCCAGCCCGCGTCCGAGCTCGAGGATGGCCCGGTAGCGCTCGGCGGCCCGATCCAGGTCGATCTTCACGCCGGGCCGATTCGCGCCGGCGGGCGGGGCGGCGATGTGTGTGCCGCCCACCTGCGATAAGTGATCCATCTCGCGTTTCAGCTGCTCGAGGCCCCGGGCCCGCTGGGCATCGTCGTCGACCACCCACGGCGCAAATCCAATGGCGCTGACGACCTTGAGGCCCCGGTCCTCGCAGCGCTTTCGGAGATCGGCCAACGATCCACCGGATTGGGCGTATTCGCCCAGATCGCCTGTCCAGGGTTCGATGCCGTCATAGCCGGCCTGGGCGACCACATCGATCTGCTCGGGCAGGCGGAGTTTCTGCCCTCGGATCGTGCCGGTATTCAAGGCGAACCGGAACTGGTAGGGGCGATCCGCCCCGGGCATGCGCTGGCTGGCAGCGAGGGACGCGCTCGGATGGGCCGCCAGGGCGCCAGCAGCCCCCGCCAGTCCCAAAAACCGCCGCCGCGGCATCGCGGGGTGCTGCCGGTTCGCATCTCGTATCGATGAAGGATTCATGAGCTCAGGAGGCAACGGGCGTCGGGACCTGGGATCCGCCCTCGGTGTGCAGGCGGAGGAATTTGCGGACATCGACGGCCTGCATGCCGGCGGCCCGGATCGCCTCGAGACCGATGTCGGTATCCTCGTAGGCTTGGCATCGAGCCGGGGACACGTTCAGGCGCCGGGCCGCTTCAAGGAATGTGTCCGGGGCGGGCTTGTGGCGCTGGACGTCCTCGTTGGTCACCACGACGTCGAAGAAATCGCGAAGCCCGAGCTGTTCAAGAGCGCGCCCGATCACCCGCCGGGATCCTCCCGAGGCGACCGCCATCGGCAGCTCGCCGAAATGCCGGCGGACGATGGCGACGATCGGCTCGATGGGACGGATCTCGGCGAGCCGATCGAGGTATCCCTCCTCCTTCTCCCGAGCCACCGCCAGCACGTCCAGCTCGAGCGACTGGCCGCGAGCCAGATGCCGCACGATCTCCCGCGACGGCACGCCGCCCAAGGCGTAAAACTCCTGCTGGGTGAACCGGAATCCGTGCCGCTGGGCAACGCCCTGCCATACCCGCCAGTGCAGCGGCATCGTGTCGGCCAGCGTCCCGTCGAAATCGAAGATAAGACCCTCGATGCTCATGCCATTCCCGGAACCGTCTGTGTCCATTGGGTGATCCGCCGGTTCAGATCGTCGTTCATCAGCGGCTCGATCAGGCAGTCGATGTCGCCGTCCATGACGGTGGTCAGGTTGTAGAGCGTCAGCTCGATACGGTGGTCGGTCACGCGGTTCTGGGGAAAGTTGTAGGTCCGAATCCGCTCGTTGCGCTCGCCGGTGCCGACCTGGGCGCGCCGCTGGGCTGCGTATCGGGCGTCCTCCTCCGCCACGCGCTGCTCGAGCAGACGCGACCGCAGAACGGTGAGAGCCCGCGCCTTGTTCTTCTGCTGGGACCGCTGGTCCGCGCACCGCACGACGAGTCCGCTGGGCTTGTGCAGGATCTGGACGGCCGAGTCCGTGGTGTTGACCCCCTGGCCGCCCGGGCCCGACGCCCGGCAGACCGTGATCTCGATCTCGTCGGGCTTGATCTCCACATCGACCTCCTGTGCCTCGGGAAGCACCGCGACAGTGACGGTGCTGGTGTGGATTCGGCCCTGCGCTTCGGTGGCAGGAACGCGCTGGACGCGATGCACACCGCTCTCGTACTTGAGGCGCTTGTAGACGTCCACGCCCGCCACGCTGAAGATGATCTCCTTGAAACCGCCCAGATCCGACGCGCTCGAGTCCATGGTCTCGGCCTTCCATCCGCGCGCCTCGGCATATCGCGCATACATCCGGTAGAGATCTGCGGCGAACAGCGACGACTCCATCCCCCCGGCGCCGGCGCGGATCTCGACGATCGTGTTGCGGGAATCAGCGGGGTCGGGCGGCACGAGCCCGGCGAGCAGCTCGCGGGCCAGCCGCGATTCCTGCTGCTCGAGCCTGTCCAGATCCTCGCGGACCAGCTGCGCCAGCTCCGATTCCGCGCTTTCCGCCGCCAGGAGCTGGCGGCTCTCCTCGAGATCGCGGCGGGTCTTGAGCCATGCCTGGCCTGCCCCGCACAGCTCCCGCAGACGGGCGAACTCGCGCCCCAGCTCCTGCGCCCGCTGCGGCTGCGCGAACACGCCTGCGTCGCTCAGCGCAGCCTCGACTTCGGCCTGCCGGCGAGCCAGCCGCTCGATGTAGGGACCCAAATCCATCGGAATAAAACAAGACCGCCCGCAGGGGATTTCGTCATCCCGGTGCGGGCGGAGAAAACCATGGATGCTACTTCCGCTTCTTCTTGGCGGACGTGATCGCAGCTTGCGCAGCCTGGGTCTTGGCCAGACGCTGCTGGAACTTGTCCACCCGGCCCGCCGTGTCGACAAATTTCTGCGTTCCCGTGTAAAACGGATGGCAGGCGTTGCAGATGCCGATCAGGATGGTCGGCCGGGTCGACCGGGTTTGAATCACGTTGCCACAGGCGCAACGGATTTCCGCGTTCGTATACTTCGGATGAATATCAGCTCGCATACAAAGACGCGATAAACTACCAACCCCAGGCCAAATGACAAGCGGGAATTTGGGGGATTATCGGTTGGCTTGCCTGGCCGCCTGCCAGCGCGGCTCCCACTCGGGCAAGGGCGTCCGCGCAGTGCGGAGGTAGGCGCCGATCTTCTCCGCAATATCGGGATACTGTCTGGCGACATCGTTCTTTTCGGCGACGTCGTTCCACTGGTCGAAGAGCTGCACGAGGGCGTCGGGGCGGCCGGCGCGGATGCCTTTCCAGCGGCCTTGATAGAGCGCGGCCTGCCGGAAGCCGCCCTCGTGGAACTCCCAGTAGAGGAATTCGTGCGTCTTCTGCTCGCCGGGCTTGCCGAGCAGCGTGGGCGCGATGCTCAGGCCGTCGAGGCCGTTGGGCGCTTCGGCTCCGGCGAGCTCCGCGGCAGTCGGCAGCCAATCGGGGAAAAAGCCGGCGTGCGCAGACTCGGTCCCGGCCTTCACCGTGCCGGGCCACCACGCGATGAATGGCACGCGGATGCCGCCGTCGGTGAGGCTGCGCTTGATGCCGCTGTAGGGCCCGCTGGGGTTGAACCGGGCGAGGTCGTGCTTGCTCTCATTGTGCGGGCCGTTGTCGCTGGTGAAGATCATGAGGGTGTTCCCGGCCAGCCCGAGCGACTTCAGGCGCTCCAGCATCCGGCCCACGTAGCTGTCCAGGCGCGTGATCATCGCAGCCTGGCCCTTGTCCGGATTCGGCCAATCCATGTCCGCGTAAGGGCCGTAGTCGGGCACATGGGCGCCATCCCCGAGGATCCGGGCGCGCTCGTTGTTGGCATGCGGGATGACCATGCTCCAGTAGAGAAAGAAGGGGCGGCCCTGGTTCTCCTGGACGAACTTCAGCGCCTCATCGGCGAAGAGGTCGTCGGCATAGACTTTCGCCTCGACGGCATAGCCCGCGCCGTCCTCACCCACCGGCGTGACAACGTTCGGCAGCTTCACGCGCTCCTCGTTGCGCCAGAGGAAATCGGGAAAGTGGTTGTGGGCGTGCCGCTGGTTCAGGTAGCCGAAGAAGCAGTCAAAGCCTTGCTTGCGCGGCAGGCCGCTCTCGGCCGCCCCGATGTCTCCGAGGCCCCACTTGCCGATGAGCGCCGTGCGGTAGCCCGCCTTCTTCAAAACGCTCGCCACGGTGACATCCGTCTCTCGCAGCGCCTGGGCCTCCGGGTTCGACGCCCCGGCGTTGCCGCGCACTCGAGTGCGGCCGTGATGCAGCCCGGTCATCAGCGTGCTGCGCGACGGCGCACAGACCGTGGCCCCGGCGTAATAGTGCGTGAATCGCATCCCCTCCGACGCCATCCGGTCAATGTGCGGCGTCCGGATGACTTTCTGCCCGTAGCATCCGATGTCGCCGTAGCCGAGGTCATCGGCCATGATCCAGATCAGGTTCGGCCGAGCCGCAACGAAGGCAGGACAAAAGGCGGCCGACGAAAGGCCGGCAACAAGCGCAATCAGAGTTTTCATGGGGGATTAGGGTCTGTGCAAAAATTACTTCCGATTTTGGCGGGAGCGCCGCCGGGCCCGATGCGAGGCGCAAGGGAGGGAGTGTATCCCCTGCGATACTCGACCGACCGAGCCACGAAGCCGATGGCCCGGCGCCGCCCCGCCCCTGCGGGCTGGGGGCCTTGGGCGCGCTGGCTGTGTTGCTCCTCGCTCACAGACCGCGCGGGTATGCTCGCTCGTCGCGCCTTGCCAGCCCGCCCAATCCCCTCCAGCAAAATCGGAATTAATTTTTGCACAGACCCTTAGGAACGCAGCAAATCGCATCCGGCATCTCTTCCATCTCGCCCGGAATTTTCCCCGGCTTTCCGGCTTGGGCAAGAAGGAAATGCCTGGGCGGCGCTTCGTCCCCGAGTCCGAGCCGCCGCCCGGAGCGGAGACGGCGCAGTGGCGTCGGCCCATCGAACTTGCGGCGCACGACTGCAAGTCACCTCTTGCGAAGCTTGTAGAACCGGCTCGGGGTCATTGGACCGAAGGAATTCGTCACGGAGAAACGGCTGTCGCTGACCCGAAGATTGGAGATCGACGGCGGCCAGAACGGCTGAGGCGGATCGGGAAGGGCATTGGTCTGCACCAGCTCGTAGTCAAACGCCGCGGTGGTCCACGTCAGGCGGACGGCATTGGTCCGCACCTGGTCGATGCTGAGCATCGGCCGGCAGTTGCCTCCCCTCACCTCGAGCCTGTAAGGGCTGAAATCCGCCTCAACCGTCTCGCTGACCACAACGGCAAACGCAGCCCAGGCATCCACGGAGAATGAGTAGCTGCGCGGCACGCCCGCGCTCGACGCCTCGCCCGCGTCGGCCAGGTAATTGGCGCAGGGGTTCGACGGATCGAAGCCGCCGGCATAGGCGGCGCTGAAAAGGCCGTTGCTCGCCGTGAGCGTCACGGTCACACAGGCGTCGGCATCTCCGTTGACAAAGGTGTACGCCTCGAAACGGCTCGGGCCCGGCACCGCAGGCTGCGGACAAGGCTTGGAAACCCCGCAGATGCCGGGCGTGAGGTCGAGGCGCAGGCGCTCGTTCTGCACCGGGCTGCCCGCGGTGATCGCCCCGAAAATCACGCGATCCGGACAGCTCTGGCAAGGGCCACCGCCGTCGCCGCAGACCGATGGATAGAGCGTGAGCGTCCAGCACTGCAGGACGCCGCTGATGCCATTGGCCTCGTCATCCAGCACGATCAGCGACCAGTCGCCTTGGGCTGGCTTGGAACGAAGATCCCAAAGCGAGCCTTCAGGGCAGAACTCGCCGACAAATGGCGCCGGCCTCGAATTGATCGGGGGCCCGTTCTCGACAAAGACCGTCATCGCCCCGCAATCGTTGCCATAGTTGCGGCCGGCGGCGCCGTTGTCGGTCGACAGCTCCACCCGCGTGCCGTCCGGCGCGACCAGGTAGAGATCGATGTCGCTCACGAACTCGTGCGTGAGATGGAGCCCGACCGCCACCCGGGCCAGCGGCGCGGTGATGGCCCCGGCCGGCACGGTGATGGTGTTCGTGCAACCACCGCCATCCGGGATGGCGAAGCTGCCCGATGACGTGAAGGGCGCACCCGGCCCGGGATGGCCGCTCGACAGGGTCAACGGCATCGAGAAGGCGCCGTGTGTGGCCGAAGTCAGGCTCAGGCTGAACTCGGCCGGCGAGCCGCAGACGAACCACGGCCAGGTGGTGATCTGAAAGGGCACGAGGTTGGTGCCGCGTTCACCGGGCGCCAGGTCGGGAAAGGCCGCGAACGGAGCCGTGATAGCCACGCCGGGCGCGCTCGAGACGAGCTGGGCTGCAAGGCCGGCCGCCGCTTGATCGGACGAGTTCAACACGACAACGCGCAAGGCGTTGCACTCGTTCGGATCCAGCATGCTGACGCCATTGCCGCCGGCGAACAGCACGGTGACAACCTCGAGCGGGCTGGGATTGGTGGCTATGAGGGCCACATCGTTGCCGTCCCCACCCTGGTAGGTGATGAAATACTTCTGCGAAACGGCGTCGATCAGGGCGCCTTCGGCAAGTTCGGAGAAGGCGCCGAGGACGGCGTCCGCGCCGTCGTTGTCGACAAGGATGAGCGAAGTGCCTGCGGGCAGACTGAGGCTGGTCAGGAGATGGAGCGATGCGTTCCCGAGGTCAACCGTGCCCCGGACGCTCAACTGGTCGTAGCTGCTGCCCGCGACGGCGCCGTCCAGCTCAGCGCGGAACTCCGATCCCGCCATCAGGACGACATTGCTGCTGGCGAGGCGGCCGGGGCTGGCGCCGGGGGCCAGGATCCCCGCGCTGCCGACGCCGCCCACAGCGCCCCTGCCTCCCAGGACGGCGCCGCTGCGGACTTCGACGGGGCTGCCCGGCTGCGAGCCGTTGACAAGCAGCGTCCCGCCCTGCACCACGGTCGGCCCGGTATACGGGTTGTTCCCGCTCAGGGTGAAGACGCCGCTGCCGTGCTTCGTGAGCCGCCCCATCGAACCCCCATGGATCGTCCCGGCAAAAGTCGTCGAGGTGTTGTCGTGGCCAATGCCCAGCCCGCCGAGAGCGAGCTCGATCCGGCCTTTCCCCTCGATGGATCCTACGTCCTCGATCCCCAAACCCGTCCGCGGCCGCAGATCGAGCAGGCCGGACGCGTTGACCGTGACGCGGGCGCGATCGGATATCTGGGGGCGCGCACTCGCGTATCGGACCACATCCGCATCGGTCCCGCCCTCGTTGTCACCGACGACCAGGTCGCCTGGGATGGAGCCGTCATCGACGCTCTTGGCGAGTTCGAGGGCGCCGGAACCGACGCGGGTTGCACCCCGGTAGGTGTTTGCGGCGGCGCCGCCGAAACGCACCGTGCCCAGGCCCTCGATCGTCAAGTTGCCGATCCCGTCGATCGCGCCGCTCAAATCCAGGAAGTCGGTTTCGCGAGTTGCGGTCAGGACCGTGTCGCCAGCGAGGGTGATGGGACCGCTCCATGAATTCGAGCCCGAGACCGAAGCCAGCGCGCCAAGAGTCTGGTGACCGGCCCCGGCGAGCGTGAGGGGTTCGCCGCTGACGCGGGTGCCATCGCGCAGGATCAAGGCCGCTCCGTTGCTCACGACCGTGCCCCCGGCGGTGGCGCCCAGGGCGAAGGCATCCGCCACATCGAGCCGGCCTGCGCGGACCTGGGCGATGCCGGTGAAGCTGTTGGAATGGCTGAGCAGCATGGCGCCGGCGCCGAGCTTGGCCAGCCCGCCGCCCCGGACCTCGCCGTTGACTTCCAGGCCGGGATAGTTGGGCGTCGCATCCACCGTGAAGGAGCGCGTGCCCACCAGGGACACCGGCCCGATGATTCGAGCGCGGGCGATGGAGCTGCTGCTCACCGTCACGTGGCCGTTCAGGGTCAGAAGACCGGCGCTGGAGTTGCTGACCGCGCCACCCCTGAAAACCAGATCGCCCACGATATCGCTGAAACCGCCCAAGTCCAGGAGGCCGCTGCTCTGGATGGTCACGATGGCAGCGACGCTGATTTGGCTGTCGGTCCCGTAGCGGACCCGGACCAGCGGGCGATCGGGCAGGTCCTCGCCAATCAGCAATCCGGCGCCGGGGATCGCGTTGCCCTCGGCCTGAGCCAGGACGATCTCGCCTTGCTCGGCTACCGTGTCCCCGGCATAGGTGTTGTTGCCGAGCCCATGGAGCCGCAGCGTCCCCAGGCCCCTCTTCGTGAAACCGCCCGGACCGCTGACGAGCCCGTTGAGGTCGAGCTGGCCGTCGTGGACCAGGATGATGCTATGGCTGCCCAGCACAAGGCCACTGTGAATGGCTAGGGCGCCCGAGGTTCGAAGCGCGCCCCCATCGCTCGCCCCGGGACCATTCAGGGTGATGGGCTCAAAGACGTTGTCGGGGACGCCCGTAAAGCCCAGGGTGGCGCCGCTGTTGACGATCGTGCCCCCGGCGGGAGCGCCCAGCGCGTAGTTGTGGGCCGCGTGAATGGATCCGTCGTCGATCGTGATCTGCCCGGTGAAGGAATTCGAGGCAGCCAGGCAAAGCCGTCCGGCGCCGCCCTTCCGGATGCCGGCAGGGGTCGATCCCGGGTTCTCGATCGTGGCATTGATCCGCAGGCCGCAAAGCTCCTTGCCCTCGTGAATGGTGAAGGGGTGCTGCGCCACACCCAGCCGCAGGCGTCCATCGATGACCCCTTCCGCGCTGTTCGAGTGCACTGTGATGGGGCCCATCGGCCGAATATAGCCGGCCCCGGTGTCGACACGCCCCCCATTGAATGCCAAGGCGCCGACCACGTCGTTCTGGTCATTGAGATCGAGCAGGGAGTACTCGCGGATCGTGATGTCACAGGCGCTGGGCAACTGGTTCCCGGTCACTTCGAGGACAACGCTGGGATGGTCTTTGAATCCGGTGCCGATGGACAAAGCGCCGGCGATGGCAGCGTTGTTGGCGGGGGACTTGTTCAAGCGTAAAAGCTTGCACTCGGACAGCACCTCGCCGGACAGCGTGTTGGCATCGGCGCCGCCGAATTCGAAGGTATACCCCTTGAGACGGACGGAGCCAGGCCCGTCGATGATCCCGCTCAGGATCAGGGTCCCGCTGCTGTACAACATCGCGTTCGTATTGACCGTGATGCGGCCCTGCCAACCGCAAGTGCCAATCCCGTAAAGGGCGTAGTCGGATGCCGAGTCGATCTCGAGCGTTTCACCAGCCATGCTGAGCCCGTTCAAACTCAGCGTGCCTCCCCCCTGGATCAAGGTCCCGCCGGTGCTGTTGCCGAGGGCGGCGGCAGTGCGGGCGACCAACCCGCAGTTGTCGATCACGGTCAAGCCCGAATAGCTGTTGCTCGCCAGCATCTCGACGACGCAGTCGCCGTTTCCATGAAAGTCGGCGCCGGCCGCCCCTTTCATCTCCCCCCGCACCACCAGGCGCGCGGGATGCACACCCTCGATCAGATCGAAGAGGCGCGTGCCCGCCATGGAGCCCAGGTCGATGATGCCATCGATGATCGAGGGCATGGCCGAACCGCGTATGGTGGCCCAACGGTTGATAATGAGGTTGCCGGTCGTGGAATCGACCCGGCCTCCCGTCATGTCGAGCTTGGCCATTTGGGTGTGGTGCGAACCCAGGCTGAGAACACCGTTGGTCTGGAGAATCACCTCGCTGCTGGAATGGATTTGGTACGCCCTCAAGGCATGGACGGCGTTCGAGACAGCAGCGCCCTCGCCGATTCTCAAGGTGCCCGGGACGGCGACGACTCCGGCGGCGCTGGTCTTGTCCATGCGCAACAGGTCGCAGGCCACCAGGGTCTCTCCCGTGTAGGTGTTCCCATCGGCGCCCGAGAACACATGCACATCCCCCGAAAGCTTGAGCCCGCCGGGCCCGCTGATGCGCCCGCTGAAAATGTTGGTGCCGGTCGCGCGGATCTGGACGTCGGTGCTGAGGGTCACCGGCCCCGCCCAATTGCATACGCCGCTGCTGTAAAAGGCCGTCCCCGAACTGGCAGGAACATCGAGGATCAGCTCTTCCGCCCCGACGTTGGCGTTGACCAGATAGATGTTGCCGCTGCCTTGGACCTCGACGCCTCCCGAGGCCGAGCCGAACGCGCTGTCATGGTAGGCATAGATCCGCCCCTGAGAGACGGTCGTTGCGCCCGAGTAGGTGTTGGCGCCTCGGAACACCAGCGTGCCCGCGCCTGTCTTAACGATCCCACCCGCGCCCGAGATGGCCGCCGGCACCTCCAGATCGGGACTGGCGACTCCCGCCTCGACCGCAAAGGTCCGGGTGCTGGCGCCCAGGCTAAGCTTGCCCTGAATCGTCGAGATGGCCGAGTGGGCAAACGTGGTGATGTTGCCGCCCAGGGTCAGAAGACCCGTGCCGGTATCCACCGTCGCGCCGGTCATGGACAGCGCGCCGATGTCGTCGTTGTGGTCGTTCAAGTCGAGCAGGCTCCCGGGCCCCAAAACCACCGAGCCGGCAATCTGGGAGTGGTCGAAATAGCGCACCGTGGCGTTGTTGGTCAGGGCGCCCGTGACAGCCGTGACACCCGCCTTGTTCAGCTGCAGCGTTCCCGACACCACCGTGCAGTGCCCCGAGTAGGTGTTCGCGGAGGCGCCCTGCAGCGTGAGCGAGCCGGCGCCCGTCTTGCGCAAATGGCCCGTGCCGCCAATCACCCCGCCCAGCCGCGTCGAACCGTCGCTGGCCAGGGTGAGGGTGCGACCGTTCAGCCCGAGGCCGCCGTTGAGAGTGAGGATGGCGCTTGCCACCGCGAAGGTCTGGCTGGCGCCGAGGGTGACATCGGCCTCGATCGTGTTGTTCCCGCTGGGCGCGCTGGCGGTGATGCCGTTGGCCAGGTTGAATGCATTCCCGCGAAGCGTGTAGCCGCTGCCGGTGAACGCCAGCGCACCGAACGAGCGCCCCGCCAGGTTGTTGGTCATGGCGTAGGTCTTGCCCGCCCCAAGCGCCGGGAAGGTGAGAGAGTCGCCGCTGGCGGGCGCGCCGCTGGGCGTCCAGTTGGCCGAGACGCTCCAGTTCCCGCCCGCGTCGCCCGTCCAGGTCCGGGTGGCGGCTTGGATCGACTGCAACCAGACCAGGCTCAGAGCCAGCATTGCCAGGCAGCCCAGAGGCTGCTGGTTCGAAGAGGAGATCATTCGAGCTTTCAAAGTCTGCTTTCGTTGGCGAGTCTACAGTGTCGTGGATAATGCAATGGGGGCCGCATGGCAGAAGGCTTGATCAAGGACGCCCTTGCCCCGAAGCCACCGGGAATCGAACGCCTGGCCGTAAACCGCCCGGCATGCTCACAGTGGTTGCGCAAAGCGGGCTGAGTCGCTTCGTGAGACAGGGCCCCCATTCCTTCCCCGTGCATAGCGATCGCCGCGGCGCGGATCGGTCTCGGTGTCTTGAGCGTCAGAACCGGTCCAGGCT